>Ga0105163_1000614_pt1 | contig 20649 bp, 17 predicted proteins | sample JNZ110809AmetaG_FD_81531 | JGI IMG/M metagenome (GOLD analysis project Ga0105163, IMG submission 81531) | Hot spring microbial communities from Jinze hot spring, China to study Microbial Dark Matter (Phase II) - JNZ 110809A | ecosystem: Environmental > Aquatic > Thermal springs > Hot (42-90C) >... | reverse complement strand
GAGGAGTTTGTCCAAAGTCCAGTATTGAACCTCCCCAGGCGAAAGAAAGCAGGAGAGATCTCCTCATTCCAGGCGGCGCGGGCCGACCACTGGCCGCAGACCCAAAAAGGACGATTTCAATCGACGCGATCATCGAACGTCCCGCTTAACCATCGGACGTGGTTCCGCTGAGGAACGCATCTTCCGAGGGGAGGGGCAGGCCCAGGCGGCGGCAGAGCATCGGGATGAGCCCTCCGGCCTCCAGGATAGACCGGATGGTTGAGGAGAGGGGCGGGAAGGGGAAAATGCCCGCCCGGCATCGGATGACGCAGGCCTCCAGGTCGATCTCCATCTCTTCTCCGGGCTCGATGGCCTCCACGGCCGCCGGGCACACGATCGGCAGCAAGCCGTTGTTAACCGCGTTACGGAAATAAATGCGGGCGAAGGATTTGGCGACGATCGCCCGCACCCCAGCGGCCTTCAGGGCGATCACCGCCTGCTCCCGCGAGGACCCACATCCCCAGTTCCGGCCCGCTACGATGATGTCCCCCGGCCGCACTTCCCGGGCGAACCGGGGATCCAGATCCTCAAGGGCGTGCCGGGCCATCTCCACCGGATCTGTAATAGTGTAAGTGTATTTGCCCGGGAAAATCACATCGGTGTTGACGTTGTCGCCATATTTCCACACTCGACCCCGCAGCTGCATGGCTATGACCTCCATTTTCCCTTGTCCCTGTGTTACAATTAAGAAGCAAAACGGATTGCATGGAACAGCCTGACCGGAGGATTTATGCGTTCTCCTTTCCCCGGAATGGATCCTTACTTGGAAGATCCCGCGCTCTGGCCGGATGTTCATCATGGCTTCATCGAAGGCATTCGGGCCTATCTGGCGCCGATGCTGGCCCCGTATTTTTATGTGCGGGTCGAGCAACGGGTCTATGTGACTTCTCCGTATGAGGATCCGGGATATCCGGTTCTGGTGCCGGATGTGGTTGTGACGCGTCCCCTTCGTGAGTCGGCCATTCCTTCCGGATGGCCCGGGCAGCCGGCCATCACTGCTCCGATGGTAGTGGAAACGCTGCTGGAAGCTGAAATCCGGGATCATTATCTGGAAGTGCGGGACGCGCGTTCGCATCAAGTCGTCACGGCGATTGAAGTGCTTTCGCCAGCGAACAAGGTCCGGGGGTCGCGGGGGCAGCAGGCGATGCTCGAGAAGCGACGGCTGCTCCTGGAAGGAGGCGCCAGCTGGCTTGAGATCGATCTGCTGCGAGGGGGGGATCGCCCCGCGCCCCTGGCCGGGCGCAGTGATTACGTGGTGGCTCTGTATCGGCCCGGTCATCCGGGCCTGCTGGCCTGGTTTATGGATCTGCGGGATCGGTTGCCGGTCGTGGCGGTGCCGCTGCGCCCACCCTTTCCCGATGCGCCGCTGGATCTGCAGCACGTTCTGGACGATCTATACGCGCGAGCGCGGTATGCCGATCAGCTCGATTACGCAGGCCCGGTCCCGCCTCCTCCGCTGGATCCTCAAGATGCGGAATGGGTCCGAATACAGGTTCAGCGCTGGCAGGCCGAACGCATCCAGGGAGGAACTCCTTCCTCATGAGCCCACGATTTCGGTATGGGTTCAGCGCCCGCCATCGCTGACCTCTCGGGGATCGGTGATACGCCCGCGCAGGGCGCTGGCAGCTACCACGGCCGGACTGGCCAGGTAGATCTCCGCCTCCGGTGTTCCCATCCGCCCCCGGAAGTTCCGGCTTCCCGAGGAGATCACGACCTCGCCGGGCGCCGGGATTCCCATATGATTCCCCATACATGGGCCGCAGCCCGGAACCCCGATCATGGCTCCAGCCTGCACGAGAACCTCCATGTAACCCCGCCGGATGGCCTCCTGGAGCACCTCACTGGAGGCTGGGATCACCAGCAGCCGCACGCCGGGGGCGATCCGCCGCCCGCGCAGGATTTCCGCCGCGGCCGCGATGTCTTCCAGACGCCCATTGGTGCACGTGCCGATGAAGGCCAGATCCACTCGAATGCCAGCCACCTCTCGCAGTGGCTTCACATGGTCCACAGAATGAGGACAGGCCACCATGGGCTCCAGCTCATCCAGTTGATAGGCATGCTCCGCTTCATATATGGCGCCCGGATCCGGATACAACGCGTGGACGGCGATATGCTCCCGGACCGCCTCAACTGGCTCCCCGGTCCGCCGGGCCCGGCGAGGGGCCAGCCAGTCGAAGACCATATTGTCAGGGGGAAGATAGGCATTCTTGACCCCAAACTCGGCCATGAAGTTGGCGATCACCATACGGCTCTCGATGGAGAGAGCGTGAACGCCACTGCCTGCAAACTCCACAGAGCGATATAAGCCTCCATCTGCCCCCAGATCGCAGAAGATCCGTAAGCAGAGATCCTTGGCGGTCACACCGAAGGGCAGGCGACCCTCCAGGGTGATCCGGATGGTTTCCGGCACCCGAAGCCAGATCTCGCCGGTGGCCCAGAGGGCCAGCACCTCGCTGCGCCCCACACCGGCCCCGAAGGCTCCCATCCAGCCGAAATGCGTGGTGTGGCTGTCCGCACCGAGGATCATCTGGCCGGGCAGCACGATAGCCTCCTCGCTGAGCACCTGATGGCAGATGCCTCGCCCCGCCTCGAAGAAGTTGCGAATGCCCTGCTCGGCGATGAAACGTCGGATCTCCGCGTGGTTCTGGGCGTGGCGCGGCGTCGGCGGCGGGACCGCGTGGTCGAGGGTGATGGCCAGGCGACTGGGGTCCTTCACCCGCTTCAGCCCCAGCCGGTAGAACCTCTGGGCGATGGCCGCCGTGTTGTCGTGGCTCAGGATGATGTCCGGCCGCACGTCCACGATCTCCCCGACGGTCACCTCGGCGCGGCCGGCTGCCCGGGCGATGGCCTTCTGGGCAAAGGTCTGGGGGGCCATAGCTCTCCTCTCCACGCTTCGGATCAGGGAAAGGCGTTAACGCTCCTGGACGGCGGGCCGGATGACCTCCTGTCCATCTGCCCAGCGCCGTAACATTTCATCCACGTCCTCCAGAGTGATCCGCTTCTCGTCAGCCAGGGCCTTGATATGGGTGGTGACGGCGCGGATCTGTTCGTCGCTCAGGTTCAGCCCCAGCTGTTCCGCCCGGGCCTTCACCGCGTTCCATCCGGTCAGCCGGTGGGCAATCGAGATATAACGGGTCATCCCGAAATCCTGAGGGTCCAGGGCCTCGTAAGTCTCGGGGTTATTCAGGATCGCCTTGGCGTGAATGCCCGCTTTATGGGTGAAGGCGGCCATCCCGGTGATGTAGTTGTTGAAGGGGATCTCCACCCCCACCATCTCCGCCACCATCCGCTCGATCTCGCGCAGCTTTCTCAGGTTATACTTGCGCCGCACCAGATCCCGGTTGATGGTATACATCCGCGCGATGAAGCCTCCGAGAGGGGTGATGCCGTTGCGTTCCCCGATGCCCAGGACCGTGGTATCGATGTGGGTGGCGCCCGCCTCGAGGGCGGCGAAGGCGTTGGCGATGGCACAACCTGTGTCATTATGGCCATGGAACTCGATGTCCGCCCGGGTTAGCCGTCGCAGGGTGCCCACCAGCCAGGCCACCTGGCTGGGCGTTGCGATGCCTACGGTGTCCGCAATCCCCAGCCGGTTCACTACCCCCAGCTGATCCACTGTTAGATACACCCGAAGGAGATCGGCTGGATCGCTGCGGAAGGTGTCTTCTGTGGAGAAGCGCAACTCGATGTGCGGGGCCTGTTCCCGGATAAAGGTCAGCACCTCCACAGCCCGATCGATGATCTCCTCCACGTCCATACCGTGACTGAAGGCCCGAAGGTAAGAGGAGACCCCGATCACCACGTCAATACCGTCCACCCCCGTCTCCAGGGCCCGCCTGGCGTCCTCCAGGTGGCAACGAATGTGGGTGAGGACCTTGCAGCGCAGCCCGAGCCGGGCGATCGTCCGGCAATCCTCGAAGCTCTTCGGGGAGGCAGATGGATTGGTGAGCTCAATGTATTCCACCCCGAACTCATCCAGGGCACGGGCGATGCGGATCTTGTCTTCGGTGGAAAAGTGAGCGCCAACGAATTGTTCCCCTTCCCGCAACGTCGATTCGATGATGTAGAAGCGATCTAAGGGCATTGCGCTCCCTCCTTTCCGAGGAAAGAGATTTTTGGGGCTGGGCGGGCCGCCTTCGGCGGCCCGCCCAGCCCCAAATCCCCGGGAAGATCCACTCCTCGAGCTTCCGAATTCGATCAACCGCACGGGTTTACAATGTAGACGCGATCTCTTATGCGGCGTCAGTCGCAATGGCTTCCAGGGCCTGGATGAGCACCCGGATGCTGGTCTGGTATTCCCGGAGCTCGATGTGTTCCTCCGGGGTATGATCCAGCCGCGCGTCCCCTGGCCCATAGGCGGCGATCGGGCAGCGCCAGGCGGGCCCGACGACGTTCATATCCGAGGTGCCGGACTTCAGCAGAAACCGGGGGCGAAAGCCTTCCCCCCGGATCCCGCTAAGGAGCGCCCGCACCAGCGGGGTGTCCGCAGGTGCCCGCCACGCGGGCTCTTTCCCCTCCGTCCGCCAGGCCACCCCTGCCGTCTCCAGGATCGGCCGCATGGCCTCCTGCCATCGCTCCGGCGGCCAGGCCTCAGGGAGCCGGAATCCCACGGTCATCTCTGCCCACTCCCGGAGGCCATCCCCATCGGCCACCAGCCGGCGGAGGGAAGGGGTTACCTGCTCAAAGAGGCGGCTTCCCTCGGAGACGGACCGGGCGCGCTCCCGGAGCGCGATCCATAGCTCCACCAGCCGCTCGGCCGGGTTGGGTTCAGGGACAGCGGTATGGCGGCCGGGTGCCTCCAGGCGGACGTGCAGGAGCAGCCGGCCCTTGTAACCCAGGGCGATGGCATCCACACCGCTGGGCTCCAGGATGAGGACCATATCCGGCCGCGGCCAGGTCCGCACGAGATGGCGGGCTCCCCGGGAGGTCGCGGATTCTTCCTCTACAGCCCCGACCACCACCCATCGCCACCCCGGTCGAGCTCCCACCCGGGCGACTGCTGCGGTCGCTGCCGCCAGCGGGCCCTTGGCGTCCACGGCCCCCCGGCCATATAGCCGGCCATCCTCCACCCGCACCGGGATCTCCCCCGGAACGGTATCCAGGTGCCCGAGGAGCAGCAGCGTTCGTGGCCCTTCCCCCACCACGCCAATGGCGTTGCCCGCTTCATCAACCCACGCCTCGAACCCGTGTCGGGCCATCCAGCTGGTCAGGAAGGCCGCCGCCTGGCCTTCGGCCCCTGACGGGCTCGGGATCCGCACCAGTTCCTCCAGAAGAGCGACGGCTTCTCGATCGTCTATCCGATCCCTCATCCTTCCTCTCCTTCCATCTGGGGAACGAGGGCAGGTGCTTCAGCGAGTGCCCGTTCCAGCGCGGCGGCGATCTGTTCCAGGTGTTCCGGTTCGATGATCAGGGGAGGCAGGAACCGGATCACGTCCGGGCCGGCCGGCAATGCGAGGACGCCTTCCGCCATCAATCGCCGCAGGATCGGGGTGGCGCGCGCGCGCAGGGCGACGCCGACCATCAGGCCCAATCCCCGGATCTCCCGCACCAGTGGGGAGCGGATCCGACGCAGGCGCTCCTGGAACAGCGCACCCAGGCGAGCCGCCCGCTCGATGAGGCGTTCCCGATGGAGGGTTTCGATCACCGCCAGGGCCGCTACACACGCCATCGGGTTTCCGCCGAAGGTGGAGCCGTGGGCGCCGGCCGGGAGTGGCCCCCAATCGGCCGGGAAGGCGGTGGCGCCGATGGGGAACCCGCCTGCCATCCCTTTCCCCATTGCGATCAGGTCGGGGAGCACCCCATAGTGTTCGGCGGCGAACCATCGCCCGGTGCGCCCGAATCCGGTCTGCACCTCATCGAAGATCAATAACGCACCGTGGTGATCGCATTGCTCCCGCGCGGCCCGCAGGAACGCCGGGTCCGCCGGCCACACGCCTCCTTCCCCCTGAACGGGCTCCAGGATCACCGCCGCCGTTTGTGGGCCGACGGCGACCTCCAGCGCGGCGATGTCGTTGAAGGGGATATGACGAAAACCAGGGACCAGCGGCTCGAAGGGCTGGCGGTAGGTTGGGTTCCAGGTGGCGGAGAGGGCCCCCATGGTGCGCCCGTGGAAGGCGCGACGGGCGGCGATGATCTCCGCGCGCCCGGTGCGCCAGCGGGCGAACTTGATGGCCGCCTCCACTGCCTCTGCTCCCGAGTTGCAGAGGAAAATCCGCCACGCACGGCCACCGGGGAGGATGCTCTGGAGCGCCTCCAGCAGCTGGGCGCGCCGGTCGTTGTAGAAAATCTCGGGGCAGATCATCAGACGGTCCATCTGCTCCTGGAGGGCCGCCCGGACCGCCGGAGGATTATGGCCCAGGAGGGCAACCCCCTGCCCTCCGGTGGCATCCAGGTAGCATCGTCCTTTTTCATCCCACACATAGACGCCTTTCCCTCGGACCAGCACCAGATCCCGCTTGGGGTAGACCCCGCTGGCGTATCGGCTTTCTATGGCCCGGATATCCATCGAGAAAACCTCCTGGCGAAGGTGCAGGCGAGCCTTCCACGAATCGGGACACGAATACACGAATGGTTCAGAGGACGTGTCTTGACACGTCTGGTGGCGCAGAAATGTTAGCTCCCAAAGGCCGTTCTTTTATGGCTGGTTGAATGCTTAAGGCGCATGTTCGGACGCGCGGAGCAGGCTCAGAGCTCCTGGATTTCAACCGGAACCGGAATGGGCGAAGTCGTTCGGAGAATGCGCGTTCCTTCCCCACGGAGAGCAGCAGTCAGCGGCGCAGGGCGACGACCGTCGGCCAGCCAGACGCTGGGAAGGCCATTCTTGAGGGCCTCCTGCGCGGCCAGGAGCTTGTGACGCATCCGCCCCTGGGCCCAGGCCATCGCACCCTCCAGGTCCTCCATGCTCAACTCAGCCACCCGTGTGCGCTCATCTGGAAACGATCGAAGCAGGCCAGGAGCGCCTGTGAGGAAAATCAATCCTTCGGCTTGCAGAGCTACGGCAATGGCCGCCGCCGCCCGATCTCCATCGACGTTCACGATTTCCCCTTCCGGCGTCAGCCCCATTGGAGCGATCACCGGGTAAAGTTCCAGTTCTAGAAGCCTGTGGAGCAGCGCCGTGTTCACACCGATGGGTGTTCCGGAATAATCTCCTCGCAGGATGAGGATCCGCTCTCCCTCACGGATTCGCAGCGCCTCCTTTCGGCGGGCCTGTAGCAGCCTGCCGTCGATTCCCCGCAAGCCGATGGCATGGACCCCACGGCGGTGCAGGGCGGCCACGAGATGGGCATTGACCCGGCCGTAGGCCATCAGCATGATGTCCCGCGTGCGCTCATCGGTGTAGCGGCTGGTGAAGCCGGAGGCCGAGGTGACATACCGGGGCGGATGCCCCAGAGCCTCGCCCAGGGCATCCGCTTCCGCGGAGATGCCGTGAACCAGCACCCAGCGCCGGCCCTCCCGGGCCCAGGTAGCGAGCTCATCCAGCACCGCCTCCGCGTTCACCGTTGCATTCCCGCCGAGCTTAATCACCCACATCTTGCGCCTCCGAAGCGATGGGTAGATTTCTGCTGTGTTTTCACCGGTGATGTGTAGCCAAGCCCATTGTTTTTTAGGGAGCGCCTACGACAGGCATTTCGCTTCGCTTCGTGCCCTACTACAAACAAAGGGCCTTCCCTGTTCGTAGTAGGGCACGCAAGTGCCCGTCCTCTTTTTGGGAACGCTTATGACGGGCACTCCGCTTCGCTCCGTGCCCTACTACAAACAAGGGGCTTTTCCTGTTTGTAGTAGGGCACGTGAGTGCCCGTTGTCTTTGTGAACGCTTAGACGGGCACTTCGCTTTGCTCCGTGCCCTACTACAAACAAAGGGCCTTCCCTGTTCATAGTAGGGCACGTAAGTGCCCGTTCTTTTTGAGCTTCCCGTTGTTCACGCCGGATAAACCGGGATCAGGTCGAGCCCCGTGGTTTCGGGCCAGCCCATGGCCACGTTCAGGGATTGAACCGCCGAACCCGCTGCGCCCTTCATCAGGTTGTCCAGCGCGCACAGGGCGACGATGCGCCCGGTTTCCTCTTCGATCGCAAAGCCCACGTCGGCGAAATTGCTCCCCACCACTGCTTTCGGATCTGGCAGCCGGTGGAGGCCCTGCCGGTCCTTCACAATCCGGATGAAAGGTTCCTCCCCATAGGCAGCGCGGTAGATTCGCCAGAGGTCTGATTCCGTAAGGGGGGCGCGGGGCCAGGCGTGAGCGACCGCCAGCACCCCTCGCACGACATCCACCGCGGTCACCGAGAGGACGATGGTATCCCGACCAAGGGCCTGGCGGACCTCCGCGGTGTGGCGGTGACGGACAGGCGCATAAGGGCGGATGGCGCCATGGCGCTCGGGGTGATGGGAACCCGGGTTTGGCTCGCGTCCCGCCTCGGAGGACCCGGCCTTGATGTCCACCAGGATCGGGCGCTCCGGATCCAGGACATCCGCCCGGATCAGTGGCCACAGCGCCAGGATGGCGGCTGTCGCATTGCAGCCCACCCCACTGATATAACGGGCCCCGCGCAGATCCTCCCGGTAACGCTCGGGGAGCCCGTATACGAATCGGGGAAGCCACTCCGGTCGGGGATGCGGGCGGCCATACCAGCGGCGATAGGCCTCGGGATCGCGGAGTCGGAAATCCGCTGAGAGATCGATGACGACGGGCGCGAGGGCGGCGAAGGATTCGATCCGGGGGGCGACCTCGCCGTGGGGCAGGGCGATGAAGAGCACATCGCAGGGTCGAAGATCCCCCATCCGGCAGAAGGTCAGGGCTGTGGCCCGGCGCAGATGGGGATGCACACGATGGGCCGGCTCGCCTGCATGGGACTCCGATGTGATCTGGGCGAGGTCCACGAATGGATGGCGCAAAAGCAGACGCAGGAGCTCCCCCCCGACGTAGCCGGAGGCCCCCACGATGCTCACGCGGACCCGTTCCATCGCTGGACCTCCTGAGGAAGAGGGCAGGAATGGGCGGCAGCCCATCCGTCCCGGATCACCCGGATCACAAAATCGACGATGGCGCCCGGGATATCGACGCCCGTGGGCTCCACGGAATTGCGGAACTCCATCGAATGGTTGATTTCATTCACCAGGAGCCCCCGTTGAGGATCCTCAAAAAGATCGATCGCCAGCACCCCGCCGCCCACTGCGGCGGCTGCCCGGGCGCAGAGATCGGCCAGCTCCGGGGTGATCGGGCAATTGGAGGCCCGGCCGCCCCGGGCGGTGTTCGTAATCCAGTGTTCCGAGGACCGGTAGATGGCCGCGATGGTTTCGCCGCCCACCACGAAGGCCCGGATGTCCCGGCCCGGCTTGGGGATATATTCCTGAATGTAATAGACGCCATGGGCGAAGCCCCCCAGGGTTTCTTTGTGCTCCAGAAGGGCCTCCGCCGCATCCCGATCGTTGACCCGGGCCAGCAGCCGTCCCCACGAACCGAGCACCGGCTTGAGGACTACCGGGTAGCCCCATTCCTCGATGGCCTGCAGCGCGCCCGCCGGGGAGAAGGCGACCCGAACGCGAGGGGTGGGAACACCCGCCCGGACAAGGGCCGCGGTGGTGAGGAGCTTGTCGGAGCATGTGTGGATCACTGAGGCCGGGTTAACAACTGGCAGGCCGATATCCTCCAGGAGCTGCGCGGCGTGGAGGGCCTGCCAGTGGCTGAGGGAGCGCATCAGCGCTGCGTCGAAGCGGTTCCAGCCATCAGAGACGCCAACCTCCAGGACCGTGGAGCGATCGTGGATGACCTCGGCCTCCACTCCCCGACGCTGGAACGCTTCCAGCAGCCACTTCTCCTCGGTACGCACCAGCGAGCAGAACATGGCGATCCGCATCGGCCTCGCCTCCTACTCCCCCCAGTCCTCTTCCACCTGGGGCGCGCGGTCGAGGGTCAGGGGGGAAAGCGAGATGACTTCCAGCGCCGTGCCACATTCCGGGCAGGTCAGGAACTCGTGGAGCACCACATCCTCCCGCAACGGCACGTGGGCTGCACACTCCGGACAGATCCCGCTGGGCATGGTTCACCTCCTCGGTCTCGGGTAGAAAATGCTTTTTTGTTACAGCGGCTTCGCCGCTGCAACGAAAAACATCGTTTCCTTCCGGTCTGCGGAAGCGGCCAGAGGCCCCGCAGAGAGACTGTGGGCAAAACGCCCGGGTTGAGGCAGCGGCCTGCTGGTTCGTAAAAAAGAAAACCCCCAGGCCACCGGACGGTAGCCTGGGGGTTGAGATCCTGACGAATACAAAAAGCCGCTACGTCAGGACCGGACTACCGTCCGGGCCTCGAGGCGCAGCGGCTTTTTTGATCCACGTCATCCAGAATGAGAGACCAGGCATTGCAGGCTCAGGGTTTCAGGTTTGCCCTTAAATATAACCGGAATTTTCATTTTGTCAAGAGGGCCTCAGGGGCGTTGAAGGCATTCCGACCAGCGCCCGTCGCGTCCACCCGGTGGCGACTACTTGTGGCGCCGGCCGGATGGCAAGGTTCCTCCCCCCCAGGATCTTTCCTTCCTGTAACCCTTTGTGTAGAGAAGGAAAGACCCGGTTTATTCTGGGAACGGGCCATCGATGGCTCCGGAATGGATTCCGGCCTCAATCTGCTTTAGACTTGTTGTGTCATGACTGGACTTCGGACAAACTCTCGGATTCTTCCGTCCAGCAGAAAAGGGGAGCTCGCCTTCTGCCTGGGGAGGATCCGGACGGCCAGCCGCCACAGGCGAACCCTCTGTTTGGGAGGTGAACCATGCAGCCACAGATCGAAATGGAGCTCGCTCAGACTCGGCAAACGGTCCTCTGGCTGGAGCAGGAGCGTCGCAAAGATAAAGAGACCATCGCGCTCCTCCAGCAGCGAGTGGACCAGTTGACCGCCCTTCTGGATCAGGCCCGAGAGCAGATCCGTCAGCTCACAGATGCTCTGACGGTCATCCAGGCCCAGGCCGCTCGTCCGGCTCAGATAGAGCCTGTCTTGACCCGCCTTCGGGAGGAGATGATGGCCGTCCTCGACCGGCGCCTGGGGGAGCTGGAACGGCAGTTCCGCGAGAGCCAGACTGCATTACAGCTTCAGATCAACGATCTCCAGCGCTCCGTCCAGGCCCTTCAGGAATTCAAGCCCCGTCTGGAGCGGGTCGAGCAGGAACTGGCCTCCCGTCGCACGGAGCAGGACCGCCTGTTCCAGCAATTGCAGATTCAGTCCCGGCGCATAGAGGAGATCGGCCGTGCGCTGGAGGAAACGCGGCCTCGCCTCACCTACCTCGAGGAACAGGCCCGTCAGACCGCTAAGCGGGTGGCGGATGTCGAGCAGGGGCAGGTGGATCACCGAAAGCGGATCGAGGAGCTATCACAACGCTTTCCATCCCTGGAGGAGGAGCTGCGGAAGCCGCTCCGTCGCCTGGAGCCCATTGAGATCCGCCTGGAGGAGCTGGGGGAGCATATGGAAGCCCTCCGCCTGGCAGATCTGCAGCACGGCCAAGCCTTCCGCCGGCTGGAGCAGCATGTTGAGGAACGCCTGGCTCGGATTGAGGATTACCATGCAGCCCTTCATCAGTTGCAGGACCTGGCTCGGGAGAGCCGGCAGGCGCTGGAGGAGCTGCGGACGCTCCGGGAGAGCTGGGAGCATCGTCTGAAGGAAATGGGGGAACTGCTGCGGCTGAGCGAGGCCCGGTTGAAACAGGAGTGGGAGGAATGGCAGGCGGCCCAGGAGAAGCGCTTCCACCAGTTGAACCTCCTGCGGGAGGAGCGCTGGGCGGAGCACACGCGGGAGCATCGGGATCTGGAAGGCCGGGTGGAGCATCTGGAACGCCAGTGGCCGCGCCTGGAGCAGATCCTTCGCGGGCTGTTAGAGGAACAGGAGGAATGGGCCCGTCACCTGCGGGATGGAGCTCGCTCCTGGAGCCAGAACCATGAACAGCGGATGAACCGCCTGAAGCGGAGCCTGAGGGAAACCCCGGGTGGTGGGACCGACAGGTCATAAGGGCTTTTCGGGGGGAGAACGGTGGCGCGCGATGATCCAGTTGGGGCTTGACGGGAGGAGCAGGTATGCCGGTGATCGCCACAGCAGGCCATGTCGACCATGGGAAATCAGCGCTGGTAGAGGCCCTCACGGGCATCCATCCGGATCGTCTGAAAGAAGAGCAGATTCGGGAGATGACGATCGACCTGGGCTTCGCCTGGCTGACTCTGCCGGATGGGGAAACGGTGGGGATCGTGGATGTGCCGGGCCATATGGACTTCATTGAGAACATGCTGGCCGGCGTGGGGGGCATCGATGCCGCCCTGCTGGTGATCGCCGCCGATGAGGGCGTGATGCCACAGACCCGTGAGCATTTCGCGATCCTCACCCTGCTTGAGGTCTGCAACGGCGTGGTGGCCCTGAACAAGATCGACTTGGTGGACGAGGAATGGCGGGCCCTGGTGGAAGAGGATGTCCGCGCCATGCTCCGGGGAACCTGCTGGGAGGAGGCGCCGATCATTCCGGTCTCCGCGCGCACCGGGGAGGGCCTGGAGCGGCTGGTGGAGGCCCTCCAGGGGATCCTGCGAAGCCGCCCGCCGCGCCCGGATCTGGGGCGAACGCGCCTTTCCATCGATCGTGCGTTCACGATGTCGGGCTTTGGAACCGTCGTGACCGGGACGTTGCTGGACGGCTGCTTTCGAGTGGGGGAGGAGGTAGAGATCTGGCCCTCCGGGCGTCGGGCCCGCATCCGGGGCCTGCAGTCCTATCGCCGTCGGGTGGAGCAGGCCCTCCCGGGCTCCCGGACAGCCATCAACCTTAGTGGAGTCGCTCCGGAAGACCTGCGCCGGGGGGATTGGGTGACCGTTCCCGGAGTGTTCCAACCTACCGAGCTTCTGGATGTGTATCTGATCCATTGGGAAGGCTCCCCCCGTCCGCTTCCTCATTTCGCTGAAGTGAAATTCTTCCACGGGGCAGCCCAGATCATGGCTCGGGTCCGGTTGCTGGATCGGGAGGACCTGCAGCCGGGGGAGTCCGGGCTCGCCCAGATCGTCCTCAGCCGTCCGACGATTGCCGCCCCCGGGGATCGTTTCATCCTCCGCTGGCCCTCGCCCTCCATGACCCTGGGGGGCGGGGAGATCCTGGATGTCCATCCGGGCCGGCGCCACCGACGGTTCCGTCCAGAGGTTCTTTCCTCGCTCCACGCTCTTTATCGGGCCGATCCGATCGCCCGGCTGCGCCTCTGGCTGGAAAGGGCGGGGCTTCTCACGCTGCCAGAGGCCTCTATGCGGCTGGCGTTGCCTGCTGCGCGGGCACGGGAGCTCCTGGAGCATCTATCCGCGGAAGGCGCAGCGGTTCCCCTGGGGGAGAGCCTTTGGGCGGCACCGAACTGGCAGGACCGGGCGGTCCGCCAGCTGGTGGAGCAGGTGGAAGCCTATCACCGGCAGAACCCTTTGCGCCGGGGCATGCCTCGGGAAGAGGCCCGAAGCCGGCTGGGATGGCCATCCGCGGTGTTCGAGGCAGCGGTGCGGGCCGCTGTGATGGAAGGTTTCCTGGAGGAATCCGGCCCGCTGATCCGGCGCTCGGGCTTCACGGTCCGGTTGGATGAAGCGCAACAGCAGCAGGTGGAAACCTGGCTCGCCCGGATCCGCCAGGATCCATGGCATCCCCCGAATCCCCGGGAGATCGAGGCCGGGTTGGGCCGGGAGCTCTTCCAGGTCCTGCTGGACGAAGGCCGGCTGGTTCGCCTTAGCGACGAGGTGGTTCTTCTGGAGGAAACCTGGCGGGAAGCGGTGGAGCGCATCCGGGCGCATCTTCAAACCCATGGGACGATTTCCGCTGCGGAGGCGCGGGATCTGCTGGGGACCAGCCGGAAGATCGCGGTAGCCGTGCTGGAACAGATGGACGCGCTGGGGATCACCCGGCGCGTGGGGGATGTGCGGGTGCTGGCGTAGAGAGGCCCCAGGGCAGACCCAAGGCCTCCCCCTGCGCTGCGAATCGTGCGCGTCATTTTGTAGGGACGTGTTGATCCTGGCTACAGAGATTGAAGGTGGCTCTGGCTCCCTGCGTTCCTTCACTCCTCCTCCCTGCAGCTATGTTGAGGGGGAGAGAAGAGCTATGTGTGGGGCGAAGGCCAAACCGGTTACATAGGAACACCCCGTGGACGCCTGGGGATAGCCACAGGGCCTCTTCCTAATCAGTGGACAGAGATTTGATATATAATTAATGTGGAAAATTTGTATGAATAAGGAGTATGCATGAAAGATACTGTTCGGGTTACCCTGGTCTTCCCTCGTGTGCTCTGGGAAGAGGTCAAGCGGCTCATCCCTCCGGGGGAACGGTCTCGGGTCATCGCCTGGGCGACGGAACGGGAAATCCGACGCCGCCAGCGGATAAGGAGCGTGGAGCAACTGCGCATGCTTCAGCAGAAATTGCAGGCCAAATACGGTCAGCTCCCCGATTCCGCTGAAGAAATCCGCCGGATGCGAGAGGAACGGGATGCCGAACTTGCCAGTCTGTGTGGATGCTAGCCTTGTGGTAGCCCTGGTGACCCCGGAAAGCCAGAGCGGGCGGGCGCTGAGCCTCTGGGCCAGCTGGATGGATTCGGACAGAGAGGTGGTCGCTCCCTATCTGTTGCGTTACGAGGTGACCTCCGCCCTCTGGCGTAAAGTGGTCCGTGGCCTGATGCACGCGGAGGACGCGCGTCAGGCCCTGGAGGCGGTTCTCTCTCTGGACATCCAGTTCCTGGATCCGCCTGAGCTTCCCCTCCGGGCCTTTGACTTAGCGGCTCGCCTAAATCGTTCTACCACCTATGATATGTTCTACTTGGCTCTGACAGAGATCGTGGGCGGTGAATTCTGGACGGCGGATGAGCGACTCTATAACGCTATCCGGGAGGCCTTCCCGGTCATTCGCTGGCTGGGCGAGACTGGTTAAAGTCGTGGGGCATCTCTGGGAGCATCTCGTCAACGGCGCAGGAACCGGCGTTCGATCTCCTCCCGGCTCAGGAGGAACCACGCTGGACGGCCGTGAGGACAGGTGGAGGGAGACCAGGTTTCCAGCAGGGCATCCAGAAGAGCTTGCATCTCTTCAAGGGAGAGACCATCACCGGCCTTGACGGCGGCCGCGCAGGCGAGGCGCATCGCGATCCGCTCTCGGGGATCACCGCCTCCGCGCCGGAGCGCGGGGATCTCCTCCAGCACGGTGTTGAGCAGCTCGTTCACCGATATACCCGCCAGCGGGGCAGGAAGGGCCCGGACCACGAACGTGTTTCCTCCGAAAGGCTCGATATCGATCCCCAGGCTCCGCAATGTCTCTAGCTCGGCTTCCAGCTGCTCGGCCTCCCGGGCGGAGAGCGGGAGGACTGCCGGGGAGGGCAGGGGGGTGGAAGCGCTTCCGGCCCATAGCCGCTCGAAGATCACCTGCTCATGGGCGGCGTGCTGATCGATCACAATCAGTCCCTCCTCGCTCTGGGCCAGGATATAGCTCTGGAGCAACTGACCAAGCGCCCGCCATCGGGGAGGACGGCCGTATTCCGCCGAAGGCTCCGCCAGCCGCGAAGCGGGCAGTTGTGCTTCCTCAAAGGGCCATCCCATCGCGGCCCCTTCCGGACGAGGGAACCCGGCAAGGGCCGCTTCGACCGCCTGGCTGACCCCCCAGTAAACCGAGCGTTCCTGAGAAAATCGCACCTCCGCCTTTTGAGGATGAATGTTGACATCGACGAACATCGGGGGAAGATCGATGTGGAGAATAGCCAGGGGGTAGCGGCCGGCAGGCAACCGCCCGGCGTAAGGCCGCTCCAGTGCCACGGCCAGCAAGCCGCTACGCACCGGTCGCCCGTTCACATAAAAGTGCTGGAAGGCCCGGGAAGCCCGCCCCAGGGTAGGCCGGGAGATCAGACCATGGATGCGGAGATCCGCCGCCTCCCAGGATACCGGGATCAGCTCGTCAGCGACCTCCCGCCCCCAGATCACAGCTGCCCGTTCCAGCGGGGTCCCGGGCGGCGCCATCAGGACTTCCCGTCCATCGAGGATCAATCGGAACGCCACGTGAGGGTAACCCAGGGCATAGCGGTATACGGTTTCCCGGATCCGTTCGGCTTCCCGCAGGGGAGATTTGAGGAAGCGGCGTCGGGCAGGGGTGTTGTAGAACAGATCCCGGACCGTTACAACCGTTCCCACCGGGCTGGCCGCCGGGTGCACGGTGCAGCGCCCTTCCTCTGCGATCACGCGGGTCCCTTCCGTCTCCCTGGCGGTGCGGGTGAGGATCTCCACACGGGCCACGGCGGCGATGCTGGGCAATGCCTCCCCACGGAAGCCCAGTGTGCGCACGCGGCTCAGGTCCTCCGCGGTTTGGATCTTGCTGGTGGCGAAGCGGGCCAGGGCCAGCGATGCCTGATCCCGGGGGATGCCATGGCCATTGTCAGCCACGCGGATCCGTGTAAAGCCCCCTTCCTGGACTTCGATCTGGATCGCAGTCGCCCCCGCGTCTAACGCGTTCTCGATCAGCTCCTTCACCACCGAGGCGGGTCGCTCGATCACTTCCCCCGCCGCGATCCGGGCCGCCACATCCGGGCTGAGAACCCGGATCACAGGGAGCTCTTCGGAAGATTGCTTCCTCTCGAACATCTCGAATGCATCCCGCTCCTGACCTGGAAATTTTTAGATGCAGGATCCGGGGCTGGAGGCCCTCCAGACCCAGCGTCCGGGACATCGATATGGTAGGCCCGTTACCGGCGCATCCCCACTATATAGAGCGGCATCTGGATAAACGTCGGTGCTTCCGTCCACGGCCGCACCGGGATAAGGTCCTGGATCGCCTCGTGGAAGGCTGGTGTGAGCAGGATCTCCCCTTCCGGGGCCAGGAGGGCCAGCCGCCGGGCGGTTTCCACCACCTCGCCCATCGGCGTGTAGTGAAGATAAACCGATCCCCCGATCAGCCCGATCAGCGCCGTCCCCCGGTGCAGGGCGAAACGGGGGGCCAGCCGCAACGGCGGAGGGAGCTCCCGATGCAGGCGGCGGATTCGCTCCCGAAGGGCCAGGGCCGCCCGCAGGGCCCGCACGGAGTGATCCGGGCATGGGATCGGCGCGTTGAACCACCCCATGGTCGCGCTATCCACCATTGGGGAGGGCGTTCCCCCTTCCGCCTGCACGCTTTCATAAAAGAGGCTCAGATGACGGTTCAACACCTGGTGCAGGGTCCCGGAGGGAAGACCATCGGGACGCATCGCTTCCTGAATTCTCTCCCGAAGCCCGCCCCACGATATGGCCAGGATGCTCAGGGGCTGGGCCCGGACGGGGCCCAGGATCTCATGGGGAGCCTTTTGCAAAACCCGCAGGATCGATGCAGGAATAAAGGATCGCAACAGGTTCCACCAACGGAGATGATATGTCTTGAGCGAGGCGATCCGCTGTCCCAGGCGGAGCTGCGTATGGAGTCGGGCCAGGACCTCGCGGGGATCGTAGGGCTTGGTCACGTAATCTTCCGCGCCGATCCGGAGGCCTTCCACCAGTTCGGCAATGGCTGACCGTCCGGTGAGGATCAGCACCGGGATGTCCCGGAGCTGCGCGTCCGCTTTGATGGCCCGGCACACGGTCAGCCCATCCGCATCCGGAAGGCCCAGATCGAGGATCACCACATCGGGGCGCCAGGAGCGAAGCCGGCTCCATCCCTGGCGGGCCGTTGGGGCGACCATGGCCTCAAAGCCGTTCCAGACCAGCAGATCATGGAGCGCCTTCGCCTCATGAGGGTTGTCTTCAATGATCAGCACGCGAGGCGGGCGTCCCCCGCCCTTTCCCGGTTGTCCGCCTGGCATTTGAACCGCCCCTCCATCGATCAGAATGGGTGGGCCGGTGTCTTTCCGACGGGCCGCGTAAGCAGCCCGCCCCGCACAGAAATCCCAGGACGACTCCTGTTCGCAACGGAGCATCTTCGTCTCCTAAGTGTATACTGAAACCAGCTCGCAGGAGAGGAGTTGGGGGATGGAGGATCTCACGCCCATCCGCCGTCAGTATCTGGAGCTTAAACGTCAATACCCGGATGCCATCCTGTTCTTTCGACTGGGCGATTTCTACGAGGCCTTTGACGAAGATGCGGAGATCGTGGCCCGGGAGCTCGACCTGGTGCTGACCTCCCGTCCGGTAGGGAAGGGGCAGCGGGTCCCGATGGCGGGCATCCCCTATCACGCCCTGGAGCCTTACCTTGCCCGCCTGGTGGAGAGAGGTTATCGGGTGGCCATTGCGGAACAGGTCGGCGAGCCTGTAAACGGGTTGATGCCTCGCCGGGTCGTGCGGGTGGTGACCCCTGGGACCGCCCTGGAGCCCACCCTGTTAGACGAACGGAAGCCGAATTATCTGGCGGCGTGGATCGAGACCGGAGAGGGGATCGGGCTGGCATATTGCGAAGTTAGCACCGGGGATTTCGCCGCAACCCAGTGGACGGGCCCGGACGCCCGACGGGAAGCGGAAGCAGAGTTGCTGCGGCTGGATCCCCGGGAATGTCTCTATCCGAGCGTTCCAGGGGAGCCATCTACGCCCCCGCTGGCCCTGCCGGTGGACCGCGTATCCATTCATTTCACACCATTCCCCGCGTATCGCTTCGAACTCGGGGTCGCCCGTATGGCCCTGCAGGAACATTTTCAGGTGGTTTCGCTGCATGCCTTCGGCCTGGAAGATCAACCACTGGCTCTGCGGGCCGCAGGGGCCATCGTTCAATATCTGCGGGAAACCCGCCCGGAGGCTCTCTCGATCCTGACCTCGCTGGAAACCTACACCACGGCTGGCTACATGGTCCTGGATCCAGCCACCCGCCGCAACCTCGAGCTGATCGAGCGCATGGCCGGGGACGCTCGCAAAGGGTCGCTGCTCTCCGTGCTGGACTTTACCCGCACCCCGATGGGGGGCCGGCTGCTGCGCGCGTGGATCTCTCAACCGCTGCGAGACCGAGCGGCCATTGAGGCCCGGCTGGACCAGGTGGAGGCGTTTGTGGAAGATCCCATTGCCCGGGAGCGGCTGGCGGAGCGGCTGCGGGGGCTCCCGGATCTGGAACGGCTGGCCGGGCGGGCCCGGAGCGGCCTGGCCTCCCCTCGGGATCTGGCCGCATTGCGTCGCGCGTTGGGGCTGTTACCGGAAATCCGGGCGCTCCTCCACCGGATGGAGGGGCCGCGAGCGGAGGCTGTCCGGTCGCTGGCCGATCGCCTGGATCCCCTCCCGGAGTTGCTGGATCAGCTGACGCGGGCGCTGGTGGAGGACCCTCCGGCCACGTTGCAGGAGGGGGGAGTGATCCGGCCCGGTTTCTCCGAGGAGCTGGACCGCTGGCGGGCTATGGCGAAGGAGGCGCAGGCCTGGCTGGCGGATCTGGAGCAACGGGAACGGGAGCGCACAGGCATTCGCACATTGAAGGTGGGTTACAACAAGGTCTTCGGATATTACATCGAGGTCTCGAAGGCGGCAGCCCGGCAGGTGCCCTCTGATTACATCCGAAAACAGACGCTGGTCAACGCGGAGCGGTTCATCACCCCGGAGTTAAAGGAATACGAGACCCTGGTCCTGAACGCAGAGGCCCGCCAGGCGGAACTGGAGGCGGAGCTGTTCCGGGAGCTCTGCCGTCAGGTTGGGGAAGCAGCGCCCCGGTTGCGAGAGATCGCGGCGGCGATCGCGCATCTGGATGTGGTGGTCGCGCTGGCGGAGGCTGCGGCTCGCTATCGGTATGTGCGCCCGGAGCTGGTGGACGAGGATGTCCTGGAGATCCGGGGTGGACGGCATCCGGTGGTGGAGCAGGCCCTGGCCGGCCGGTTCGTTCCGAACGATGTCATGCTGGATGAGGAGGGGCGGATCCTGATCCTGACCGGCCCAAACATGGCGGGGAAGAGCACCCTGTTACGCCAGGTTGCCCTCATTGTGCTGATGGCCCAGATTGGCTCCTTCGTCCCTGCCGATCGGGCCCGGCTGCGACCGGTGGATCGCATCTTCACCCGCATCGGAGCCCACGATGAGCTGGCGGCGGGCCGTTCCACGTTTATGGTTGAGATGAGCGAAACGGCTTATATCCTGCATCAGGCCACCACGGAAAGCCTGGTGGTGCTGGATGAGATCGGGCGGGGAACCAGCACCTATGATGGTCTGGCCATCGCCTGGGCGGTGGCCGAATACCTGCATAACCATCCGAAGCGGCGGCCGAAGGTGTTATTCGCTACCCATTATCATGAGCTGACCGCTCTGGCGGCGTACCTGCCGCGGGTCCGTAACGCGCACATGGCCGTTGCGGAAGTAGAAGGGCGGATCGTCTTCCTGTATCAGGTCCGGCCAGGCGGCGCGGATCGAAGCTATGGGATCCATGTGGCGGAGCTCGCCGGACTGCCACGGCCGGTCATCCGGCGGGCACGGGAACTGCTCGGCCGGCTGGAACGCGGCGAGCCCGCCGTGCGGCCCAAGGCCCCTCCACCGGCCGCGCCCCTGCCCCTCTTTGCCGAGCATCCGGTGGTTCACGCTCTGCGCCACCTGGATCCCGAGACTCTCTCCCCACTGGAGGCGCTTCATAAGCTGTATGAGCTGAAGGAGCTGGTTGATCAGGCGGCGTCCTCATCCAGTTAGGATAGGAGTTGCGCAGTTGGTTTTCTCCTGGGGGTTTTGGTGGAGTCGCGCGCCGAAGG
>Ga0105163_1000605_pt1 | contig 20777 bp, 16 predicted proteins | sample JNZ110809AmetaG_FD_81531 | JGI IMG/M metagenome (GOLD analysis project Ga0105163, IMG submission 81531) | Hot spring microbial communities from Jinze hot spring, China to study Microbial Dark Matter (Phase II) - JNZ 110809A | ecosystem: Environmental > Aquatic > Thermal springs > Hot (42-90C) >... | reverse complement strand
TTTATTACATAATTCCTGCGACTTTGCTTATCATTTTTGTGATAATTTATCTTAACACGAAATCAGTCACGAAAGTTATAATTGTTTTTCTTGCTGTTCCATTTTCGCTTGTTGGAGCAATTTGGCTTCTTTATTTGCTTGGCTATAATATGAGCGTTGCGGTTTGGGTTGGAATTATCGCTCTTGCGGGACTTGACGCTGAAACCGGAGTTGTTATGCTTCTTTATCTTGACCTTGCTTATGAAGAATGGAAAAGAAAAGGGATGTTGAGAACAATTGATGATTTGAAAAATGCGATTTATCACGGTGCTGTGAAAAGATTAAGACCGAAAGCGATGACTGTTTCAGCTATAATTGCGGGGCTTTTGCCAATAATGTGGAGTCATGGGACAGGAGCAGATGTGATGAAAAGAATTGCTGCGCCGATGGTCGGTGGAGTTGTGACAAGCTTTATTCTTGAACTTTTGGTTTATCCAGCAATATATTTCATTTGGAAATCATTTGAAATGCGAAAAGAAAAAATGATAAGCGAAAAATGAATTATCAAAAAATTAACACAATTGCTCTTGGCTTTGGACTTGGATTTATTGAAGGGAGTGCGATTTTTATCGCAACTTTATTACTCTTTTTTCAGGGTGAAAGAGGCACTGCGTTTTTAAGCAAATTATTTCCACTTTATGAAATAAGCATCGCTGGTGCATTTATAGGATTTGTTGAAGGTTTCATTGATGGATTTATCGGTGGGGTTGTGCTTGCGTGGGTTTATAATTTGATTTTAAAAATTCAAACTCAAAAAGGGGCGTCTTAAAGACGCCCCCAATTTTTTACTTTTTACCAAATGGAAAAACAAAGGACACCCTCGGCTCAACTCTTTTTTGAACTTCATATTTTGTCCCGTTGTCGGTTCGCACAGGTTTGAAAGTCCATTGATAAAGCATACTCACGACGATATATTTGACGGGTTTATAACCAATTTCAGCATAAAGTAGTGAGCGTTCATCAAGTCGGAAGACATCGCCAAAGTTTTTGATGTTTCTCCTGTCATAACCAGCATCAAAAACAATTGTCGGTAAAACCTGTGGCATTTGAAGGTCAAGGTGCAAAGTCCCACTTTCGGGAGTTGCATCAAGTTGTTGATAACTTCCAACGATTTGCAATTGTCCTAAAATTGTGATAAACAACTCTCCATAAGTTCCCGATGTTTTCTTTGCTTTTCTCAACGCTTGTAATTTGCTCGTTGCATTTACAGTATCTCTCAAATTAAATCTTTCAACTTCGTAGAAATAATTGAAATAACTTGGCAAAAATTGATCGCCGAAGTTTCTACGCTCAATTTTCGCACCAATGTTTAAAACTCCAAGCCCTCTAAATTCAAGATTAGTTCCATAAGCAATTCCACTTCCATAATTGACAAATTTCATATAGTCAAAATAGACATCCCAACCAAAAATTTTTGATTTTATAATTGGAAGTCCGATATCAAATCCGAAAATATCGGGTCTATCCCAATCTCTTACAATTTTCCTGCTTACTGTATCATAATGAGCGATTGCATCTTTATCAAAATCTGTCGCATAAGTTGCTCCAAATTCAAGATTTCCAATTATTGGGATTCCTCCAGCGGGTGTAAATTTCAAAGGTCTTACATATCCACGCAATCCAAACACACCAACTCTTTTCAAATCGCTGAAAACAGATTCAAATCCAAATTTCCCAAAGTCAACATCAAATTCAAGCCCAACTTTTCTGTCGTCATAACTTGCGTTGTTTTTGTAGTAATAGACAATTGTCCCGTGTCCTAATCTTGCGTAGTCAAGTGCCCCAAGCCGTGCGTAAAATGGATCACCTTTTAAACCATATCTTACATATCTTATCGCTCTCAAAAAGTCATAAAATTCGTTCCAATCTTCGCTTCTTATTTTTCCATCATTTACACCGATTCTCAAATTAACATCAAGTCCAATTCCAATTTTTCCAAAAGCGATTTCTGGTGAGATGTTTAAAAGATAGTATGGTTTTCCATCAAACCATGATAATCCAAGCCCGCCTGTAAATTCACCGCTTGTTTGCGGTTTTGTTGGAGTTTCTCTTTGAACCCTTCGCTGTGAATATGCAGAAGTTAAGACAAGCAAGGCAAGAAGTAAAGTCAAAGTCCTTTTCATTTTTTACCTCCGAAATTTTTTTGTTTAAATTTCACTATCCGAAAACTAATTTACAAATAAAAAACGCTGTAAGCAAGCCCGTTATGTCCGAGATCACACCTGCGAGAACCGCATGTCTTGTTTTTCTTATGTTGACAGAGCCAAAATATACAGCAAGCACATAAAAAGTTGTCTCTGTGCTTCCATACATCGTTGAAACGAGAAGACCGAGGAATGAATCAGGTCCATAAGTTTTCATTATTTCGGTCATAATTCCGAGCGAGCCACTTCCAGACAATGGACGCATAAGAGCCATTGGAAGCGCCTCTGCTGGAAAGCCAATTAAGTTTGTCAATGGGCTTAAAATTGCAACAAGAACATCCATCGCACCACTTGCCCTAAAAATTCCAATTGCAACAAGCATTGCAACAAGGTAAGGGATAATTCTAACTGCGACATTAAATCCCTCTTTTGCGCCTTCAACGAATGATTCATAAACTTTTACTTTCTTTGCAAAACCGTAGATTAAAAATGTGAAAATAACGAAAGGTATTGCAACGACAGAAATTATATTCATAATCTCTTTGAAACTCATTCTTTGACCTCCGTTTTTGTTTCGTTATTTTCTTCAAGTTCTTTTCTAAAAATTTTAAGTCGCTGTAAAATTTTCGCTGCTGTTACACCTGCAATTGTTGCTGCGAATCCACCGACGATTGTTGTGCTAATAATTGCTGCTGGGTCGCCCGAACCAAGAGCTGCTCTTACGGCAATTGCAGTTGCTGGTATCAATGTCATCCCACTTGTGTTAATTACAAGAAATGTCACCATTGAATCGCTTGCGGTGTCTTTCTTTGGATTTAACTTTTGAAGCTCTTCCATTGCTTTTAATCCAAGCGGAGTTGCTGCGTTTCCCAGACCAAGCATATTTGCGGAGATGTTCATTATGATTGCTCCGATCGCAGGATGTTCTGATGGTATATCTGGAAAAAGACGTTTTGTAATTGGCTTAACAATTTTTGCAAGTAAATTTATCAACCCCGCGAGCTCACCTATCTTCATAATTCCAAGCCACAAAGCCATCACTCCGATTAAACCAATTGCAATTTTAACAGCGATATCGGAATACTCAATCACCGCATTTAAAACCTGCTTTATCTTAACAAGTGAAATTCTTTCAAAAACCATAACAACATTATAACTTCCGTTTTCATTTTTCTCAAATTTCAAAATGTTTGCAACAAGTTTATCTGTATTCGTGCCTTTGCCTTTTGCCATAAGTTTCCAAAATTCGGGGGTGTTTTCAGAAATGTTAAGAACAGCCACACCTTTACCATCTTGATTTACCTTGATTGAAATTTCATTTGTTATAAGTTTTGCGTTAAAATTTTTCAGCGAATAAAAATTTTTGAAGTACTCACCGCTTACTTTCAGAATTCCCGTTAACTGGGTATTTGTTTTGAACTCATCTTTAAGTTCAACCAACGCTTGAAATTCAACTCCGTTTCTATACTTGTTGATTGAACTTTCATAAATATCCGTCCCAACTGCTGTTAAAATTCCGATTGCAATGAGAGCAAGCCATATGTAGTTCATCATAGCTTTATTCTCCTGTTTGTTTTACAATGTAGAAATTTCTGCGAAATGGAAAAGATGAGTTTCCGTTTTTGTTTCTTACAATTACATCAAGAGTGTGAACCCCGGGATTGAGGTTAAAATTTGGTGTGAAAAGAATTATTGAGAAGTTTCGCTCATCAATTGTTGCAATGTGATCTTTTGGGATCGTAAGAGAATCAATTTTAATTTGAATGCTTTGTTTGTCAAGTCCGGATTTATCTGAAACTTTGAGAATAAGCGTTGGTTTTTGCGTTGTTAAGATTGTGTCAGAAATTAATTCAATTTTTGGAACGCCAGCTTGAAGATATTTTGCAAGACCTTTGAAAATTCCCCACGCCTCAATTTGATTGAATTCATCAATGCTTAATCTTCTTTCTTCATGTTCATTCGTGAAAAATGTGCACTCAACAAGGACTGCCGGCATCGTTGCATTTCTCAAAACATAAAACCCTTGTTTTGGATAAACAAGATAATCAGACATTGTTCCGTCAAAACTTGCAAGTGAGCCAGAAATTCTAAGGGCATATGCGAGGTCTCTTTGAATGTATCTTGCAATATCTTTATTGGATGGATGAAACCCAGGATCACCTTCAACAGCGTGATACCAAGTTGATGCGTAAAATGTTGTTTCATCTCCGGGCATTGCGTTATGATGGATTGAGATGAAAATGTCAGCTCCACTTTCTGTAGCCATTTTCACCCTATCTTGAAGTGAAACGGTTGTATCTTTTTCCCTTGACATGAAAACTATTGCGCCAGCTTTTGTGAGGTAATCACGAAGATAAAGTGCCACTTTTAAATTAACATCTGCTTCAACCACTCTTTTTTTAATTCCAATGTTTTTTCTGTCTTGTCCGCCGTGTCCGGGGTCAATAAAAATTTTCCATCCCTTGACAAATTGTGAGTAAAAGTTAATAACCGAATCCTTTGATTCAGGTGTTTTCCAGTCGGAAGGTTTTACATAGTAAGGTTTTGGGGCGCAACTTGGAATAAAGATGATCGTTATGAGAATAAAAAATTTTTTCATAAGAATTCGTTTTTTGCTTAAATATAAAATGCTTGGGTGATTGTTTCAATTAAAGTGAAGGGAAAAAATAAGGTAAGATAGAGCTGGCGGTGGGATTTGAACCCACGCCCTGCTGATTACGAATCAGCTGCTCTACCGCTGAGCTACGCCAGCTTTTTAAAAAATTTAAAATTTTTCAACCTTAAAAACAAATTTTTACACGCCCGTAAGAAAAAATTATATCATCGTTGAAAAAGACAAAATCGTAAATCTCATCAGATGACTGCGTCAGAGCGACTTTAATTGTTTTCTGCTCGTAAAGAACCTCATTTTTAAAGCAAATGTTGATCTCTCCGATGTTAAAATCGCCAAATTTTTCAAGCAAAATATCTTCAAGAAGTGTGAAAAAGGTAGTGTTGTTCATATGACCATTTGTGTCAATGTCAGTGTATCTAATTGTGTGCTCCTTCAAAATTAAGTTTGAGTTTTTAATTTTGTCTGGTTCAAAATTAAATTTTTCTGGATCAATTCCGTTTGAAATTTTTTCCTCGCCATACATATTTTTGACTTCATCTGGAATTCGTTTCAATTTTTTCGTTGTTGCATCAACGAAAACCCACAATGATGACGCTTTCACAATGAGTTCATCATCCAAGTAAACATTGAAATCACGATATGCTTTTACGGTGTGAATTTCCCTTGACCATGTTGTGATTTTAATCTCGTCCCTTAATTTTGGGAGTTTGAAGATTTCAATTGCAAGTTTATTTAAAATCCAAGCACATTTGTTTTTTAGCATATAATTTGCGTTAAATCCGATGGTTTCAGAGTGAAGGATTGCTGATTCTTGAAGGTAGGATGTTAATGTGTCAAGTCGTGGTTTCCAGTTTTTGTTAAGGTCTCTGTAGTTAATTTTCGCTTTCATGTCAAACATTTGTGCTTTGAAGTTTTATTTTTGTTTTGCGTTTTAATTTAATGAAGAAATTTGAAATTTTGATCTTCTTGGATAATTCGGTGTCATTTTGTAAATTTAAAGTGTAAAACAAACCCACAATTAGGGAGGGAATTATGGTTAAAAAGCAAAATGGTTCGGCGAGTTCGGTTCGGGAAAAGTCCCCGAAGTCAATGGAAAATGGAACAATGAGTTCGGCTCGGGAGAAGTCCCCGAGTAAAAAAGTTCAAGGGTTCAAGAGTTCAAAGGTTCAAGGGAAGAAGTTAAACAACGAGTCAAAGTATTCAATGGAAACCCACCTTATTTATGGTCGTTCATTCACACCGAAATGGGAGTATTCACATCATGTAGTTCCGCCAATTTCAGCATCAGCAACATTTCGGCTTGAATCGGCACAGCGTGGGGCATTAGGTTTTCTGCAATTTGCTCACACAATTAACAATGAAGAAGTTGAACTTAAAGCCCCGATTTATATTTACGATCGCCTTGGCGAACCAAATAAGGAAATGCTTGAAGAATATCTCGCTTATGCAGAGCTTGGTGAATCTGCTGTTACATTTGCATCGGGAATGGGTGCAATTTCAGCCGTTCTTGGAATTTTGACTAAGACAGGTGACGAAATAATTGCGCACAAACTTTTATACGGATGCACTTATGAACTTTTAACATACTGGTATCCAAAGTATCAAATAACGACGAAGTTTGTTGATTTAAGAGATTTATCAAATTTGAAAAAAGCAATAACTCCAAAAACGAGAGTTGTTTATTTTGAAACGCCCGTAAATCCAACGCTTGAATTGATTGACATCGCTGGTGTGGCTGAAATTGTGAAGGAAGAAAATAAGAAGAGAAAACCGAACGAGCGAATTTATGTTGTTGTAGACAATACATTTGCAACTCCATTTTGTCAAAGACCACTTACGCTTGGAGCAGATTTCGTTGTCCATTCATTGACGAAAAATATCGGTGGTTTCGGCACTGATATGGGTGGAGTGGTGATTGGTCCAAAGTGGAGCAGAGACCAGCTTTTGCTTTATAGAAAAGATTTTGGCGGAGTTCTTGGCACAAAAAGCGCCTGGACAATTCTTGTTTATGGTTTGCCAACGCTTGCTTTAAGAGTTCGTCAGCAGGAAAAAACCGCAATGGAAGTCGCAAGATTTCTTTGCTCACATCCAAAAATTCAATATGTGAGTTATCCAGGTTTGCATACTTTCCCGCAATATGAACTTGCAAAGCGACAAATGGTTGATTATGAGGGCAATTTCGCACCGGGGACACTTATCTATTTCATTGTCAAAGATGATTCACCGGAAGGAAGACGTAAGAAAGCGGAAAAACTCATAAATTATCTTGCGAAAAACGCATATACGATAACTCTTGCTGTTAGTTTAGGGAATATAAGAACATTGATTGAACATCCGGGTTCAATGACGCATGCGACAATTCCAGCGGAAGAGCAACTCAAAAAAAAAGGAATTGACCCAGGCGGAATAAGATTGTCAATTGGACTTGAAAAAGTTGATGACATAATTCTTGATTTGAGCGAGGGATTAGCAAGAATTTAAAACAAATTTATCTCGGTGGTGAAATCTGACGAAGTTTATCTTTTAAAGCCAGAAATTTTTGAAAAGTTTGATAATCTTTTAGCTATTTTAGCGACGAGAAAAAGTGTTAACTCGGATAGGACATTTAATTTTGGCTTCACCAAAAATAATGATCCTGAGGAAGTTAAAAATAATCGCAGAATTTTACTTGAACAGCTTGGGATTTCTGAAACTCAACTTGCAATCCCAAAGCAAATCCATAGTTCAAACATTTGCTTTGTTGAAAAACCCGGGATTTACGATGAATGTGATGCTCTTGTGACGGATAAAAAAGAGATTTTTCTTGTTGTGAGTGTTGCTGATTGTTCACCTGTTTATATTTATGATCCGAAGAAGAAAATTATTTCATTGGTTCATTGTGGTTGGAGAGGCGCTTCAGAAAAAATTGTTGAAAAAACAGTTGCTTTCATTCGGGATAAGTTCAAGAGTGAGCCAAGAGATTTGATTGTTCACATCGGGGCTTGTGCTTCTGTGTGTTGTTATGAGGTTGACAAGGAGTTTGATAAAATTTTTGATGTGAGGTTTTTGAGGTTTAAAAGGAATGGGAAATATCATTTTGATTTGAAAGGCGAAATTTACGCTCAATTAGTTAAATCAGGTGTTAAGTTTGAGAACATAAGCGTCAGTCCATATTGCACGATTTGTGGTGGTGATATTTTTCATTCGTATAGAAGAGATGGAGAAAATTCCGGCAGGATGTGGGCTTTGTTTGGTATGAGATGAAAAGGCGAGCCATAGATTGGCTCGCCGATTTTTTATGTAAAAACCGCTTCAACTCGTCTTATCTCCGGCGCTTCACGAATTATAATTCTTTCAATTCCAGCTCTTAATGTCATCATTGAGAGTGGACAACTTCCACATGCACCGATCAATTTTACTTTAACAATGTAATCATCTGTAATTTCAACAAGTTCAACATCTCCTCCATCTGCTTTAAGATAGGGTCGTGCGATTTCAAGTGCTTTTAGAACGCGCTGTTTAAGTTCTTCTTTGTTTTTCATAGTTTGATTTCAATTTTTGGCATTGCTTGCTGTTTGAAACTTACAATGCTAACTCTTGCAGCAAGTTTTCGTGCGATTTCTCTAATTATTTTTGCTTCTTCTGTTTCTGGATAAGAAATTGGGACGGGTTTACCTGTGTCGCCACTTATTCTTATTCTTGTGTTAATTGGTATTTCGCCTAAAAATGGGGCATTAAATTTTTCGCTTGCCTTTTTCCCGCCACCGTGATCAAAAATATCGTCTCTTTGTCCGCAGTGTGGACAGATGAAATAGCTCATATTTTCAATTATTCCAAGAATTGGGACATTTACACGTTGAAACATTTTAATTGCTTTACGAACATCAGCAAGAGCAACATCTTGTGGTGTTGTTACAATTACAGCACCAGTTAATGGAATTGTCTGAACAAGTGTAAGTTGAATATCACCTGTTCCGGGTGGGAGGTCAAAAATAAGATAATCAAGTTCACCCCATTCAACATCTGTCATAAATTGTTTAATTGCACCGCTTGCAATAGGACCACGCCATATTAAAGCAGTATCGGGATCATCAAGAAGAAGTCCAATTGAAATTAACTTAACACCGTATTTTTCAACTGGTTCAATTTTTTTGCCATCGCTTGTTAACGAAGGTTTTTCATTTACACCGAGCATTATCGGGACATTTGGTCCATAGACATCTGCGTCAATTAAACCAACTTTTGCTCCATCAAGTGCGAGTGCAACTGCAAGATTAACAGCAACAGTTGATTTTCCAACCCCACCTTTACCGCTTGCGACAGCGATTGTGTTTTTAACATTTGGTAAAAGTGCATCCTTTTGCTGGCTTATGTGTTTTGGGACTTGCGCTGTCATTTCTATGTTAACTTCATCAAATCCAAGTTTTTTTACTTTTTCAATCGCTTCATCTTTGATTTTGTCCCTTATTGGACACGCAGGTGTCGTAAGCTCAATTTTTATAAATGCTTTGTTTGAATCAACTTTTATATCTTTGACAAATCCAAGCGAGACAATATCTTTGTGGAGATCTGGGTCTTGAATTTGCCTTAAAACATTCAGTATTTCTTCAACGCTTTTCATAGCGGACGCAATTTTATTTTTAAGATTTGCCTAAACTTAATAAAAAATGTTTGGATAAAAAAGTTTCTGAATGATTTTTAAAATTTTACCTCAAACTGGGCTTTACCTCTTGACAAATTGAAATTTGCATATTATATTTATAGCAAAAGTGCATAAGCACATTGGAGATAGAGAGAGATTTTAAGTTTCTACCTTCAAGAAGCACCCACTTGAAATAAATAGGTTCTTTAGTTAAAAGCTATTTTTTAAAACTTTAAATTGGAGGTGACAGATGAAAGGTAAGTTTACTATTTGCCTTTCTGCTTTCGTTTTAATTCTTGCTTATCTAATTACGGGGAGTGGTTGCATTAACATTGATAATCCTGTGGTCCAGCCCGTTGATTATCGTTCAAGTGCAAAGTTTGTGAATTTAAAAACGGGCGCAACGATCAAAGTCAATGTTGATGGAACTGATAAGGTAGCTTCGCTTGCCTTTGGTGAAGCGACAAGCTATTTTGATTTGCCAGCCGGTTCAAGGGTTTTTGCATTTGGCGCAGGTGATAGCGTAAGAAGGACGCTTGAATCTGAAAAGAAGTATTCGGTTTTTTATGTCGGGAAAGGTTCTGATAGTGTTTTATTTGCGGTTGAAAGGAACACATTTGATGAACCATATCCAAGCGGAAAGGCATTGGTTAGGTTTTTGCATTTGAGCCCTAATCTTGGGACAGCGAAGGTGATTGTTAATTTTGCGGGTAAGGATTCTGTGTTTTCAAGTGTTCCATTCAAAGGAGGCACACCATATCTTGAAATTTCCTCTTTCCCGGATACTGTGAAATATACTGTTATATCTGGCAGTGATACGCTTGTCAAAGGTTGGGATTCAGGGATAACCGGTCCTGGAAGATATTCTGTTGTCGTTTATGGGTTGAAAACAGATTTACAAAAAAAGCTTTTCAAAGAAGATTAAAGGAGGGAAAACTATGAAAGGGAAAGTTAGAATTTTAATTTCGGTTTTAATGCTGTTAATTTCATTTCAATTAGTTTTTGCTCAATACGGCAAAATTGCCGGTAAAGTCATTGATAAGGAAACAAGAGAGCCATTGCCCGGGGCATCTGTTTTAATTCAGGGGACAACGCTTGGTGCAGCAACTGATGCAAATGGGAATTATGTTATACTGAATGTTCCTGCTGGAACATATACTGTTGTTGCATCTTATGTTGGTTATCAAACGGTGACAGTATCAGGTGTGCAGGTTCTCGCTGGCTTGACAAGAGAATTAAATTTTGAACTTCCCTCAACCGCAATAGAATTGAAAGCTGTTGAAGTTGTTGCAGAAAGACCATTGATAGAGAAATCAGCAACAAATGCAATTCGTGTTGTAACTGCTTCAGATGTTGAGAAATTGCCAGTTAGAGATGTTCAAGCGTATTTTGCGCTTCAAGCTGGTGTAAGTTTGCAATACGGAAGATTGTTCGTCAGAGGTAGCAGACCCGATGAAGTTGGTTATATGATTGAAGGAGCAAATGTGACAAATATACTTGGAGCTACAACCGGTGCAAGAGGTGGGGCGTTTGCGTCAAGAGATAGATATAGAGCTTTGGGTGGTGGGCTTATAACTACAATTCCAGAAGCTCTTGAAGAAATTTCGGTTCAAGCTGGTGGATATAGCGCAGAATTTGGAAACGCAAACGCTGGAATAGTTCAACAGGTTTTTAAAACGGGAAAATCAAAATTTTCAGCATCGGCACAATTTGAGACAGATAACTTTGGGAATTATCCGGGGAAGAAATTTTTAGGGACATATTCTTATGGATATGCGGATGCAGTTTTAACGCTTGGTGGTCCGCTATTTACAGAAAAAGTTAAGTTTTTCCTCGCTGGTGAAAATAATTTCGTCAGGGATTATATTCCACATTTCTTCAAGGGATATAATTTCGGATATTTAAAGGACAATGGAAGAAGAGGTGGAACAAGAGGAGATTCGGCTCTTGTTGCTTGGAACGATGCAAATATACCGGGAAGAATGAGAAATAGATATACTGGAAATGGAACATTGACATTTGATTTAAAACCATTGCAAGTTAGATTTGCTGGTGCATATTCTTGGGCTCGTGAGAGAGCAAATAACTCATTGCGAAATATCTTCAATCTTGAAAGATTACCAGTTACAGATATAACAGAACTTTTCCTTGATGCGAAGGCAAGCTATTTCATTTCTGCGAAGACATTTATTGAAGCATCTGTTAGCATTCTTGATTACAGAAATAAATCTTATGAACCAGCTTTTGGTGATAATGTTCTTGCTTATGATGATAGTTTGCAGGTTGCAAGAGCTTATGGGGAAAAATTTAGGTATGTTTCAAGATATGTAGGACCACCTCCGTATGATTTCTACGGTTTCTTGTTCTATAGACCGGGAACATTATTTGCTGGATATAGTAAGTTTCAGCAAGCGTATGTTGGTGGTAGTTTAGCTTTGACATCACAGATGAAAAATCACGAAATTAAAGTTGGAACAAGCTATCAAAGATGGACAATTCGTCACTATGGAATTGGGACAGGTGGATTGTTCAGAGCATTTCATTCGTTGCCAGATTCAGCAAGAGATCCAAATTATCTGTATAAATTGCTTGGCAGTTATGTGAATAACTATGGATTTGACAGATTTGGTAAGAAGGTTGATTCAGGAGAGGATGGACCAAGACATCCATATTTCTTCTCTGCTTATATTCAGGACAAGGTTGAATTGCAGGACTTGATTATCAATGCTGGAGTTCGTTTTGACTATATGTATCTTGATGCGTGGAGGTTAAAGGATCCAAGTGCACCAAATGCAGATTTGAACTTGAGAAAACTTCTTGATCTTGAAAAGGGCAAGCCACGCGCTTATTTGCAACCGAGGTTAGGTTTCTCATTCCCTGTAACTGATAGAACTGTGTTTCATCTTCAGTATGGCATATTTGTTCAACCGCCGGCTCTGACTTCGCTTTACGCAGGATTATCTTATTATCCGGGTAGCGTATATCTGCCATCAATTGAATTAATACCAGATCCACTTGCATTTGACCCGGATCCAATTAAGACAACTCAATACGAGATTGGATTTTCACAGCAATTCACGGATTTTGCTGCGTTTGATATAACTGGATTTTATAAAGATGTAAGAGGGCAGTTGCAGGTTTCAACAGTTCCGATAACGGGTGGACCATATGCTGGGACAAAGTATGCTGTTTATAGCAATGGTGATTTTGAAAATGTTTATGGTCTTGAATTTACATTAAGAATAAGAAGAGTTAATAGAGTTCAGGCGCAAATTAACTATACTTTGCAAGATGCTCGTGGGACTAACTCATTTGCAAATGGTGCATGGGCAGCGGTTGGAATTACGCAGATAACTCCAACTTTAACTGTTCCTTTGACCTTCAATCAAACCCATAGAGGAACAATTAACATTGATTATCGTTTTGGCAAGGGCGAAGGTGGACCTTTACTTGAAAGATTTGGTGTTAATTTGTTGATAACATTTAACAGCGGTCATCCTTATACACTTGCAACTGGTGGTATAGCACAGCAAGATGCTGATGACGGTGGAATTTTAAATGATGGCGATCCAAGAAATAGAAATCCACTTGAGCCTATAAACGCTTCAAGAACACCTTGGGTATGGAATGTTGATTTAAGAGTTGATAAAACAATATCAATTGGACCTGCTAACATTAATCTTTATGTTTATGTCCAGAACCTGTTTAACACAAAGAATGTGATAAATGTTTACTACAGAACAGGAAACGCATATGATGATGGATTCTTGACAAATCCAGATTTGAGTGGGACATTCGTTAATCAATTCGGAGAGAGGTATATAGAACTTTACAGAGCGATTAATCTTGAGAATCGCCAGCATCAATGGAGATTTAATGGAATGCTTCAAGATTTGTTTGGACCACCGAGACAATTGAGAGCTGGAGTAAAAATTGAATTCTAAAAATAAAAAAAGCAGAGGAGGTTTAAAACTATGAGAAAATTTTTAACCCTTGGAATTTTAACTTTCGTGATTTTAAACTTGACTTTTGGAAGAGAGGACCCGTTAAAGAAAAGAACTGAGGAATTCTTTTTTGGAAAAACATCAGCAGCTGGTGTAACTCAAACTGTGGTAGATGCAAATAATATAACAAGCTGGCTATCTGTGATTTCGTCGCCAGGTGGTCTTGGTTGGCCACCTTTAATAAAAAATTCCTGGAATGGCACATTTCCAAGAGGTAGTGGTGTTGGAATGATTTACAGAGAAGGACTTATGATAGGTGGAATTGTAAACGATGGTGGTCCCACATCACCGCGAGCGCAAGGTATTTTTTACCAAACAAGTTTGAGACCGGGTAAAATTATCACGAAAGGTCAAGCTGAGGATTTTAACAGTGCAGCTGTAAAAAGAGTATGGAGAGTTCGCCCAGATTATAGAACTGCTGATTTGAAAGCGGACGCAGCGGAATATTTTATGAAGTCACTCAAAGATGTAACATCTGCTGATGAGGAAGCAATTCGGCAACAATATGAGAATGATTGGAAAGATTGGCCAGCGGATAAGGGTGCACCATGGTATACAACAACTGGTCCAGATGCGTATAAAGTAAAATACGGACCTGGATTTAACCCGAATGATCCAACGCATGTTCCGGGAATTCCCGGAGCAACTCAAACTGTTTGGACGGTTGGGAATGATCTTGACACAAGATTGGGTCAAACTGTCTTTAATTCTGTTAATATAGGTCTTGAGGTTCAGGTTACGGAATGGTGTTACTCGGTTTCAAATCCTTTAAATAACATTATATTCCAGCAATTCAGGATAATTTACAAAGGAACAGCTACAACTCCTTCTAACGCAACGATTGATAGTATGTATGTTGTCAAATGGTCTGACCCTGATCTTGGTGATTATTCAGATGATCTTGCGGGTTGTGATTCCGTTCTTGGTCTGGGTTATGTTTATAACTCTAATACGGTAGATGCTGAATATCAAGCAATAGGTCTTCCAGCTCCTGCGGTTGGCTTTGATTTCCTCCAGGGTCCGGCTTATTATACGGGTAATCCTAATGATTCGGCTGTGATTGGCTTGCAATGGAGAAAGGGATACAAATACTGGAATGAAAATCCGCTTTCAGCGTTTGTTTTCTTCGCAGCTGGAACTGGAATTAGTGACCCAACGAACGCAACTCAATGGTTCAACCTTATGAAAGCAGGTTTACCAAGACCTGAATGGCCTGCTTATCAACCGTTCTGGTCTGCATTTGTAAGGGATCCAAATGTTTATCCAACTAAATATGCTGTTGCGGGTGATCCTGTAACCAAAACAGGTTGGATTGATGGACGAGAAATACCACCTGGGGATAGAAGAATCGTTCCAATTACGGGACCATTTAGAATGAGTTTGGGTGATACAGCGGAAATAGTTGTCGCTTTAATTGGTGCAATGGGAGTTGATAACCTTTCAAGCGTTCAAGTTTTGAAATACTATGACACATATGCGCAATTTGCGTATGATAACCTTTTCGTTCTACCATCACCACCGCCTTCACCAAATGTCAAAGTTGCTCAGCTTGATCGTCAAATTGTTCTGAATTGGGGTTGGGATCAAAATAGTGTAAATGCAATTGAAAACTTTAATTCTGCTGGTTTCGTTTTTGAAGGTTATAATGTTTATCAACTTCCATCACCAACATCAAGTTTAAGTGAAGCTGTTAAGATAGCAACATATGATGTTGTAAATGATGTTACCGTAATACTTGATAGAACAATTGATCCCAAAACAGGGGCTCTGCTTATGGTTCCGGTTCAAACCGGAAGTAATTCAGGGATACGACATTTTATCAGCTTAACGACAGATTATATAAGGCAGCGTCCGCTTGTTAATGGACAAACATATTACTATGCTGTAACTGCTTATGCCTACAATCCGGATCCGTTGTCTCCATTTAGAGCTTTGGAAAGCACACCTGTTGTAATAGCTACGGTTCCGCAATCGCCACCTCCTGGAACGAGATATTTTGGCGCAGTTGGTGATACTTTACAGGTAACGCATAAAGGTAAAAGCGACGGTGAGGTCGTTGCGATACTAGTTGATCCATCCGCTACAACAGGACATACTTATGAAGTTAGATTTGATAATTCAGGAAACTGGTTTATCGTTGATGTTAATCAAAACAGAGTAAAAGCAACCGGATCAAATCAGTCAGGGGATGAAGCATATCCTGTTGTTGATGGTATTTTTGTAAAAGTTATGGGTCCTCCACTTGCTGGTAAAGAATGGCTTGTGACCCAGGGAGCAGCTGATAGATGGTTCACTGCAGCACCGAGTGCACATGGCGAATTGTTATTTGGTGGTGCATATCTTGGACCAAACTTTACCGGAAGCAGTGTCTTACCAGGTGATTTCAAATCAGTTGAGATAAGATTTACAAGGAAAACAAGTTATGAGGACGCGAATAACAATGGCAAATATGACCTTGGTGAAAAGTATTATTTTGATATCACCAAAGGACAAAAGGCATTCTTCTACCAAACTTGGAGGAACGCTACTTATGAAGGATTTCTTGATGTTCCGTTCCAAGTTTACGATATTGAAAATCCAAACTCACCAAGACAGCTAAATGTAGTTGTCCGTGATAGGAATGCAAATCGGCAATGGGATATATCCGATCCTGCGGAAGAAGTTACACCATACGAATATGTATGGATACTTGATGATACGTATGACCCAACTGGAAAAGCTTGGGATCCAACTCAGGGAAGAGGATTTATGACAAATGGTTCAAATCATAGTGCTTATCCTGTTCTTTGGGCATTATGGCTTGGTCAGAGAGGAACGAGAGAACCGTATGGCGCCGATGTAACAATTCAGCTTATTCCAAATAGAGTTAACACACCTGCTGATACATTTAGATTTACAAGCCAGGCGCCGACTGTTGGAGATGTTCAATTAGCAGCTCAAGATGTTGAAAAGATAAATGCATTCCCGAACCCGTATTATGGATTTAATTTGATGGAGTCAAGCAGATTAAACAAATACATAACCTTTAATCATCTGCCAAAGAAGGCAACTATAAGGATATTTAACCTTGCTGGTGTGCTTGTTAAGACAATTTATAAAGATGACGATACTCAATTTGCGAGATGGAATTTGAGAAACGAACGTAATATGCCTGTTGCAAGCGGTATTTACATTGTTCATATTGATATGCCCGAGATCGGGAAGACAAAGATTTTGAAGTTATTGATTGTCCAAGAAGAAGAAATTATACCAACTTATTAAAAAATTAACACCGCCCTTCGGGGCGGTTTATTTAAAAAATAAAAATTGGAGTTTGAAACCATGAGGAAAATTTATTTAATATCGGCTTTGTTAATTTTCTTCGGTGGGTTGGCATTTTCGCAAACGAAAGCTGGAACATCAGCAGCGCCCGAGCTTACAATACCAGTTGGTGCAAAATATACTGCAATGGCTGGTGCATCTGGAGTTCTTGCCGATGGTGTTGAAGCTATAACCTGGAACCCAAGCGGTGTTGATTGGCTCGTTGGAAATGGACAAGCAATGTTTTCGTATCGTAAGTATATAGCAGATATAGGAATAAATTATCTGGCAATCGTCGGGAAATTTGGATTTGGTTCAGTTGGTTTGTCTTTGAGAACTTTTAACTTTGGAGATATTCCCGTTACAACTGAATTTCAACCCGATGGAACAGGTGAAATTATAAGTCCGAACTTTTTTGTCGCTGGATTGACATATTCAAAGAGATTATCTGATCGCGTTTCAGTTGGGGTTAATTTTAATCTTGTGAGCGAGAGCTTTGGCAGAGTAAGTGCAGTTGGATTTGCTTTTGATGCTGGTGTGCAATATAGAAATATGCTTAATGTCCCGGGACTTTCGCTTGGAATTGTCGTCAAAAATGTGGGTCCTTCAATGAAATACGGTGGTTCAGGGCTTTGGGTTCAGGCGGTTGTCCCGGGCTCGGAAAGAGGTTTGACATTTTATAAAATTGAACCAGCTTCATTCCAAATGCCAGCTTCTTTTGAGATTGGTTTAGGTTATAACTATTCCATCGGCGAATTCAATAACTTCTCTCTCGTTGGAACTTATCAGGCAAATAATTTATATGCCCTTGATGCTTATAAGTTTGGTTTTGAATATTCGTTCAAAAATATCTTTGCAATAAGAGCTGGATACAATTACAGCAAAGCTGGCGATGTTTCTTCAATCTGGCATCATTACACGCTTGGTGCGGGGATAAATACAGAAAGTTTGATAGGTCTTAAAGTGACATTTGATTATGCTTATGTCCCTGTGACTTATTTCAGTGCAAATCATTTGTTTAACTTTAAAGTTGGATTCTAACTGTGAAAGGGGTGGGCGAAAGCTCACCCCTTTTTTATTTTTCGCATAAACTTTACCCGCCTTATTTTGATTTTTCTATCCTGCCTTTTTAAATTTTTGTAAATTTCAAAACAAAAAATTTCATCTTTATGCCACAAAAATTTGACGTCGCAATCATTGGCGGTGGTCCCGGAGGTTATGTCGCTGCAATTCGTGCTTCACAACTTGGCTTTAAAGCTGTTTTAATTGAGAAAGATCGCGTTGGCGGAATTTGTCTTAACTGGGGTTGTATCCCGACGAAAGCACTTTTGAAATCAGCTGAACTTTATAACCTTATTAAGAGAGCCGATGAATTTGGTTTAAAAGTTGGCAATTTTAGTTTTGACTTCAAGAAAATAATTCAAAGAAGCAGACAAGTTGCGGAAAGATTAACACGCGGAGTTGAGTTTCTATTGAAGAAAAATAATGTTACAAAAATTTCAGGGCATGGTTTTATTTTAAAACCTGGTTTGGTAGGGGTTAAAACGAACACCGATGAAATTGAAATAGAAACAAATCATATAATCATCGCAACGGGTGCAAGACCAAGAAATCTGCCCGGTATTGAAATAGATGGAAATTATGTCATCACAAGCAAAGAAGCAATGCTTCTTGATGAACCGCCGAAGTCAATGATTATCATTGGAGCTGGTGCGATTGGAGTTGAGTTTGCTTATTTTTACAATGCATTCGGAACAAAAATAACTCTCGTTGAAATGATGGATTCAATTTTGCCGAATGAAGATAGTGAAATAACCGATATACTTACGAAGTCATTTCAGAAATCTGGAATTGAAATTTTAACTAAAACAAAAGTTCTTGAAGCGAAAGCTGTTGATGGACAGGCAGAGGTAAAAATTCAAAATGAAGAAGGTGAAAAAACTTTAAAAGCAGATAGAGCTCTTGTTGCGATCGGTGTTCAAGGAAATGTGGATGGAATTGGACTTGAAAATGTCGGCGTTGAAGTTGAGAAATCATTTATCAAAGTTGATAAATTAACATACAAAACAAATGTTGATGGAATTTATGCAATTGGTGATGTCATAGGACCACCGTTGCTTGCTCATGTGGCTTCAGCAGAGGGTATAAGATGCGTTGAAAAAATTGCAGGCGTTGAAACTTTGCCTGTTGATTATAACAATGTTCCAAGTTGCACATATTGCATCCCTCAGGTTGCAAGCATTGGTTTAACCGAGCAAAGGGCAATTGAACTTGGATATGAAATAAAAGTTGGCAGATTTCCGTTTAGAGCAAATGGTAAAGCATTAGCTCTTGGTGAAACAGAAGGACTTGTGAAGGTTATATTTGATGCAAAATATGGAGAAATTCTTGGGGCTCACATAATTGGTCCTGAAGCGACTGAGTTGATAGCAGAATTTGGAGTTGCGAAGACGCTTGAAAGCACAGCATTTGAAATCGCCAAAACAATCCACGCTCATCCGACGCTTGCTGAAACACTTATGGAAGCATCCGCAGATTCTTTAAAAGAAGCAATTCATATTTGAAAATAAAATTTTTTTGTAAAGAATATGCCGGTTTTACAAGTGATTGCAAAAATCATAAAAATTTTGCGTTCTCAAGGAACCCCTGGGCAAGTAGCAGCTGGATTTACATTTGGAATGTATCTCGGGCTAATACCTTGGAATACTTTGCATAGTTTTATCATCTGGATTCTTGTTATTCTTTTCAATGTTAATTTCGGAGCGGTTTTGCTTGCTATCTCTATCTTCGCTTCAATAGCATACATATTTGATCCATTTTTCCATTCATTTGGATACTGGGTTCTTGTTGATTTAGATTTCTTGCGCGGGTTCTGGACAAATCTATATCAAACATCAATTATTCCATTCACGAGATTTTACAATACTGTTGTTATGGGAAGCACGCTTGCATCGGTTTTATTGACCGTGCCAGTTTATCTTGGTGTTAAGTGGTTTGTTAAAAATTATCGCGAAAAGGTTGATCCGAAAATTCAAAAACTTGGCGTAATTAAAATGATAAAAGCATCAAAAATTTATGACATTTATCAAAAAGCAAAAGTGTTGAGCGAGTTATGAAATACATAAGAAAATCTGGCTTGATTTTTCTTTTGATCGTTGTTTCGTTGATTGTTTTGTTAAACATTTTTCTTACCGACAAATGGCTTGAAAATCAACTTGAAAAAGCTGGCTCTAACATCGTTGGGGCAAAAGTTGAAATTGATAATCTTGATGTTTCAATTTTCAAGGGTTATATCAAATGGCAAAGGATTCAAATTACACATCCGCAATACACGATGAAAAATATGATTGAAACTGGACCTGTTGAATTTAAAATTTCCATTCCTGCTCTTTTGAAGCGTAAATTTGTGATTGAAAACATGCATATTTTGAACATAAAGACATTTACTGATAGAAAAACAGATGGGCGATTGCCGAAAAAGCCAGAAGAAAAGCCGAAAGAGCCAAGTTTTTTTGAACAGCAATTTGCTTATCTTATGAAAGAAGTTTCATCCGCACCCGCATTTGAATTTGTCTCTGAAATAAAAAATATCAAGCCAGAAGAAATAATCAATCAAGTTAATCTTCAAACTCCGCAAAAAATTGACTCGCTTAGAAATGTCTTTACTTCTCAAATTGAAAATGTGAAAAAAGAAATTGAAAACATTGAAAACGATTTTAACACGCTCAAAAGCATAGAAGCAAATTTGAAAACCATAAATGTAAGCGGTATAAAAACTATTGACGACTTAAAAAGAACCTATGAAACTGTGAACGGAGCAATAAAGCAGATAAACGAACTTAAAGAGAAATATCGTGGAAAAGATAAACAGGTTAAAGAGATTTTAAATTCGTTTAACGAATCAAAGCGAAACATTGAATCGTGGGTGAAGGAAGATTTTGCTCGTGTCAAAGATTTTGCAAAACTTCCGGAGATTTCAACTTTTAATGCGATAAAATACCTGCTTGGTCCGAAAATTTTGAGTTATTATTTGACTTATCTTGATTATTCAAATC
>Ga0105163_1000604_pt1 | contig 20781 bp, 17 predicted proteins | sample JNZ110809AmetaG_FD_81531 | JGI IMG/M metagenome (GOLD analysis project Ga0105163, IMG submission 81531) | Hot spring microbial communities from Jinze hot spring, China to study Microbial Dark Matter (Phase II) - JNZ 110809A | ecosystem: Environmental > Aquatic > Thermal springs > Hot (42-90C) >... | reverse complement strand
GTGCTTTACACCCCTGCGCTGTTCTGGGCCGTCGGCGCTTTCTATGAGCAATTCGACCAGGTGCCGGATGAAGAAGTGGTGGCCCTCCTGGAGGAAGCCATCGCCTGGGGACAGAAATAATCCAGCAATCACTCCGGCTGCACTCTGGACAAAGCAGGCTGTGGGATTTGCCGTTTCGGTGTTCTACTTAGGCGGGGCAGGCCCCTCCTCGCGGCTCCCGGGGCCGCGAGGAGGGCAGGGTCGCCTTCAACGGCCCGTCCCCACCCTTAAATTCCCAATAAAAAGATTGCCAGCATAAGCCCTGCGATGGAACGCATACGACCTTCCCTTCAAGAGCTCATCTGGCGGCTTCGAGAGCGGCTGGCCCGGCCCCTTCCGGGAGCTTCCGCCCAGTGGGAGATGGCCCCTCCTTACCGGCGGGCGTTGCTGGAGCGAATGAAGGAGGAGCTGGCGCAGGCCCGTGCCGCCGCCGTGTTGATCCTGCTTTATCCGAACGATCTGGATCTGGCCTTCCCGCTCACCCTGCGGACCCTCCAGGTGGCCTATCACAAAGGCCAGATTTCGCTTCCTGGGGGGGCGTGCGAGCCGGGGGAATCTCCGGTCGAGGCCGCCCTTCGGGAAACCGAAGAGGAGCTGGGCCCCCTGGGGGATCCCGTGGAGCTTCTGGGCCTCCTGACCCCCCTTTTTATCCCTCCCAGCGGCTTCATGGTGCATCCTGTGGTGGGCTATCTCCCCAGGCGTCCGGTGTTTCGTCCCGCCCCGCTGGAGGTGGCGGAGGTGCTGGAGGCCACCCTCTCCTGGCTCCTGGATCCCTGTCATCCGGGTGAGGAGGAGCGTGAGGTCGATGGCGCGCGCTGGCGGATTCCGGTATTTCGCCTGGGGAACCACGCGATCTGGGGAGCCACCGCCATGATCCTGGCCGAATTCCGGGCCGTCGTGCGCGAGGTGCTGGCATCCAGTGGTTGACCTTCCTTTCCGGATTCTGAGGCTGACTCGGACGCCGAACCCGACCCAGCGCCAGAAATCAATTTGACCCCCTTTCCCTGGGAGGAGGCAGCCCTCTGAGCCCCTAAGATATAAAATGAGAAGGGCAATCCCCAGTTTGGTTTCCAGGCTCATTCTCCTCAGGGAGAGAACAGCGATGCGCGACTTTATCGCTCGGCGCGTAGCGTCCATTCCACCTTCCGGGATCCGCCGCTTCTTCGATATCGCGGCGACGATGAAGGATGTCATCAGCCTGAGCATCGGCGAACCGGATTTCGTCACCCCCGAGCCGATCCTTCGGGCTGGCGTGGAATCGCTGTTGCGGGGAGAGACCCATTACACCAGTAACTCCGGTCTGATTGAACTGCGGGAGGCCCTCGCAGAGCACCTCTATCGCCTCTACGGCGTCTCTTATGATCCGGAGTCCGAGCTCCTGATCACGGTAGGGGTATCCGAGGCCCTCTACCTCGCCGTCAACGCCATCCTGGATCCAGGGGACGAGGTGATCATCCCTCAGCCCTGCTTTGTCGCCTATGCGCCCGAGGTCGTCCTGGCAGGCGGCGTGCCGGTCACGTTCGCCACACGGGTTGAGGAGGACTTCCAGGTCAACCCCGCCGACATTGAGGCACGGATTACTCCGCGTACCAAAGCAATTCTGATCGGTTATCCCAACAACCCAACCGGGGCGGTGATGCCACGGGAGAAGCTGGCTGCCATCGCCGCCCTGGCGGAGAAATACGATCTCCTGGTGATCTCCGATGAGATCTACGACCGCCTGGTTTACGATGGGACCCATACCTGCTTCGCTTCGCTTCCTGGGGCGCGGGAGCGCACCGTTCTGCTGGGGGGCTTTTCAAAGGACTACGCGATGACGGGATGGCGGATCGGTTACGCGGCGGCCCCGAAGGAGATCATGGCCGCGATGCGCAAGATCCACCAGTATACGATTATGTCCGCCCCCACCCCCTCCCAGTATGCGGCCCTGGCCGCCCTCCGGATTGGGGAGGAGTATGTGGAGCAGATGCGCCAGGAGTATGATCGACGCCGGCGGTTGATCGTGAAGGGGCTCAACGAGCTGGGCCTGACATGTTTTGAGCCGAAGGGTGCCTTCTACGCCTTCCCCTCTGTCGCTCGCACCGGCATGAGCGATGAGGAATTCAGCGAACGCCTGCTGATGGAAGAGAAGGTGGCCGTGGTTCCGGGCAGCGCCTTCGGCCTGGGAGGCGCGGGGCATGTGCGCTGCTCCTATGCCACAGCCTACGAAAAAATTGAAGAGGCCCTGGAGCGCATCGCTCGCTTCATGAAGCGTTACGGATGAGAAGAATCCGATGGGCAGGCGAGGCCGCCTTTGGCGGCCTCGCCTGGTTCATGTCGAGGAAATCACGCTGTCGACCTTTTCCCCTTAAACTGGATCCGCCCTGTCCCATAGCGGGCGGGTACTCCAGTTCTCTCAACAGGAGAGATCCCATGCGCGTGGTGATCCTGGGAGGGGCCGGGAAGATCGGCCGGCTGATCGCTCGAGACCTGATCGAAGGGCCTGATCCAGCTGAAGAAGTGGTGATAGCGGATCTGGACGAGGCGGCTGCCATCCAGGTCGCCCGAGGGCTTGGAGCCGGGGCAGGGGCTGCGTTTTGCGATCTCCTGGATGTGGACCAGACGGCGCGCCTGCTGTATGGCGCTGACATATGCATCAATGCCGCCCAGTATGATTTCAACCTCCAGGCCATGCAGGCCTGTCTGGAGGCGGGCGTCCCCTATCTGGATCTGGGAGGCCTTTTCCATATGACCCGTCGCCAGCTTGCCCTGGACGAAGAGTTCCGATCCCGGGGGCTTCTGGCGATCCTGGGCATGGGGTCCTGCCCGGGCCTTTCGAACGTGCAGGCCGCCTATCTGGCCTCTCAGCTGGATCGGGTCGAGCGCCTGCGGATTTACAATGGCAGCCTGCCGCCGGGAGGAGGGGAGTTCGCATGGGGTTATTCCATCCGGACGATCCTTGATGAGATCACCATGCGCCCCGTGGTGTTCGAGGAGGGATCCTTTGTGGAGAAGGACCCTCTTTCCGGGGAGGAATTCTATCTCTTCCGGGAACCCGTGGGGTGGCAGAAGGTCCATCTCTCCCTGCACTCGGAAGTAGCCACGCTGCCCCTGGTCTATGCGGAGAAGGGATTGCGGGAATGCTTCTTCAAGATCACCTTCTTCGGTCTGGGGGAGGAGGCCGTTCGCCGTTTAAAGTTCCTGGCGGATCTGGGATTGGCCGATCGGGAGCCGGTCGAGGTCCCCGCCGTGGTAGAGGGAGGAGCTCCTCGTGTTCGGGTGCGCCCGCGGGATGTGCTGGTGGAGATCCTGCGACGCCGCCCGGCCGGGCAGGCCGCTTCTCTCTCCGGCTTTAAAGATGTGGCCACGGAGGCATGGGGATGGCGGGATGGGAAACCACTGCGCCTGCGCGTCGACACCGTGGCGGGTCCCCATCCCCGTTTTGAGGGCAGCGGGGGCGCCATGCTGGTTGCTGTCCCGGCTGCCGAGGTCGCTCGCTGGATCGCCCGGGGTGAGATCCCCCAACGCGGGGTGCTTCCGCCGGAGCAAATCGTGGAGCCCCTGCGCCTCTTCCAGGCTCTCGCCCGTCGTGGCGCACGGACAGAACGCACCATCGTGGAACCAATCGAGGGGATCGAGATGATCGGTTAAGGAAGCGGGGTGGGGGACTGCCAGAGGCAGTCCCCCACCCTCAATTTTTAAAAAAGGCCACCCTGGGTGGCGGTGCCGCTCGCCGCCCAAATATCCTATCCTGCCTCCTCGCGATCCCAGCGGCCACGGGGAGAGAAAGCCGGAGGAGAGGCCCTTCCACCGGACGGAAGCGAACCACCGGCCGTCGCTGGAAGCGAGCTCGGTGGAATCACCATTCCTCGTCCTCTTCATCTTCTTCCAGGGCCAATTCCTCCTCCCATTCTTCCTCTTCCTCGAAGCCCAGCTCTTCTTCCTCCTCCTCCAGGATCTCCTCCTCTTCCTGCCACTCTTCTTCTTCCGCCTGAGTGTAGGTTAGACAGCCCATCTCGGGATCCAGCTCGATTTCATCGGCCGTGCACATGCCGGCCTCCAGATAGACGCAATCAACATAATGGCAGCGAATGCGGGGCATAGGCTCCTCCTGACTCGATAGGATTTAAATCGTGATGGATGCGGCGATGAGTGTTGGGACCGTCAGGTTTGGCGGGGAAAGCGGGATCGTCCCACCGCCCCGATATTTTTAAGACCTGCGCCGTTGGCTCCGCCGTTGGCTCCGATGCGGAGGGCCGCGAGTAGAGCGGCTCGTGTCATTCCCAAGCCTGGTGTGAAGCGAAGAATGTCCGGTAAAAACGAACCCCACACACCCCTAATAGGAGCGTGATGAGGATCGCCGAGGTTACGCACCAGCTGCACCATGCATGGAGGACGAAAGCCTCAACGGCGGTGAGATACATAGAGAACAGCCAGCCTCCCAGCGCGATGGCGAAGGAGAGCGCAACCATCCACGTTTGAAGGGAGGCATGGTTTCCCCGGATCGGAAGCGCGAGCGCCGCGAGAATCAGATACGCCCCCAGCCCCCAGGCAGCCACCGGGATCCCCAGTAACTCCGCATAGGGGCTGTTGTTCACCACGTCACAGCCTCGAAACCCGATGCAGATCAAACCCTCTCCGCTGATCTTGCTCCACGTGAGATATCCAGCGACGCCCGCCCCGGCCACGGCCAGCGCCAGCTGGATAAAAGAGAGCGTATCCTTCTGCGCCGTTGTGACCTGCGGCGCCATCTGCTCCTCCCCATGAATTTAATGCAATTTGTCAGTGTCAGGAATCTCCCCCTTCCCTGTGGATCGAACGGGATGGCCAGCTGTACAGGCTCCTCTCCCCGTTCTCACCTCCCCAGAGCCCGGGGACCGCAAGGCTCATTCCCTCGATTATGTCGCAAGGTCTATTGGCTTTGTTGCAGCAAAGCGTCAATATAGGTTTCATAGAAAGTCACATCGTAGAGCCCCTCGATCTTCTCGCCGTTGATAAAGATCGTGGGGGTAGCTCGCACCCCCCGCTGGCGGCCCGCATCGGCAGCGCTGCGGACGAAATCCCGATATTTCCCGGAGAGCAGACAATCCTCAAAAGCCCCCCGATCCAATCCCACTCGGGTCGCAAAGCCGATGAGCCGCTCGTCGGAGAACCAGCCCAGGTTCTCCCCGCGCTGGTTGGCAAACACCACATGCTCATATTCCCAGAACTTCCCCTGCTCCGCCGCACAGGCCGCGGCCTCCGCCGCGCGGAACGACTCCGGTCCCAGGAAGGGGAAATACCGGAAAATATAGTAGATCTTCCCGGTTTTCACATACTTCTCATCCAGGCGCGGCGCCACCTCGCGTGTGTAGCGGGCGCATACAGGGCACTGGAAATCAGAATATTCCTCGATGACGATTTTCGCCTCCGGGTTCCCTTTGTAGGGATATCCATCTGACGTCAGGCCCGTCGGATAATCCACGGCGGCAACGGTCGCCGCCGGTCGGTTGGTCCATAACTGGTATCCGATAAGGGCGGCCACGCCCAGGACGGCGGCCGCGATGAGCAATACGGGCAGCTGCCAGGGAGAAGCCGCGCGGGTGGTTTTCGGAGGCCGTTTGCTCATAAAGCCCTCCCCATGGCGGTGGATGGAAAGGTCTCGGGCGTGTCGATCAGGTCCTGCAAATCGACCCAGACTTCCGCCAGGATCGTCGCGCCGGCCGGAAGCGCCTGGATGCCCTCCGGAAGGATCACCAGACCATTCGCTCGCGCCATGGCGCTCAAAATGTGAGAGCCCTGAAGCCCGCTCAGGCGGGCCTGGAACTGGCCATCCTCATAAACGATCCGCGCCCGGAAATAGGTCTCGCGTCCATCGCTGGAAACCGGCTCGGCCAGGCGCACCGGGATGCGTGGGCGTTCCCAGCGAGGGTAGCCGCCCATCCGACGCAGAACCGGGCGGACGAATTGATCGAAGGTGATCATGGCGGAGACCGGGTTGCCGGGGAGCCCGAAGAAAGGAACCCCTCGATAGTGGCCGAAGGCAAAGGGCTTCCCGGGGCGAATGCGAACTTTCCAGAGGCGGATCTCGCCATGGCGCCCCACCACTTCCTTCACCCAATCATAAGCGCCGACGGAAGCCCCCGCCGAGGAGACGATCAGATCCGGGTGGTGTGCAACCGCCTCATCTAACAGCCGTTGCAGATCCTCCGGGTCGTCCCGGGCGATCCCCAGCACAATGGGCTCCGCTCCCGCCTCCAGAGCCTGAGCGGCCAGAGCGGTCCGGTTCGTTTCATAGATGCAGCCCGGGGGGAGAGGCCGGCCGGGCTCGATCAGCTCATCGCCGATCGCCAGCAGGACCACGCGCGGGCGACGATGAACGGGGATCTCAAAGCGGCCCAGGGCGGCCAGCAGGGCCAGCGCGCCGGGCGTGAGCACCGTGCCTGGCTCCAGGACGATGGTTCCTCGAGCCACATCTTCTCCCGCCGGGCGAACGAACTCGCCCGGCTGGACCGCCCGGAAGACGGTGATCACCGGCGGAAGCATGCGGCCCGGACCTCCCGGGTCATCGGTGTCCTCCACCGGGATCACGGCATCCGCGCCGGAAGGAAGCGGTGCCCCGGTGGCGATCCGCACCGCCGTTCCAGGTTCGAGCGCGCCCGGGAACGGGTGACCCGCCGCGGCCTCCCCCAGCACCCGGAAGCGGATGGGATGTTCCCGTTGTGCCCCCTTCGTGTCCACCGCGCGGACGGCGTAGCCATCCATAGCGGAGTTGGGGAACGGTGGAAGGTCATACTCCGCCCGGATCGCCTCTGCCAGAACCCGCCCCAGGGCTTTCGGTAGCACGACAGATTCTGAAGGGAGCGGCCGAAATTCCCCCAGGATGATCCGTCGGGCCTCATCCACCGACACCCATTCCTGAATAGCGGCCATCCAGATCGCCTCCAGGAGTTCCTGAACTGGGCCTGCACCCATTCCCGAGGAAGAAAGCCGGAGAAACATCGTCTGGGAGGCCAGGAAGGTTCGGTCATCTCCATGCCCGCCTCCCCGCCCACCAGAAGGGAAAAGAGGGAAGGGGGCTCTCTGATCAGGCAGAAAGAGACGCCCGGATAGTACGTGAACGACCATCTCCTCGGGTCAGCGGGCACAGAAGACCATCTGCCCGGCCTTAAACCCCCAGGGGAAAATCCACACGTATGGGGGCTTCGCGTCCCCGGCGTGCCGGATTTAGTGTAACGAGGGATGAAGGGCCTGTCAACTATCCGGCTCGCGGGGCCGGCCCCTTCCTTACGATAAGGGACTTTTGAGGCCAGGCGGCGGAGCGAGCCGGCCCGCTTATCCGATCTTTGCATCCGGATCCACATCCAGATCCAGGGATGCGAAGTGACCGGCCCGGGCATGCAGCGCCGCCGCAGCGCCGATCATCGCCGCGTTGTCGGTGCAGAGCCAGGGGGGTGGGACATGAACCGGAACAGGGGCGCGACGGGTCATCTCCTCCCGCAGCTTCTGGTTGGCGGAGACGCCGCCGGAGATCAGGATGGCCCGCGCCTCGTAATAGCGCAGGGCCTCCAGCGTTTTCGTAACCAGTTGCTCGATGGCCGCTGCCTGAAAAGAAGCGGCCAGATCAGCCACGGGGAGCGGTCGCCCTTCGAACCGCTCCACAATCCGAAGGACCGCTGTCTTCAACCCGCTGAAGCTGAACCAGAGGGGGTGATCCACCTTCGGGAGGGCCGGAAGCGGAAACGCCTGCGGATCCCCTTCACGGGCCATGCGCTCGATCGCTGGTCCGCCCGGGAACCCCAGGCCCAGGAGGCGCGCCACTTTATCGAATGCCTCCCCCGCTGCATCATCGATGGTCCAGCCCACCCGGCGGTGATCCAGGAGATCTCGCACCCAGATCAGCTCCGTGTGGCCCCCCGAGACGATCAGGGCGAGAAATGGGAACGGGAGATCCTCCTGGGGGTTCCCCTCCACCCGAAGGCGGTGGGCATAAAGGTGGCCTTCCAGGTGATTCACGCCAATCAGGGGCTTATGACGGGCGAAGGCCAGGGCCTTGGCGAAACTTACCCCCACAACCAGGGAGCCCGGCAATCCTGGTCCATAGGTCACTGCAACGGCATCGATGGCCTCCCACGAAAGGCCGGCCCGGGCCATTGCCTCCCGGGTCACCGGCACGATCGCTTCCACATGCATCCGGGCGGCGATCTCCGGAAAGATGCCGCCGTATTTTGCGTGAAAGGCAGCCTGGGAAGCCACGACGTGGCTGAGCAGGATACGGCCGTCTTCCACCACCGCGGCCGCTGTCTCATCGCACGAAGTCTCAATCGCCAGAATCCGCATCGCTCAGGATCCACCTTCGTGGTCCATTGACCCGGTTTGCAGGACAACTGCTCGCAGTTGTCCTGCAAACCTACGAACCTTCCACTGTGAATTCTGCCACCTGGCCGCCCGTGATGCGCACCAGATCAGTGAAAGAAATCGGGAACAGCGCGTTGCGGGCGCCCGCTGCTGCCCAGAGGATTTCATAACGGGCGAGAGAGGCATCGATCCAGATCTCGAGAGGCGTTCCGTGAGCAACCGGAGGCACCCCGCCGACCTCATAGCCGGTCACCCGCAGCACCGTTTCCGGATCCGCGATCCGGATGCGCTTACGGGAGATCCCCCACAGGGCGGCCAGAAGGCGCTGGTCGGCCTTTCGATCCCCGGCCACGAGCACCAGCCGGGGATGTTCATCCGCCATAAACAGCAGCGATTTGACGATCGCCCCCAGCGGACACCCCACCGCCGCTGCCGCCTCCACTGCGGTAGCCGTGCTCTGATTCAGAATCCGCACCGAAGTCCCGGGAAGATGCTGATCCAGAAACGTTTGCACATCCTGAGGGCCACGGACGGGCACAGCAGGCCTCCTGGAGCATTCGGTGTCCCCGTGCAGGATATCCCTTGCCGCGAACAGCCGCAAGATCCTGACGGCTGCTCCGCTATTCTAACGCAACCTTCGGTCCGAATGTTTATCTTCCTGCGGAAAGCCCTTCCCCCCTTTCGCGCGGAGAGGAGGGATTAAGTGCCCGTTCTATTTTTGGGAACGCTGATGACGGGCCTCCGCTTCGTGCCCGACTACGAACAAAGGGCTTTTCCTGTTCGTAGTCGGGCACGTCTGTGCCCGTTTTCTGGGCTTATACAACTGGCTCTTATGGAGGGCCCCGGATGGGGCCTCTCAGTTGTCAACCATGGGGATATCTGAGGTTTGGGCATGAATTGGGACATAGGGTTGCCGGGGGCGTCCTGACCTCACTCCCGGCAGCGAAGCCGCTATTCTCCTCCACGTCTTCCGACCGAAGAGACAGGATGGGGGAGGGGTGGCCCAAAGGGCCAAGAGAGGGATGAGGAACCCCATACCCCAACTGATGTCCGAACTTCATTGGGGATGGGGAGTGGCTGGACAAAGGCTTCGTCGCCCGGCCGCCTTAAGCTCAAAGGGATTCAGAGCAAGGATAAAGGGAGAGAGCGCTACATAGATCTTCCGGGCCGGGCCTGGTCCCTGGAATCCTGGGCTCATAGCCAGGCGAAGCTTTCTTGACGATCCTTCTATCTCTTTATAAAATCCCCTCCGCTTTGTCAAGATGAGGGTTTCGCTTGTCACAATTTGTGCTGTGCGAGCCGATGCTCTGATTTCGAGGCGAGTTCTAGACAAAATCCAGAGGCTTAACATGATCCCACCTGAACATCTGGCTGGAGAGGCCGACGAGATTGAGGCTGTTCATCTCTCAGGCGTCCGCCTGGGATCTCTGATCGCGAATGAGGCGATCTGCGAGAAGACAGCGATCTCCCACCTGGCGGCCAATCGGATCCAGGCTCAGCGCTCGGCGTTAGGGATCGCCCGGGGCGTGCAGATAGAGCTCTGGCAAAGCGCGGTCGGTCTGGCCTTTCCCCGGGAGGCTGTGCTGAAGGAGAGCCATGCACGGGCTGTGCTCGCTCGAAACGTCCGAATGGAAGGGGGGCGGGCGGGTTTCATCCTGGCTTACACGGTGGAAGGGAAACCGACGGGGATCCTCGCCTCCTGGACCGGGTTGCTGATCGGATTGATCCTGGGTATGCTTTTAGGCTGGCAAATCCGGCGATTGCGACGGTGACCATGCTCCCTTCTCCTCGTTCGGCAAGGCCGTGCGGAGAGGGGAGCTTTTGAGGGAGTGGGCTTGCGCCGTTGGCCTTTATCCCGGGGAGGTTGAAGGACTTCTCTCATTTTTCGGGCTGGGCCGGGTGTCTTTGATGCCCGGTCCAGCCCGAAAACCAGGAGGGAAGGTTAGTAGCGTAACTCCATACAGGGGCGCGTCGAAAGCGTGCCTTCACACGCTCGAAAATTTCTCTCTTCTCCGCAACCTATGGGCTGTGGGGAAGGGGAAGAGCTCCAGTGTCTTTCACCCCAAATGAGATCGCCTAAAATTCTAAACGGCAAGAGGTGGAACGATGGCGGAGATCGTGTTAAACGCGAGGCCGCGGACGATAAAAGGAAAGCAGGTGAAAGCCCTTCGCCGCCAGGGATGGATCCCGGCGGTGCTTTATGGCCGGCATATCCAGCCGATAACCATCCAGGTCGAAGGTAAGGAGCTCCAGCGGGTCCTGGCCCAGGCTCGTGGTGGCACCCGGCTGATCACCCTCCAGGTGGATGGTGAGACCCATCTGGCCCTGATCCGGGAGGTGCAGCGGGAGCCGATCCGTCGGGAGATCCTCCATGTCGATTTCCAGGCGGTGGAGATGACTGAGAAAATCCGCGTGGAAGTCCCTGTGGTTTTTGTGGGCGTTTCTCCTGCGGTGGAGCGCGGGGAGGGAATCCTGGTGCACGGGCTCACCCATGTGGAGATCGAGTGTCTCCCGAAAGACCTCATCGAGTCCATCACGGTGGACCTGAGCCGCCTGGATCGTGTGGATGCGGCGATCTACGTGCGGGACCTCCAGGTGCCTCCCGGGATCACGGTGGTGAGTGATCCCGACGAATTAATCGCCCTGGTAACGGCGCCGGCCGCGGAGGTTCTGGAGGAGGCGGTGTTGCCGGCCGAAGCGCCTGAGGTGGAAGTCATCGGCCGTGGTAAGAAGGCGGAGGAAGAAGAAGAGGAGGAATGAAAGCTCTTTCCTGTTTCTCTCCGCGGTAGGGAAAGGGTGGAACCGACAGCGGATAAGGGTCCACAGCTGCTCTCTTGCGATCCTGGCGGTGCCTGCACAGGTTCATCGTTTGCCCCTCCCCATGCCGCGAAGCGGCGTGGGGAGCTGGGTTGGTGGGGCGGCCAGCGAAGCTGGCCGCCCCACCAACCAGAAGACCATGGTTCGCAACAGAGCAGCCAGCAGCGTAGAATTTGGCGCTTACCCCATTCAGTTAGTCCCCCCGCACAATCCGCCGGGCGATCCGGTTGTGTTGCTCGATCAGGCGCCCCTCCTCCACCGTCAGCAATGCTCCATCCTGGATAATGACCCTCCCGTGGACCACCACGAGGTCCGCTGGGCGGGGCTGACAGAACACCAGGGCGGCCATTGGATCATGCAGAGCCCCCGCGTAATCCAGGCGATCCAGCCGCCAGGCGGCGAAATCCGCGGCTTTCCCGGGGGCCAGCTGCCCGATGTCGTCTCGCCCCAGGACCGCCGCGCCACCCCGGGTAGCCAGCCAGAGCGCTTCCTCAGCCGTGAGCGCATCGGGTCGCTCAAGGGCGACCCGCTGGAGGAGCATGGCCTGTCGGGCCTCTGCCAGCATATGTGAGGAATCGTTGCTGGCGCTGCCATCCACCCCCAGCCCCACTTTGACCCCGTGGTCCAGCATGGCGCGGATCGGAGCGACCCCTGAGGCCAGACGCATGTTGGAGCTGGGACAATGGGCCACTCCGGCGCCGACCCGGGCCAGGAGCGCGATCTCTTCCGGGTTGACATGCACCATGTGCGCGAACCACACGTCGGGGCCCTCCCAGCCCAGCTCTGCAGCGTAGGCCACCGGCCGCTTGCCGAAACGCGCCAGGCAGTAGGCTTCTTCGTCTCGCGTCTCCGCCAGGTGGGTGTGCAGCATCACCCCGTAATGGCGGGCCATCGCCGCCGCCTCCCGCATCAGATCGGGAGTTACGGAGAAAGGGGAACACGGGGCCAGCGCCACGCGGCACATCGCATAGGGCCTGGGATCGTGATAAGCCTCAATAACCCGTTGCATATCCCTCAGGATCACATCTTCCTCCTCGACGACCGAGTCCGGCGGGAGGCCACCCCGGGATTCTCCCAGGGACATCGCGCCGCGGGTGGCATGGAACCGGATCCCGATCTCCTGGGCGGCCCGGATCTCGTCGTCGAGACGCGCGCCGTTCGGGAAGAGATACAGATGATCGCTCGTGGTCGTGCATCCGGAATGGAGAAGCTCCGCCATCCCCACCAGGGCGCTGATGTAGACCGCCTCCGCGTCCATGCGCGCCCAGATCGGATAGAGGGTCCGCAGCCAGTCAAACAGCTTTGCGTTCTGGGCGATGGTCCGGGTGAGGGTCTGATAGAGATGATGATGGGTGTTGACCATGCCCGGGATCACGACCATTCCGCGGGCGTTGATCACGAGGTCCGCTTCCGGAGGAAGGGCATGGGTGGGCCCCACCTGTTCAATGACGCCATCCCGGGCGAAAAGGCCGCCGTCCGGGATATGGCGTCGCGCGTCATCCATGGTCACTAACAGCTCCGCATTGCGCACCAGCAACGTCGGCATCAGCAGGCCTCCGAAAAGGATGGGCGATGGGTTCCATGCCGGGGCTGGAACTCGAGAGGATTTTATACTGGCTGTGAACCGGGTCGCAATGGGACGCTCCCCAGGCCCTCATCCTGGAAAGCAGCTGAGCCGGATAAACGTTGAGACGCCCATCCCCACGAAACCGGGAGGCCATCCAGAAATCCAGTTCCTTTTCCCTTGCGTATCTTTTTCAGGATCCGCTTGAGCCTGCAGGGAAAGGAGCCTGGCGATGTTGCGCCGGTTATGGATTTTCCCGGTATTCCTGCTTCTGGGGATCACGGCCTGTGCGGCGCCAGCGGCGCCTGCTTCCCCAACCCCTCGCCCTCCGACACCAACCTCGATGCCGGCCGCCTCGCCTACCCCCGCTGGCGTCCCCCCGCAGGTCATCCTGAAGAACTTCACCTTCCGCCCGGCGGAGCTGGAAGTGACGGTAGGAGCCACGGTGGAATGGATCAATCAGGAGGAATCGGTTCCGCACATGGTGACCAGTGGGAGCCCGGACTCCCCGAGCGGTGTCTTCGATTCCGGCCGGCTGCGCCCGGGCGATTCCTTCCGCTTTACCTTCAATCAGCCGGGGACCTACGAGTATTTCTGTAGCATCCATCCGCGCATGCGGGGTCGCATCATCGTGAAGCCGATGCCGGCCTCAGGGTATGATTACTGACCGGGTTTTAGCGCGCGAGGCGCTGGGTGGAGGCGGGCCCATGGGCTCGCCTCCATGCGTTCACAACGGCCCTTCTCCCCACATCTATTCGGGGTTCCCATGCCGACCCATGCGAGTTTCCAGGCATCCCCGGCCCTTGAATGCGACTGTGACCCGATAAATTCCAGCCCCTACAGACGTTGCGATAACCGGCTGCCCATTCCAGTGGATATCCGGATCCGCGAGCGGACTGTAGATCCAGACGGTCCCCTCTGTCCATGGCTCTCGAAGAAACTCCCAGCGTCCATCCCTGTCCCCCTCCTCCAGTCCGATGATCTCCTGCCCCGGCGGCAGGCGGAGGGTGGATCCGATCCACTGAAACCCCGGCCGGATTGGCCGCAGGGTCCACAGGGCGGCGCCATGAGGGGGCAGGGCCACCGGAAGTTGACCCTCCAATCGTTGCGCCGTGCGGGACCAGAACTCAAATCCCCAAACGGCTTCCGGGAGACCCAGAGTCTGGAGAGGGATCCCCGCTTGCCATGAGCGATCCTCCGGATTCAGGAGGCCGATCCACACCACCGGCGCGTCACCGAGTTCTCCGCGCAGATAGAGGATGCGGGGGAACTCCCGTTCCAGCAAATCCATGACCTCCGGCCGTTGTCCGGAGGGAGGGAGCATCGCGGACCATAGCGTTAGGCGATCCTCTTGCAGCCCAAACGCCGGATCGCTGTCGATCACCATCCCGCCGCTCATTGCAACGGCGGTGATCATGAGCTGCGTTTCTTCTTCTGAAAGGAGCGTGTTCCTCGAACGCAGCAACAGGCAATCAGGATCATTCCACCACCAGCGTCGATGCATCCAGGCGCGGGTGAGGGTGTTGCGGACGGCGTTGCGGAGGGCGGGGAGGCTGCGCTCGCGGCGGAACGGGAAGCTCAGGCCGAACATGCGGGGCGTCCAGTGGGGCGCGACATCCGGGCCGATTCGCATGCCATCGACCAAACCGATGGCCGGGCCCAGGGGACACCCGCATCCCAGCAGGAACGCCTCTTCCCCTGCCGCCTCCCGGATGGCCTGCAGGCCCCGTCGGAGGGCCTGCGCCCGGGTCGCTTTGGGATCATACCGGCATCCGGGAAGAGCGGCCGCATAAAGGAAATCCAGCTTGAGATAGGGAAACCCCCAGCGGTGGACCACTGTGTGGATGAGCTCCCGGAGCCATTCCTCCACGCCCGGGTGCGTGGGATCCAGGGCTCGAAGCCAGCGATACCAGTTGAAGCCGGCGGAGACCGGTCGTCCGCGGGCATCGCGCAGTAACCAGCCGGGATGCTCCTGAGCGATCCGGGCTTCCGGCCAGACCAGGAAGGGAGCCAGCCACAGGCCGGGGGTGAAACCGGCCTCCCGGATCGCCTGGGCCAGCGGGGCCACCCCGTCCGGGAAACGAGGGCTGAACTGCATCCAGTCCCCGACTGCCGCCTGGAACCCATCATCGATCTGGATCAGATCGATGGGAAGCTGATCCCGTCGCGCTGTCAACGCCTTCAGGTTAAGCCGAATATCATCGGCCCGCACGCCGGTGTAATAGAAATACCACGAGCACCAGCCGGAAGGAGCCCGATCTCGCACCCGGAGGCGCATCGCGCGGGCGACAGCCTCCGCGTAATGCCCGAAAGGATCCGGATCGGTTGCGTTCCGCCATTCCACCCAGATCCACTCCGAGGCGATCTCCTCCTCAGGGTCGACGGGGATTCCATCCAGTTCGGCGTAAACACGAAGCCGTGGTGCCTCACGCAGATCCAGTTCGATCTTGACGAACTGATCTGCGGTGGTGACCTGGCCGAGGATCAGCGCGCGTTCCCCGATGATCATGGCGGCGACCAGGTCGCTCCGACGGATCCCTCGAGGGCCGGGCGGGGCGGCGACATCGAAGGTCATGGGCGCGCCCAGAGGTCCCCACAGGGTGCTGAAGTCGGAAGCGCTGGCCGGGGTGGTTCCGGCGAAGCTCCACGAGTGGAATCCGTTTTGATAAAATCGCCAGTAGACGGGAGGAAGGGTGGCTTCCACCGGGCCGCTCAGAATCGCCATGCGGCGCAGGGCTGCCGGAGAGCCTGCCCGACGGCGCACCCGCAATCGGACGCATGTGGCCTCCCGGTAGTGACGCAGGATCCGAACCGCTTCCCATCCCTCCGCCCGGAAGATCTGCCGGTGTTCCCGGAAAGGCCCATGGAGATCCTGTCCGATGGAGAAGGACTCTTCCACCGGATGCCAGGACGCCGGCGGCCATACCAAGCCATCGATCGCTTCCAGGGCGATCTGCACCGACCAGCGGATGCCGGAAGGGTCTGTGAAGGTAAGCATCGGGTTGCTTCGCCTCAGGACAGGTCGTTGTGTTAAAGCTTACATTCGTGGACTGTAGCTCGAGGGGTTCGACGATGGCGAAACCGCAGACCGTTGAGCTTGGGATCACAGGCATGGACTGCGCCGAATGCGCGCGGCACGTTCAACACACGATCGCCCAGCTGTTAGGCGTTGAGTCGGTCGATGTCCTCCTGTCCTCCGGGAAAGCCGTCATCCGGATAGACCCCACGCGCGTCGACGTGGGGGCCATCCGCCAGGCTATTGAGCGCGCAGGCTATTCGGTCCTCGAACCCGCTGCGCTGCGGGCTGCTCCCATGGGCAGCTTCCCTCGACGGATGAGGGTGTTGCTGGCCCTCGTGTTCGGCGCGATCCTGAGCCTCGTGGCTGCAGGGGAATGGCTGGGCCTGTTCGAGAAGCTGAACGACCTTGTCCCTCTCCCCATTGGCGTGGCCATCGTTATCGCCGGTGGCTTCCCGATCTTCCGCAATGTGGTGCGCGCCGCCCTCAAGGGGCGGATCCTCTCCCACACGCTGATGACGGTCGGCGCTATCGCAGCCCTCTCAGTCGGTGAGTGGTCCGCAGCGGCGATCGTGGTGCTCTTCATGCGCATTGGGGATTATATCGAACATTTCACCACCGAAAGCGCCCGCCGCGCCGTGAAAGAGCTCGCGGCGATGGCGCCGCAAACCGCCCGTGTGGAACGCGACGGTGTGGAACAGGAGGTGCCAATCAACGAAGTAAGTGTTGGTGAAATCGTGATCGTTCGCCCCGGTGAGAAGATCCCGGTGGATGGCGAAGTGCTCGCCGGATATGCCACGGTCGACCAGGCGGCAATCACCGGCGAGTCTATGCCCGTTGAGGTGGGCAAGGGTTCGCATGTTTTCGCGGCTACGATCGTGAAGTCAGGGAGCCTGCGGGTGAAAACCGTCCGCGTCGGCGCGGACACGACCTTCGGGCGCGTGATCCAGATGGTGGAGGAGGCCGAAGCCCACCGGGCCGATATCCAGCGCCTCGCCGACAGGTTCAGCGCGTATTATCTGCCGATCGTCGCCGGGATCGCCGCCCTCACGTTTCTCATCACCCGCAACCCCTTATCCACCGCCGCGGTTCTGGTTGTGGCCTGTTCCTGTTCCTTCGCTTTAGCCACGCCGGTTGCGATGCTGGCATCCATTGGCGCAGGCGCCGGGCGCGGCTTGCTGATAAAGGGTGGCAGGTATCTGGAGGCGCTGGCGCGGGCGGATGTTGTGCTCGTGGATAAAACGGGCACGCTCACGCTGGGCCAGCCCCAGATCACCGATGTGATCCCGCTGAACGACATGCCGATCTCTGAACTTCTTACGCTCGCCGCATCCGCGGAGCGCTACTCAGAACATCCCCTGGCGGAAGCGGTGCGCTCCGCCGCCCGCGGGCGCGGCTTGCCTCTCCTGGAACCGGAGGACTTCGAGGCAATCCCCGGTCTGGGCGTTCGAGCACGGATCAACGGCCGCTCCGTCGCTGTGGGGAACCGGCGCTGGATCCCTGCGGCGGAACCGTTGCCGGTTGTTGAGCGGCTGGAGGCGGAGGGCAAAACGCCCCTATTTGTGGCCCTGGATGGGAAACCCGTGGCTATACTCGCCGCTGCCGATACGCTCCGTCCGGAAGTCCCCGCCGCCCTGGCTGAGCTTCGTTCCCTTGGCGTCCGGCATATCGAGCTGCTCACCGGCGATAACGAACGCGTAGCCGCCGCCCTCGCGGAAAAACTTGGTGTTCCGTATCGTGCCCATCTCCTGCCTGAAGACAAGCTGGAAATGGTGAAGGCCTATCAGGCCGAGGGGCACACGGTGGTCATGATAGGGGATGGCGTGAACGACGCGCCGGCGCTGGCGCAGGCGGATGTGGGCATCGCGATGGGCGCGGCCGGTGCGGATATCGCCATTGAGGCCGCTCACATCGCCCTCATGCGCGAGGATTGGGCGCTCATCCCGGAGGTTTTCCGAATCGCCCGTCGCACGATGCGTGTGGTTCGGATGAACCTCGCTTTCACCGCCGTCTACAACCTGACTGGCCTGGCGCTGGCGGCCCTGGGCCTCCTGCCGCCCACCCTGGCCGCGGCCGCCCAATCCCTTCCCGATCTGGGCATCCTGGCCAACTCCGCGCGGTTGCTGCGGCAATAGCGCTCCATTCCCGAGGGAATCTTTTCGAAAGCAGGGGATGGTCAAAGGCCACCTTCCTGGCCCCCATGGATCCCCTTCCTGCGGCCTGAAGGGTGATGAGGGGATCCATGGGGGGTGGGGCTGATGATGCGACCAGTGTACCCTTAGGAATCCCTGTGCCTCAGCAGGTGCTATGGGATGAGCAGCACCTTGCCCACGGTCTGACGGGAGGCCAGCCGGCGGTGGGCGTCGGCGGCCTGTTCCAGTGGGAACGTCGAGTCGATGAAGACCTTCAGCTGGCCTGTGGCCACCAGATGGAGCACCTCTCCAGCCCGCCAGAGCAGCTCCTCGCGGGTCAGCAGATAATGCCACATCGAAGGCCGCGTCAGGAAGAGGGAGCCTTTCTGGTTTAAGATCTGCGGGTCCATCGGAGGGACGGGGCCGCTGGATTGCCCGAAGAGCACCATATAGCCTCGCGGTCGGAGACAGTTCAGGCTCTTTTCGAAAGTGTCTTTGCCCACCGAATCGTAAACCACATCGACCCCGCGGCCATCCGTGAGGCGTTTGACTTCCGCCTCGAAATCCTGCTCCGTGTAGATGATCACGGCGTCGGCCCCCAGGGAGCGGACGATCTCGGCTTTGGCGAGGGAGGAGACGGTGCCAATCACCCGGGCACCCCGGCGCCTGGCCATTTGCACCAGCAGCGTTCCCACCCCGCCGGCGGCGGCGTGGATCAGACAGGTCTCGCCCGGTTTCAGCGGATAGGTGCTCTGGGTCAGGAACTGAGCGGTGATCCCCTGCAGCAAGACCGCTGCGGCCTGAGGGAAATCGATGGCCGGAGGAAGCTTCACCAGGCGATCCGCGGGGACCACAATGTATTCCGCATAGGAGCCGGAGACGCCGGCGTAAGCGACCCGATCGCCTTCCCGGAACTCGGTTACCCCCGGACCAACCGCCGCGACTTCACCTGCTCCTTCCTGACCGGGGATAAAGGGGAGGGAGATCCGATAGAGGCCGGTGCGATGATAGGTGTCGATGAAATTCACCCCGATGGCGCGCAACCGAACCAGGACCTGGCCGGGACCGGGGGTAGGGGTGGGGATTTCATCGACCTGAAGGACCTCGGGACCACCGAACTGGTGAATACGGACAGCGCGCATGGCCTTCAGCCTCCAGGATAGGGGATCCGGAGGGTCGGGAAGCTGGACCTCCCGGCCCTTCCTCCAGGCGGGAGCGGATGGGAATCGAACCCACCCCGGGCCGTCCCGCGGCCCGACACCGGTTTTGAAGACCGGGGGCCTCACCAGAGGCCAACCGCCCCCTTTTCAAGGGAAGATTATACCGCATGGATCAGGAAGGCGCCCTCTGTGCTCTCTGTTTTCTGGGGTGCTGGGCCGAAGAGGCCCAGCACCCCAGGGAGATTCCTTCCATTTCTTCTCTTCCTGCGGCCTAAAAGGCTACAGGAAGAGAAGAAGGGGTTCCAGAGAAGGATCAGAGATCTCTGGATGCCCGGCCCTCAGGCTGCCAGGGAATAAACATCGGGGCGGGAATGCTCTCCCGCCCCGATGTTGCCCCGGCCCGGCGAATCATTCCGGAGCTCACTGCGGCTTCGCTGGCGGAACGTTGGTCTTGATGGTCCCATCCTGGAGGCCCTTCTCGATCTCCGCCAGCTTCTGGCGGACCTCCTGAGGCACCTGGCTCTCCAGATCATGGAAAGGTGCCAGGCGGACAGGGCCGATCACGTTGCCGCCCTGCCACTTCCCTTCATAGGCCGCCTTGATCAGATTGAAGGTCCCCTCTGTCAGGTCCTTCATCGCGCTGGTGAGCAGGACGCTCTTAGCTTCGGGGACCGTGTAATACTGATCGACATCCACGCCGATGGCCAGGCACTTCTTGGTCTCCGCGCAGGCGATCAGGGCGCCGTTGCCGGTCTTGCCGCCGGCCCCGAAGATCACATCCACGCCCTTATCCACCAGGGAGAGGGCGGTGGACTTGCCCCACTCGGGATCCGTGAAGGTCTTGTCCAGCCCCACGTCGTTGTGATAGACCACCAGCACCTCAACATCCGGGCGGACGTATTTGGCCCCGGCGCGGTAGCCTTCGCCGAAGCGCCAGACCGGCGGCACGGCATCCGTGCCCAGCACAGCTCCGATCTTGCCGGTCTTGCTCATCAGGGCCGCCAGAGCCCCGGCCATGAAGCCGGCCTTATCCTCCTCGAAGATCAACCCGGCCACGTTCGGGATTGTGCTCTCCTGGAACTGATCGACGCCGATGAATTTGACGTTGGGATACTTCTGAGCGGCCTCGCGGGTTGCCTCTCCGAGGGCGAAACCAACGGTGACGATCACGTCGTAGCCGGCGTCGGCGAACTGGGCAATGTTCTTCATATAGTCATTGGGGTCCTGGGTTTCGATGTATTTCGCCTCCACGCCCAGCTCCTTGACGGCCTTCTGGACGCCTTCCCAGGTGCCCTGGTTGAAGGATTTATCATCGATCTTCCCGACATCGGTTACCAGGCCTACCCGGAACGGTTTCCTGGTCGGGGCTGGTGCGGCTGGCTGCGCACAGGCGGCCAGCAGCAGAGCGATGGCGATCGAGAGCAGGATCAGGATCTGTGTTCTTTTCGACATGGAAGCCTCCTCTCCTCCAGCTCGGGGTGAAAGGGCCAGGGCACATCCGGGATTATACCCGGATGCTCCTGGGGCTGGCAAGCTCCTCCGAAGGGTGCTCAGGGCTAATCTGAGAGGTTCTCCATGGGGGGGTGAGCTGGAGGCCAAAGGCTCCCAGCTCACCCCCAACATCCTTTTCATCCCTCCCCCAACCTCTCAGGCCGGGGGGAGGGGCCATTCACCCGGAGCTGGTTCAGCCCGCCTCCAGGCGACCAGCGGGTTGGTCGGGTCCTACAGTAAGGATCC
>Ga0105163_1000599_pt1 | contig 20921 bp, 33 predicted proteins | sample JNZ110809AmetaG_FD_81531 | JGI IMG/M metagenome (GOLD analysis project Ga0105163, IMG submission 81531) | Hot spring microbial communities from Jinze hot spring, China to study Microbial Dark Matter (Phase II) - JNZ 110809A | ecosystem: Environmental > Aquatic > Thermal springs > Hot (42-90C) >... | reverse complement strand
TACGGCTACCAACTAACCAAAGAAAACCTTGAAAAACTAAAAAGAGGAATCAAACCGGAAAGCCACCCCAACGCTGTAACAGAAACATGTCTATGCTAACACGTAGCGAACGCTACAATTAAAATCCTTTTAAAAAGGCTAAAATAACCCATTAACGAAATAGGCAAAACGGTGCCTATGTCAGAGTCACCTGTCATCTGCTTTGTTGAAGGCTTCAAATTTGGACAGACCGTCAAAAACTTACACAAACACATTGACACGCTACACAAGTTTGAAGAAAAAGCAACCGCTACGCCCTTAGATATAGAAATAGTCAAGGACATGGAAAAAAACATTGACCGGCACCTTAAAACACTTAGAGAAGCGTCATGCATATCCGAGGAGTTGCGCAACCTAATCACCTACGAAACATTAACCATACAGCGACTCGTAAAAGACAAAGAATACGAAGCAGCAAAAAACCGTGTTCAAGCGCTTGAAGACACACTGAGCAGATGGATATGACAGAGCAATACAGAACATGCTGGGAAGAATTCCTTAGACAAGCCAAAGAAAAATATGAAACCGAAGATGTAAAACACCTTCCAGAAATGCCGGCTTGGCATGGAACCCGACGCAAAGAATCAATAAAGGAGCTAAAAGAGAAAGGCTTCTGCACCTTTCAGCATCCAGCCAACGTTTTACAAGAAATCTTCACCGCACTAAAACACTTCAACAAACTCGACAAACTAACCGACCCTCTAGTTGCAAGCGCCGTCTCAAATGTTTGCCGATTCGACCCCTTCGAAGAAAGAGGCGGATTATACGTTGACTTTGAAAGTGTTGAATCCCAGAAAAAATGGGGAAAAAGCTGGGCTACCGGCACACCAACAGAAAAAGCTATTGCGCCACGAACATGCAGCTACGCCAACAGAAACCCGGAAATAGTCACCCTCGCTCTAGCCTACGCCGGAGTTGAATCGCCCAAAATAAGAGAATACCTCCGCCAAAGATACGGAAAACCATACGCAGTTAAACTTAAAGGTGGAGTGAAAGGCGACTTTCCAATACTGAACCAAGCCACCAACTGTAGATGTTTTCTCCCCTCAGACATCGAAGAAATATACGAATGTCCAGAGGAAGTTGTTTAATGAACGAGTGCGAAGCCATAGGAAAAAAATATCTGCCAGTAACCAGAGCTGAATCGTTAAACAACACATGCCTAATAGACTTCAAAGACCCCGAACTCAAACAAGAAGTCGAAGACCTTGTAATGTGCGAAGACCGATGCAGTTTTGAAGAAGATTATGAAGAATGTATGGAAACATGCCTCGATACAATTGACAAGTCTGTAGCCGGCAGCATAGTCGTAGACAAACAAACTTTAGAAATTAAAGAATCCACCATACCAGTTTCATGTTCCCTATTCTTTGTTGAAGAAGAAAACGGACACGGAACCTACGTTTTCTCTCTTGAAAGACAAGAGGAAATCTTAAAACAACTTGAAAAGGCTGGATGCGACGCCATGGACGGCGGATGGATGCATCCACACGAGTTCGTTCCAGAACCAGTTGAAATAGAAGAAGAATACCCCGCAATATGCTACGTTCACGTTAAAAGCAAAGGCGAAGGAAAATGTAGACTGCCCGTAGTCCTACAAATCCTCGGCATGCAAAAACAACAAGCTTCTCTAGACGCCTTCATAGAAACAGTTTAAAAGTTTTTTGATAAGCTTATTATACCTATCCTTCTTTTAATCTCCACTGTGAGCAGTTATGGCTGAATGTAGGAACTGTGCATGCTACGCTGCAAAAGCTGCACGGGCGCTTAAAGTATTGGATGAATATGCCGATAGGTTGGTTCGTTCACCTCCTTCAACCGACAGCCTCTGGAAATTAGACTATGAAATCTTCAGCGAAAATGCAAACTTAGCCATTCTCTATCTAAAGAATGTTGCGCAATATTGCCAGCTAGACGTTGACTCATTCATTGACAACGTTAACAAGGCAAAAGATTACATTCGAGACCGTAAACCCGCCGAAGCCGGAAACTTAGCCTTCGAAACTATTTTGGCATTTGAGCGGAAGGTGTGTGAGATATAATGTCAGCCGAAGAATTAGCAATTTCAGACTCTATATGCATGCTGGTCGGCTACAAGTTCGGCGATGAAAGATGTAAACTTCTAAGCGCAGCTCTATATGCAGCTAAACACAACCTCCCAGTCGGCAGTCCAAGACGAGTCTTCATTCAAGACCTTGCAGCAGCCCTAAACCGCAGAAACATACTGTCCAACGAAAAAGTAGACCAGTTCCTACGGTTAGGCTTCCGCTACATGGAAATTTGAGGTGTATAAAATGGCAACTGAAGAGGAAAAATATGTGAACATTCTTAAAAAGCTAATATCTTCCTCATACGCATTCTCAACAGGAAGCCCAGACTCCCGTGACATTGAAGAAAACACGCTTGCAGAAATACGTTCAAGACTTCCAGAGCTGAAACACCTCGACGACGACGAACTCTCGTCTCTCGTTGAAGACGCCATAAACTACGCCACATCCAAACTATGCACCCTAGCCGAATACAACACCCGATGGGGTCCACGCAAGGCATACATAGACGTTGAACGACCCGGCTACCTACATGAAGTCGGATGGATGAAATGTCAACACCCTGCTATCGGAGAATTCCACATTGTTTTCAGCGAGGAAAGCTTTCCAGATGCTGGAACATTTCACTATTCATACTTAATCACCAACAATGAACGGCAAGCCAAAAGCGAATTCCTTGACATTAAACGGGAACTAAGAGAAAGAGATATTGTCTAAAATGCTGACCGCCAACTCAAAAACACTCATAGTGCTAGCCTTCATTATAGGAGCATACCTATCCTACGTTGGCTACGTTTCCGCCACATGGCTTGGATACGTCTGGGTTGAAGCAAAACCAGAACATCCATGGTGGATGAACACCTACATATCCGTCCCAGCCAAAATCGCCTTTCACATTTACGGAATCATAAGCCAATGGCTAGGCGGACTGTTAACCGGAGCCATAGTAGCCATGCTATACTACAACAAACACCACAAGCTGGCTATAATCCTAATTTTCTTCGCAATATATTTCTCAGCATTAGGCTTCAACACTTTAGACTGGATGCTTAGCCGTGCAAGCGGTTCCAACGTCGACTGGTCTCTCTGGGTCTTCGGACTACCAAACATTAAATTAAACAGTTGGGACTTCTACTTCTACACGGTTATTTTACCGCTTTTCGTTGGCGGATTCCTAATAGGCTTAGCGCTCATATCGCTTGTTTAAGCCGGAGATGAAACCTCTAACCGTTTACAGAGAATTTCAGCCTTCCCATCTTTCTGGGTGACTTCGCAGACCGCCGGCTTGTCATCCAAGAATCCTTCACAAATAAGCTTGTTGCCCTCAACCCTACACTTTTCAGACTTAAACTTTTGAATAAACGTGTCCCAATCCACAATCTCGCCTTCCGACATCTCCATCCCTATACGCTTAACCCATAGTAATATAAAAAGTTTTTTTAATACCTTGCAACACATTATTAAGCATGAAACAAAAAGAGTTAGATTCGGAAACAGTCATCCTCGACGCCCTCACCATTCTCGAATCAAAAATTGACAAAATGACCAAAACCGTAGACGAACTACTTGTCAAAGTTGCCTCTATCCGACTCCGCTGAAACCTTTTTCTCCACAACCTTCTCCAGAAAACCGGAAAAAAGCTTCTTTCTCTCCAGCCGAACAACATACAGAAACTTCGCTGTAGTCAAAATTTTCTCCATTAAAACTTCCCGTTCCCCACTACTTGCTTTATCCAGCCTCTTAACAAACAAGCTGATGTAATCTGCAAAATGCTCCTCAGCCAAAACAAGATGCCCATACTCCCATATAAACTGCTTTAAATCCGCATCTGAAACCCTCATTTGCTCAGTAGCGGACGCTACTCTTTTCAACATAAACTCCTTCATAAACTCCTCAATAATCTCTTCAACCTCGCTTGTAACGCTTGAAATCAACATTGTTTTACGCAGAACATCATGACAATTTCCCTCTCCCTCAACAAGCTGCGTCGACGTTATTGTCGTAATCCACTCCCAGCCTAAACCGTGAATGGCACATAAATGCTTTAAAACACATTCAAAATGCACTCCTTCAAAGTCAAATATAAAAATGGGCAGCACTTCGTTTTCCGTATATGTTCTTTCCTCAGTCATAAGTTTCCCCCTAAACGGGCGCAGAGATTTCCACACGTTTACCCAGCAACTTTTTCACGTTAAGCTTAACCGGCACACTCTTATCCGACCGTGAATCCACAACATCCTTGTTCAACAAAGCGTCTAGATTACATGGAACGAAGCAATCATCGTCTTTCGGCATGGTTCCTCATCGCATTTTTACACGACTATCAATTTAAAGGTTACCATCATGGAGACTTTCGTAACTTCAATGTTCACCCATGTTGCTGTAGCCGTAATCCACATGTCCCAAATTATAACGTCGCCTTTTCTGAAGCCTACCAGCGTAACTGGAAAAGCGCCCCAAGGCATCATCACATCGTTTACACCCGGCGGAACCTCTAAGACTTGAATGTTCGTGTAATCATAGGTTATATTGCCCCACTCTGGATACGTTACATTCGGCTCAAACAACACTGTAAGCGTTAAAGGTCTAGCAACAATGTTAGTTAAATTTGTAACAGTAACGAATCCAAGCAGATACGTTATCGTGTTTCCAGACACATATTGATTCTGCATGTAAGGCTGAAACCTCAACGTTATGTTTCCAACAGTAACATACTGCGATGTTGCATGCACTTGACTCAGCAGCGACTTAAACAAGGCGTTTGTAACTTCATAGTCCATCCTAGTTTTCTCATACGCATCATACAAAACAAAAGTAAACACTAGGTTCACTCCAACAACAGCAATCAAAGAAAGCGTAATTATCTCATTTCGCCTTTTTCTTCTCCAGCCCTCTTCCTCCAAATATCCACCACCTGACTGAGATATGCATCCAAATCTGCAACCTTCTTTTCCAACCCATCAAATTTCTGCATCACAATGTAAACTTTTTCAGCTAACGCCTCTTTACTGTCCACTTCATCAACCATGGGCTTTTCCATCTTCCTCTCCGCTTTCTTCTCTTTATATTCTGGACTTTCTAGCAGATACTCGTAGAGAAACACTGCCAGAATAGCTCCAAAAACCCCAATTATTGCAATTGCAACTAAATCCAAACTATCGACCACCAGTTTTCGCTTTTTCCATGCTCACCCGCTCTTCCAGAAGCTGTATGAAACTTTTGGTTCCAGTAGTCATCTTCCATTCTTTTTTGCCACGTCGCCAAATGGTCTCTGTATTGCAGACCTTACACCTTGTTCTTATCTCGTCGTCTTGATACAGATTGCCAATAACCTCTTTCTCAGTTGAACCGCAATTCCAGCACCTGCTGTCCCGCACCGCTTGAAAAACTTGCTCAGCCTCTTTAAACCTATTCAGTAGCTCGTTTATGTCAATGTGCACCATCGGCGCCTTCGCCTCTCTAAACTTATATGAAATGTAGCCGATTAAAACGAGAATAACGACAACCAGCGAACCAATTATCGCAAACGTGAAATCCGGCTCCAACATTACACCTCTTTTCAAAAAATTTTAACATTCTCTAAATATAATACTTTCGTTTCACATCGCAAAGTTTAAAAAAAATTTTTACATTAACATATTAAAAACTTGAGAGAACAGTTATGGAAACCGAAATTGTAATGTTGATTTCTGCCATCATTGGCGCCCTCATCGTCGCAATAATTTACGAAGCCCGCAGAAAAATATGGTATCTTGAAACCCTTTCACCCAGACAACACTTCGTTCTTGGAAAAGAGAAGCGAGTCATAGCTCACATGGAAATCGGAGGTCGCCACTTTCACGGCATTGAAGCTGGACCATACAAAGTTATCCTTGCATGGGGAGACATAGGCACCTTTGGAAAACCCGTCCTCGAAGGAAAAATCGAAGAAATATACACACGAGTCCTCGCCAAATCCCTCTACGAACATGGATTCCTAAGAAAACTTGAAAAGCTGAGATTCTGGGAATTTATCTTTAAACACATCCCAGCCCTAAAAGTTAGGGCATACATGCTTACTGGAGAGCTTATTTCACCCAAAGACCTTGTAGAAACGCTTTGGAGCGAAAAGAAAAGAGTTGAAGTGTGGTCTGAACTAAAAAACCGTGGGCTCATAAATCCAAAGGTTTTATGGATTAAACCATACCCGCCGGAAGAAAAACTAACCGAAATAATGTCCGGAATAGTTATGGTTCCCGACCTAGTGATGCAGCATGTTGAAGCCTACAACACGCTCACCAGAACACAACGGGAAACGCTAATAGAAATGGACTGGAAACTCGCTAATTTATTAACCGACATCATAAAATTAATGAGAGACATAGTGACAAGCTTCAGCGACCCAACCCACGTGTTCGGCATGTTCATATCCGACAGAGCACGCAAAATAAGAGGTTTAGGACTTGAACAGCTAGCTGAACGTGGCGGAATCGAAAGCGTAATAAACGCAGCTAAATCCGTCCGACAATACGCCAACGAACTCATGAAGGCGATTTCAGAGGAAGTTAAGCCCGAAGAAATTGAGAAGATGCATGAAAAACTGAAAGAGCTTGACGAACTTAAAAGAAAAGTTGAAGAGCTAGCTAAATCGATTCCCAAACCCGCAGTAGCTGAGGTTAAGTAGCGATGGCACGCATAAGCGAATCTCCACCGCTTTCAGTAACCCTTCGACAAAAAGCTAAGAACATTGAAAGCCTTCTTAAAGAATATGAAGAGTTAAGATACGGCGACGAACTATGGCGCTTCGGAGACGAACTATGGCGCAGAGGCGAAACCGCCACAGTGTGGCTGTGCGAAAAATGCCAGACTCAGCAACCATTCGACCCCAAAAAGAAACCGGAACAGCCACTCCCATGTCCAAACTGCAAAAACCCCATGAAACTTGAACAAATCAGAATAGGCACTCCACCCCACACAGCAGGCAAACCCCCACAAATCACAGTTTCATCCTCTCCACGAAACATATTCTACGAGTCAGAAGAAGATGCATCATCCAACGGTGAAATAGCTGAACCAGTTGAAACCATCGCTGAAGAACCCCGACAAGAAAAACAAGCCGTAAACCCAATATTTCAAGCCTTCATAAACCTCAACGAACTATCGCCATACGAAACTCATGAAATGGAGCTGGAAAAACGCTACAACCTACTAACCGACATGGGCATAGATGAAAGGAGAAACTGTGCAGCCCTAATTCCATGGCTTAGAAAACTCGCATCAGAACTCACCTATATATTTGAAACCAGAGAACTCTATTCTCCGGAAATCAAAGCCGTTTACCCAGAACTGCTAACCAACCTTGAAGTAGCAATTGCTACATGCGACCAGCTAGCCCACTTGCTCGGCAAACAAGGCGGAGTATTAACCAGAAAACAATACGACGAACTAATGGTTAAGCTTCTACACTACACCCAAATATCCATGAACGCAGCCTTGCAACTAGCAGATTACCATGAAGAATTCATGGGTGGAGCCACATCCCCCTTCGCCTACGAAACCATTGAAGCCAAATACGTCCTAGAAACAGAAGAAGAAAAAGCCAAAAAACTCGCATCACCAGAAGTAGCCATAGAAGAAGAGAAACGCAAAGAAGAAAAAGAGTAGATGCTAAATGTCAATCCTCGGCGTCATGCCACGCCAACGATTCAGAAGACGCCTAATAGGCTACACTGAAGACCGAACCCGACTCCCCTTCTACCTAGGCGTCACCAGTGGACCGCAACACGCTCCAGTCTTCCTTAGACTCCCCGCCGACCGCTCCTTCCTCTCCTCTATACTAATCGAAGGACCAAGCGGAAGCGGAAAATCCATAACAACCCGCATACTAATCGAAAACTTCTACCTCGAATGGAAAACCTTCGGCGACAGATGGAGACACCCAATCATAATCTTCGACTCAAAAACAAACTACATGGGCTTAGACCAGCCAAACAGAAAACCAAGAGACCGCTACCTCCTCAAAACAATACACACTGAATGGGACTACTTCCTAGCCATACCCCGCCAACTAATCCACGTATACATGCCAGCCTACGCAGCTCCAACCGACAAACGCACAGCCATCAAAATCATGCGCCAAAAATGGCAAGCAGAAGGCTTCTGGGGCGTCCCATGGCGACACATAACAGACCTAGCCCACCTCGGAACAGTCCTCAAAGTCCCAGACGCTGCGTTATGGGTTGAGGAACTACGTCCAGCTTTCGAAAAATGTAGTGCTGACCCAAATATGACTCTTAAAGGCTTGATTGGTGTCGGTGGAGCGTTGCATAAAGCCGCTAAGAACATTAAGAACCCAGCCTCTAGAAATGCAGCTTTAAGCTTTGTTGAGAGGTGGCGTAAAAACCGTTTCTGGTTTTCTGAAGTTGACAAATTAGCGATGCATCTTACAGACCCGTTCAGCATAAACGTTTTAACGTTTGTCGAAACTCCAGAGAAAGTCTACTTTAACCAGCTTGCCTTTCTAATTGCACTTGAATCTCTCATGGCGACTTTGCAAGAATTAAAGCTTGAAACACAGCCAGTTATAATTATCCATGACGTTTTAAACTTTCTAGGCGAAGACAAACCATTTAGAAACCAGATAATAGACGCTCTTAGGCGACTAATAATAACCGGTCAAGCCCGCACATACGACCACGGCTACGTTGTAATTCTTGAAGCTCAAACCTTAGACTTGCCAAAGGAGCTCGGAGACTACCGCAGATACACAGTTCACATAAAACTCAAATGGAAAAGCCAAAGCGAAACCTTAAAGCGAATACCCGGCTTTATTGGCGGGATTGCGGATTTACATGATAACTACAATAATTTCCATTCGCCTTCAGTCATAATTCGTCCACCATACACGTCATACGTGGTTTAAATGCCCGCTTTACTCTATAACTGGATTCGGTTCTGGGTTTTAGACGGCTGTCCAGTGTGCTCGAAACTTCTTGGCTACGAAGAGGGCGATGTAAACCTTAAAACGATTTTCAGCAGAGATTGCAAGGTTAAACGTATCCTTCAAAGGCGAGGCTTCGACTTAACCCAACCCAACTACGGCGATGGAAGAGTCTGGTTTGACCATTATAAACGTGGAAGCCAAATTCGAGGCGAACTGGCTCTTAGACGACTCAACAAACCCAGCATTTGGGTTGACCTTGAAACAAAACGGTTAATACGCATCGTTCAAGAATACGGCATAGACTACTTTAAAAACGCCCTTTTCATCGAACGGTTTGAAGCCATAAACGTAAGCCACCCGGCTAACCGTCCCCTAGCCTACAGATACCAAATACGAGTAGTTCCCACCGTGATGACTCCATACGCTCCAAACGGCGTATTCCGTGGACTGTCAGCCGAAGAACCAGAGCTTGAAATCGAAAGACTCCTATTCACGGGCGGTGCACGCATCAAACCCGGACAGTCCGGAACCAAGGTAACGTAAAAGTTTTTTATACACCTTCACGTTTTAACTATAATACGAGGTTTACCATTGGTTAAAACCTCTTTAACCCCAGTTGAATACGAAGTATTATTCGCACTTTTACAACTAAAACATAAAGGAGAACCGGAAGCACCTCTCAAAAGCATACATAAAGAAATCAACCAGCGACGAAAAAGCCTTGGCATGCAATCAATATCCATACAACACGTTTACTACTACCTCAAAAAACTAACAACAAAACCTTTCATCAAAAAAATCAACCACGAAAAAATTACAGCCTACAAACTTGTAAAGGGAACATGGAAACTTATCCAAAGCCCACCTCTATGCATTCACTTTAACGATGCAGACTTCATTTTAATCTGCGCTAAAACCGCCACATGCCGGAGAAAACCATCAATGAAATGCGTCGAACGCCTTGTAAACTACGGATTAATCCAAATCCCCCAAAAAATAAAAGTAGCGACCGCTACACCAGCAAAAACCTAACCTTTTCAAAATTCTTTTGAAAAGGCTTTTAAGCATAATCACCACACCTATTCGTGTAAAGGTGAACATGAATGGGAGCCATCCGGAAAGGAAGGTATCCGGGGAAGCCTAACTCTCCATTAGGCGTCAAATGGTATTTCAAGCCATCTCTTGGAAAAGTCGTAGGCAGAATGCCCGGAGTAAACCGAGTAAGCGCAAAAGTTCTTGAACGCAACCGGAGAATGCGTGAACTGAAGCCTGCCAGCGCATGCAAAGGAAAACGCTGGGACGAATTCGTATCTTGTCTATCCAAGCAACTCGGCGGAAAAGGCATAGAATAGCTTCCCCGTCCCATTTTTCTCTCCTACTAACCCGCTCTTTTCTAGCTTAAATCATAAATCTTATATCTCCACCTCTCCAATTCTAAATTCGGTGAAGTAATGAGCTTCCTTAAGAAAAGAGACGACGCTGCGGAGTGCACCCTCATCGGCACAAGAGAAGATGGAACACAAACATGGATTTGCAAAGTTGACGACGGAAAAATCTTCCAAGTGGAAAGAACCAAGGACGGAGACATGCGACTAGACGCCAAAATGGTTGTTCCAACACCGGAAGACTTCAAGAAAATCTACGAAGGAATTAGACGTCAATCTCAACCCCCAGTCTAAAAAGGAAAGGCTGGATGGTGATGGTGGAAGAACACTATTCACGTGTCCACTCCATACTTTTTAGACCAGCCAAAGCCACCTCAGTCGACTTCAAAGAAAACGTTGTAGACTGGATAGTGCGATGCAGAATACAAGATGAAGGCATACCCATGTTCAGAACCGGATTTGCAAAACGTCCATTCAAAGACAAATCCGGCTACTATGTTCAAGGAATATGCTGGCTAGGAGCCAACCTAGTTAACTCCCAATGGTTCAAAAACGTCCCAGAAGAAGACTTCAAACACATGCAAGAAAACCACGACGACTACATTTACATACTCAAAAAATACGGCAAAGGCTCAGCTCTCGAAGAAGCATTAAAAGCTGAAGTAACGGTGGTTTAATGGAAGTAATACTGCTTTCAATCGCCGGCTTCATAATCGTGGCAGCAATCCTCTTTTTCATAATCAGAAACCTTGAGGCAGTTATTTTCTGGTCTGCATTATGCGCTCCAGCCGTGGGAACAAGCCTTGTAAACGCTTTAATCCACGCCATGTCCGGCAACTACCAAACGGCAGCCGACTCTCTAAAACTTTTACCCTTCTTCATAGCAGCCCTCGACAAAACGTTTTTCACCCAAAATGAACCCGCCTACTTCTACGTTGGAATAGCCTTCATTTTAATCTGGGCATACATCCTTGCACACTACGCAGTTAAAAAATTCGGCATGTGGGCAATCCCCATAATCCCAACAATAGTGTGGGGTGTAGGCTTAACCCTAGAAAACTTCAGAACAAAATTAATGACAACTTTTCCAAACTTCGCCTTCCTCTTCAATTATTACGGAATACCCGCCCTCATCATCGTCACTTCAATACTTTTCGCTGTATGCTACCTAATCTGGCGAAGAGGCTACGTGATAGCCAAAATTCCAGCTTGGATACCTTCTGGAAAAGGTAAGTGAAATGGAAATCCAAGACGAAAGAATCCTTAAAACCCTCACGGTGGACACCCTTAAAGTATACAATTACCTACTCAAAAACAACCCGTCTGAAGTAACCCTTGAACAGCTATCCAAAGCTCTTGGACTATCAAAACCCACAATACTCCATCACATAGACAAGCTTAAATCAATAGACCTTGTAGAACAAACCGTTAAAGGCTACAAAATCAAAGAAGTAGTTAGAATTTCCATAATCAAAGGTTACCGGCTTCAAGTTAGAAAACTGCTGCTCACATGGATTCCCTTAACAGTAATCTTCATTATCCTAGGCGCAACCTCAACATTCATTATCGCACCTTTTGAATTAAAAATAATCTCCATAGCCCTCTGCGGGCTAGGCGTTTTAATCTCCATCAAAGAAGCAAAACAATTAATGTAGCAGTTGCTACGTAGAAAAAAGACGACTTATCACGACTTTTCACCCAACAGTGCTTGCATATATTAGCCAGTAAAGGTTGTTGACAACGACAACAGTGAAAAACAATGTGCATGTCAAAAGCACATAGTATATCACTAGGTTTGCGATGCGTTTGTCTTTTTCCGTTTTTGCTGCAAGACCAATCAGCCATATTAGCAAACCCATGAAAAGCGTCAACCCCACTTTGATGATTGCAGTGTTCTCAAAGCCCAAGTGCTCCCACTGCCACAATGTTATAGGGTTAATTTCTATCCCACCCATTTCAAGCAGCATAACCGTTGAAGCCATATCTAACAGCACAAGAATCAGCAACGAAACGTAAAGCATCACTATTCTCTTGTTCACAGACATCGCCACCCTCTTTTTTCAGAGCAGTTTTATTTTTGGTTTGCTACGTTAGAAAAATATCTAACACATTAGAAACAATTCAATTTATAACCTTGACAAACCAAAAGTAAATCGCAAACACTAGGAGAAAAAGGGAAAATGCCAGAGGAAGTAAAAATAAAAACGAGCACCCTTGCGGTTGTCCTTCTCCTGCTAATTGTCATCGGCATCATTGCCTATCAAGCGTTTTACGCTGCGCCACCGACAGCACCGCCGAAATACAAATACACAACCGGCTTAACCGTTAAATTCAAAATATTCGATGCTGGCAAAAGCCAGCTTGTCACATCTGCGACAGTTCAATTCTATCCAGCCGGTTCAAACCCGTTTGCACGCACATTCACAACCAAGCCTATAACGTCAGCTTCATACGACTCAACCAACGGATACTGGACTGCACCCCTTGACGCCGGCTCATACGTTGTCTTAATCACCGGAGTCTCCGGAGCCTACCCAGAAAAAATTACTGTAACCGTTCCCGGAACAAACAGCGAAGACTTGGAAGTATGGCTTCAACCATCACAGCTAAATGTCTACTCAAGGGCAGCCTTATCTGACAGCAGCGCCATTCTATACTGGTCTGGAAGTGCATGGCTGCCCGACTCCCGCATCAACATCACAAAAGCCGACAAGTGGATGGTCACTTACACACTAATGGTCTCTGAAGACAGCGCCCCCTACGGAGTCATAAAGGCTGGACGCATCTACATCACTAAAATTAACGGGTTAACTCCAACATCCGCCAGCTTAGACGGAAGCGTCGTCGCAGTCAACGAGGACACTGAAGCAGGCGACGATGGCATAACAGGATACTTCATCACGTTCTCTGAATTCTCAGCCGGCGAAATTCACCGTCTAGACATAACCTTCGAGGAAACCGGAACAGTTACAGTGCCAGCCACCATGACATTCACAGTCTTCGAATACTATGAATGCCTCAGAACAACGCTGAGAACATGGTCTCCAATAACAGAGGCGATTACAGTCTCCAGTTAAAAAAGGGGTAAGGAAAAATGATACCAGTTGAATGGATAGCCTTCCTAATCCCCTTTGCAGCCACATTGCTAATGGCGCTTGAAAAGCGCAAAATGACACTGATGCTTCTGTTGCTACTGGTGATTGGCTCCACCTTTGTCAGCGTCATCCTAGCCTACCTAAACTCCGTTTTAACACAAACACAATTTGTATTACAAATGAAAGACTTCATCGTCTACATTTTCGACGCATTCATCGGAGCTATACTTATTCCAGTAGCCAACTACCTAGCGTCGCTTAAAGTCGAGTAAACCAAAAATACCCTCCAGCTCCCCTTTTTATTTGTAAACCGCAAGGGTGAGGAAAAATGAAGGCAAACGGGAAAGGTTTAGCAGCCCTACTCATGCTTATAGCTTCACTTTTTGCTTTGTTAAATGTTAATCTAAACCTTTACCCATACCTCACAAAAACCATAAGCGCTGAAAACTATCTAGCCGGAATAATAGACGCTAGACCAGACGAAACAGCTCTAATAGGCTGGGGCAACATTGAATCCAGACACAACGTTTTCACAAACAATCCGATTCAACGTGTCCTAGTTAAGCGTCCACCCCTCGACATTCCAGCCGGCTCCACAATCACCAAAGCAATACTTAGACTATACACCAAAGACTACAACAAAGATTACTGCACGGACACAGCCAAAAGAACCTACTGCGCCCACAAAATACTTCAAGACTGGAACCCGAACACGTTAACATGGAGAAACCAACCATCCTTCGCATCTACGCCCACAGCGAAAATTCAAAAATCACCTAAAACCGACGTTAACCAATGGTGGGAGTTCGACGTAACTCCAGACATAAACTCGCCATACGGCTGGGTAATTAAAGACGAAACAGAAGACGCCTACGGCTTCTTCGCATGGAACTACATAGTCTTCATTGACACCGCCGAACTATATATTGAATACACTCTGCCCAAATACACCCTCACCGTTTCAGTCAAAGACTCCGACGGAAAACCACTATCAGACGTCAAAGTCACAGCTCCATTCACAGCAACAACAGACTCCAACGGACAAGCATCATCATCCCTTGATTATGGAAGCTACACGGTTACCATTTCATATCTAGGATACACATACACACAAAACGTAAAACTAGACTCGACCAAAACTGTTTCCTTCACGATACCTAACTATCAACTCACCATCAAGGTTGTGGACACAGCAAACAACCCAATCTCCGGCGTTGGAGTCGGCGCTCCAATATATAAAACCACAGACACGCAAGGAACATGTTCCGCAAAACTTCCTAAAGGCAAATACACCATAGAAGCTACTTATGGAACTAAAAAAACCTCTGTATCCATCGACTTAACATCCGACCGCACGGTCTCCATTACTATTCCATTAGAATACACCCTTAACATAAGAGTTAGAGACCAGTGTGGCAACCCGCTTCCAGCCACACTAACCATCGACGGACAAACATTGGTTTGCGGAAAAGATGGAACAGCCTCGCTATCTATTCTACCCGGCACCAAAAACATCAAAGCATCAGTGACAGTTAAAGAAAAAGAATTCTCCACCACCGGAACTACAACAGTTACAAAACACACAACCGTAGACCTCGTTATTAACCGTAGATTCTACTGGGTTTTCTACTTCAACTACTCCGACGGCACAGTTCCAGAAAAAGGCTCCATAACATTAACACATCCCAAAGAAGTCTTAAAAGTCCCATTAACCAACGGCGTCGGCGAAGCCTATCTGCTCGACGGAATATACCGAATAACCGTTGAAGCAAGCCCAGCCGTCGACCTAGGCACCATCGAAGTGAACAGCGACGGCAAAATCTTCTACACTTTAAACAAGCAGAAAGCACAACTTGAACAGAAAGAGGAGAAAGAAATAAAACAAGAAGATGAAGATTACCCAATCATAACTCCGCCAACTCCTCCACCTCAACCCACACCTCCAGAGATTCCGTGGATACTGATTCCATCGGTATACATCTATACTTTAGTGGCGGTATTAGCCTTCGGCTTCATCCTTGCAGCAGCAGTTGCATTGAGGCGTAGGCGATGAACGTTGAAGTCGAATGGCAATACATCGTTATCACAGCCCTCGTCGTATTTTTCTCCCTTTATGGTTGGCACCAGAAAATTGTAAGCGATATACATGCCCTATTCGCCCTAGGCGGATGCCTATTAATGCTCTACGTCTACATCGCCTTCCCATTTTCAATCTCCACCATGAACGTTGGAAACTTTCTACTTCAAAACGCCATACTCATGGGCATTCTAGGCTTCCCAGCATTAATTAACCCTTCACCCAGAATGCTTGGCGCACCACATCCAATAGCTGTCCTCGTTGGCACAGCAGCCGAAGAAATAATACGAATCGCCGTCTTCTACATGATTCTATCCGGCTTTGAAATGCCACGGTTCGCCGTAATCGCAAGCTCCATAACCTTCGCAGCAATCCACCTATACTGGTATCCACTTGAATGGTTCAGCGCCATAGTAGCCGGAGCACTATTCAGCATCCTACTCCTCACATTTAACAGTCCATCATCATGCATATTCGCCCACTTCATATACGACATGCTAGCCTTCAACTACATTTCCGCCCCATTCTACATTCTAATATTTTTTATAAACCTTATATCTGGACTCGCCCTAACTAGAAAAGTTAAGGTGAAAATATGAGCCTAGAAAAGTATATTCAGCGTCGAGACTTCCAAATCATCATAATCGTCGGCTTCCTCATCTCCCTTCTGCTCCTCGCTCAATATGGACCTTTCCTAGCCTACGGAGTGCCCGGAATAACAATCCATGAAGTATATCAAAACAAACCGGAAGTAAAATCCGTAACAATTTTAGGCTCATACGGCGACTGGATTTCAATCGAATATTATGGAACCGCTCACAAGGAAGTTGTAAACCAAGTTTATAGAGACTGGTGGGGCAGAGAAGTAGACGTTGCATTATCCGTCACTGTTAAAATCAAAATTGAAACAAGCGACCTTGCCCTATCCGGTTATTTAACAACAATTGAAACACCGCCATTCCTTCTAAACGAAACCCTTAAAGAATACATTTTCAAGAACATGACTGTTCAAGCCTACGCCTATGGATTCAAATTAACCACATCATGGTCTGGCTCAGCTCAAGTAAACGTTTTAACAGAGAAATCTTGGGGCTGGGCTCCACCCGGCACACCCAGCACCACCGACCTAATTAAAGATGTTGTCAGAGACTTCCTCATACCCGACTTTAACAGAAAATACTTAACCTCAGCTAAAATACTACTTAGTATTGACGCTCCAACCCTTGCACGAGACAAAGCCTACGAGCTTAGACCAGACTACCTAGGCGTAGCTGGAATGTGGCTTGCAGACTATGTTGTAGAAGGCTACGTTCCCGGAACAGCAGCCGAACTGCTTCCCCAATCAAAGGGAACAGCCGTTAAACTATACAGAGACAAAACCCTAACTTCGCCATGCTGGGCTCCGGACTACGACACCTCTATGGGTAAACCGCTCCTCACGCCAGACATAGTATACTGGCTGGACCATTTCGCCCCGCCAAGCGCATGGTGGAGCATCTCCATCGTAAACCTCGGCTGCCAACTTGTATACGACGAAACACGACCCCATCCAAACTACCTATGCTGGGCATGGGAAAAACAAGGAGCCAAAACAGCTCCAACAGTTGCCCAATGGTTCCGTGTAGACCTACTGTTCAAAACAACAAAAGACTGGAAAGTTCCAAAAATCCCAGACTACGAGCTTCCACCCGAAGTTAAAGAGAAAATGATAATCGTTATACCGAAAGAGCCTGAAAACGTCGCTCCACCAGTAACTCCGCCTCCAGTAACACCAACATTGATAATTCCGTGGCGTGAAATCATGTATATGATGCTTGTATTCTTTGGCGGTTTAACAGCCGTTATCATAGTCTACTATGCAGTTAAAGGAAAGTGGGGTGAGGTGAAAGTGAAATGAAAAAAGCAGCAAGCGTCATTCCAGTTCCCCCCATCGTCTATGTTCTAGTGGCAATCTTAGCCATCATACTGCTTGTAATAGGCTTCGTCGTCCTATGGGCTATGAAACTGCTCACCGGAGTTATAATGGCGCTGGTTATACTGCTGATAAGCTGGACAATAATGAAAACCGGGGCAATTCCAGCGGAAAAATATCCATGGTTGCCTCTTGTCATGTGGCTCATGCCCATAGTAGGCTTCTTTGTCGGCGTCTTCGCTGAAAGAGCCAGAATATTCTATGTAACACCCATGCTTCAGAAACCACAGCCAATCACACCATACTATGGACTTGCCGACTGGATTCAAGCAAACCCGGAAGCCACATTGATACTCATCATATTAATATGCACACTAATCTTCCTATACAGCGGGAAGAAACATTGAAAATAAATCTCACCTTAATAGCCGTAGGCGTGCTCTTCATTTTCGCAGCCTACATGCTCCACAATCTTGAAATACCATGGATAACCTTTACACCTCTCCCAACCGTAACAACCGTAAACCCGTTTGAACCTATCGTTTACCTTCTAGCAGCAGTAGGCTTCATAGCCATAATCTTCGGACTAACAGAAAACCCGATACTGCGCTTTACATTCGCTTTACTCACGCTTCTAGTGATTTTCGCCATCTTTCAAGGCTGGTTTGACGTGCTACTGGACATCATAAGGCGAATTCGAATTGTCTAGTAGCAACCGCTACACCTCACTCAAAAATTTTTTATAAATATTAAATAGTCAAGTCTACATCTAATTTTTTGGGGTGTGGATTGCAAGTTAACAAAACAATACTTGTCTTTCTATTGCTTGCGTTAATCGGCACATTCGTAGCGGTTCCCCTTGCTGTTTTCACTCCGCAAATATACGGTAGACCAAACATCTCTCTGAGCAATCTAGAATTTATTAAAGACTATATTTTTTCATGGTGGCAGAAGCTTTTCCGCAGATTAATGGGAAACGTTGGTCCAGCCGAAAACGTAACTGTGGAAACTTCAGACGGACTTAAACTTTCAAGGGTTAAGCCCACTGAAAACCCGCAGACAGCACCGGAAGTCGTCAAATACATTCAAACCCACGCTTCACAGTTTTCCCTTGAAATCCTCAACTATCTTCAAGCCAACCGTTTACCAAACAAGTCTGCCCAGCTAGACGTTCTAATCGTTCCAGACAACCTATACGTCACGTTTGCATGGGACGGTCAAACGTTAACTGTATATGACGGCTGGCAAAACGACCTAGGCTGTAACGAGTGGATTCAAGTTGTTGTCACCGGAGACGTTGTAATGCAGTTGTGGCGCAACCGAGACAACGTTCAAGCCTTGCAGTCCATCATTTTAAACGCAGACAAAAACGGCGAATTAACCTACAAGCTTATACGTGTAAACCCAATCACAGCCGAGCTTGTCTTAATGTTTGAGCTGCTTGCCTCCCTTGCAACCATAATAGGCTGGGCAACGCTGATAACTCTCAACTTGAAAGGGCGACGTTAAATGTCCATAACAATCCACACCCCCAAAAAACTTTTCGACAGTCATTATGAACTCTTCATTTTTGCGATAGCCCTTTTTGCCTACGGCTTCGCCCACGGGTTAATCCCAGAATACGCTCAGCCCGTCATCGAGAAAGCTAAAGAATTACAGTTTGAACCCTACAACATCACCGCAAACATAAAAGCAATATTCATAAACAACGGGCTTTTATCCATCGTGCTTTGGCTCGGATGGATTCTAATATTCTTCTTCGGGCTAAACTTTTTCCCACCCACAGTCATGATATACAACATTGGAGTGCCCTTCGGAGCCGTCGCCAGCAACCTTACACCGTTAGGCTACATTCAAGTGCTACTAGCCTTCGGAGTATTTGAAGCGTTAGGCTTCATCTTCAGCATGGTTGCCGGCTTACTGTTTCCAAAATACTTCATACTCAAACTTTTACGCCGTTCAGTCTCCTTCGACTCAATAATAACTGACAGCTTCTCCCTCTTCATTTACGGAGCAGCCTTCATATTTCTAGGCGCATTCTTTGAAGCCCTACTCCTCAGTCCACAAGCACAAATCGCTGGCTTAGCTCTCGGAACACTCGCCACTGTTATCGTTCTACATAAACTTTGGAAAAGCCTCACCCATTGACAAACAAAACCGTCTGGCTCAAAATACCCTTCATGACCCTGTTGTTTTCACGGAAAACATCTAAAGGCGTAAACTTCTCCGCACCCTTCACCTTTGAAATGTTAACGTATTCCACCAAATCTGGATTCTTAATATTCACACTTAAAATCTTGCGTGCATGCGTGCTGTTCCGAACCATAGTGCTTGACTCAAACCAGAAAACAGCATCATACTTCTTCGCAACAGCAATAATCTTTGAAAGCTCCGAAATCCTTGACAAGCCAAACCCCATCAACTGAATAATCCGCCCATTCCCAATAGCATCCAAAACCTTGGTTAAAACTTGAACAACATAATCATACCTTTGAGAAACCGTAAGCCTTGAATGGCGAGCCAGCAACCCAGCTATCGGAATGCCTAAAATCTCACAGTAATCCTTCATAAACTTTGCTTCCTCGGCATGTGCATCCGGATAATCTCCATGGCAAACTCCGAGAAGCATAAACTTCGAAAATCTCGGCACACCAGTCTTGTAGCGACTGCTACTCCTAAATCCAAGCTTAACAAGCCAGTTATGATACTCCACAACCATGTCACGGTTAATCGCCAACTTCTCACAGATTCGCTGTTCACTATCACTGTCGTCAATTGGCAAATCCATGACTTGAATAACATCCGGATTAAAACAAACAGCCTCTCTAAGAGCTATCAACGGTGGACGAATAAACATTCTAAACTTGTCCTTCGACTCTGTTTCCAATGGTCTATCTGAACCGTGAATGTAAATCACATTGCTGGGAATGTTAAACGCCTTTTTAAGCCCGCCCTTCAAAGCCACATCCTTCACAAAATCGTATGCATTCTTCTTCCTAAGATACCATAAAGTTGAAAAGAAAAACCCATCTATCCCGTTTGCATAGCCATCTTTAATCTGATGCAACCCTAAATCATGTATCAGCTTAAAATCCACGTGCACCCAGCTCCTTCATCTCTCTATAATGCTCAATTAACTCTGAAATGCTCATTCCCTTTTGTCCCAGTTCATAAGCCCTTGCATATTTTAAACTTAAGTCTTTCCCAATTTCCTTTAAAGCTCTTTCCCTCTCATCCGGAGACATAGCCATGGCTTCCGGCGTAGTTCTATACTTAATCGCCTTATACCGTTTACACTTCTCCTCAATTTCCCCTCTTACAGCAGCTAACTCGTCGTAAAACTCTCTAGGCGGAACAAACTTCTCAATAAACTCTCTCCGTTTCGGCGGAGCAACGGTTTCAGCTCTAGACTCGTAATATCTGCTTTGCGCCAACCTTAAGTC
>Ga0105163_1000591_pt1 | contig 21135 bp, 22 predicted proteins | sample JNZ110809AmetaG_FD_81531 | JGI IMG/M metagenome (GOLD analysis project Ga0105163, IMG submission 81531) | Hot spring microbial communities from Jinze hot spring, China to study Microbial Dark Matter (Phase II) - JNZ 110809A | ecosystem: Environmental > Aquatic > Thermal springs > Hot (42-90C) >... | reverse complement strand
GCCGTTGTCAGGCCCTATGAAGGTTTTCCCCGACATGGTTTCGATGATGAGGGCTGCGCGTTCGCTGCCGACGCCGGGGTCGATGACTGCAACGAAGATTGTGTTGCTTGGGAATGTTTTTGCGGCGAGCGCCAGGAGGAAGGCTCCCTGCAGTATGTTTTGGGGATAGACCTGATGTGTGATGTCGACAAGCACCGCGTCACGAGTTTCCTTGAGAATAGTGGCTTTGACCTCTGCGACGTAGGTGTCCACGTCGCCGAAGTCGGTTAAGAGAGCGACGATTGGTTTATTCATCCTTTTATCCACCGCTTGGAAACGTTCAGGGTAATGGCTGGATTTAAGCAGGTGATTGTTGTGCGGTCTGATTTGAGGATGAGTGTGGGCAAGACCGCTGCTCAGGCTGGGCATGCGGCTGTGCTTGCTCTGGAGAGGACACGTAGAATGAGGCCCGAATGGGTTAGAAACTGGTTTGAGACAGGGCAGAAGAAAGTTGTTCTCCGTGTTTCATCCGAGGAGGAGCTTCGCAGAATAGCCATGGAGTGCAGTCGACGCGGTTTGCCGTGGGAAATTGTTGAAGACGCCGGGTTGACAGAGCTTCCTCCAGGAACCGCAACAGCCCTCGGCATAGGCCCAGCGCCTGAAGAGGAAGTGGACAAGGTAACGGGAAGCTTACCCCTTCTCTGAGGCGAAACAAAATGTTTGAAGAATACTCCCCACACAGGCCACGCCTAGTCTACGTCATTATAGTCGCCAACATCGCTGTCTGGCTTTTCATCAACATCGTTTTCACCAACCAGGCAGCGCTAAGCAGGTTTCTTCTCAGCTTCGGGGCTGTGCCATTTTTCATTCTGAATGGGCAGAACCTCATCAGCCTCATCAGCTACATGTTTATCCACGTCGATTTCTTCCACATTTTCCTCAACATGTATGCTCTCTTTCTCTTCGGCAGGGATGTTGAGGAGCGGCTGGGGTCAGCCTTGTTCCTCGGCGTATATTTTCTAAGCGGGGTTGTCGCCGCGGTTTTTCACATGATTTATTACGCTGTTTTCATGTCTCTGGAATGTAGTCCATTTGTTCGCCCTCTTCCGGCTGTTTGCGTGGTTCCGGCTATAGGAGCGTCGGGAGCTATATTCGGCATCATGGGAAGCTATCTCGTCTTCTTTCCACGGAGACCTCTCGCAGCCTTTCTCTACCTCATACCAATCATCGCACCAGCATACATCGTCATAGCCTTCATCATCCTAATCCAGACCTTCTTCATGCTGACCATGCCATTTAGCACCATCGCATACACGGCACATGTTGGAGGATTCATCGCAGGACTTCTTGCATCACTACCGTTAAGAAACCGTGGACCCAGCTGGACCGTTTATGGTTAGCAACCTATAATAATAAGCCGCCGCTTTTCTGCTTAAAGACATGTACCCGCAGACAAGAACCTTCTTCCCAGGATACATAAAAACAGGAATATTCGGCTACAGGTTTGCGGACTCGAAAAACATAGTGTCGATGGTCGAGGAGAATGAGGTTCCGCCGCGTAAGGTTGACGAGACAATCGCTCGTTATGGTGTGGAGAAGGTTCACAGAGTGGAGACGCCCCGTGGTGTTGAGTATTTTCTCTACAGGTTTCGCAACTTTAGGCTGATAAGGTATCTGCTCAACTGGGGTAGGATGGCTTCTCTCTTTCCCGCTCACATAACCACGGCATGCTGCTCGGTCGAGTTTGCTGCAACACACTCACCCAGATACGACCCTGAGCGCTTTGGCTGGCTTCCTGCCACGGGAAGCCTTCGCCAGAGCGATGTGTTGGTTGTGGAGGGAACTGTTACTTCAAAGATGGCTCAGAGGCTTCGACTGGTCTATGACCAGATGCCTGAGCCGAAGTGGGTGATGGCCATGGGCGCATGCGCCATAAGCGGCGGACTATACGCCAAAGATAGCTACAACGTCATACAGGGCATAGACGATATTCTCCCGGTTGATGTCTATGTTCCTGGATGTCCTCCAAACCCCTCAACGTTTTTCCAAGCCATTCTGCTGCTTAGAGAGAAAATCCTGTATGGGAGGGTTGCATAATGTCTGAAAACGTGTTGACCGTTGTCACAGAGCTTGAGAACAAGTTTGGAAAAGCGTTGCTGGAGAAGGCTGTGGACACACGTAAGCTTGTGAAAATTGTTGTGGAGGTCGATTCGCTGGTCGCTGTGGCACGTTTTCTAAGAGACAACTATGGGCTCGACCATGTGAAAGCGGTTACCGGCGTGGATTTGAGCAGGCTTTTGAAGAAAGAGGACAAGATAGAGGTCATTTATCATCTCGGCTCCTACACGAGGCCTGAGCTGGCAACGGCTGACATAGCGCTGTCGACGAAGCTGGATAGAAAGTCGCCGCGTATGCCGAGCCTGATGGATGTTTGGCCCAGTGTGGAGTTTCATGAACGAGAGGTGTATGAAATGTTCGGAGTAGTTTTCGAAGGTCATCCAGACTTGAGGAGGCTACTATTGCCAGAGTATTGGAACGACATTCCGCCCATGTTGAAGGATTATGAGCCGCCGGGGCGGTGAAACAAGTTGACAGTAACGGAGCGTAAGGAGATAAGAAAAATCGAAGTGTATGATGTCGGTGAAGGAGCACTCAAGATCAGCTACGGCCCCCAGCACCCCGGCACTGGACACTTCAGGCTAATCATCACCGTTCTCGGCGACACAGTTCTTGAAGCAGAACCAGACCCGGGTTTCGTCCACAGGGGAGAGGAGAAACTCGCAGAATACAAGACATGGATTACAAACATACCGCATCTCGAGAGGCCGGTCATCCTCGATTCCGCTGGCATACAGTATCCATATGTCTTGGCTGTGGAGAAGCTGATGGGTATAGAGCCCCCCGAGAGGGCTAAATACCTCCGCGTCATCATGGCTGAGCTGCAGCGTATCGCCAGCCACCTCTACTGGTTCGCCCTATACGGTGTCTTCCTTGGAAACTCGACCATGTTTCTATGGTGCTTTGGCGACCGCGAATACCTTGTCGACCTCACCTCGCTGATAGGAGGCCAACGCATAACCCATAGCTACTTCGAGCCCGGCGGTGTCCGCAACGACATGCCTTCTAAGGTTCCGCAACCACTCTTGAAAGAGTTTAACCGCTACTATAGGATGGTGATGGGCAACGATTTGCCCGCCGACGCTGAGCAGCTCCGCAAATACATCACATATGTCTGCGAATGTTTCGACAAGCGGCTTGATGACTACTGGGACCTCTTCTTCAACAACGAGCTCTTCATCTCAAGGACAAGAAACGTGGGCATTCTCAAGCCGGAGGATGCAATTAAGCTGGGAGTGGTTGGAACAACTCTCAGAGCATCTGGGATAAAGTTTGACAACAGGCTAAACAACCCATACGACGTCTACAGCCAGCTCAAGTTCGAGATACCGGTGGGAGAGCGTGGCGACTGCTACGACCGAGCCATCGTAGGCTTCAAGGAGATGAGGGAAAGCTGCAAAATCATTTCACAAGCGGCTGAGATGATGCCCGATGGCCCCGTAAAGGTTAAGCAGCATCCCATAAACATAAGGGTTCCTGCGGGTGAGGCTGTGGCGAGGACAGAGGCTGCGCGAGGCGAGATGATGTACTATGTCAGGAGCGAGGGAGGTGATAAGCCCTACCGTGTAAAAATAAGCACACCCTCTTTCCGCCTAATACCCGCCATAAAGTATCTGCTTAGAGGAGAGGAGATAGCCAACATACCGCCGATATACTGGTCTCTCAACTACTGGCCAGTCGAGGCTGACCGCTGAAGCTACATAAAGCTCTCAAGGCTCGTTAACCCGATGATACTGTCGAAATCAATCTCGAGCGGGTCGAGAACCTGCTCAAAAGTCGACCTCATGTACTCGATGTATTTATCGACATCTATGTTTTCTCTTTTGGCCAGCTGGAGCGGCGTGACACCGTCTTTGTCCTTTGTCTTGACATAGCTGATGATGTCGCCGGGCCCGACCTTGATGCCGAGGCTTTGAAGCTTCTTCGCAGCCTTTACGTGCTGAGGCGTTGTCTTCTCATATCGCTCGATGGTCTTCGACATCATTACACGGAAGGCGAGCTGGTCAATTTCAAAGGTCCTGTTCTTTAGCCTCGAGTACCATGTCGCGATAACCTGTCGAATGTTCTTCTTCACCGTCTCCAGCTCCTCAGCAGACTTGACCTCCGCAAGCTGCTTTAACATATCGTCAAAAGCCTCCTTGATGAAGACTGGGATGTTTCTCTTCTTACCCGTCAGGCCCTTTACGTCAACAACACCCCTGTCCGTTACCCCTAAATAGTTTTTCTTCCTTTTGCTGAAGACGACGTAGCGGTAGACTTTGTCGAACTCTAGGTCAAGCCTGAATTTTTCACGGGCCCATCTAATCAGTTCATGGACAAGCTCCTGCTTCTCAGCCTTGAGGAATATCGAGTCAGTGTCGCCGTACACCACGGTGACGCCAAGGGATTTCGCCTTCTCTACGGCGGAGGAGAAGACGTATCTTCCGATAGCTGTGGTGCTCTCAGCCAGCGGAGGACAGTAGAGTGGAAATTCTTCAAACCCCAGCACACCGTAGCTGGCGTTTAGAAAAACCTTCAAAGCCCTCTGTACAACCTCGTACCAGCTTCTCGTCACGGGGTCGAGAGACTTGTTCGAAGCCATCGGCTTATACCATCTGACACGGATGTCTCTAATCACTCCGATAATGCTGCTCTGAATTCCTCTCCTCTCCCTGCATACCCAGTGTGTTGTCTCTGGGATGGTGTTTGTTCTGCAGCTTTCATGTCCACAGTTTATCGTCTCGAAGCTTAGGTTGTATTCCTTCAGTATGCTTGGGTATAGGGATGCGAAGTCGAGGACGGTTACGTTGAAGTGGACGCCAGGTACGGGTTCGACGACGAGAGCTCCGCGGTATTTCTTGCCCTCGATGATTGCTTTAGTTGTGGTGCCGCCCTTCGCGTTTATCAGCTCCTCCTTACGCGGGATAAGCCAGTTGCGGCCTCGGAGCTCCCAGTAGAGAAGATTCTTAATCCATCCGCTTACGCCGTGTCTGCACACATCCTCGATAGGCATCTTGCTTATCCGTGAAATTACGGCCATCAGCCTGAGTATGAGACGGTCGCCGGCCTCAACCATGTCGCGTAGAAGACGCGAGTCGCGGTAGCTGTAATCCGCGAGCTCTTGCAATGATAGCTCGTTGAGTGTTTTGGAGAGCTCGACTTTTCCTACACCTATCAACGCCTTGGCAACGCCGTCAAGTGTGTGTTCGCGATACCTGTTGTCAAAGGCGTAGACCTGTACCGATTTGTTGTTGAAGAATCTGTAGAGGTCTAGGTGTATTCCCCGCCGTAGAGAGGCTCCTTCTCTGCCGAGGGTGATGGGTATTCTGCTCTTCGGTATGCCGAGTTTCTCAGCTCTGTTGCGGAGATATGGGAGGTCGAAGTCGTCGCCGTTGAAGGTCACCACTATAGGGTAGGAGTCAATTATCTCGAAGCATCTGCTCAGGAGCGCTGTTTCATCGTCAAACACCTCGACGCTGTATTCGCCGCCGTTGAAAGTCATGTCGACACCGTCCCGCCTCAGGACAAGCACCTTACCCATACCTCTAGTGCCTGAGAAAGAGACAGCCACGACTCTGTCCACGGGGTTGCTGGGGCTGGGGACCTTGGTGGGCGAGTCGCTCAAAATCTCGATGTCAAGGCCGGTGAAATCGACCATGGGATGCTCAGACTCCAGCATCCGCAGCCAATTCTCCATCTCATCCCGCTCCTCACCCGAGAGGTCAGAGAAAAACTGTTGAAGAATGTTTTCCACCTTGGATTTCTCTCCATACACAGGGATGAGCTCATCATTCTTTTTCTCGTAAATCATGCTTGGTGTGAGCCGCATGTCGTAAACATAGTTCAGGTGATAGGGTATGTCAGCTTCCCACGCAGGGATAAGTTCTCGGATAGATTTTTTGCTTCCCCCGACAGCAAGGGGGTCAGTTGCCTGAATAAGCGTCATCTCCCGCATCTTATCAGCTATGCTGTCATACTTCGTGACCTTGATAAAAGCCGTGGCACCTGCTTCACGCAGAGCCTGGTTCTTCTCAAGCTCTTGGACCGGCTGGTCGGTTAAGCAGTATGGCTTGTGACCAGTTGGGTCCATGTATATCTCCACGGTGTTTGTGGAGAGGTTGAGAAGCTTAAGGAATGCTTTCCTCTCCTGGCCATCGTATCCAACGCCGAGTAGAAAATATCGCTCCACCATGAAAACCAAGATAACATTGGTTCCGATGGATATTTAGGTTTCCTCCGCAGAGGCGAGTGTTTCAAAAATTATTCGGGCAGCGAGCGCGGCAGTTGCACCGTTGTCGAAGAGCGGGTTAACCTCAACTACATCCAAACCAGATGGTCTAAAGGCTCCTAGCGTTGAGACAAGGTCAATAACCTGTGTCGGGGTGAGGCCCTCGGGTTCAGGGTTTCCCACACCGGGGCAGAATCCCGGGTCCACCACGTCGATATCAACCGATACGTATGGACGGCCGTCTCCCACGACTTCTTCAAGAATCTTCAACACTCTCCGCCTATCATCCATCTCACTTGCCTTAACGAACATGATTCCATGGTTTTTTGCGAACATCTCCTCTGCGGGGTCGAAGCCCCTAACACCTATGACTGCCACTGGTTTGTTGGGAAATTTTTCCACGAGACGACGTAAATAAGATGCGTGATTGAACCGTAGACCAAGATACTCGTCACGCAAGTCAAAATGTGCGTCGAGAACTACGATACTTGACGATTCCTTTGCAAGAGATTTGAAGCAAGAATATGTGAAGCTGTGCTCCCCGCCAATCATAACAGGAGTTTTTCCCGAAGCCGATATCATCTCAACAACCTTTGCCACTTTTCTAAGCATTTTCGGCAGCTTGTACTCGAAGATGATGTCGCCGAGGTCGGCTATTTTGGCTGCGGATATGTCGAAGTTTTTCCGATAGCTGTTGGCCTCGATGTTTGCGCTGAACCTGCGGACGGCTTCGGGGCCATATCTACAACCAGGCCGAAAGCTGCTGGTCAAGTCATAAGGGACGCCGAAAACACAGTATCGTGCATCCTCATACCCAACCTCCACGCCGGAGAAAACAATCCCCTTCTGCAGATAGAATGAAAGCTCGCTCGTCTCCATGCTCATACTGTGTTGAAATCGTTTAAATAGAGTTTTGCCTCCTCGGTGGATAGATGTGGAACTGGAGGACACTCGCCGTCTTCGGCGCGGCTTTTCTCATCAGGGCTGTTTTGGCGCCCTTCTTCGGTCATTCATGGGATATGTATGTCTGGGTTAAGAGCGGTGAGATGTTCTCCAGCGGCGTCGACATCTACTCTGTCAAAAATTTGACCGATTTTCCGTGGGGTTTCTACGCTTATCCGCCCATATGGCTCTACTGGCTCGGGTTCGCCCACGCTGTCTCCGGTTTCTTCCCCAGTCTTAGTTTTCAAGTGTTCGTCATCAAGCTCCCTATTATTTTGTCTGACCTGGCTGTGGCTGTTCTGATTTCTAGGCTGGCGGCTGAGTTGGGTGGGTTGAGGTATGCTGGATTGGCTTCGCTTCTCTGGCTCTTCAACCCTCTGGTCATCGCCATTTCGGCTGTATGGGGAATGTTCGACTCGATTGCGGTGGCGTTAACGCTTCTCGGGGTCTTGCTCGCATATCGGAGAAAATATGCGGCCTCTGCGTTTGTGTTAGGGGTTGGTGGAGCTGTCAAGTTATACCCCCTGTTCCTGATGCTTCCCCTCCTAGTCTACATGAAGCCAATATCTCTGAAGAAATTCCTCTCAACCATCATAGCCTGCGTCTCTGGGCTAATCATACCAGCCGCACCATACATCACCAACCCAGTTCCTCTAGTCGAGAAGCTGTTCTACCACTTTGGAAACATCGGCAGCTTCACCTACTGGACAGCCCTCAGCCTCATATCGCCTCCAGCGGCCATACCAGCGTTATCCTACGGCTTCTTCGCTGCAATACTCTACATCATCTACCGAAGAACCCTCAGAAACGATAGCCCCAGCCTCTTCGACCTCTCACAATTAACCTTGGTGGCTTTCTTAGCCACTTCCGCAAAGGTGAACGTCCAATATGTTTTATGGGTTCTCCCATTTCTTACAATCTCGTCTCTGCGCAGCGCAAGCCGAGAGCTGCGTATGAACACTGTGCTTCTCGTGGCCGCTGGCCTTCTGTTTATCGCCGCTTCACAGGTAGCGCTCGCCATATTTGACCTGCGAAACCTTGGGAGGATAGTTGTTTCCCGGGAGGTTGAGTCGATGACCATCGGCGGCGTGGCGTTGGCTCTTTCAGCTATTTTCGGAGGCTCTAGGTTTATTGTTTTGCTTACATCGCTGATAGGGGTCCGTAGAAATGTTTGGAATGTTCAGAGAATTACCATTGCTTCGCTGTTGGTTGTTTTCGTTCTTGTTATAGCGGTATTCCCCGTCGGCAGGGGCGTGGTTATGCCAAGGGCCTCGGTTGTCGTCGGCGTCACAGAAGGTGTTGAAGCCCTCTTCACGAAGACAGAAAGCTTCGGCTTGGAAGCGGTTGCAGACAGGTTTTTCATGACTCATCTAGTGATTCCCTTCGGACCCGAGCCCTACATCTATGGGGGAAACTTTGGCGAATCCTCGAGGTTTAAGCTCACCAACGACATGTGGCTGGAAAATGATTTGACAAACCTGGCATCCAAGCTGAAAACCATGGGTGTAAAACCTGTTCTCGGCCTCTATCTCAAAACAAGCTATGTCTCCGTACATTTTGGATACCATGGCTATAATTCTTCCAGACTTTTATCAGAGTTCGGTAGATGTGTGTCTCCCGGCGGGGATATTGTTTTTTCCTGTGTGACTGACTCGGGCGAGGTTTTCGCAGATTTTTTGGCTGAAAAAGTTGTTGCAACCGTTACCCGAATGGGGTATGTAGGTGTTTATGTTATGGGGTTTGACTGGATTAGTCCCAACTCAGACGTCGATGGCTTCGCACAGTTTATCTCAAGCTTGACGAGCAAGGCGAAGAACCGAGGACTTCTAGTGTTTGTTGAGGTCGACCCCGTTATAGCGAGAAACGGGTTCTCTCCAGCAGTTGAAAATATTATGACTCATGCTGATTACATCGTTTTGCTCACAAACCCCTTCGTCAAAAATTTGGAGAACCCATTGCAGGGAAACTATACTATAGCTGAATACAAGAGGCTGATAGGCATGTTTGCTGAGAAGGCTTCAGGCGTCGCCAAGGTGCTATACTCTCTTCACGTCATGGACATTGCCAAGGGTTGGATGACGCCTGCTTTGCAGATTCAGCTCGAGGTTAACGAGTTTTCCTCGGTTAAGAATGTCTATGGATATGCTGTCTACCATGTCAGCCGTTATTTACCGATGAAGCTCTCGGTCAGCTAGTTTCTGGGGGTAGTCGTCGCCATTTCGGCACCTGCGGGTAAGCAACGCCGTTGATATCCACCAAAGCTGTTCCGAGGAGATGCCCCCTGTAGCGGCCTATCACTGTTTTATGGTTTTGTTTCCCAACTTTTACAGGGTCTCCTCTCATCCACTTGACAGCATCCTCTTTCGTAAGCTCCACCACATGCGCCTCTGGAAGCAGTGAGACAAACTTGCATCCCTCAATAGTTAATGTGACAAAGTTTTTCCTCTGCTTGGCCACGTAGATACCTGCGTTCATAACTCCTCGGAAAAGTGCGGCGGCTCGGTAAGCCTCCTCTGACAAGACCCTTATCTTACCCTCGCCCGTTTTCACGAACACATAACCTTCCGTCTGCAGTCTAGCCCCGAAACTCCGCATCACCTCGTCAGAGAGATTTTGCAGCTCATGCTTCTCCATTTTCTTCAAGCCCAATGATCACCCTGGCTTCCTTATCTTAGCTATGTAAAAGCCTTCGGCACCGCTCTGGAAAGGCCATATCCTCACCGTCTTACGAACCTCTGGTGAAAAAATTCGGCCACCCCATTCATCAAAACCCGAATCATATTCAAGACCGTTTAGGGTGATTGGAAGAACTTCAGCCTCTTCAAATTTCTCCAGCAAATTGTTCACAACAGCCTCGTTTTCGATTGGATGGAATGTGCAGGTGGAGTATATCAGAACACCTCCGGGCTTGAGGGCCATGTAGCCCGAGAACAAGAGGCTTGTCTGAAGCCTTGAAAGCCTTATCGAGGAATGCGTTGTCCAGTTTCGCAAAACGCTCCAATCTTTGGAGCCTATTCCGAGAGAAGTACAGGGCGCATCTATCATGACTCTGTCAAACATCTCCCTATGCCTGTAGCCGAACCTTCTCCCATCCGCGAGAGTCAACACACCGTTAACAACCCCGCATCTCTGCATGTTAGATGAAAGGGCTTTGATACGTGTCCTTGAGACATCGTTTGCCACAATCACGCCTTCACCGCATAACTTGGCCGCTATGTGCGTTGTTTTGCTCCCGGGGGCGGCGCAGAGGTCGAGAACCCAGTGACCAGGCTCAACGTCCAAAAGCTCGGTGACAAGGATTGAGACAGGGCCCTGTGCATAAACATAGCCCAACATGTGCCAGAGAGAAACAGTCAACAACCCCTCTGGCTCCGCGTAGAAACCATCGACCGTGAAAGGAATTTTTCTAACAGTCAACCCCTCCTCTTGGAGCAGCTTCAGACAATTTTCAGGGTCTATCTTGAGAGTGTTAACGCGAAACGAGTCAGGCAGCGGCTTGGAATATGCCTCGAGAAGCATGTCCATTGTATCAGGGATAATTGCCTCGAGAAAACTTCGCAGGTCTTGGGACAGCTGGACACTCATTTCACCACTCGACCCGTTGCAGATGCCCAAATCAATAGGTCAAGCTCCGCAGGCGTCAAACCAATTTTCTCCGCGTGGTTGACAAATTTTCTCTCGTAATCAAGATAACGGCCATATGAATAGGGATACTCTATTTTGTTGATGATTCCGTTAGCAGCCATATATCTTAGTATGTGTCGGTCGAGAATCGCGAGACCATCGAATCCTATGTTACGGAGAAAATGGCTCGCCTCCTTCATCCCCATACCCAGCACATCATTCACCAGAAATCTCCTTATCTCCTCATGTGACCTACCACTTCTAACAACAGCAAGAACATCATCAAACCCCTTCAAGGCCTCCACAATATGCCGGGCTTTTGTCCTATGAAACCTAACACCCGAGCTTCTCAAAACAGACTCTATCATAGATACTTCTCCTCGCCACAGAACTCTATCCCCGAAAAGTTTCTCAACCGCGTTTAAGGCGCTGAGTGCTTTGGTCTGGGGAGTGCATAGGCAGTAAACAAGCTCCTCTAAAATCTTGTCATCATCGAAAAAATTTCGCCTAAACTGTTGGACAACAACTCCGATTTCATCCTGGTAGAGAGGAAGCTTCGACAATATTGCCGACGTTTTCATCTAAGGTCTTTGGCTGCCGAGCTCCTTTTAAAGAAAAGTTTGGTCTGCCCCATAGTCATGAGGCTGCTGGTTCTCACCTTCAGCATCAGCGGAATGTCTGAGACTATTTTGCCGAGGACGAGGCAGCGTCTTGGCGGCATCTTTTTCACGAGTAGCTTAACGGTTTCTGAGTCGATTTTCGATATTTTTGAGATTTTCTCGAGGTCTGTGTCGTTTGTGAAGTTGAAGAGGAAGATGTTGTCAGCTTGTCTGTAGACGAGTTCGGGTATGGTGTCTGGCTGGTTTGTCACGAAGATGGGGAACATTCCTATGTGTCTCATTCTAGTTACGAGGTCCTCCCAATAGGTTTCGCGGAGGTAGAGATGCGCTTCCTCAGCTAATAGGAAAAGGGGCTCTATCTTGTTAGATGAGAGCAGCATCGATAGGTGGCTGAGCAGGTATTCGACAACTAGTCTTCTTGTGCTAGGGAGTAGTTTGGAGAGGTTGACAACGGTGACGTTGCCGCCGGGTCTAGGGTTGAGTAGCTCTGCGAGGTCTGTGGGCTCATCGTCAGAAATGAAGCCTGAAGAGTTGATGCTCTCCAGCCTCGAGAGCAGGGCCTCGCGCACAGCCTCGTTCATCGGCTCGTTTTCCACAGCATCCATCAAGTCGTCTAGACAGAAGTCTCCACATTCTTTTTCAAGCTTCTTCCAGATTCTTCCAAGCTCTCTTAAGCTAGTTGCCGGAGTTCCGTAGACATGCTCCATTATGTCGTGAAAGGTCTTCAGCCCCATCATCCTCAACGAGGCGGTGAAGTTTCTGCCAGGATGCAGAAGCGTAAGGGCGTCTGCGAGGTCGCTTCTACCGCCATCAACCCTTTTATCCAGACTCAGGTATTCGCCGTTAACATCGAGCACAAGAACGGTTCCCCCGTTGGAAACGATTCCTTCCACGATTATTTTGGCGAGATGTGATTTCCCGCTCTCCTTCTTGCCAGTTATGATAGTTAGGCTGCCGTCAAGCCGCGTCAGTGGGAGGTTTATCGGCTCCCCTCCTACTGTGCCTGGGCAGAAGAGAAATTGGTTTTCATGTCCAAGTATGAGCTGGTGGAGGAGATGTGGCCCGGCTTTTTCATGTGTGCAGGTGTATCTGCTTGGGAGCCATGGAGATGTTTGGGCCAGTGAGCCGTTGTGGAAGATGGCGCGGACTTTGGCTGTTACGCATCGCACTTCGCGAACCATCATCGAGAGCGAGGATGTGTTGTAGGGGTCGAGCGAAGATACTCCATCAACCTCCGCGACTATCAATTCTCTTAAAAGCTCCTCCACTCCCCCGGGCAAATCAACATAACCGACGTCAACCACCTGAGCGAGCAGGAAACTATTTTCTTCACCTAGTTTGATGTAGTCACCTATCTCAAAGTCGAGCTCTGAGGGCATGCAAAGCAGTTCAAGCGTTTCCCCACGTTTCTGTAATATTTTCATCTCTCTGTCACGAGTGTGTCAGCGGTCCGAAGAGGATGCTTCTTAGCGACGGTGTTTGTGTAAACTTGATTTTGTGAAGGGCTTCAAGACGGGCGCATATGGAGAGGATGTCGAGCCGGCTGAGCTTTGCAAGCTGATGCGCCAGTATCAGGGACTCTGGATAGCCGTAGATGATTGACTCGCTTGAGAGAAGGTGGTTGAGAAGCGTGACATCGTCCGCGGCCGAGACATCAACTCTGAAGGGAAAATATCGTGGCGAGAGATGAGCCACATATATTGAGCCACAGTAGACTGGCCAACGCTCCGTTTTACGCGGAGGCAGCTTAACTACGTAGGGTGGTGTCATGCTGCCAGCGACCGAGAGAATGTTTCGGCCCTGGAGAGTTAAAGTGGTTGACTTGGAGAACGCGGCTACACCGAAGCCGTTGCGATGCGACGACTCGACTATGCGGGCGACGACCTCTACAGGGCTGTCGGCGGGACCTGCGGTCAAAGCTCCGTCGAGAAGAAGAATTCCGCCCTCCAGGATTTGCGAGGCATGTAGCTGAAGAACCTTTTCGAAAAGGTTTCCGACGAGCTTGGGCGCAGTGGTTTGATGGAATGATGGCGTTTTGCCGTCCACACCCAAAACGTCAAAAAGTGATGAAAGTATCATATCCACGTTGCGTGGAGACGCCGTGTAGACGAAGGGGCCAACCAGCATCACCTCCAGCCCAGAAACGTTTTTCCTCACTATGCTTCCTCGGACAGCCCAGAGGCCCCCCTCCACAGAGTCAGCAATCTTCACAGTAGACATGTCGCATGCGACAACAGGAACCCTCGCCCCCGAAGGCTCAAGAGGAAGCGCGTCACCGCCGTTCAAGTCGAGCTGGAGCTCACCGTCTTGGCCATCGTTCAACTCTGTGTCTATGGCGACGGTGTTGTTTTTTAGAATGGTTAGGCTGTTTTCGGTTGTTTGGGTGAATGTTTTGAGGAGGGTGTTGAGGTGATGTTGTTGAATGGTCAGGTTGCTCATGATGTTCAACAATTCCATGTAAGGAAAGGTATTGTTGAAGTATTTAAATATTGCGCAACATGAACAACAAGAGGAAAACAGTTGACAACGGCAAAAATCAAAATCAACATCGGCAACGTAACGGTGGAGATAGAAGCCCCCGTCGACAAAATAGAGGAAGCCGTCAAAAACACCATCGCAGCCATCCGCTCAACAGAACCAACAGCACCCACGCAGCCACAGACACAAACACGCAAACCAATCACCTGCAAAAAAGCTGTGGAAGATTTGCTTGCCGATGGATGGCTTCAAACGGGCAGAACGCTCGCGGAAGTTGTATCCGAGCTTGAGAGACGCGGATTCCTATATGACACAACAGCCGTGGCCCATGTCCTGCTCGACCTCGTCAGAGAAGGGAAACTCGAGAGAGTCGGAGAACCCCGGCGCTACATCTACCTGGCCAAGAAAACACCAGCCACTCAACGCTTAGAAGAGAACTCCACAAGATAGTCGAGACCATAAGGAGTGATGATGTAGCCGCCGCGTCCAACCCTTTTCAACAAACTCTTCTGCACAAGCTCAGACAAACGACCAGAAACCGTTTTCTCAGGCTTGCCAAGAGCTGAAGCAGCCTCTGAAGCGAGAAACTCGCCACTCTCAGAGTGACCGAGCAACTTGTTTAGGTAACGTGTCGAAGCATAGAGAAGTAGCGCTTCAGCAGTCGGTAACCTGGACAAATCTGTTCTCAGATAAATCCCATGCGAAGAGTCGTAGCTAACCCAGTCCTTGATTTTGTCGAGAACCTCTTCTACGCCGGCGGAGCTGCGCAGCCTCGAGGCAAGAGAATAGGTTGGAATGTTTTTTTCGAGAAACTTTATCACGCTTTGATAAACATCGGCGGGGTCGCCTTCGAAGTCAGCCCGCAAGTCACCGTAGGTAATCGAGATTTTCAACTGCATCTACTCACCCTCGAAAATCTTCATGCCTGTTGAAGGCTTAAAAAAGTAACGCCCTTCTTCGTCGCGGTCGACAACACCTTCTCTCCACAAGTCGCTGAGACGTGCACGGGCTACTTTTTCATCGATGTGTAAAATCTGTGCTACCCGTTTGGGGGTAAGACCGTCAGTGTCAAGGAGGCCTAGTCGCCGTCCTGCATAGGCTCCTGCGAGACAGTAAACGATTCGTTTTTTGGTGTCGGCTTCTGCGAGGACGTCTATGCCTCCGTTGTTGACAACCACTTTTCCAACCAGCCTCTCAAGCAGCTTACTCAAATCAACTTGTCCACTCAGCTTTGCAACAGCCTCTATGGGGCCGAGACACTCGGAGAAATAGCGGTTAACCATCGCCCACACCTCTTCCCTGTCTCCGCTGAACTCAACCTCATTCCCGCCGTGTCTGATTCTAACCGTCACAATCGTTTCTCTGCTCAAACCGTTTACAAGTCCGCAAAGGAAAAGTTAAATTTATATTCCCTTAAAAAACTTCATCCACATGGCCAGAGACCAAACTCTAGGAGCTCTCCTCATGATTGTTAGCATCGCTGGAATCATCCTCTATGCATGGGCGCTATTTTTGCCACCTATCCCGGGACTCGACACAGTTGTCTTAAAACTAACTGGTATCGTAGCGGTTGGTGGAGTTCTCGGAATAATTGCGTGGATAGGATACACGTTAGCTACTACTCCGCCTCCCAAACCGCTTGAAGAAATAGAGAAGGAATTGAACGAGGAGTTGAAGAAAGGCTAGCTATGCCGCAGTGGTTTCTGTTTTTCTTCTCGGTCTTCCAACTGCTCCTCTTCTTCTCACTGAGCGACGTTTTCTCCTTTTCGGTGCCACCTGTGAATAACGAATTACAGTTTCTTTGATTTCAGGAGGAAGTTTTTCGGAAACTTTTCTCAACCGTTCAGCTAGCTCAAGTGCTTCAACAATTCTTTGTGAAAGACTTTTTCTGGGCATAATAATAAGCAATTATATGGTTATTTAAAGGTTTTCACCGAAAAATAACGGAGAAATTCTCTCTTTTTTCTGTTGACAAAGTTTTTTCAACAATTTTATGGAGTTATCCTCGAGAGAAAGCTCCTTTATCTCTAGATATCCTTTGCTCACCGCGTCTTCAAAAAGAGTTTTTCCAACCCGGGTCCTTAGAACGGTTATCGTCCAGCCATGTGTAGCCAAACCGCCGACGGATATGTCCGCGTTATCTGCCGCATAATCTTTGCAAAATCTACATGCAGGCCTTTCATATTTGTGAAGTGGCTTCAAGGGCTTGACAATCTCATCACCGTTTTTCAGGGAAATTATAACTTTGCCCTTGATGTTTATCTTGACCACATCCTCTGGGTTGACACCGATTTCGTTGAAATATTTCATCAACCCGCTGTATGTGAAAACCTCTGAGCAGAACAATCCTATGCTGAAAACAACATGCTGCTTAAACCACTCAGCATACCTTATGTCTGGAACGGAGTGCTGCAGATATCTGAGTCCGTTTATTTGGCATGGCACCCCGACTACACCCAACTTATCAACACCTTTCTCAAACGCCTCTTTCAAAGCCAAAAGGTTCGGGGCATAGGTGTATCTGGAGCCTGCACAGCTCAGAACATCGTCGGGCTCGAAGACAAGTTTAGGCATCGGTTTCAAAGGCAGCTCCGGTGTTGTGGTCGACAAGGCCGCGGCATCGATAACGTTTTCCTTCAAAGCATAGATGAGTAGTGACGAGACTGTGCCACCGTCCTGCGACCTTCTCAAAATCTCGTTGTTGGTGCTTCTGCTCAGAAACACTTCTCCATATCGCCCGAAGCCGTTGTCATTCACCGCATAGCTGTCGAGGCTCTTGAAACCAATCTCCTCATCCGATAAATGTAGCTCTGGACACGCTTCGACACATAGGTCGCATTCAATACAGTGGTTGAGACGAGTGTTTACGGGATGGTCTTCAACATAGTCGAAAACGTTGGTAGGACAGACCGTGACGCATGCAGCACAGCCGCTGCACCTCCCTGTGCCGACAACTCCGTCAACAATCACTTGGTCACCTCTCTTGCTCACCCACTCCAGCGCATGGTGCCAGCCCGTGTAGTATTGAATGGAAGCGGGGTCAGATTGATTTCTGAGGCTGTGAATGTACTGTCTCTCAATCCTCGAGAGCTTCTGAAGAATCTCCCAGCTGCTTCGCATGTGGTTAAGGGTAGAAATAAAACTTCTTTATATTCTTATCACCCTATATACGAAAGGTTGTCGGTGTCAAAATCCTTTATCAGAACAGGTTTTGAGGACGTAGGCTGGATAACTATTTTCCGCAGCTCTGGTAGAGCCTCGTAAATGGATGTCGTGGCTATTTTTGTCGCAAAATGGTCGTAGGGAAGGGCGAATGACACAGCTTCTCTCACCAGTTCCCTGGTCTGTTTCTCGTCAAAGCCGAGTGCATGCAGGTACTCGTGGAGAAGCACGACAAATAGGTAGCTGTTCACCATCGCCCGCGACTTTGTCGCTGAATAGACGGCGTTTAGCATAGCTTGGTTGACCACGATAGCGTTTGAGCCTATCTCGTGGTAGGCCGCTATGTGGGGCGGAAGATCTGCGAGAATCAGCCCCATGCCTCCTCTTCTCAACCCATACCTCTCCAAAACAAGCTGCTTAACCAACCTGTATACATCCTCGAAAGACTGCGCCTTCTCCAGCTTCTCTGCGTAACTCATCATAGTCACCTTCCTATCCTCTTCAAAGGAGCGGCTAATATAAGCGTTCGCAACAAACACATTATCAAAGTCATACCCTAAATGGGCCGGGGGAGATTCGAACTCCCGACCTTTCGGTTATCAGCCGAACGCTCTAACCATGCTGAGCTACCGGCCCGACAATTTCCGGAATGGCCTTGTTTATTTATATTTGTTGTGGGTAAGTGGTTTACAACGGGTGTTAGGTGATTACCGTTATATTGTGGATTCTTGCTAAGGATGTGAAGGAAATTGGTGAGGCAAGTCGATTATGCGCCCAAACCCATCGACCCTGACTTTCTGAAGAAGCCCGAGGAGTATCCTGTAACAGGTACACACAACGGACATGAGGTAAGGGCCGAGGGTATTCAACGCCTGGATGCCAACGGCAACCCCTATCCTACCAAGCTTGGAATACATGGGAAGATTGTAGCGGTTGATTGGGAGGCTTGCATAGCGGATGGAATATGCATGGATGTTTGCCCCGTCAACGTCTTCGAATGGGCCCTCAACCCTGGAAGGTCTGGCACAGGTAACGACCTCTATCCTCTCGAGGGCGAGCTGTATGAGAAATATCGAACCGACAAATCCGAACCCATAAGAGAAGCCGACTGCATATTCTGCATGGCCTGCGAAGCCTCATGCCCGACGAAGGCCATCAAAATCAACCCGCCGTAAAAATTTTTCAATTTCCCACAAAATTTTTCTCCCCGATGAAGCTTATCTTCTCAAGGGAGGTTAGCGAAAGATTTACAGGCCTCGGTGTTTATTGTGCCGAGCTCGTCGGCGTTAACATCGATGTGGAAAATCATGAGTTGCCGGTCTATATTTCCGAAGCTGTGGAAAGCGTCAAAAAAGAACATGTTTTGGAGAGTCTGGTCCAGAACAAGTTTATCAGGGCTTATAGAGATTTTTTCTGGCGAATAGGCATAGACCCAACCAAGACGAGGCCCTCTGCTGAGGCGTTGCTGAGAAGAGTCTTGGCGGGTAAGGATTTTCCAAGGATTAATCCCTTGGTTGATGTTTACAACGTTGTCTCTATGCAGTCTCTTCTTCCCATAGCTGCTTTCGATGTCGAGAAACTAAAGGGAGAGCTTTTGATGAGGTTTGCAGAAGTTGGGGAGTCTTTCCTCGGCATAGGGATGGATAAGCCTGTCACGTTGACGGGGAAAGAGGTTGTGGTGAGGGATGATGAAAAGCTTGTCGCCATCTATCCTTACAGGGACGCTGACGTAACAAAGGTCACCTCCGCGACACGACACGTCTTCTTGATGGTGTGCGGAGTGCCTGGAATAGATTCCAATTATCTCCAATCCACGGGTGAAAACCTTGTCAAACAAGTGATGAAATTCTGCGGCGGCACACCCATCATCCAATACTTGGCCGTAGCGTGAAGCCTGCTCCGGCCGGGATTTGAACCCGGGTCACCGGCTCGAAAGGCCGGTATACTTGACCGGACTATACTACCGGAGCTTCTATCGTTTGATAGTGGTGTTGAGGCGTTTGATTAACCTTTGCTTGTTTACTCGGGTGGGTGAAAAGGTTTAATCATGGATTGTGGCAAATGTTTTTGTGCCTGTGTTTAAGCGGTCTGTTAGGTATTCGCCTGTGAAGGCCTCTGACCTAATGTCTTATCCTCCTGTGGTGGTTTCCGAGGATGCTACTGTTGAGGAGGCTGCTAAAACGATGTGGGATAACGGGGTTGGCAGCATCCTTGTTTTGGACAAGGATGGAAAGCTCGTCGGCATAATTACGGAGCGGGACATTCTTTACGCGGCGTCTCATCTGCTGCTTGGTAAAGACCTCAAGGCAAAGTCCCTGATGTCGAAAAACCTTGTAACAGCCTCGGCCGACGAAGACGTGGCATCTGTTCTCGAGAAGATGAAGGACTTCAACATCCGCCACATACCGGTGGTGGACCAAGAGGGAAAGCCTCTCGGCGTCCTCTCCTCAAGAGACATCCTCGACTTCGGGGTGAAGCTTCTCAGCCTCTTCATCCGCTCAACCTAGCCTTGGAAACCTGTTGAGAAAACTTGAGACATCGGTGGAAGGCCTCAACCTACTATATTGCCTGAGGATTGTTTCGACATCGCATATTTCGCCGCGGTGTTTGCCCGTGGGGAGAGGTTCCTCGGTGAACTTTCTAGGCAACATGTATTCCTCGTCACTCACACCATACAAATTGTTCAGATATCGCTCGAGCCGCAGAACATTCTCCCCCACCCCGAGAAAAACATCGGCCACCTCTCTTCCATACACGGCGTCGAAGCCGTCGAGATAATCACTGATATCGAAGACGAGTCGTGAAAATGCGCAGACACCGAGCGAGTCTAGGGCGGCGACTTCGCACTGTTTCTGGTAGATGCGGCGGGCGATGGTCTCCTCTGATGTATTTTCGTCGAAGATGGTTTGTATGCCGTATTTTCTGAAGCTTTGGACGAGGTTGGGATAGACCCAGATGTGGCAGCCGGCGCCATAGTTCTCGACGGCGTTTATCACTCCCCAGGCCTTCTCGGCTCTTGGGTCCGCGTTTTGAATGCTGATGTTCTTCACAGAGGGTGCCAGCTCTTCGGCTCCATAGTATCGCGCGGTGTAGGCGGCTCCGTGTCCGAGAATTACACCAATCTCCCCAACATGGCCCGTTTCATGAATAAGCCTACACATTTTCTCAAAATCACCCCATCCCAGCCTCTTCCCAACCAGCCCCTTCTCGGAGAGGTCCGCATACACCGCAAGGCTGTTCCCCATCTCTATCGGGTCAACACCCATCTCGTAACAGAGCTGCGTCATGTATGAGATTTGCGCGAGGTCGAAGACCATGCAGTTTGTCCCCAGCGAAGATATCTGGGCATAGTCGGGGCCCTCACCTCTCACCCCATATGCGACGGTCTCGCGTCTGCATGATACCGGGCAGAAGCTGCACGTCATTCTCCTCACCAAAACAGTCTCGCTCATTTTTCTGCCGCCGACAAGTGGATACTTTTCGGTGGTTGTTAATGTGTAGTTTTTGACTGGAATGGCTTCGTTTGAGCCGAGGGCTTCGGCGGCCACCGCCGTGCCGTGGACAGCGAGCAATCCTTTTTCGAGGTTAAGAAGCGGAGATGCATCGAGCTTGGCCTTGAGCCTCCTCATCAGTTGAGAGTAACGTGTCGGATTCCGCGGAGGCTGGGCAGGTTTTTTCGTTCGCATAACTATCGCCTTGAGGTTTTTCGACCCGAAGACAGCACCAACACCGTGTCTAACGCCGCTGCTTCGGCCCATGTCGTTTACGACCGTCGCGATAGGCAACTGCCTCTCGCCTGCGGGACCTATTGCAAGAACACGGGCATCACCGCCCAGAAGCCTCATAGCCGCACATGTCTCAACAGCACCAAGTCCACGCAACATCTCCACATCCACGAAAGATATCCCCTCATCAGATAAAACCATGGCTGAAAGCTTATCGAGACGACCTGTGATGTAAAGTGCCGAGTATCCGAGGGCTGCGAGAGTGTAGGCCGCGTATCCG
>Ga0105163_1000586_pt1 | contig 21208 bp, 21 predicted proteins | sample JNZ110809AmetaG_FD_81531 | JGI IMG/M metagenome (GOLD analysis project Ga0105163, IMG submission 81531) | Hot spring microbial communities from Jinze hot spring, China to study Microbial Dark Matter (Phase II) - JNZ 110809A | ecosystem: Environmental > Aquatic > Thermal springs > Hot (42-90C) >... | reverse complement strand
CCCTTGCATTGCGATACCCAACGGAGATGAAGAAACAGTCCTTCAGGTAGCCAGGCGATATAACGCCTCCTTCCTGCTTCTGGAGCCGGACCATCCACGTCCCCTCGCCTCCCTCTACGTTAGCCCACATTCCCACCCAGGCTTCGAGCCCGTTGCCACTTTTGGGAAAGTCATCCTTTTCAGGATCGGGCCATGATAAGGGGGGCAAAGTTCTTCATCAAAGCTCTGTTCCTTCTGGCTCTTTCCCTCAACCTTGCCCTGGGTTACCGGGAGCAGGCTTTCATTTACTTGATTTCTTGTCCTTATAGCCCCGCCGTTGCCTTGAGGGCACTTGAGGAAGCCCGGGAATTAAACCCTGCAAGCCCCTTGCCTTTTATTTTGGAAGGTGAAATCTACCTCCGGCAAGGCCTTTACGACTATGCCCAGAAGGCTTTCTCCATCGCAACGGAGATGGGAGGTGGGGTCAGAGCACTCACCGGGCTTGGAGATGTCCTTTTCGCCCTGGGTAAAATGAAAGAAGCAATAGCCACCTGGCATCGGGCTTTGGAGATGGCCCCTTATGACTCTGCCCTGCATCTCAGGTTAGGGAGAGCCCTGCTCAGGGAAGGGAAATTTCAGGCTGCTGCCTTCCACCTGGAGGAAACTGAAGATCAATGCCTTCTTGCTTTGACCCTTGCCCCCGTCTCCCCTTTTAGGGCAATGCGACTGACAGAGAATTGCCCGGAACTGGAAGGGTTAAAGTCCATCTTATCCATATCTGATGAGGCTGTGCGCTTAAGTGAGCTGGGTAAATTCTACATCGCTATAGGGGAATATGGAGCAGCCAGAGCAGTCCTGGAAAAAGCCCTTGAGCTACAGCCCGAATCCCCCGAAGGATGGGCTTTCCTGGGCTATGCTCTATCGCGCCTTGGGCTGGATCCCTCCCATGCCTTTGCCAAAACCCTGCAGTTGGATTATACTTTCCAACTGGGGCATTATTTCCTGGGTTTACACTTTTTATCCCGTGGTGATGTGGAGAAGGCAAAGCGCGAATTTCTTTACGCATTAACAATTGAACCTTCAAACCCTTACTTCCTTACCGCTTTGGCGGAAGCGGAAATCCGAAGTGGGAATTATCAGGAAGCTGAAAATAGGCTGAAGCGAGCCGTTGAATTGGCTCCGAAAGAATTAAGTTTCCGGCTTTCCCTGGCAGAGTTGCAAATTGCCACCCTCATGAGATCCGACCAGGAAGCTCTGGAGAATGTGCGTAAAATCTTGGAGCTTTACCCTTATGACCCCAGAGGATGGGAACTGGTGGGCATCGCCCATTATTATGCTAACCGGCTGGACCTGGCCGAATCCTGCCTGAGAAGGGCCCTGGAGCTTTCCTCCGATTCCCCTCGCGCCCTTTACTACCTTGGCCTGGTTTATTCCCTCAAGGGTGATAAAGGAAAAGGCCGGGAGCTCTACCGCCGCGTTCAGGAAATAGCCCCTTCAAGCGTTTGGGCCCAGAGGGCTTACTGGGCCGAAAGGAGGTAGAATGGCCATAATTATAGTTGGACTTGGACCAGGTGACCCCAAACTGATAACCAGGGAGGTCTGGGATATCCTCCAGAACGCCCGTGAAATTTACTTGCGCACTTCAAAGCATCCCGTGGTGGAATTTTTGCCTGAAGGCCTTAAAGTTCACTCATTTGACCATCTGTACGAAGAAAAAGAAACTTTTGACGAAGTTTACCGTGCCATAGCCGAGGAAATCGTTAAGCTCGGAGAGAGGCAGAAGGACGTAATATATGCCGTGCCCGGAAATCCAATGGTAGGGGAAACTACCACTCGCCTTATTCTGGAGTTTGCTTCCGAGATGGGATTGGAGGTGGAAGTTAAAGAGGGTATAAGCTTCTTGGATTCTCTCTTTGTCCTCCTGCGCATTGATCCCCTTGAGGGGCTTCAGATAGTGGATGCCTCGGAACTTGCTTCCCACCATTTCCCGAAGCTCGATCCCGATAGGCCGGTAATTGTAGGCCAGTTATACGATCGCTTCCTGGCCTCGCAGGTTAAGGCTGTCCTTCTGGACCTGTACCCGGAGGAGCATTCTGTAACCATTGTTAAAGGGGCTGGAACTTCAAACCCTGTAATCCGGGAATTACCCCTCTACCAGCTGGACCGCCAGGATGACATAGACCACTTAACTTCCCTTTACATTCCTCCCCTGCCTGAAGAGGGTTCTCTGATTTCCCTACAGGAAATTGTAGCTCATCTGCGTGCCCCAGATGGATGCCCCTGGGATCGTCAACAGGACCACAGAAGCCTCAGGCCTTACCTGCTTGAGGAATCCTATGAGGTATTGGAAGCCCTGGATGAGGATAACCCCATCAAGCTCCGAGATGAGCTTGGAGACCTGTTGCTTCAAGTCATGCTTCATGCCCAGATTGCCCTTGAAGAGGGGGAATTCCGTCCCGCGGAGATGATAGCCAGCCTCATCCGCAAGCTCAAGCGCCGCCACCCCCACGTTTTCGGGCAAGTTAAGGTTAAGGATGCAGAGGAAGTAGTGGTGAGGTGGGAAATTATAAAGCAAAAGGAAAGGGGGGAAGAAAGCCAAAGCTTCCTGCTGGAAGGGGTTCCTAAAGCCCTGTGTGCTCTGGCCCAGGCTCAAGCTTACCAGAGAAAGGCTGCGCAGGTCCGCTTTGATTGGGATAATGTGGAGGGAGTGTGGCAGAAGCTGGAAGAAGAAATTAAAGAGTTAAGGGCAGCACGAACCCAAGAAGAGTTGGAAAAAGAAGTCGGAGACCTCCTTTTCACCGTGGCTAATCTTGCCCGCTGGCTTAAAGTTGACGCTGAAAGTGCCCTGCGCATGGCTAATGCCCGCTTTGCTTCTCGCTTTAGACACCTTGAAATTGAGGCTAAGAGAAAGGGCAAAAACCTTGAAGAACTTGCTCCGGAAGAAATGGATACCCTGTGGGAAGAAGCTAAAGGTCAGGAGGAAGAGCCATGAAACCCTTGATGGAAGAGCTGGCTATAGCCTTATACAACGGCGAAGCCGAGAAGGTCGCTGAACTAACCCGTAAAGCTCTGGATGAAGGAATCCCCCCTGAGGAAATCCTGAACAAGGGCTTGATAGCAGGAATGGACAAAGTTGGCAAAGATTTCCGCGATGGCATCCTCTTTGTCCCGGAAGTTTTGGTGGCCGCTTATGCTATGAAAGCAGGCATGGAGATCCTCAGACCCCTCTTAGCCGAGACAGGTGCATCTGGCCTTGGAACCTTCGTAATTGGCACAGTCAAAGGCGACCTCCACGACATTGGCAAGAATATGGTAGCCATGATGATGGAAGGAGCAGGTTTTAAGGTGGTGGATTTAGGGGTTGATACCCCGACAGAAAAGTTCGTGGAGGCCGTTAAAAACTACAACCCCCATATCCTGGGAATGTCAGCCCTTCTCACTACCACAATGGTGGAAATGAGGAAGGTTATAGAAGCCCTTGAGGAAGCAGGCTTGAGGGAGAAGGTTAAGGTAATGGTGGGAGGCGCCCCGGTAACGCAAGAATTTGCCGAAGAAATCGGCGCCGATGGTTATGCGCCCAATGCCTCCTTGGCCGTAGAAAAAGCCAAAGCTTTGCTGGGGATAAAGTAGACATGGAAACCCGACTCTTCGGCCTCGCTAAATCCGTGGTTATCTCACCCAATGGCCCTGTTATCCTCATAGGTGAGAGGATCAACCCCACGGGTAAGAAACGATTGACCGCTGCCCTTAAGGCGGGCGACCTGAGCCTGGTTCAGCGAGAAGCCCTTGAGCAAGTAGAAGCCGGAGCTGATGTGCTGGATGTCAATGTGGGAGCGGCCGGGGTAGATGAGGTTAAACTTCTTCCCGAAGCTGTAAAAGCGGTGCTGGAGGTTGTGGATGTCCCCCTCTGTATAGACTCTACCAATCCCCAGGCGCTGGCATTGGCCCTGGAAACCCTTCGGAAAATTGCCCCGGAAGCTAAGCCCATCCTGAACTCGGTGAATGGCGAGGAACGCTCTCTCCGCCAGATCTTGCCTCTTGTCAAAGATTACGGGACGGCAGTAATTGCTCTGGCTATGGATGAAAAAGGCATTCCCTCAACCCCGGATGAGCGCCTTAAAGTCCTGGGGAAAATATTTGATAGAGCCATTAGCACAGGCATACCACCGGAAGATTTCATTGCTGATCCCTTAGCTCTCACCGTAAGCACAGATAGCCAGGCGGCTCTGGTGACCTTTGAAACCATAAAGCTTATACGGGAAAAACTCCAGTGCAACATAACCGTTGGAGCCAGCAATGTTTCCTTCGGCTTGCCGGAGAGGGAAACCATTAACGGAGCATTCCTGGCCATAGCCATCACCCTCGGAGTCAGCTGCCCTATCGTGGACGTAGCCCGTGTTCGTTCCATAGTGCTGGCAACAGAGCTCTTGCTCGGGCGCGACCCCTTCGCTATGCGTTACATAAAAGCTTACCGGGAACGCATCTCCCCTAAAAGCCAGGAAAGTGGTGTGAGGGGGTAACATGGGAACAGAAAGCCTGCGTTTTGAGGTTCCCCCGGACTATGATAAGTGTTTTGGCTGTGGAAAGGGCAATCCCATTGGCCTGAAACTAAAATTCAGAAACGAGGAGAAGATCGCGCGTTGCGAGTTTACTCCTGGCCCTCAGTACCAAGGCTGGCCAGGGGTTGTCCACGGGGGAATACTCAGCACAATCCTTGATGAAGCTATGGGCTGGGCTTCGCTTTTCTATGGGAGGAAAACCGTTACCGGAAAGTTAGAAGTCCGTTTCCGAAGGCCAGCCAGAATTGGAGAGCCCCTCGTGGTAGAAGGCAGGATCACCCGTGATAGTGGCAGGTTTTTGATAGCCGAAGCAAGCGCCAAGGATAGTGAGGGGAACATCGTAGCCGAAGCCTCGGGCATCATGTTCGTAATCCCTTAATGAGAGGGAAATTATAAATTATGGGGATAAGCGTTCACGTCGTAGGGGCCTCTACAGCAGGCCTATATGCCGCTTACCGTCTGGCCAGCCAGGGGGCAGAGGTTCACCTTTATGAGGCTGAGCCTTCTTTCAGCCCTGCCCCTCGCACCCTGATACTGACCCCATATTTCTTGAAGGTTCTGGATTTTCCTCCGGATGACGTAATCCTCAACAAAGTATGGCAATTTGAGCTCATCTCGGCCAATTGTGCTGCCACCGTTCTCCTTAGGGAGCCTGACTTAGTAATAGAGCGGCAGAAACTTTTGGCGCTTCTACTGCGCAAAGCACAAGAGGCCGGGGTTAAAATCCATTTCGGTTATCGCCTTGAGGATTTGGGAGAAGAAGGGGGAAGGTTTCTCCTTCGCTTTAGAACTGAAGAGGGCGAAGAAATTGTGCCCTCCCGCGTTCTCGTTGGTGCCGATGGAGCTAAAAGCCTTGTTGCTGATCGCTTGCACCGCAAGAAGCTGCCCATCGTTGCCGTAATTCAAGCTAAGGTTCATTTCCAAAAGGCAATACCGGCAGAAAGGGTGCGAGTTTGGTTTGACCGGAGCAAAACGCGCTTTTTCATCTGGCTCATCCCCGAATCCCCTCACAGGGGTGTAGTGGGCCTTGTAGCGGATGAGATGGAAGAAGCGCATTATGCCTTGGCTGATTTCCTCTCTTCTAATTCATGGGAGCCAGAGGGTTTCCAGGCTGCTTTAATTCCCCTTTACCTGCCAGGAACCGGAATGTCAATCCGGCGTGGCACCCACAGGGCAATCCTTGTGGGGGATGCCGCAGGGCACATGAAAAACACCACCGTTGGAGGGGTGGTGGCGGGATTAAGAGGAGCTTCTGCCATTGAATTGACCCCTGATAAGAAGGTTGAAGTGGGGAAAAAGTGGTGGGCTCTGAAACGAGAGCTCTCCTTACACGCATGGCTCCGCCGCCTCCTGGATCATTTCTCCAACGAGGATTACGATCGGCTCCTTATGCTCCTCAATAGCCCAACTCTCCAGATTTTAGCCACGTACCCGAGGGATGATTTCGCAAAAGCTTTGGTTCCTCTTTTATTAAGCCAGCCTCAATGGTTTCCTTTCGGAGCCAAGATCCTTTTAAAGCAATTATTGGGCCAGCAGCCGTAATTGCCCTGGGAAAGCGCTTATGGTATTTAAAAATCCGAAATCGGGTGAGGGGAGGAGGGCATGCAGGGCTTTGAGGAGATGGGGAAACTCCTTGTATTTATGGGTTTTCTGGTAGTTCTCATGGGGCTATTTTTCATCCTGGCGGGGAGGTTGCCCCATTTAGGTCATCTGCCAGGGGATATCATCATAAAGAGGGAAAATTTTGGATGTTACATCCCCCTGGCCACCTCTTTATTGCTTAGCTTGCTTTTGACCATCTTATTGAACATTATTCTGAGGCTGAGACGTTAAGGGAAAGGGGTGTCTCTTTCCACCAGCCTCCTGAAGATTTCGCTCAGCTGATAGGCATCCCCGGAGATACGGCGGACAGTGCACCCTTTGCTCTTAAGCCACTCCTCCTCCTGGAGGCTGACCTTTTCAACCCCGCCCACAATGGTGACGTTAACAGCGCTGGAGGCTTCTTCCAGGCTGAACCCCACCACTGGCCCGAAATGCAATATGTAATCTGAAGCCAGGAGCATGTCTACCTGAGCTTCCGGGCCCTTCCCGAAGAGGAGATAATGGTAAATTGGCTTGGCTCTCTCCTCCAGAACCAGCCTCAAGGTTATTGTCTCAAGGCCATCCACTCTTATATCCGCAACCCGCAGGTCAGTATCAGGTATGGTCAGGGAATAGACTCCGGCTGGAAGCTTACTGAAGGCAAAACGCTCATCAGGCCCGATGACTTGAGCCGCCACCGCTTCCCCTTTCTTAAGGAGGAGGATGGTCCTGCCGGCCCCCCCTACTACTTCCCCCTTTATAACACTTCGGCCTTCTTCTTTAACCACTTTCTGGAAAACCACCAAGAAAGAGTGATGGAACCTCGTGTTGCCAGGGCCTTCATCCGGATGATCGTTGTGGATACCGAAGACCCTATCGCTGGGCAGGCCGAGAGCTTCTACCGCGCATAGTTGTCCAGGCCAGAGGGGGAAATTGGTGCCAGGTTCGCTCAAGGGTTTGTCAACTGTAACCACCTGGCTTCCGCCTGGCCAGGAAACCCTGGCCTGAGCACCGTAAACCCTTTTGCCTTCTTCATCCAAAATATCAATGTAAAGCAGACTGCGGCCCTGGTTTTCTTCAGGGGTGAGATGGTGGATTTTCACAGCCATCCAGTAGTTTCCGCCTGGCTCTACTTTTGCCGGTTCCACATTAACCCCATAAGCTATGGCATCATTTTCCCTCTCGGGCATTGCTTGCCTCCTTATTTAAGGCCAAGGGCCTGGGCAATGGCGTAACTATCGCCCGGTATGCGGTGGACTTCACAGCCTGTTTCCTTCAGGGCCTGCTCTTCATCAAACCCTACTATCCTTTCATCCCCAACTATCACTACCTCTTGAGCCAGGGAGGCCTCTTTAAAGGAGAAAGCCACTGGAGTCCCCGTGGCCACAATGTATTGCAATGCCAGAAAGAAGTTAACCTGGGCTACCCCTTTAAGCGGGATTGAACCGAAGTAGAGGCAACGACTTAGGGGTTTACGCGGTTTTATCGCCGGGAGGACTATGTCCACCTGATACGAGCTCTCGCCATCCACCAGGAGACCGCTCCTTACCAGGCCTATTCCCTCTGCTTTAAGGTCATACATCCCGGCCTTGATGTAGAGAAAACGGTATGAGCCATCAGAATCTGTAATCGTTTCAGCCACCTTAGCTCCTTCTCGGAGGAGAATAAGTTTAATCCCCGCCACCGCCCTGCCCAGTTCGTCTACCACTTTGCCTTTTATAGAACTGAAAGCACCTTCCAGGTATAAATCGGCTAAGGTGAAAATAGAGAGGCCATCAGCTTCAGCTTCTCCGACCTCTTTTTCCCCCACCATAATAAGGTATCTCCCACGCGGGACCTTCTCAAAGCGGAAAGAGCCTCCGGCTCCGGCTTCTGTCCACATTTCCCACCCAAATTCCTGCGAAACCAGCCGAATAGAAGACCCTTCTTCAAGGCCCAGGACTTTGCCCTGAATTATGCTCTGGAAAGGCATCAGGAGGAAGAACACCTCGGAGTTTGCCACTTTCAGTCCAGAAGCAATGGTGCCAAGGCCTTCCAGTTCCAATGAGTATTCCTGTGGGGATAGGCCTGCGAAAGAAAAGCAGCCTTTTTCGTCCAGCTCAGCTGCCTGGGAAAAGCCCGGAGCCTTCAGGATAACTTTATGGCCACGAGGTAGACCCGAAAGTTCACCTTTAATTGTAGCCCCTTTAGGTTGACCCACCGGGAGAAGCTGAAAGTTTACTTCGTAGCATATGGGGGAACCAGGCTCCCTTCCAGGCACGTAGGCGGTATTGAGCCCTTCCGCTACCTCGCTTTCCCAATCTCCCTGGACCACCATAAGCTGGTATTCGCCGGGGGTGTGGAGGAATTCGTAGTATCCGGGGGGCTTACCCACTATCTGTCCAGTGACCCTGACCGGGAAAGATGTCCCTGGAGGTGCCCCGGTCCAGCTCATCATCACTTTCACCCCCGACATCGGGATGCCGTTCTCGTCCAGAACCTGGCCGTAGAAAAGACGACGGTTCATGGTTTCCTCTGGAGGAAGCAATCTTTTGGTTATAACCTTATAGCGATACCCGGGTGGCGCTGGCAGAGTTATATCAAATTTTTCCTCTTTCCATCCATCCAGGGCTATGGAGTAAAGGGTCAGAGGACCAGCCTTCAAACCGTAAATCCCTTCGCCCAGGTTCTGAAAAGAATATTCGCCGGAAGCAGTTGTTGTTGTTTTAGCCAGGGGTTTACCCTCCTTAAGGAGGATTACTTCCACACTCGGCAGAGGCTTACCCCTTTCATCCTTCACTTTGCCGGTAATAGCTCCCTTGACCCCGGCATCAAGAGGCTCCAAGTCCAGGACTTTGCTTTCCCCTTCGGCCAGCTTAATTCCCAGGGCTATAGCTCCAATTTTTTCTACCACAAGATCGTATTCTCCGGCCGGGATACTGGAGAACCTGAACAAGCCGGTTATATCAGTATACGTCAGGCCAATCCGTGTCCCTTTCTGGTAGAGGGCTACGGGAATGGCCACAAGGCTCCTGCCCTCCTTATCCCTCAATATTCCAGCGATAGAACCTGTGCCGGAGCCAATTCGTGCTATGCTTGGCATCGCTTTGACCGCATCTACTGCCGGCAGGCGGCCATTTAAGCCAAAAAGGTCGTTCCACCAATCAGTATACCAGGCCTGGGTTTCCCAGGTTGGGTTGAAGTTGCCTATCTTGTAATTGGCAATGAGCCAGTGGCACATGGCAAAATAATAGGGGGGAGCATGCCGCTGCATGAAATCATTTATGGCTACTACCATATCCCGATGGAGGGCTGGAGTTATGCGCGGATAGCGCCGGTCCTCTCGCCAGCCCACAACCGGCCCCCCTTCAGTGGAGATTATGGGTATGGAATGGCCGCAGGCCCGGACTATTAAAGTGTTAATCTGTTCAAAAGCCAGGAAACAGGAGGGGTCATCCAAAACTGTGGCGCCGGGGTTTTTGTCCTTCGCCCGCCATTCATTGATCCATTCCAGGGGATTCCCATCCCAGACCCATTCCACCGGGCCATAGCTTATGTATTCCTCGTAAGTGAGGGGTTTCCCTTCCTGATTTACGGGGTCATAGGGGTAATCAAGGGGGTGATTGAGGGTGTAATTGTGGATGGCGGCCCAGATTCCGGCTTCAAAGAGGTCCGGTCGCCTTCTGGCAATTTCAGAAAAGATGTCAGTTTTCTCCCCCACGGAGAAAGCTGGTATGGCCGGAAGTCCTCCCAGACCCAGTATTATATCGGCATCAATTATGAGGTTTTCGGCCACTATTTCCACCCAGTTTGGGGGCATGTAGCCCCCCTTCCACTCTGCCGGGAGGTTGGGTTCGTTGTTGGTTTCAAAGTATCGGACGCCAAGGGCTACGAGGTTCTTAACCGTTTCTATCTCTCTTCCGCTTATATGGCCCGGGTTAGGTTCAGGTCTATATAGCCTGACTACAGGGAAAATACCCTCTTTAAGCAGGGCTTCGCAGAGTTTAAAGGAGGAGCCCCCTCCATCATCCAGAAGTTTTACCCACTTTATGTTCATTTCTTTAAGCTCATTTATCCAGAAGCGGAGGGCTTCTCCCTCCGGGTGATAGATGTTGGCAGACCAGTGTATCCCCCTGCCGTTATCGTTAGGAGGGCGGGGAAAATCTTTTAGCTCCATTTAAACTACCCCCTTTTCCTCGGAATATTGGCGGAAAAGCCCGAGCAATTTTTGATAAAGTTCCGGAGGGATGGTCTCAGCACCTTTCTGGCGGATGTGGTTTTTCAGGGTTTTAGCTGTAAGGACCGGGACAAGCGGGGAGCGCAGTTCAAGGCGAGCAGCGGGGTTGGTGAAAAGAATTACTTCTTTTATTTCCACCTCGCCATCTTCAGGGAGCATCTGCGCGATAAACTTCCGCAGTCGTTCCGCCTCCCATGTTACTTCGGCTGTAGGGTTGCCAAGGCTTTCTTCGTAGAATATGCGCAGGAGGTATGCCCAGCGGAACTTGCGGCGCCAGTGGTTTCCCTCGCACAAAATTTCTCCATCGTGGGGCTTGGCTTTGATGACAAAAAGGCCCGTTGGCCCCAGCACCACGTGCTCAGCTGGGAGAATGTAACTGAAGAGCCAGAAGCGGTCATCCAGCCCCTTCAAAGCCCGGGCGATCACCTCATCGCTGCGGGGGCGCTTGACCCAGCGGTTAAGGTTGTATGTTCCTATATTGGAGGCAATCAGGCCCACAAGGAGGCAGAGGAGGGAAATGTAAAAATATTTTGGGAAAAAACTGAAACCAAACCCTGCCAGCAGGATGGCTAAACCTGTAAAGCTGGCAACCTTACCGAGACGTCCTCTTGAGGCTATGAGCCTTTCATTAACCACAACTTTCATAGGCCTTTCCCCAGGCTTTTTTCCCAGTATAACGGAAAAAAAGGCTAAAGTCAAAGGTTCAAATCGCCAGCGCCGAAGTCCCTCAGGCAGGACTTTTTTCCTATTTCAAAATTCCTCAATTGTTGTATACTTTTACTGAGATGAACGCGCTGGTAGAAGCTGAAGGGCTCACTAAACACTTCAATTCCCTTGTGGCAGTAGAAGGGGTTACTTTTCAGCTCCGGGAGGGGGAAATCCTGGCTCTTCTGGGACCTAACGGAGCTGGGAAAACCACTACTGTCCGCATGCTGGCTTCTGTTCTGGCTCCTACCGCCGGAACTGCCCGGGTGGCGGGATACGATGTAGTGAAGCAAGCCCGGGAAGTCCGGCGATTGGTAGGGTTGCTTACTGAATTCCCCGCCCTTTACCTCAGAATGACCACCGATGAATACCTGGATTTCTTCGGTAAACTTTACAGGGTCAACCCGAAGGACCTCAGGGAAAGAAAGACCATGCTTCTTGAGCGGTTCGGGCTTATAGAGGCCAGGAAGAGGCGAATAGGGGAGTATTCCAAAGGAATGCGTCAGAAATTAGCCCTGGTGAGGGCTATGCTCCATAACCCTTTGGTCCTGTTCCTTGATGAACCTACTTCAGCCATGGACCCCCACAGCGCCAAGATCGTCAGGGAAGCGATAATGGAGCTCAGGAAAGAAAAGCGCACTGCGGTAATTTGTACCCACAACTTGTTTGAGGCCCAAACTCTCGCCGACCGAATAGCCATAATCAGCAAAGGCCGAATTATCGCCATTGGCACCCTGGAAGAATTACGCCAGCGCTACCTCGGCACCCCCCTTATGGAGGTGAGATTAGCGGCCCCCAAGAAAGGCATCGCTTCTGTGGTCAGCCGCTTCGCTCAAGTAGAAGAAGGGGGAGAAAACTTCGTCCGTTACAGAACCGATAATCCTGCTGAGGTTAACCCCATCATAGTAAAGGCCCTGACCGATATTGGGGCCAAGATCCTCTACTTGCAGGAGGTTCCGGTATCGCTGGAAGACATTTACCTGAGGATCGTCTCATGATTTCTCTGTCGGCCATCTTAACTCTGGTCTCTAAAGAGTTGAAAGATGCCCTGCGAGATTGGCGCATCGTGACGCCAATAGCTATACTGACTTTGTTTTTCCCCTGGCTCATGGATATAACGGCGCAACTGGCCAGAGATTTTGTCGCCCGCTACGGCGCTTTTATCATCGCCGAAAGAATGTACCCATTTCTCCTTATGGTGGTGGGCTTCTTCCCCATAACCTTCTCCCTGGTGATTGCCCTTGAGTCCTTCGTGGGGGAAAAGGAGAGGCTTACCTTAGAACCTCTTCTGGCTTCACCCCTATCAGACCTGGAGCTATTTTTAGGGAAGTTTCTGGCTTCCCTGATATTGCCCTTAAGCGCCAGTTTCCTCGGAATCGCCTTTTACTTGGCAGGCCTTTACTTCTCCACCGGTTACTTCCCACCTCCTGTCCTCCTGGGTCAAGTTTTGCTCCTTACTTTCTGCGAAGCCCTTGTTATGGTAGCCGGGGCAGTAGTTGTTTCCCACAACGCCACCAGTGTGAGGGCAGCTAACCTCTTGGCCAGCTTCATCATTGTGCCCATGGCTCTGGCCATCCAGGGCATAAGCATTGCCATGTTCTGGGCCAACTACAACATCCTCTGGCTGGCAGTAGCCGGGATGCTTGTGGTTACAGTGCTCCTCATAAGGATGGGGATGGCTTTATTCAATCGGGAGCACCTCCTTACTACTCAGCTGGAAAAGTTTGATGTTAGAAGCTGGGGCGAAAGCTTCTTAAAGTTCTTCCTGAGGCGTTCCGGAGACGTAAAGCGTTTTTCCATAACGGTTTTTTATCAGAGGGAACTCAAGCTCATCCTGGCCGATCTGAAGCTTTCCCTCATTTTTGCGACCGCGATGGCTCTGGCTGGACTTGCAGCGGGTATCTGGTTTGCCTTCCTTTACCCCTATCCTGAAGCCATCCTGCCGGAAGATTTTGACCTGAATAAGTTCAAGAGCGTGTCCTGGGAATTCCTTCCACCGCTGCAGACCAGGGCTATCTTCTTCCACAACCTCCGGACTTTGACCCTTTCCTCCCTCCTTTCCCTTATAACTCTTGGAGTTATGCCTTCTCTGGTGGCAATCTTTAACCTGGGGCTTGTGGGCTTTTTGGGAGGAGAAATTGCAATAATGGGACATAAGCCTGTTCTTTTTCTTGCCTTCATCCTCCCCCACGGCATCTTTGAAATTCCCGCTGCCCTCCTGACAGTAGCTGCCGCCCTGAGGATTGGAGCAGTGCCCGTATCCCCCAAAATTAAAGGTCAGGTAAAAGATGCTTTGCTTCTGGCCATAGTTGATTGGATCAAGATTATGGTTTTCGTGACCATACCATTGCTTCTGGTGGCTGCTTTTGTGGAGGCCAACATAACCCCAATAATAGTGGGATGGGTTTATGGGTAAAAATGCGCGGTTTGTATTCCTGGGCTCAACGGCTTCCGTTCCTTCTGCCAAAGCTGATAGCTTCTATATGGCCGTAGTGAAGCCAGATGGGAGGTTTTTCCTCCTGGATTGCGGTGGTAGCCCCATCCATAAACTCCTCAAGTCAGGCATTAACCCCCTGCTCCTTGAAGGTATCCTCCTCTCCCACCACCATCCCGACCACATTTATGGGCTACCATATCTCGTTCAGGGGCTATGGCTCCTGGGACGCAGAAGCCCTATCCCCATCTGGGCTCTTTCAGAAGGGTGCGAAACGGCCAGGAAATTAATGGAGGTATGGGATTGGTCGATCTTTAAGGATTTTTGTGGAATTGAATGCCACCCCATTGAGCCTTCAGAGATGGCTACAGTTTTGGAGGACGACATTTTTGAGATAGTGGCCTCACCCGTGGATCACCTCATACCCACCTTAGCTTTCAGGATCAGGTCAAAGCTTTCGGGGAAAGCGGTTGTTTGTTCGGGAGACACTGCGCCGAGCGAGAAGGTGGTGCGCCTGGCGGAAAGGGCTTTCATCCTGGTGCACGAGAGCACTGGTGATTTCCCCGGTCATTCCTCAGCCTATCAAGCAGGGGAGATTGCCAGGAGAAGTCAGGTTTCATCGCTTATACTGGCCCACTTCAATCCGTGGCTGGACCCTGAGAAAATCTTAGAAGAAGCCCAACAAGCTTTTGGAGGGCCTGTGAGGCTCGCCGCTGATGGGGATGTATATGAATTTTGAAAGGACCTAAGGTTAACCCCGGGGAAAATTAACGAGGCGGGCGGTGAGGATTGCAAATTATTACGCGCCCTTTAAGGTCAGTGTGCACCTCAAACCTTTGACCCCTTGCCTCCACCACCACTCTGTATCCAGGGACGAGAACCTGCGCGTAGAATTTCCCTGGCTCCGGGCATCCCAGGCTTGTATCGGGCCAGGTTACCGGCTCTGCTGATACGATTTTTATCTCCTCCGGCGGAAAATCCTTAAAAAGCTCTCGTATTTTTTCCAAGATAAGATCCGGAAGCCCCTCAGGGGAGCAAAGTTTTACCATTTCCCCCCTCCCTCTGTAAACGTAAGTTTCACCCCGGGCTGATAGCACCACCTCAATACCCATGACGAAGGCGGGCAATACAATTTTGCTCTCAGGCCAGCCACATTCTACATCCTGAATCGGCATTTCCTCCTGGATAGCACTCAATACTTCTATCTCACTTTCGGGGATGCCTAAGCGCTTGGATAGATCGGCTATGGCTCTCCGAATTGCGCGGGAAAGGGCTTCCTCGCTGTAGGATGGCGAATAAGGCACAGTCGGAGTGGGCAAAGGGGTACTGACCCCGGAAGGGGATGGAGTAAGCAGGGGGGAAAGGGGTGCCAGCTTTACTTCCACCCGTGGGGTTGGAGTGGGTTTCGGAGCCATGCATCCCGCCAGGGTCAGGGTTACAAAGAAAAGACGCAGAAATTTTCCCGCCATCGCCTCCCTCCAGAGGTTTTACTCCATGAAATTAGACGCCCGAGGCCCTGGCTGAGTTCCCTACCTTTCAGTCCTTACCCACAGAAATCGCCCATCGCTGACCACTTCTACCGTACCGTTGGAATCAGTGCGCAGTAGCTTTACCCCCCTAAGCCTTTCCAAGACCGATTTCGCTGGATGGCCAAAAGGATTATCCTTCCCCACAGAAATTACTGCTACCATGGGTTTTACTGCTTCAACAAAAGCCTGAGAGGTGGCACTTCCTGCCCCGTGGTGCGATACCTTGAGCACAGCGCTGGAAAGGTCTAATCCCTTTCCTATCAATTCCGATTCTACCTCCGCATTAATGTCTGCCGTGAGGAGGAAAGAAGCCATCCCATAACTTACTTTTGCCACCACCGAACAAGCGTTATCGTCAAAGCAGGAACTAATGTCCTCCGGATGGATTATATGGATGAGAACACCGTCCGAGAAGCGGACAAAGGCGCCACTGCGGGCCTCGTAACGGACCACCCCCTTGCTTTCCATCATTTCCTGCCACCTCTTCCAGGCTGGAGAATTCCCTTCGATCCCGCTTTCCATCACAGCTTTTACCCTGTATCTTTCTAAGACCGAAACCAGCCCAGTTAGGTGATCGCTATCGGGATGAGAGAGGATTACCAGGTCTATAGAGCGATCCCAGAAGGGAAGCTTTTTCCCTATGCACTCAAGGAAGAGGGATGGGGAAGGGCCTCCGTCTACAGCAATTTTGTGGCCTGAGGGGGTGAGGATAAAGATGCCATCGCCCTGCCCCACATTGCAGAAAACCACGTGCAGGTAGCCATCGGGGCTTGAAAGGGCTCCGGACCAGATCAGTGCTGTCAAGGAAGCCAGGAAGGTGAAAGTGGTGCCAAACTTTAAGTGCCTGGCCAGGATTTCCCTGAACTTTTGGCCTGCTTCTCTCCACGTAAAAAGCACGGCCAGACCCAGGAAATAGATGATGGCGATTTCCTCGCCCCACCCTTTTAATGGGATCGCAGCCCAGGGTAAGCGGGCTAACAGCTCCACTATCCTTATGGTGTAAGCCGTATGAGCCCAGCCCACAATTCCTGCTATTTTCCCAAGGGGTACAGACAAAAAGCCCACCAGAAGCCCCACACCACCACCGACCATTACCCCAGGCTGGGCCGGGATGACCAATAGATTGGCCAGGGGGCTTACCAAGGATAGAAGGCCAAAGTAATGAAGGGTAAGAGGCAGAGTGGCCATCTGAGCTGCCATGGTGACTATAACCACTTCCTTGAGGAAGTTTTCCCACCCTCGGGAAAGGTGAATTTTACCTTTAAGCCATTTCTCGGCGGGGGGAACTAAAAGGATCAGGCCAAGGGTGGCGGCGAAAGAAAGTTGAAAGCCCACATCCCAGAGGATTTCAGGATTTATGGCGCTCATAACTATGGCAGCGAAGGCCAGAGAATTGAGGGAGAAAGCCCACCGGCCTATCGCCTGAGCTAAAACATAAAGGGAACCCATTATCGCCGCCCTCATGACTGGGGGGTCAGCCCCAACCAGGAAGGCGTAAAGGAAAAGGATGGTTATTATTAGCCAGGCCTTGCGCCTCCCAAGCCCCGAAAGCAACCTCTCCAGGAAACCAGCCAGGACTGCAATATTGAAACCTGATATGGCGATAATGTGGCTTGTCCCGGTCCGCCGGAAGCTCTCTATGACATCGCTGGGTATACCTTTATCCAGCCCCAGGAGAATCCCAGCCAGCAAAGAAGCCTCCGGTTCGGGGTAAACGGAAAGCAAAACTTTATGAGCCCTTTCCCTCACGGAAAAAAGCCATCGTCGGAAAGGATTACCCTTGCCCCGTTTCAGGATTCGCAGCTGGGGCTTCTTCAGGATGGAGAAGACCCCTTTCCTGGCCAAGTAATCTCTGTAAGAGAAATCCTCCCAGACAGGAGGTGTAACCAGTTCACCAGAGGCTTCCACCACATCGCCATACTGGTAGTCGGAAAATAGAGGGGCATAAGTTATGAAATCACCCTTAACTTTAAGTTCCCTCCCCTGAAAACCTATGGAGAAGGCCGAGATCCTGAGCTGCAGGGCCTTTTCCCTTTCCGTGGGTTGGGCCGAAATCACGCCTTTAATAGTTACAGGCTCAGGCTGGTCGTTGTAGTAAGCCAGATGATGTGAGTCCAGAGAAGGCTTAGCTACTGAAAAACGGGCCATACCTAAGAGGAGAAGGAAAAGCAAGGCCAATCGCTTCTCCCTGAGGGTGAAAGCCAGGAGCAAAGTTAATCCGCACGCGATCAGGGTGAAGGGAAGAGGGAAATCCAACCGCGAAGCCAGCACTATCCCCAGAAGCCAGGCCAGTGCCGGAAAGATAAGAGTCATCGCACTGTTATGTAATCTTTTATGCGGGAGAAAATGGCTTCGCCTATACCGGGGACTTTCTTGAGCTCTTCAATGGAACTGAATGGCCCGTGGGTTTCCCTGAACTCTATTATCCTGCGGGCCAGGGCTGGACCTATACCCGGTAAAGATTCAAGTTCAGCTTGAGAGGCTGTGTTTATGTTGATCAGGGAGGGGGTAGATCGTGAAGGTGCAACTGGAGCGGCAGTGGGCAAAGCTTCCCCCTTGCGGGGAATGATAACGTGCATCCCATCTTTAAGAGGCATGGCCAGGTTTATGTTGTCCAGATCCGCTTCAGATGAAGGTCCCCCCGCGGCCATGAGGGCATCTTTAACGATGCTCCCTGGGGGGAGGGAATAAACATCGGGATTGAGAACGGCCCCTGATACGTAGACCCTAAGAGGGGGAGGCGTTGGTGTTGAGGGCGGGGTAACTATTTCCATTGCTCCCGGCTCGGGCCTCCGGAGGAGAAAAACCACAGCTCCTACCAATAACAAATTGATGAGGGTATAAATCACCGTTTGCTTGAAATTTTCCATCAGCCCCTCCGAACGGGAGGCTTAGTTTACCGAATACACCTCAGGGCGGCGGTCCTTTAGAGCAGGGAATTCCTCCCGCGCTCTGGAAACTTCTTCCATATCTATCGTAGCCAGGAGGACTGTTTCCTCCTGATCCCCCTCCACTATGGGCTTACCACGGGGGCTATAAGCCCCGGACCAGCCACCGAAGCCGTTTTTGGTCCGGTTGCATCCTACCACAAAAAGCTGGTTTTCCGTAGCTCTTGCCCTCAAAAATAGCCTCCAGTATTCTATTCGGCTTTCGGGCCAATGAGCAGGGACAAAGATAATTTCGGCGCCCTTGAGGGCATAGAGCCGGAAAAGTTCCGGGAAGCGTAAATCATAGCATATGGCCAGAGCTGTATTGCCCCATGGAAGGCGAAAAACAGGGGTTTCGTTTCCAGGCGAGAGGAATCTGGTTTCATTCATAGGGGCAAAAAGGTGGATCTTCCGGTAAAATCCTAAAAGCTGGCCTTCGGGGGAAAATATAGTAGCAGTGTTATAGAAGCGGCCCTCCTTTTCCTCCAGAGTGGAACCTATAAGGTAAACGGAGTGTGCCCGGGCCAGGGCAGCCACTTCCTTGAAGAACCCCTCTCCAAGGGGTGAAGCCAACTCCTTTGCCCTGTCCAAGACATATCCTGAAAGCCAGAGTTCTGGCAGCAGGGCGATCTGCGCACCGCTTTTACGGGCTTCTTCCAGGAAAAAAGAGGCGCGGGCAAGGTTTTTCTCGGGCTTGCCTGCTGCAACGTCCATCTGGATTATGGCCACTTTGATTTCCATTATTGTTCGCCCTGGTTGATGATTTCCGAAGGCAAACCTTTGGCTTTGAACATGAGGACCAGAGCCCCCTTTTCGGAACGGGTGCGGTGTATCTGATGGGCTTTTGCCACCCAGATGTCCCCTTCTTTGAGGGTGAGGGAGTTACCTCCAGGTAGGTCAATAGTTATTTCCCCCTCCAAGACCAGATATAGTTCATCTTGAGGGTGTCGATGGAAAATGTAATCTCCCTCAAAGCGGCTCAGGTAAGCCCTGTAATCGTCAACGTCGGCCAAGACATAACGGGTGAAGGGTTCTTTTATGGTTTTAGCCGCCTCTTTTATGTTTATTATCCTTTCCATGTTTCACCCTAGACCAGAGGGGGTGTAAAAATAGCCAAAAGGACCATCGGTTCGTCTCCGATGTTCTGCAATCCATGCTCAACCCCAGCGGGGGCAATGGCACAGTCTCCGGGACCAAAGGCGATTTTAAGGTTTCCCATAGTGCAGATGCCCTTGCCTGAAATCGCCATGAAGGTTTCAGCGGAGTCAGGGTGAGTATGCGGGGGGATAGCACCGTGGGGCTCTATTTTCACCAGATGAAGGCTCAAAACAGGATTGGCCTGGCTTGAGATAACTACTTTGGTAAATACCCCCTGGAAACGGGGATGCGGCTGCCATGGCATAGAATCAGATTGAAGGATTAAAGGCTCCATAGCTATTACCCCTTAATGCGATTTGAAGCAAGTTCGTAAATGGAGCGAGCCAGGCTTTTTATATAATGGCTCTGCTCCAATCTTTCCACCCATCGCTCAGGAATAGCTGAAAAGCCGTTGAAAGCGCCGCTCAAAGCTCCGGTGATGGCGGCAGTAGTATCCGCATCGTTCCCACCCATTACAGCTGTGATGACTGAAGCTTTGAAGTCCTCTGGGGTTCGCAGGAAGCAATAGAAAGCAGAAGCCACCGTTTCCACCACGTAACCACTGGTCCCCAGGATTTTCAGGGCCTGCTCCGGTTCAACCTTTTCGCGAAGGAGTTTTCCTGCCTTTTGGAGATTCTCCGTAACCCTGCAAGACCCCACAAATTCGCACACGTCTTCTAATAAGCCATCAAGGTTTGTCCCTGAAGCCAGTTTTGCCACAGCATATGCAACAGCCAATCCACCTTTTAAAGCTTCAGGGTTGCGGTGGGTGATGATTCCCGCCTTTTCCACATCCTCCCTGAGCCTTTCAGGGGTCCAGGCGTTCAGAAGGCCCACAGGGGCGATACGCATGGCTACACCGTTGCCGGCAGCGCGTTCTCCTCCTTCTCCGCTCTCTTCCCAGCTCACTCCCTGCATTAGGCGCTTAATAGCGCTAAGGGTCGTAAGACCAATGCCTCTTGGACTTCCTTCCCTTAACCAGCGGATGAACCGCACGGCCAGATCCTCGGGGTCAACCCTGCCTTTTTCCACGATGCTTTCGGCGTGGATTATCATCATCTGGGTGTCATCGGTAAACTGGCCAGGACCGAGTCTTCGGTGTGGGGCGGGTAAGAAGTCCTCCACTTTCCCGTAACGCTTCAGGATCAATTCAGAGCTCAACCCTTCTATGGGCATCCCAAGGGCGTCGCCTACGGCAAGACCTATAAGGCAGCCCTCAAATCTCTCCAGCACTTATTTCCTCCGGCTCTATATAGCGGATTTTCGCCGGATCGCTTATACGATCTATGAACAATATGCCGTTAGTGTGATCAATTTCATGCTGGAGGGCTCTGGCTAAGAGGCCATTGGCTTTTATCCTGACTTTCTTGCCGTTAGGGGTCTGAGCCCTTACCTCCACGAATGTTGCTCTTTTTACTTCCCCCACAATGCCTGGGAGGGAAAGGCACCCTTCTTCCGCTTCCTCTTCCCCTTCCATTTTGACGATTTCAGGGTTCACCAGGGCATAAATGCGGCTTTTCCCATCCCCATCCTCCGGTGGAAGTTCAATGACGATTACCCGGAGGGGAACCCCAATCTGTATAGCAGCGAGGCCAAGACCTTTTGCCGCCCTCATAGTGTCCAGCATATCCTGAATTAAAGCTTTAAGCTCCCGATCGAACCGGGTAACAACTTTGGATTTAACCCGCAATCGGGGGTCATCTCCGGTGATAATCTTCCGCACCATCTCCTTCAACTCCTTTGTTGGGAATTATATCGCATTGGAGCGAGCTTTGTCAAAGGGGAGAATCCATCCCTCTTCTGGGAGGCCAGCTTATTTTTCTGTCGATCTCCGGGGAAAATCCGGCGTTCGGGGATCGACAGAAAAAATTGGGGTTTTTCCAGGTTCGCCGAACTTGACAAGGAGGAAGGAAGTGGGTAAAATATAACTGAGTTTAGCGCTGAAAACTTAAGTTCTAAGGCACCTTAACAGCTGAATACTTCCTTGGGTCGCAATCGCACCATAGTGGGATTAAAACCTAGATACTGCTTAGCTTCTTCTGCCGATACCCCAAGTCGCAATCGCACCATAGTGGGATTAAAACCAATAAAAACAATCACTTGTTCAAGCCAGCTTCTTAGTCGCAATCGCACCATAGTGG
>Ga0105163_1000584_pt1 | contig 21240 bp, 17 predicted proteins | sample JNZ110809AmetaG_FD_81531 | JGI IMG/M metagenome (GOLD analysis project Ga0105163, IMG submission 81531) | Hot spring microbial communities from Jinze hot spring, China to study Microbial Dark Matter (Phase II) - JNZ 110809A | ecosystem: Environmental > Aquatic > Thermal springs > Hot (42-90C) >... | reverse complement strand
TGGTAATGGTGGTAGATAAGGGATCCTTAGAGGACATAGAAACCTTTTTGAGCGCCCTTGGGGAGAGGGCCTATATTTTGGGGACAGTGGAAAGGCGTTTAGAGGGAGAAAAACAGGTTCATTTGGTTTAAAGGGATGTGTGGCTATGTACTTTCAAGAGGTTATAGCAAAGCTCAATGAGTTCTGGGCTAAAGTCGGGTGTCTCCTCTTACAGCCCTATGATGTAGAGTCTGGAGCTGGGACCTTTCATCCAGCAACCTTTTTAAGGGCCTTGGGGCCTGAGCCATGGGCCTGTGCCTATGTAGCCCCTTCAAGAAGACCAACAGACGGAAGATATGGAGAAAACCCTAATAGGCTCCAACATTACTATCAATACCAAGTGATTATCAAACCCTCTCCAGAAAACATTCAAGATCTATACTTAGAAAGCCTTAAATATTTAGGCATTGATCCTTTAGATCACGACATACGCTTTGTAGAGGATGACTGGGAATCCCCTACCCTTGGTGCCTGGGGCTTGGGCTGGGAGGTCTGGCTTGATGGCATGGAAATTACACAGTTTACCTATTTTCAACAGGTAGGAGGCTTTGAATGTAGACCAGTCACCGTGGAAATAACCTACGGGCTTGAAAGGCTTACTATGTATCTCCAAGGGGTGGATAATGTCTTTGATATCAAATGGAATGAAAGAGTTACCTATGGTGAAGTGCATTTAAGGGGCGAGATAGAATATTCTATCTATAACTTTGAAAGGGCAGATATAGCCCTTTTAAAGGAGCTCTTTGATAAATACGAAGAGGAAGCGCAGAAACTCTTTGAGGTAGATCTCACCTTACCTGGATATGACTTTGTGCTAAAATGCTCTCATACCTTTAATCTCCTTGATGCGAGAGGTGCACTCTCTCCGGTAGAGCGTGCTAATTATATAGCCAGGGTAAGGGCTTTGGCGAAAAAGGCTGCTGAGAGTTGGCTGGAGAGTATAAAATGAGTAAAAATCTTCTTTTTGAAGTGGGAACTGAGGAATTACCAGCAAGATTTATAGAACCTGCCTTAGAGAGTATGCAAGCCTTCGCTGAAAAAACCCTAAAAGATTTAGAACTGACCTTTGAGTGTATAAAAACCGCTGGGACCTGTAGAAGATTAACTCTCTTTGTGGGCAATTTGGCTGAAAGACAGAGGGACCGAGAAGAGGAAATCCTTGGCCCCTCTTATCAAGTGGCTCTTGATGAGAAGGGAAACTATACTCCTGCGTTACTTGGCTTTGCCAAAAGACATAATCTGTCCCCTGAAGAGCTTTATCTGAAGGAGACTCCCAAGGGGAAATATTTCTGTGCTAAGAAAATTATCAAAGGCAAAGAAACTAAAGAAATTTTAGGGGAATTTCTTTTAGATCTTTTGAAAAATATCTATTTCCCTAAAAGAATGCGCTGGGGGACACATGACTTTGCCTTTGGCAGGCCAATTAGGTGGCTTTTAGCTCTCTACGGTGATGAAGTTGTTCCTTTAGAGGTAGCTCAAATTAAAAGTGGGTCTTTTACCTTTGGACATCGCTATTTGGCTCCTCATAAACTCTTTCTTTCTGAAAGTTCTTGGGAAGTTTATAGGAACATTTTGCGGGATAACTATGTAATTGTTGATGTGGAAGAGAGGCTCCAAAAGACAAAAGAATCTATCATAGAAAAGTCCTTTAGTTTTGGGAAACCTCTGCTTGAAGAGGCCCTTCTTAAAGAAAATGCCCATCTGGTGGAGTATCCTTTCCCAACCATAGGACATTTCCCAGAAAAGTTCCTAAAACTTCCTCCTAAACTTATTACTACGGCCCTACAAGAGCATCAGAGATATTTCATGATCACCAATGATGAGGGAGATCTTTTACCCTATTTTGTGGCCGTTAATAATAACAAACCTCGAGATGAAAAGATATTGATTAAGGGGCATGAAAGGGTCGCTAAAGCGAGGCTTGAAGATGCCCTATTTTACTACGAAAGAGACCTAAAAACCCCCCTTATAGAGAGAGTAGAGAAACTAAAGGGCATGGTCTATCACATTAAGTGTGGAACTCTATATGACAAGACAGAAAGACTTATAGAGCTTGCAAAATTTCTAAAAGATAACCTTTTCCCTACGCTCCCTGAAGAAAGGGTTTATAAGGCCTGCCTATATGCGAAGGCTGATTTGGCTACAGAGGTGGTTAAGGAATTTCCCTCTCTACAGGGCTATATGGGGTCTCATTACCTCTCTCTTGAAGGTGAAAAAGACATAGCCTCTGCCCTTTATGAGCAGTATCTTCCTCATCCACAGGAGGAAATTTTTCCTGAGACAGAGTATGGGATAATCCTCTCTTTGGCTGATAAAATAGATCACATCTGTGCCCTCTATGGGGTTGGGGAAAGAGTTACAGGAGAAGGAGATCCCTACGCCTTAAGGAGAGCTGCCTATGGAATCATAAAAATACTTATAGAGAAGGGCTTAAACCTTGAACTGGAACCTGTGATCAGCTTTGCTCTATCGCTTCTTGAAAAACAGGGATTTCTAAGAAATAAAAAAGCCTTAACTGAGATTGTGGAGTTTTTTAAAAGAAGGCTGGAAGGAGAGTTTTTAAATATGGCTTTTGGTAAAAATTTCATCTATGTCATAATTAATCAACCCTTAAATCCCTATGTACATTATTTTAAATTAATAGCTCTAAGAGAAATTTATACTTTAAAAGAATTTCAGGACTTAATGATCCTCTTTAAAAGGGTAACTCAAATCCTCAAAAATATTCCTTTAGAAGAGTTACCAGAGGTTAATCCTCAGCTCTTCCAGTTGCCTGCCGAGAGAATTCTCTGGGATATACTTTTAAAACATCAAATGAGGCTTCAAAGCCTTCTTCAAGAACGAAATTATAGAGCCTATTTAGAGACCCTGCTTTATTTTAAAACACCTATTGATCAATTTTTTGAAGAGGTCTTTGTTATGGTTGAAGACAAAGACCTGAGAAATAATCGCTTATCCCTTTTAAAAGAGGTTGCTGAATACTTTTACTCCTTTGGGGACCTCTCTTATCTCGCCTAATATGGAAGAGCTTTCAAAAAGTATTGTCATAGGCACAGCGGGTCACATAGACCATGGGAAGACCTCTTTAGTGAAAGCTCTCACGGGGATTGATACTGATAGACTCAGGGAGGAAAAGGAAAGAGGTATTACCATAGATATTGGCTTTGCCAACCTTCGTCTCCCCTCAAATATCTTAGCAAGCATTGTGGATGTTCCAGGGCATGAGAGATTTATTCGCAACATGGTAGCTGGAGCCTCTGGGATAGATCTCGTTATCTTGGTTGTGGCTGCCGATGAGGGAATTATGCCCCAGACCAAGGAACACTTAGAAATCTGTGAACTCTTGGGGATTAAGGATGGTGTTGTAGTGCTTACTAAAGTTGATTTGGTTGATAAGGAATGGTTAGAATTTATAAGAGGAGAAGTAGAGGAATTTTTAAAGGGGACCTTCTTAGAGAGGGCTCCTATTGTCTACTTTTCTGCCAAGACCTTAGAAGGTAAAGAGGAATTAATTAAGATCCTTGACGAAAAGGCCAAAAGTATCACTACAAAAGATCTAAGCCAACCCTTTAGGTTGCCCATTGATGGAGTTTTTCACATTAAAGGTTTTGGCCTCATTGTGAGAGGAACAGCTATTTCTGGTGAAGTAGGCCTCAATCAGGAGCTTATGCTTTATCCACAGATGAAAAGGGTAAAGGTAAGAAATATCCAAGTTCACGGAGTAAACAGGGAAAAAGCCTTTGCAGGTATGCGGGTTGCCTTAAATATCACTGGGGCAGAAAAAGAAGAAATATCAAGGGGGGATGTAATTGCAGATCTGGGTGTTCTGGAACCAACGCAATGGCTTGATGTGGAGATACAAGTTCTTAAGGAAATAGAACCGCCCCTTAAAAATTTTGAAAATCTCCTTTTTTATGTGGGAACCTCTGAGGTGCTTGGGAAATTAGTTCTTTTTAACAGGGATAGCCTTAAGGCAGGAGAGAGAGATATTGCTCAGCTTTTTTTACAGAAACCTGTTTGTGTGTGGAGAGGAGACAGGTTTATTTTAAGAAGAGCTGGAACAAATCAAACGGTAGCTGGTGGTTGGATCCTTAATCCCCTTGGTTTTCGGAGAAAGAGAACTAAACCCTGGGAAAGAAAGGATTTAGAAATTCTCACCGAAAAAGAACCACAAAAACTAATACTTCATTATTTAGAAAAGAAGGGCCCCCTTGGCCTCCCATTTAAGCAGCTTGAATTACATCTCTCTATCTTTGGAGAAACCTTAAAAAACCTCTTGCAGCAACTCGGCGAAAAAATTATACTGATAAAAAGTGGAGAAGAAAACTACCTCTTTTCTCAGAAAAGTCTTTTGGAATTAAAAGAAGAAATCTTAGAAAAGTTAAAAAAATATCATGAAAATAATCCCTTTAGCCCTGGACTTTCCAAAGAATTTTTAAAAAGCAGATTATCTTCTGACATTAGAGAGCAATTATTTGAAAGGGCCTTAGGAGATTTAGTTAGTGAAGGAAAAGTTATTAAAGAGCGAGAACTCTATAGTCTGACAACTCATAAAAAGTTTTCTTCCACAGAAAGTGAAGCCCTTAAAAAAGAAATTGAAGAAAAATTTTTAAAAGAAGGATTAACTCCAAAAGATTATGAAGAAATTTTATTAGAATTCAAAGATAATTACAAAGCCGCCTCAGAACTTTTCAAGGTCTTAATTCGTGAGGGGAAATTAGTAAAGATAACGGATAAGCTGGTTTATCACATTTTGACACTCAAAGAAGTTGAAGAGAAGGTAATGGAGTATTTTAGGGTTAATAAGGAACTTACGATTAGTGATTTTAGAAAACTATTAGGAGAAGGGGTGAGTAGAAAATTTCTCATTCCCCTTCTTGAATATTTAGATAAAGAAAAGATAACTTTAAGGATTGGCGATAAAAGAGTTCTCAGAAAAAAATAACTTACTTTTTGCTCCTTTTCTTTTTTCTTTTTCTTTTAGTTGGAACTTCTTTAGAAATTTCGTAAAATTTTCTTAAGTTTTCTAAGACTTTTTTGTGAAATTGTGTAGGCTTTAGTCCTGTCAAAAGTTCAATAACATCATCAACAGTTTCTACAGCATATATGAAAAACCTCTTTTTCTTGATATCCTCTAAGACTTCATCATCTAAGAGCACATTATCCATGTTTTGCACTGGGATAATAACCCCCTGTTTACCTGTGAAATTAATGATTTTGCAGACCTTATAAAACCCCTCGATCTTCTCTTTGACACCTCCTACTGGCTGGATATGACCAAATTGGTCTATGGAACCAGTGATAGCCAAGTTTTGCTTGATAGGCACTTGAGCCACAGCAGAAAGTATGGCCAAAAGTTCTGCACAAGAGGCACTGTCTCCCTCTACTGGTTCATAGGCCTGTTCAAAGGTAATAGAACAAGAAAGTTGAATAGGAAAATCAGCACTATATTTATGAAAGAGATAGGAAGAAAGGGTTAAAACCCCTTTAGAGTGAATGGGACCACTCATTTCGATTTCTCTTTCTATATTAATTACCCCCTTGGAACCAGGATATACAGAGGCAGTAATTCTTGAAGGTTTACCAAAGGAATAATCCCCTAAGCTTATCACACTGAGACCATTTACCTGCCCTACCTTTTCTCCATCCACATCAATTAAAATTTTCCCTTCTTTTATATATTCCCTGACTTTTTCTTCTATAAGATTTACCCTAAAAATTTTCTCTCTAACAGCCCTTTTGATATCTTCATCGGTTATTTCTTCTCCAGAAGAATTGATATTAGCTTCCCTTAGAACACTTTTCAAATCCTCAAGCACCATCCTTATTTTCTTTCTATGTCCAGACTCATAAATGGCAAATTTCAAAAGTTCATTAAGGCCTCTATTATTTAATTCTTTAAAACCTTCATCGGCAATAATTCTTTTGATTATTTTAGGAAAGGACTCAATTGCAACTTCATCTAAAGGAATAATGGGATCAAATTCTGCTTTTATTTTAAAAAGTTCCCTAAACTCCTCATCATAGATTGAAAGAAGATAATAAAGATAGGGATCTCCTATAAGAAAAACCTTGGTTTGAAAGGGCATAGCTTCAGGCAAAAGCCCCACATGGGGCACAGGAATTTCTTCCATCATCCCACCCATTAGATGTAGCTTGTGATGAAGAAGGGCCCTTTTAAGTATTATCCAGATATAGGGATTTTTAAGAATCTCCCAAAGGTCAATGACCAAAAAACCTCCATTTGCCTTATGCAGACTACCTGCTGTAAGACTCAAATGATCGGCATAGAGAATTCCCATCTCAGCACGGTAATTTATTTGACCAAAAAGTCCTTTTAAAGTAGGCACTTTTTCATAAATGACAGGAGCTCCCTCTGTTTGGGAATTATCTACTAAAAGATTTATACGAAACATGTTGAGGGCTTTGTTTATACCGCTTTGCACCATAATATTGCCTTTAGCCTTCTCCCATTCAATAAAAAAATGGATATTCTTTACTATTTCTCTCTTCATAGTTTTTAAGTATTGTAAAACTTCCTGAACGCCAGAAAAGGCCTCTTCTAATTTTTGGAAGGCTTTATTAACCAAGTTTTCCGCTATCTTTTCTCTAAGTTTAAACAGGGCCTCACCAAAAGCGCTATCTAACTCCCTCAGTTTACGCATATATTCCCTAAAAATGGGTTCAAAGTTCATTAAACTCTTTTGATATTCTTCTCGAATGCGAGGATCTTTAAAGACCTCTTCTTCCGACATAGGGGCTTCTATTTTAAAAAGAGGGAGCATCTTAACTCCCTGAGGGCCAAAGAGAACCATTAAATTGTGTTTTTTGGCCTCTTCAGAAAGTTCATTAAAAAGCCTCTCCCGCTCTACATCAATGTCCTTGGTTAATTTGGCTAATTCTTCTTCATATTCTTTCCCTTCAAAGGCTTTATAGGTCTCCCTTTTGAGATAATCTAAGGCCTCTTCAATCCCCTCCTCTAATACCTTCCCAAGGCCTGCAGGCAGAAGAATACATTTAGGTTTAGCAGGATCGTCAAAGTTATTCACATAGCACACATCTGGAGGTTTAGGAAACTGAGAGGCTACTTCTTGAATGCGTTTTAAGGTGTATCTTGTCCTTCCGATACCTCTTGGACCACAAACATAAACATTATAGCCCTTGTCAGAAATTTTCAGGGCAAGATCAAAGGCTTGTTCAAGCCTTTTTTGATGGGGAAATAATTCTCCTGGTTGAACATCTGCTGTTCCTTTCTGGTAAGGTTTCAGAATTATAATGTCTTCAATACTCAATCTCTTAATTCCCATATCTATTACCTCTACCTCTTTTTTATTATTATAATCGCTTATGATTTGACTGAATAACAATTTTAGAAAATATTTTCTAAAAAACAAGAGAAAATCGTAACCTCTTGCCTAAAATAAATTTTGATCTTAAATTACTTAATCAGTATGGATCAAAAAACTTTATTATTGTGGTTAGCCACACTTCTTTGTTGGGGAGTTAGCCCGGTTTTAGAAAAATTGGGCTTACGAAGAGTGGATCCTATTGTAGGACTTTTTACAAGGACCTTTGCTGCATTCTTAGGGATTTCATTTGTGGTATTTTTTACCTCAGGATACGAAAAACTCAAAATACTTACTCTTAAAGACTTTTTCTATTTAGCTTTAAGTGGTCTTATGGCAGGGTTTCTTGGTATGTATTTTTATTTTTCCCTTTTAAAAAGCCATCAGGCCTCTCAGATTGTCCCCTTGACTGCAACCTACCCTTTAGTTGCCTCTCTCCTTGCTATCTTGATTTTAAAGGAAAGCCTAACCCTTAATAAACTTCTGGGAACCTTTCTAATTGTCATAGGGATATATTTATTGTTCAAAAACAACTAAACCCTTTAAGGGCTCTCCTTGAAGGGTCTTCTCCTTTTACCACCAATATTCTGGATAACTTCTCTTAGGAAAGAGGTTATTTACAATTATAGCTATTAGAAGTATAGGTAAGAGGCCTGAAGCTACAGGAAATAGGGGATATAATAGGCCAAGATTATGAAGTTTCTCATCACCAAGGATAAAAAGAGGGGCTGTTGCTCCACCTGGCGGATGCAAAGTTCTGGTAAGATGCATCAAAAAAAGGGCTAAGGAAACGGCCATAGCACAGGCTGCCCAAGGAAAGGAGGCAAACAATTTATAGGCTATAACCCCTGAAAGAGCTGACAAAATATGCCCTCCTATAAGATTCCTGGGTTGAGCCAAAGGACTCTTAGGAGCACCATAAATAAGAACTGCAGAGGCACCAAAAGGGGCAATTAGAAAAAGAAGACCTTTTGGTGCAAAGTAAAATTGGTGAATTAGGGCTACCAAAGCTATTCCTAAGAATCCTCCCAAGGAGGAAGCCAGAATTTCTATAATACTTACCCTTGGTGGTCCTTTAGAACTACTTATTATCTTTTTCCAAAGCTTCTTCGGTATCATAAAATATTCCTCTAAAAAGGGGATGTTTTAATATAAGATCTTCTCTGGTAATGATTCCCACCAGTCGGTGATGACCATTTATCACAGGGATTCTATTTAGTCCTTTAGTTCTCATAAGCAGAATAGCCTGTTCAATAGGGGCTTCTTCAGAGAGAACTATGGCAGGCGAGGTCATTAAATCTCTAACCTTTTTCTCCAAGAGTTTGGAGAGAATTTCCTCACCTTGCTTCATAAATAAAAGGAGCAAAAGATGAGTTCCACCAGCTGGTTTAAGGTTTAATCCACTCAAAATATCCCTCTCCGAAATTACACCTATAACTTTTCCATCTTCCACTACAGGTAGGCCAGAGATTCCTGCTTCAGCCATTTTAATAATAACCTCTTTAATATCTTCCTCAGGGGAAGTATAAATAACCTGAGGATTCATCAGATCTCTCACTTTAACCTCTTTTAAAAAGCGATTCATCATTAATTCAAAAACTATGTTATATAATTTCATTAAATCATCCACAGTAACATCTACATAGCTTCCCATCTTTTCTAAAGCCTTAATAATTATATCCTCATCTTTAAGCCCGTTAGGTATTTTCATCAAAGTCATGGCAACCACCTCAAAGTTTAACCTTTGAATTATATAATAACCTAAAATAAAGGAAATTTTTTATCAAAATGGGGTAAATTTTACCTTAATTTTGAATTGACTTAAATCAAGGATCTGAAGAAAGACAAGACTTGTTTTATAATTAAAAATACCCAAAGGAGGGATACAAAATGGCTATTTTAGTTATTGATGAAGAGTTATGTATTGGTTGTGGTACCTGTGTAGAAATTTGTCCAGAGGTATTTGAATTGGGAGACAATGAAAAGGCCTATGTCAAAAATCAAGCTATTAATCCCTGTCCTGTTTCTGCTATCTCTTGGCAAGATTAACAGGCAAAATCTTTATTGACAGAGGCCTCCTCTTAAGATATAATTTTAGCTATAAATTACCTATCTAAGAGGAGGTCTCATGTCCAGAAAAGGAGAAAAGTGGATTCAACACACTTGGGAATTTGAAACAACAAAAGATCCCTATGCCATGACTTCTGCACCCTCTGGTGAAGCAGTTTGTCCCAAATGTAAATCTGTCTTTAAAGACAAAAGATGGTTTATCGATGAAAGCTTGGCTGAAGAACTTTTAGAAGCGGAAAATGTGCCTAAACTTTTATGCCCTGGATGCCGAAAGGTCCAAGAAAAGTATGCCATGGGATATCTCTATCTTTCTGGTAAATTCTGGGAAACCCATAAAGAGGATATCATGAAATTAATTCAAAATGAGTATGAAAAAGCAAGGGGTTTAAATCCTCTTCATCAGATAATCAATATTTATGATGAAGATGAAGCCACAGTTATTGAGACCACTACTGATCATTTAGCCGAACGTTTTGGTAGGGCTATTTACAGGGCCTATAAAGGGGATTTAGAATTTAAATGGTCCAAAGGGGAAAAGTTCGTCAGGGTTTACTGGAATAGAGACTAATCATGGCCAAACCACTTGCTTTAGCTATAGATTTTAAAAAATTTACTCCCAATATATTGTCAACAGGTGAATATCTTCTAACCTATGTTTACCGAGAAAGTAAGCTCGTTCTTTTTCACATTATTGAATATTTTTTTACTCCTCCAGCCTACCTTCTTCCCTATCTAAATATTGAAAAGGAGCGTTTAGAAAAGGAATTAGAGGGTTTAGCAAGGCCTCTCAAAGCCAAGGGTCTTAATGTAGAAAAAACAGTTATTTTAGGCGAATTTTGGCAAGCCTTGCAACATTTCGTTGAGATTCTAAATCCAGAAATGATTATTTTGGGCTATGAGCCACATTTACTCAAGGTCCCCACTGCTGAAAAAATTTTAGAAAGAATAGAGGTCACCTACTTGGTGGTCAAGGAAAATCCTCTTAACCAGGTAAAAAATATCCTTTGCCCCTTTGATTTTTCCGACATGGCTAAGAGGGCTCTTAAAAAGGCTCTGGAACTCTCTTATATCACTGGAAGTGAAATTAAGGTCCTTTATGTTATTAGTCCTTTAGAGTCACCAGATAAAACCTGTAATCTAAAATTTGTAAGTGAGAGAGAAAAAGAGGTCCAGAAAGACTGGGAAATATTTTTAAAGGAAGAATCTCTTTTCCAAAAAGGCTTATCCTTGGAAATTATTAGTGGTCATAGGATTGAAGAAATTTTAAAGAAAGCTAAAGAATATGAGGCAGATCTTATTATCATGGGACGAAGAGGAAAAATCTTAAAATTTGGTCTTGGTTCTATTAGTAAAGCCATAATAAAAAACTTTGCTAATCCCGTACTTTTAGTAGCTTAAAATTCTATGGCAATTTTAGAAGCTCTATTTGCCTTAGCGATTATTCTAATCTGTGCTGAATTATTCACCAATGGTGTAGAGGTTTTTGGAGAAAAACTCAATCTCTCCCAAGCAGTTGTGGGAAGTATACTTGCCGCAGTAGGCACTGCCTTACCAGAAACTATCATTCCTTTAGTAGCTATTTTTCTTTACCAGGGTGATGCTGGCTCTCATATTGGCGTTGGGGCTATCTTAGGGGCTCCTTTTATGTTAACAACTGTTGGCCTCTTTTTGGTAGGACTTGGAATTACCCTTAGCTATCTTCAAGGGAAAAGGCCTTTCAAGTTATATTTAGAACCAGAAACTTTTAAAAGAGACTTTTCCTTTTTCTTACTCAGTTACAGTTTAGCTATTACCATACCTCTTATTCAGCCCAATACCATGCTTCTTCATTATATTTTGGCCTTCATCCTCTTGATCAACTATGGGGTCTATCTTTATCTTACCTTTCGTGCAGAAAGCCTGGAAGTTGAGGCTTATAAAGACCTCTACTTTGAAAAACCCTTCAAAGCTCTAAAAATTAAATTAGGGAAAACAAAGATTATCTACTTAGCCTTCTTCCAAGCGGTTATAGCTATCTTAGTAATGATCAAAGGGGCCCATCTCTTTGTGCATGCCTTAGAGATACTCTCCCAGAAGTTTGGGCTTTCTCCTCTCCTTTTTGCCCTCATTGTAGCCCCCCTTGCTACCGAATTACCCGAAAAATTTAATAGTCTTATATGGACATGGAGGGGGAAAGATGTCCTTGCCCTGGGAAATATGACAGGGGCTATGGTCTTTCAATCCACTTTTCCTGTTAGTATAGGCCTTCTTTTTACCCCCTGGAAAATAGAGGGCTTAGCCTTAGTTTCTGCTCTAATAGCTATTTGTCTTGGTTTAATATATCTCGTTTTTTTACATATTTTCAAACATTTACCCCCTCTTTTACTAACTCTCTCTGGTATTAGTTATATACTTTATATATATCTTGTGATAACCTTAAGATAATGCTTCAAACTTATCTCACCTGGCTTAATCAACATCAATTTCACGGCATAAAACCAGGACTATGTAGGATTACCAAACTCCTTAATAGACTTGGAAACCCCCATAAGAAATATCTTACCCTTCATGTAGCTGGAACAAATGGCAAGGGCTCTACTTGTGCCATCTTAAGTCAGCTCCTTACAGAACATGGCCTTAAGACTGCTCTCTATACCTCGCCACACCTCATTCGCCTAAATGAGAGATTCAAGATTAATAACCTTGATATCTCTGATGAGGACCTCTATGAATTGTTAAAGATTTTATACCAAAAGGTTATGGACGAGCCCATCACCTATTTTGAGCTCACAACAGCTCTTGCCTTCTTATATTTTGCCGAAAAGAGGGTAGATATAGCTGTAATTGAGACAGGCATGGGAGGAAGGCTTGATGCCACCAATGTAATTCTGCCAGAGGTCTCGGTAATTACCACTATTGGCTTTGACCACACCAAATATCTCGGCCCAACTTTGGAAAAAATAGCTTTTGAAAAGGCAGGTATAATTAAGAGAGGACGACCTCTTGTGCTGGGAAGAATAGAAAAAGCACCTCTGAGAGTTATTACGAAAAGGGCTGAAAAGCTCTCCTCTCCCAGCTATATTTTAGACCAAGATTTTGAAATATTTTTTTCTGCCCCCTTTTGGACCTACAAAGGAGAGAGAGAATTCTCCAACTTAGACCTCTCCCTTAAAGGCAGTTTCCAAGGAGACAATCTTGCTTTGGCTCTAAAAACCTTAGAAATTTTGGAGGAGAAAAAGCTGATTAAGATAGAAGAGAAAAAGGTCAGGAGCGCCTTAAAAAGAGTAAGATGGGTGGGAAGATATGAAAAAATTGAATTCCAAGAAAAGGAATGGCTTCTTGATTCAGCCCATAATTTAGAAGGGGCTAAGGCCTTGGTAGCCTCCTTAGAGAGGGATGGCTTTTACCCCTATCTCTTGATACTTGGAATAACCGATGAAGAGGGAGAAAAACCTGTCTCCCAAATTTTCAAAATATTAACAAAACATGCCTCAAATATCTTTGTCTGTGAATTTTCCTCACCCCGTAAGGCTCTCACTCTTAAAGATTGGAGTAGGATCCTAAAAAATGAAACTGATTTAAAAAAGGTTAACTTTTTGCACTCCCCTAAGGAAGCACTTCTTAAGGCCCTAAGAAGCGGGGAGAAAAAAATTCTCCTTACAGGTTCTATTTATTTCTTAGGGGAAATTTTAAAATCCTTCAGAGAGCTCAACCTATGTCTCTCAGAGCCTCTGTAGAGACACCCCTTACCCCTGAACAGAAGGAAATTGTTGAGTTTGAGGAAGATCTCCTTGTCCTCGCTGGCCCAGGGTGTGGCAAAACCTTTACCCTCTTAGAAAAAGTGAAAAGATTGCTTGAACGGGGCCATAATCCTGAGAAAATCCTTTTGCTCACCTTTTCCCTGAAAGTCTCTCAAGAACTCAAAGAAAAGCTAAAGAAATCAGGGTTAAGTCATATCAAAGTGGATACCTTCCATGGATTAGCCTATGACTTATGGAGAGACTACTACAACCATCCTCCGAAGCTCCTCAGTGAAGAAGAGAGAGGAGAAATTTTAAAAAAATTATATCCTGGAGTCAAAAATCCCTTAAAATCTCCTTTAGAGAAGCAAAAATACTACGAATACTTAGAAAAAAATAAGCTCCTTGATTTTGACTTCTTACTTGTGAAGGCTTCAGAGCTACCCTTAGACTTCCAAAATTATTTCCTTTTTATTGATGAATTTCAAGATCTATCTCCAGAGATTTTAAAATTTTTAGCTTCTCTGAAAGATGCTGTCTTTTATCTCTTTGGGGACCCCAATCAATGTCTCTATGGCTTTAAAGGGGTTAATTTAGCTGGTATAAAGGAATTTTTGAGTAAACACAAAGAGACTATGAAAACCCTAACTCTCTCTCAAAGTTTTAGGTGCCCTCAGGAGATTCTTCACATAGCTAAAAGGTTTCACAGTTCCCCTTGGGTAATACCTGATTTTAAAAGTCATAAGAAGGGAGGAATTCTCCAAGGTTTTATCTTACCTGATGAAAAGGAAGAGAGGACTTTTCTTTTATCCCTTTGTTATCAACTATTGGGAGGCCTCTCTTTAGAAAGGGCTCATCATCACCACATAGCTCCTTCAGAGATTTTTATTCTCTCGCGAATTAGAAAGGTTTCAGAACCCCTAAAAGAGCTTTTTCTACGGGAAGGCATCCCTGTAGCTTTTCCGGAAGAGGAAGCCCTTAACTGGAAAGAGGCCCTTCAGTCCCTTAGCCACAGGCTGGAAACTTCTCCTCTTCCCTTTGAAGAAATCTGTAAAACTCTTAGCCCTCAACTTCAAAATATCCTTAGTAATTGGTATGAACTTTGGGCCAGGGATAAAGAAAAGTTGATCTCCTTTTTGAAAGGTATTGAGTTGTATGATTTAGTTCAGCCAAGCCTTGAGGGAATTAATTTTTTGACCATCCATGCCTCTAAAGGTTTAGAAGCTGAAGTAGTAATTCTCTTAGGAGCTGAGGAAGGTCTAATACCTCTTAAAATCTTTCAGGATGTTGATCTGGAAGAAGAAAAGAGAATACTTTATGTGGGCTTAACTCGAACCAAGAGGGCCTTCTATTTCACCGCTACAAAATCAAGAAGGCTATTCCAGCATCATCTGAATCAGGGGTTATCAGGATGGTTAAAAGATCTCCCAGTGAAAGAATTCTCTAAAAGGCCCCCCTCACCAAAGCAAAGGGGCCTTTTTTAAAATTTACTCCTTAAATTCAAAACCCTCTTTTTGAGCAAGTTGTCTCATCTTAGCTAAGGCCTTTTTTTCTATCTGCCTAATCCTCTCCCGTGATACCTTGAAAATATAACCAATCTCCTCTAAAGTATATCCCTCATATTCTCCTAAGCCAAAACGCATTCTGATAATCTTTTCCTCTCTGGGAGAAAGAGTAGAGAGAAATTTTTTGATACGCTCAGATATATCTCTTTTGCGGGTCTTTTCGTAAGGAGAAGGGCTTTTTTTATTCTCAATAAAATTACCTAAGGTACTTTCATCATCGCCAACAGGGGTCTCTAAGGAAACAGGATCCTTAGCAGTTTCAAAAATGACTAAAATCTTCTCATAGGGGACTTTGGTATATTCAGCCAGTTCCTCTGGGGTTGGCTCTCTCCCTAATTCCTTAGAGAGTTCATAAAAGGTCTTGAAGACATGATTTCTTAGTTCCAAAAAATGAACTGGAAGCCTGATAGTTCTTGTTTTGTCAAGTATGGCTCTGGTTATGGATTGTCTAATCCACCAGGAGGCATAGGTACTAAACTTATTCCCTTTTCTGTAGTCAAAACGATAGACCGCTCTCATCAAACCAAGATTCCCCTCTTGAATCAGATCAGCAAGACTTAATCCTTGCCTCATATATTTTTTAGCAATGGAGACCACTAATCTTAAGTTAGCTTTTACCATTTCATCTTTGGCTTGCTCTATTTGACAAATATATTTCTTTATTTCCGCGCAAAACTTTTTTACTTTTTTATCCTCTTTATATTTTTCCTCACATACCTTTATCAGGTTTTCAAAATAGTTAACATAGCTTTTTTTGGGTTTAAAATTAGGATCCCTTTTTTGCCAATTTTCAATGGTATGCTTAGCTTCAAGGATTTCAGGAATTTGAGTCTTAATGTTAAAAATAGTATTGATTATCCCCTCAAAGCCCTCACGAATCTTGCGAGAAAGCTCTTCCTCCTTTTCAGGTGTAAGTAACTCATATTTGCCCATTTCTTTTAGATAAATAGAAAGAAGCTCCTCTGTAGATGGCTCAGATATACCCTCTTCTTCTTCGTCAAGCTCTGTTTCTCCAAGAACAGTTAACTCTTTCATCTTGTCTTGGACTCTTTTTTCAATAAATTCCTCACGCTCATAAGGATCCATTTCTTTAAGTTCAATCCTATAGGTTTCCAAAAGATCAAAGATCTCTTCCATCTTATCAGGATCATGATATTCTTCAGGAAGAAGGCTATTTAATAGGTCATAAGTTAACTGACCAGACTTTCCAAGTTCAAGGATTTTATCTTGTAATTCCTTGGCCACCATTTTCCTATAAATCCCTCCTTTCGTTAATTCTTTCTTAATTTCATAAAAATAAAGCACCTAAAGCTTAACTTCAATTGCTCCACCAGTTCCAAACAAAATTATTTTTTTAATTTTTCAATAACTTTTCAACCCTTAAAAATGGCAAAAAAAGATGATTATAAATAAAGACAAAAAGATATGTATAAAATTCTTGATCAGATTGATTTTTTCATAAAAATTTAACTATTTTATATGATATGTTGTTTCACCTCCTTTTTGTAAACCAACTAAAAAATATATCTGAACACTCCTGTTTGTCAAGGCCATGGTTATTTACCCACTGTGGCTAAATAGATAACTGTTTCCTCTTTTCCATCGAGCTTCAAAAATTCATTAAAGTCCTCATCAAAGAAGGCTCCAATAGGACAGGCTTTAAGCTCAAGGGCTGTGGCAGTAAGCAATAAATTCTGACAAATATGGGCTACATCCATAAAGATATACCTTAAACCCCTTTCCCCGTATTTGGCCATGGTCCTTCTTAAAATAGCACTCCAAATAAAAACAAGGCTTGCTGTTTCTAAAAAGGCTTGGCCTAAGGCCAAATCTTTTAATAAGGGGCCAAAGTTCCCTTCCTGTAATTTTTCCAAGGCAAAATCCCGCACATCTAAGTGATATATTCCTGGAGAGATATCCTTAGCATAATTGATAGCCAAATAGGTCTCAATAGGATAAAGAGCTCCAGCAGAGGGCGCAGTTCTTAGCAAATAATATCCTGCCCTTGCCGTAACTCCCTGAATAGCAAAGCAGAGGAGGCTAATCTCCTCTAAACTTAAAGGTGTCCTCTTATAGCGCCTATCACTTCGTCTGGATATAAGGATCGAAAAAAAATCTTTAGTGGCAGGGAATTCTTTGATTTTGAGAGGAATTTTCTCAGCCTGAGGATAGGTTTTAAAGGGCGGTGCCCCTTCTAAAGGGACCTCTCTAAAGCCAAGATTACTCAAAGATAAATTTGTTCTCTTGAGAAATTGATAGCTAAGAGTCTTTTCTAAGCTCATGCCTTGCCTCCCTTGGGATAATTAAAAAGCTTCCTCTCCAAGATCTCAAGAAGAATCAGAAGCTCTTTAAAATAAAATTTCTTCCTAAATCTCTTAGGAATCTCTCTTCCCTTCAGGGAGAGGTAGTAGATCTTATAAAGATCTCTCAGCATATCCATGGCCTTTTCAAAAAAGGCACGACTATAACGAAAGGTAAAAAAGAGGGCCCAAAATAGCTTAAGCAGTTCTTCTCTATCAAAGGTTGGCATCTCCTTAAAAGCAAGTGGGTTATAAGGTTTATTTATTAGCGGCAAACAGGCATAGCTATAGAGAACCACCTTTTGTTCAGCTATTAGGTTCTTCTTGCCCAGAAGCTTTAAAATTTTCTTCAAAACCTCCTGAGAAAAAAGGGGATTTTCCTCTAATGTTTGCCAAAAGGGATAAATTTCATAGAGAAGTCCACTTTTTTGCATTAACTGGAACCATTTGTAGACCCAGAACCCCGTGAGATCTTTGAGAAGCTCATCCCTCAGTCTTTCCGAGGGAACTTTTTTGATAAGCCCTTTATGATTAATTAATTCAGTCCAGGTCTTTTCCTCTATGGAAAAGCCCGTTCTTGCAGCATGCCGAATAACCCTTAACATGCGAACTGGATCCCTTATATACCTATCCTTAGGTTCACCTATTACTCTTATAATTCCCCTTTTTAAATCCTCAAGACCCCCAACATAGTCAAGAATTTGATGGCTAAAGGGATCATAGAAAAGGGCATTGATGGTAAGATCTCTCCTTTGGGCATCTTCTTCAGGGCTGCCATAGTTTTCCTTATGACTTTCATCAAGCTCCTCTCTTCCTCGAAAGGTGGATACCTCTACAAAAAAGTCCCTCCTAATATAAATATGCACAATAGGGAACCTTCTTCCTATAAGCCTTGAGTTAGGAAAAAGTCTTAATAGTTCTTCAGGTTTGGCCTCAGTAGCGATATCAAAATCTTTGGGCTCAAGATGAAGTAGCAAATCCCTAACACAACCTCCAACTAAATAGGCTTTATAGCCCTTTTCTTGCAAAAATTTGATAATTCTAAGAACAGGACGGGGGATTTTCTCTCTCAGATTTAAAACCCCTCTTTTTGAGGTAAATCTGAATAGCTGAGATGGCAGAAGGAGTAACCCCAGGAATCCTCAAAGCCTGACCTATAGATTCTGGCCTATGCCTGGTTAATTTTTCCCTAATCTCATTAGATAAGCCTGGGATCTCATAGTAATTAAGATCTGCTGGAAGTTTCATATTCTCCCATTTTTTAAATTTCTCCACCTCTCTTTTCTGTTTCTCAATATATCCACTATATTTAACTTCTGTTTCAACCTCTTCAAGAACATCTTGCGGAAACTTTTTTAGCTCGGGAAAGAGTTTACTTACACTTGTCCACTCTATTTCAGGTCTCCTTAGCAAATCAATAAGTCTTTGGGTCTCTTTAAGAGGGGAAAGGCCTAATTTTTCCAAATAATCATTAATAAAACTGGGAGTAACCTTAATTTCCCTTATGAGATCCCACAACTTTTGAATCATTTCTTTTCTCTGTAGATAGATTTCCCATCTCTCATCATCTACTAATCCCAATTTTCTACCCAATTCTGTTAATCTTAGGTCTGCATTGTCTTCTCTTAAGAGTAACCGATATTCAGCCCTTGAGGTAAACATGCGATAGGGCTCATCTGTTCCTTTGATGACCAGATCATCAATGAGCACCCCAATATAGGCTTGAGACCTGTCCAAGATAAAGGGCTCCTCATCTTTGGCCTTTAAGGCAGCATTAATGCCAGCAATTAGACCTTGGGCTGCTGCCTCTTCATAACCAGTAGTTCCATTTATTTGTCCTGCCAAAAAAAGCCCTTCAATTAGGTGAGTTTCCAGGGTATGTTTGAGTTGATCAGGATAAACAAAATCGTACTCTATACCATACCCAGGCCGAAGAATTACTGCCTTTTCCAGACCTGGAATACTTCTAACCATCTCTATCTGCACGTCCCAGGGCAAGCTGTTACTAATACCATTGGGATAAACCTCGATGGTATCTAAGCCTTCAGGCTCAAGATAAACCTGGTGGCGATCTTTATCGGCAAAACGAAAGATTTTATCCTCTATGGAGGGGCAGTATCTCACACCTCTTGCCTTTATCTTTCCTGTAAAAAGAGGGGAACGGTCAAGGGCCTTTCTTATTATCTCATGGGTTTTAGGGGTAGTATAGGTAATAAAGCAAGGCACCTGGGGTAAGGGAGGTCTTTTACCCTTATTTTTAAAGGAAAAGAGTGGCACTGGATAATCACCCCATTGTAGTTCACACTTACGATAATCAATGGTTCTACCATCAAGTCTGGGGCAAGTGCCTGTTTTGAAGCGCCCTAAGTTAAAGCCAAGCTCTTTTAGATGCTGAGATAGCCTATTTGAGGGAGGATCCCCAAGTCTTCCAGCTGGAAAAGACTCAAGGCCAATGTGAATTAGCCCCTGCAAAAAGGTGCCAGTGGCAAGAACTACCGCTTTAGCACCATATTCCTCACCAGTGCGCGTTCTCACCCCAACCACTCTCTTATCTTTCACCAAGATTTGAGAAACGGAATTTTGTCTGATATATAAATTAGGTGTTCTTTCCACAACCCTTTTCATCCTTTCTTGATAGCGAAATCTATCTGCCTGAGCACGAGTTGCTCTAACAGCTGGGCCCTTCCTGGTATTAAGCTTTCTAAACTGAATACCTGTCTCATCAATGGCAAGAGCCATCTCGCCTCCAAGGGCATCAATCTCCTTCACTAAGTGTCCCTTACCAATCCCTCCAATTGAGGGATTACAGCTCATAGCCCCAATTCTCTCAAGGTTAAGAGTAAGCATTAAAGTTTTACAACCCATACGAGCTGCGGCTAAAGCAGCCTCAATGCCTGCATGACCTCCCCCAACCACAATGACCTCAAAGGTTTCTAAAAAATTCATGGCCATATAAAAATTATAATTCAAAAATCAGATTTTTAGAAGCTAAAGAGGGAGAAGTAATAGGAAGAATTGGGGCAGGCTTAAAGCCTGCCCCAAAAAGACTAACCGAGAATGGCTTTTAAATCCTCATCAGGGGTGCTAACTGGTTTTAAATTATAGTTTTGCACAATAAAATTAGCCACATTTTTACTTAAAAAGGCTGGCATGCTGGGACCAAGCCTCATATTCTTAATACCCAGATAGAGTAAAGTCAGAAAAATAGCAATGGCCTTTTGTTCATACCAGGAGATAATTAGAGATAGGGGTAGCTCGTTTACACTCACATCAAAGGCCTTAGCCAGAGCCAAAGCTATCTGAATAGCTGAATAGGCATCATTGCACTGACCAATGTCTAAGAGCCTGGGTAATCCATTTATAGTTCCAAGGTCTTTATCAAAAAACCTAAATTTGCCACAGGCAAGGGTTAAAACTACACAATCCTCAGGCACCTTTTCCACAAATTCAGTATAGTAATTTCTCACAGGCTTAGCTCCATCACAACCTCCTACAAGGAAGAAGTGCCTGATCTTTCCTGCCTTAACCAGTTCAATCACCTTATCTGCCACAGAGAGCACAGCTTGCCTGGCAAAGCCAGTCATTACCTCCTTTCCAGGTTTATCCTCCTTAAACCCCTCCATTTGAAGGGCCATCTCAATAACAGGGGCAAAATTTTCATCAGAAATATGCTTGACCCCTGGATAGCCAACTGGACCAAGGGTAAAGACTCTATCTTTGTAAGAATCTTTAGGCGGCATAAGACAATTAGTAGTCATCACAATGGGACCAGGAAAGGCTTCAAATTCCTTTTGCTGATTTTGCCAAGCCGTTCCGTAATGTCCATAAAAATGGGGAAACTTTTTAAGTTCTGGATAACCATGGGCTGGCAGCATCTCTCCGTGGGTGTAAATATAGATCCCCTTGCCCTCAGTCTGTTTTAAGAGCTCATAAAGATCCTTCAAGTCATGGCCTGAAACAAGGATAGCCTTTCCTGCCTTAACCCCCAAAGGCACCTTGGTTGGCACAGGGTGACCGTAGGCAGAGGTATTAGCTTTATCAAGGGCCTCCATAGTGAGAAGATTAATTCTGCCTGTCTCTAAGGCCCTCTCAACCCAGGTTCTTAAATCTGGAGTTTTGTCCTTAAAAATGTTTACCAAAAGTTCTTTAAAGACCTGGTAAACCTCTTCATTTCTCACTCCTAATTTAGCAGCATGATAGG
>Ga0105163_1000582_pt1 | contig 21259 bp, 19 predicted proteins | sample JNZ110809AmetaG_FD_81531 | JGI IMG/M metagenome (GOLD analysis project Ga0105163, IMG submission 81531) | Hot spring microbial communities from Jinze hot spring, China to study Microbial Dark Matter (Phase II) - JNZ 110809A | ecosystem: Environmental > Aquatic > Thermal springs > Hot (42-90C) >... | reverse complement strand
GTCTTGCCTTGATATTCGGGTTTCCATCTACAACTTCCAATTTGTATATTCGCTGGATCTCCGCTTCCACGATCGCTTTGCATATTTTCAATTATTGCCTGCTTTATCAAACTTCTCAACATGGGATTTTTTAATCTTTCTATCAAACTATCGTTTCCGCCTTCCATAGCCCAGTTTGGAATTAAAACAGTTATTCCAGTGTGAGTAGCTGTATAAGGATACTGATCAAGCGTGATATCAACACCTTCTTCTCTTGCCCTTTCTATTCTTAACAAAGTTTTTACGCTCATTCCCCAGTTACTTCGCCCTACGATTTTATGATGTGTAATTTGAACCGGGATTTTGGCTTTTTTACCTATTTCTATTGCTTCTTCAATTGCTTCCATGATTTTATTTGATTCACTTCTCATGTGTGTTATGTAAATTCCGCCATATTCACTTGCAACTTTACAAAGTTCAATAATTTCCTCTGTATCCGCAAACGAACCGGGCGGATAAATAAGTCCGGTTGAGATTCCAAATGCTCCTTCTTTCATTGCATCTTCAACGATCTTCTTCATTTTGTTAATTTCATCACGCGTGGCTTTTCTATTTTCCCAGCCCATAACTGAATCCCTTATACTTCCCTGTCCCACAAAAAATCCTATATTTGCACCAAGCTGCAATTTCCCGAATTCAGAAAATGCAACACTTAAAGGCAGTGGCGAAGAACCATCATTCCCTTCAATTACAGTAGTAACTCCCTGCCTTATAACATTTTCCATAGTTGGATCAAAAAGCAAGCCCCCGCGAGCGTGTGAGTGAATATCAATAAACCCGGGCGCAAGATAAAGCCCTTCTGCATTTATAAAATTCTTCGCTTTCTTCTTATCAAGTTTATAATCCACGGCAACAATCTTATCACCTTTGATAGCCACATCTCCGACAAACCACGGAGCCCCTGTTCCATCAATTATCTTAGCACCGTGAATTAAATAATCATACTCAAAATCCTGCCCATTAAGAAGTGATATAAGTAGGAATGGGAAAATTATTCGCAAAAACATATTTCACAAGTTTTTATGTTTGCGTAATTTCAATGCAAATAATACTTCAAAGAATTTGGCTCAACTTTGCATTCCTCTGCAATCAAAAGATTTGAAATTTTGCCAGCATCTCTTAACTCAAATAAACGAGGGACAAGTTTATCTCTCAACTCAATCGGCGTTATCGGATTTATGTAGATATTTGTTCCACCTTCAAATCCAGCTGGGACATTTATTCTCCACTTTATCAAAACATGCCAAGGCATCTTATAAACGGAGTCAAATGGGGTATAATACCATTCTTCGTTGCAAGGTATTTGGTTTCCCATAGCTGCGTGTATAGCGTGGACGAGATCGCTCATATCACGAAGTTCTTTTTCGCTTAATTCAAATGGTCTCCCGGCTTTTGACTTTGAATAAATTGATATAGTTGGAAAACGATGACCAAATCCAGCAAATGCGATTGCACTTTCATTTTCAGCAAAAACAAGATTATGATAACCCGCAAAATTAACAGCATATTCGTTATACACATTTGGATTTTCCCGCACCATTGCGATTTGTCTTTCAATTGTCGCACCCCAATCATCAAGCCCAACAAGTTGCTTGTGAAGATGATCAAATGATGCCCCAGCAGGTCTGAGCCAGTTCTGAAAAACTGCAATGTAGCGAACATAACGATTTGAACTCATTATATCAACCATCGCATCAATTGTGAATTTAAAATACCAGTAGTGTTCCTCCTGGGTCAATTCACCAGACGAACATAAATCACTTGTCCACTTTGCATTTTCAATGTAATGCCTGCGTGCAATTATAAGTTCATGACAACCTGCGAAGAAACTATCTGCAATTTTAAGCTTTTCATCCGTTGGCATCGCATTTATTTCATCCGGAGATTTCCCCATCATTCTCAATTTATAATGAACAAGGTCAATGACATGCTTCATTCCAGCAGGATTTTCAAGATAAGATTTTTTCCATTCCTCTTTGTCTTTTGACGGTCTATACTCATAATTTTTTCGCCAATAATCAAGAGTCACAATCTCAAACAAATTCCCAACCCTTCTAAATTCAGCGACACTGTCAAAGTATTTATCTGGAGATAAATAATCAATTTTTTTATAACTTCCATCTGCTAACTTAACAAGACGAGATTTTTCAGGCGGAACTTCATAATATCTCGTTTGGCAAAATGAACAATAATCCTCAGGTTGATGAACTTCAAGTGGTTTTGCGGTTTCGGGAATTTCGTTTGTAATTGGCTTATTATTTCTTCCGGGAACAGACCATACTTCGCTTTCCGTAAATGGATTAATCTGCTTGACTGTTCCATCTGGCATTATCAAATAAAGCGGTTTCATCATTTTCTAAAAGTTTTTTATCAATCACATCGCAAATTTAATTCCCAAACGATTAAAAAACAAATCAAAAGTGATTGATTTTCAAAGATTAATCAATCGGTTCATTGCCTATCCCACGCCTTTTCATCAATCTTTCTATTTCATCTACTGTCTTTGGAGCATCGGATGACAAAACCACACAACCTTTATCTGTAACAAGGATATCATCTTCAATCCTTACACCTATGTTCCAGTATTTAGGATCACAATCAGAGCCAGCGGGTATGTAAATTCCAGGTTCAATTGTTATAACCATATTTGGTTCAAGATTTCCAGGAATTCCGACATCGTGGACATCAAGCCCAAGATGATGTGTAACTCCGTGCATAAAATACTTTCCAACCTCATTTTTATCCTTTATTACCCCAAGTTTTAATAATCCATCAGCGATAACTTCCCTCGCTTTAAGTTGGAGGTCAATAAAGCTTGCACCTGGACGAACCATTTTGATTGTCTCTTCCTGGGCTTTTAAAACTATTTCGTAAATTTCCCTCTGTTCCTGTGTAAATTTTCCATTTGCCGGGATCGTTCTCGTGACATCAGCGCAATAGTTATGATATTCCGCCCCAATATCAACAACAATTAAATCACCATCCTTGATTTTTTTCCTGTTTGAGCTGTAATGCAAAATTACAGAATTTTCACCAGAGCCAATGATTGACGGAAAAGCTGGATATTCAGAACCAAGTTTAGTAAAAACATATTCAGCCAACGCTTGAATTTCATACTCATACATTCCCGGCTCACACGACATCATAATCTGACGATGTGCTTTAACAGTTATATTAACTGCTTTCTTGATAAGTTCTATCTCCTCGGGTTTCTTTATCATTCTCATTCTTGCAAGAATTGGCGTTGGATCAGAAAATTGCAATCTACTTCTTTGTGAGTTTAAAATTGATTCAAGCGTTTCAATAACCTCTTTAACATTCCCCTCATAGCAACCTGTTGGATACGGGAAATAAATAGTTTTAGCTCGTGATGCGAAAATAATTGTTCTTATCAAAGTTTTGAATTCATCAATTGGTAGTGCAAGTTGAAAACCAAGTTTTTCCGTCGCTCCTTTTGTTCCAAGTGTTCGCCCTGTCCAAACTTCACGAAGAGAATCTCGTTCTTTCAAAAATAAAACTTCACGAATTTTCAAATCCGACTTTACAGTGTCAAGCGTGATGTCATAGTATTTCCCCGTCGCTTTCCCAGCAAGTTTCAAAATAGATGGAGAAAATCCAGCTGGGACAAGAACAAGCACAGCGTCGGGCTCCTCCAGACCAGTGAGATAATAAAAGTTGTTGTCTTGTTTAAATCTGTATTCAACATCGTTTGAGCGTGTTTTTAAAGAGTTTGAATAAAAAATTGCAATCGCATCATTTCCAATTGCCGACATTAAACTTTCTCTGTTTGACTTGAAGAATGAAATCGGGAGCAAATCAAGATCCTGAGCAAAAATAGGAATTGAAATGAGAACGAGAAAAATGATTTTGAGATTTTTCATTTTGAAATTGATTTTAGTTTTTAACCGCAAACTTCTTTAAAAACTCTCAAAAAGTTTCCGCCAAGAATTTTTTTGATGTCCTCAACAGAATATCCACGTTTCAAAAGTTCTCTTGTGATATTAGGAAGAAATGTCACATCATCCATTTCAAGTGGTGTTATACTTATACCGTCAAAATCAGAGCCAATTCCGACATGGTCAACACCAACAAGTTTTGCGATATAATCAATGTGATCAATCAAGACTTCAAGAGGCGGACGCAATTCATTTGAAATTTTTCTCATAAGCTGTCTTCTTGCTTCACGATATGCTCTTTGATCGTGTTCGTAAAGAATTCTAATTGAATCAAATTGCGCTTTATACTTTTCTTCAATTTGTTTTCTCTTTGTTCCAAATGATGAATCAATATATTCAGCGTAAAAATTGACAAAGACAACCCCACCTGTTTGAGCAATTGCTTTTATTTGTTCATCTTTCAAATTTCTATAATGCGGGCATAGTTTATACACGCTTGAATGTGACGCTATAACTGGCTTTTTCGTTGTTTTTATCACATCCCAAAACGCTTGCTCACCAAGATGCGAGACATCAACTATCATCCCAAGCTCATTCATTTTTTGAACAACTTTTTTACCGAATTCACTTAATCCTTTCACTTTTAACTTTTCTGGATTTGTCGTCTCGTCAAAAGCAGAGCTTGCCCAATCAACGCTATTATTCCATGTTAAACCCAAATATCTAACGCCTCGCCTGTAAAGTTCTTCAAGTTTTTCAATGCTATTTTCAATTGCGTGTCCACCTTCAACTCCAATGATAGCGCAAATTTTTCCTTCTCTCAAAGCATTTCCAATTTCATCTGAATTTCTAACGATCGCAATTTTATCTTGATTTCTTTTTGCAATTGAATAAAGAGTGTCAATCATTTGATTTGCCCTTTTAAACGAGTTTTTTTCATACGCAACTGGATCAACCCAAACAGCAAAGACCTGAACATCAACGCCACCCTTTTTCAATCGGACAAGATCTGAATGCCCATTTTTTGTTTCAACTGTTATATCTTCACCCTCCATCGCTCTTAACAAAACATCGTTATGAGTGTCCGCAACGATCGCATCATAATGAAGTTTTAAATAATCAATTGGCTCAACTTTTGGATTTTCCCTTTGACCGCAGGCGAAGGAAAAAATTAAGAAAGAAGCAATTAAAATTTTACGCATCGTTTTCACTTTTTATTTTTTAGACAATTCCTTTGAAATCAAAGTTCTCAAGATAATAGACAACTCTTTCAAGAAATCTTCCGCCGAGTGCACCGTCAATTATGCGATGGTCAAATGTTAATGTCAAAAATGAAATTGAACGAATTGCGATAAAATCTTCATCATTTCTCGTTATCACAACGGGTCTTTTCTTAACAGCACCGACACCGAGAATTGCAACTTGAGGTTGATTTATAATTGGAGTTCCGATTATGTTTCCAAAAACTCCATAGTTCGTTATGCTGAATGTCCCGCCTTGAACATCATCGGGAGTTAATTTTTTAGCCCTTGCTCTTGTGACGATGTCGTTAATTGCTCTTGCAAGCCCAATGAAATTTTTCTCATCTGCATTTTTCACAACAGGAACAATTAAACCATAATCTGTTGCAACCGCAATTCCAAGATTTATAAATTTTTTGATGATGATTTTATCACCATCAACACTGCTGTTTATCATCGGAAAATCTTTTAAAGCCCTAACAACTGCATCAGCGATGAATGGAGTTAAAGTTAATTTGAAACCTTCCCTTTTTTGAAATTCATCCGAATTTTTCTCAATAAATGCCATTATCTCGGTCATATCACACTCGGAAATAGCAGAAACATGTGGCGATGTTCTAACACTGCGAACCATATGTTCAGCCATAGCTTTAAGGACATGGCTCATCTCTATGATTTCAACTTTTCCTTCAGGATCGGAAACCGGCTTTGCCTCTTCAATTTTTATCTCTTCAAATTCAATCGGTTTAACTTCAACTTTCTTTTTTCTCGTCTCAATGTAATTTAAAAGATCGTTTTTCGTTAACCTTCCGCCGTGACCTGTGCCGGGTATTTTTTCAAGCTCTTCAATTGAAATACCTTCACGCTTTGCAATTTCTCTCACAACAGGAGAATAAAATCTTTTCGCTCGTGCTGGAATTTCCTCAAGAACTGGACTTTCAATTTCTTTCTCAACCACTTTGATTTCCTCAACTTTTTCAACTGGCTTAACATCTACAAATTTTGGTGTGGTTTCAGTGACAGCTTCGGTTTCTATATATGCGATTACGGTTCCAACTGCAACAGTTTCGTTTTCTTTATATAAAATTTCTGTCAAGATTCCGCTCGCTGGCGATGGTATTTCAGTATCAACTTTGTCGGTGCTAATCTCAAGCAAAATTTCATCTTTTTGAACTCTATCACCGGGTTTTTTATGCCATTTTAAAATTGTTCCCTCTTGTAAACTTTCCCCCATTTTTGGCATTATGACCTCAACTTTCATAAATTTACCTCTTGATTTTGTTTTCACTTAAAGAAAGCGAACAAAATTCCAATCAAAGCTCCAACTTGCCCAATCCAGAAAATAAACATCCACCTTATCAACGACGCATAATGCGATAACATTTCAGCCCGCAATTTTGAAATTTCTTCTTTCATTTCAATGCGAAGTTTTACAACTTCATCAGTTATCATCTTCTCAAGCCGCGTGGTCTCATTGGTTATTTTCTGCTCTAATTTTGCCACCTCCTCGCCTATCATCTTTTCAAGCCGTGTGGTCTCGTTCGTTATTTTCTGATCCAACTTCGTCACCTCCTCGCTTATCACCTTCTCAAGCCGTGATGTCTCACTCGTTATTTTCTGTTCCAACTTTGTCACCTCTTCACCTATCATCTTCTCAAGCCGTGTGGTCTCGCTGGTTATTTTATTATCCAACTTCACAACTTCGTCTGTTATCTTTTGTTCAACTCGTGCGGTCTCATCAACTACTCTTTTCTCAATTAACACCCTTTCATCTGCAACTTTACTTGCAAATTTATCCATAGCAAGCTCAATTACATCCTCTTTTGTCCTTTGATAAACTTTGTTTAGCAACTCAACCAATGAATCCGACGCTTCATCGCCGAGCTTTTCTCTTAATGCCTTTGGAATTGTTATGACAAGCATATTTCCTCCAAATTAACTTTTTATGGCTCAATATCTTATTAACTCTTCAAGTGCTTTAACAATCCACTCCGTTTGAGGAAGTGCTGCTTCTTCAAGCGTAGGCGCATAAGGAATTCCGGGGACATCAAGCCCTGCTACTCTCTTAACAGGTGCATCAAGATACTCAAACGCTTCTTCTGAAATAATTGCGGAAATTTCCGCTCCAAATCCAGCTGTCAATGTATCTTCGTGGACGATTAAAACTCTGCTCGTTTTTTTAACAGAATTTAAAATTGTCTCCTTATCAAGAGGATTTATCGTTCTTATGTCAATGACTTCAATCTCAACCCCATATTTTTGCTCAACGATTTTAACAGCATCAAGCGATTTATAAACCATCAAACCCCAGGTTATTATCGTCGCATCTTTTCCGCTCTTTTTAACTTTCGCCTTGCCAAAAGGAAGAAGATAATTTTTATCTGGTTCTGGGGCCATCGCTTGCGGTGCTCTATACAGTGCTTTATGTTCAAGAAATAAAACAGGGTCTTCAATTCTACAAGCAGTTTTTAAAAGTCCTTTTGCATCGGCAGCGTTTGAAGGATAAGCGATGAAAATTCCCGGAAGATGTGCGAAAAATCCCTCTATATTTTGACTGTGATAATGTCCCCCGTGAATATATCCTCCAACTGGAACTCTTATAACAACCGGCGCTGACCAATGCCCGTTTGACCTGTATCTAAATGGAGCAAGTTCATCTCTTATCTGCATCATCGCAGGCCAGATATAATCTCCAAATTGAATTTCAACAACGGGTTTATAACCTTTAACCGCAAGCCCAATGGCTGTTCCAACGATACTTGCCTCAGCAAGTGGAGAGTTAAATGCTCTATTCTTTCCAAATCTATTTGTCAAACCTTTCGTCGCTGTAAAAACTCCACCCTTGGGATCTGCGATATCTTCACCATAAACGAGCATCTTCGGATTTAATTCCATTTCCTCGTGAAGTGCGTGATTTATCGCATCAACCATAACAATTGGATTCCCTGATGGAACACTTGCTTCATAATTTAATTTTCTCGTTTCCTCAGGTGCATAAATGTGAAGCATAACGGTTTCTGGTGAAGCGTAAGGTTTCTTTTCCGCATTTTCAACCGCAAGTTCAATCTCTTGATTTAATTCATCGTAAATTTTCTCAATTTCATCTTTCGTCAAAATTCCCTCATTAATCAGCAAATTTTCCATCTTCAAAATCGGATCATTCATTTTATCTCGTTCAAGTTCCTCAGGAGTTCTATATTTTCTGTGGTCGTCAGAAGAAGAGTGCGGAATTAATCTTACAACATTTGCAACGACCATCGTTGGACCAAGTCCCGAGCGAGCTCTTTCAACTGCTTTTTTCATTGTTTGATAACTTTGTATAAAATCTGTCCCATCAATTTCATATACTTCAAGACCAAAGAAACCCTGTCCGATTTTTGCAACCGAAGCGCCGGAAGTTTGTTCGTAAATTGGAACTGAGATGGCAAATCTATTATTTTGAATCACAAAGATAACAGGCAATTTATCTTTGCTTGCCCAATTTAACGCTTCGTGAAATTCACCTTCACTTGTTGAGCCATCTCCGCCAGAGACATAAACAACTTCATCTGTTCCATCTCTTACGCAACCCATCGCTGTTCCAACAGCTTGAAGATATTGCGTTCCTGTTGGGCTTGATTGAGTTATTATTCTCAATTCTTTTTTCCCAAAATGAGCAGGCATTTGTCTTCCACCCGTTGCGGGGCAATCAGCTCTACCGAAAACACTGTAAAAAAGTTCTTCAAGCGTAACACCAAGCTGATAAACAAAAGCCCAATCTCTGTAATAAGGGTAAGCCCAATCATATCCCGGACGTAGGGTCATTGCACTTGCAACTTGAATTGCTTCATGACCCGAAACCCCAATGTGAAAGAAAACCTTCCCCTGCTTTAACAATGTCATCGCTTTATTATCTATCTGTCTTGCGACATACATTGATTTCAAAGCTTGAATTAACACATCCGGCTTCAATTCAGCGGTTATTTCAACGCCTGGTTCAATTTCAAAATTACGATTGACCTGTTTGGTCGTATTCCTTGGCATGGCAAGTTTCAAATTTTGTTTTCTTTTATTTTAAAAAAATTCTCCATTCTTTTCAACAAGCTCTGTGGAATGCTCAACAAATTTAACCCCAAAAACACGCTCAAATTTTTCCTTTAAATTTAACTTAACCTCATCCATATCAACATCACACTTCAAAATTTCCTTCATTGATGTCATCTTAACATCTTTCAATCCACACGGAAAGATCAAATCAAAAAATTTCAAATCGGTATTAACATTCAAAGCAAACCCATGCATCGTGACCCAACGACTTACTTTTATCCCGATTGAAGCAATTTTCCCATCTTTGACCCATACACCGGTTAACCCAGTTTTTCTTTCCGCATCTATTCCGTAATCTTTAAGTGTTAAGATGATTACTTCTTCAAGTTTTCTCAAATAAGTATGGACATCAATTCCAAACTCATCAAGTTTAAAAATTGGATAACCAACGATTTGTCCCGGACCGTGATATGTGATTTTTCCGCCACGGTCAATTTGATAAATTTTTGCTCCGGCTTGTTCAAGGAAAAATTTGCTCACCTTCAAATCCTGTTCATCCCCCGCTTTACCTATCGTATAAACATGTTGATGCTCAACGAAAATTAACACATTTGGAATCTTCCCAATCGTGCGCAGGTTATGAAAATGCAGTTGCAAACTCCAAATTCTCTCATAATCCGCCAAACCCGGAATATCTATCAAAATCGCCTCCAAATCTTCAATTGCTGATTTGTTCTGAAATTTTTTAAAAATTAATAAATTTGCCCGAACAGACAAAATTCAACCCAAGCGAAAAATTTTAAAAACTTGCTTGACAATGAGCAACTTCTTTCATAATTTTGAAACAAAAATAAACCAAAACAGGTTAATAATTTTGAAAACAAAATTTGCTCTCTGAAAATTGACAAGCGTAATTATAATTGTCTTTTTCGCGTTCGTTTTTGTATTCCTTACCTGGGCTTTGATAAATCTGACGCAGAAAAAGAAAAAACTTCTACCTGAATACATAAACGGGAAACCAACGGTTGCTTTTTTCTGGACCGATGAACACAAATGCAGAGAAATGGAAAAATTTGTAAATGAATTAAAAGAAAATTTCAAAGGCAGTGTCAAGGTTTTAAATTTTAATGTGCTTAAAGATTATCAAATAGCCGAAAATTATCTGATTCTGAATGTTCCAACAGTGATTTTGTTTGACAGGGAAGGAAATCAAATTTTGAAAATAACCGAAACAAAAGATTTTGCAAAACTTGAATCAAAATTAAAAGAAATCATCTAACCAGGAGGTGAAATTAAATGCGAATTGGAATCTTAACAGGCGGTGGGGATTGCCCGGGTCTTAATGCTGCAATCAGGTCGGTTGTTCGCAAAGCACTTGCCTCTGGACACGAGACAATTGGAATAAGATACGGGTGGAAAGGTTTAATGACGCTTGACACCTTCACGCTTGATCTTAACAATATATCTGGAATCCTACCACGTGGCGGAACTATACTTGGTACATCCAGAACAAATCCATATAAACATCCCGACGGAGAGAAAGCAATTCTTGAAAATCTTGAAAAGGCAAAAATTGACGCACTTGTTGCAATCGGCGGTGAAGATACTTTAAGCGTTGCCTATAAACTCCACAAAGCTGGTGTCAATATCGTTGGAATTCCAAAAACAATTGATAACGATGTGCGTGGAACTGATTACTCCATCGGTTTTGATACTGCGGTGAACATTGCAACAGAGGCAATTGACAGAATTCACACAACAGCTGAAAGTCACAATCGCGTCGCTGTCGTTGAAGTTATGGGGAGACACACTGGCTGGATTGCGCTCTATTCAGGGCTTGCTGGTGGAGCTGATGTCATCTTAATTCCAGAGAAACCATTTGACATTGACCAAGTTTGCAAGATAATTGAAAAAAGACACGCCCGCGGAAAAAATTTCAGCATCGTTGTCGTTGCAGAAGGAGCTAAATTTAAAGTTGAAGAACATGTTGATAAAGATGGAACTTTGATCGTTCAAGATTTAAGAGTTGACGAATTCGGTCATGTTCGCCTTGGCGGAATTGGAAATCTTGTAGCTGACCAGATTGAAAAAAGAACTGGAATGGAAGCAAGAGCAACGATATTAGGACACATACAACGCGGTGGCTCGCCAACAGCATTTGATAGAATACTTGCAACAAGATTTGGTGTCAAAGCAGTTGAACTTATAAACGAAGGAAGATTTGGTGTGATGACAGCACTTCAAGGTAATGAAATCGTTGATGTTGAACTCTACGAAGTTGTCGGCGGATTGAAAACTGTTAACCCTGAATTATTTGAGATAGCAGAAGTGTTTTTCGGTTGAGGTTTTTGACTTGAAAAATTTAAGCGAGCAATTAACAATGTCTATAGATATAGCCCTCGTTCATCCATTATTTATTGAGAAGGATCCAGTTGAAAAGAAAATTATGACACCATATTTCCCCCTTGGTTTAATGTATCTTGCCTCTGTTTTGAGAGAAAATGGTTATGAGGTTGAACTCTTTGATTGCACATTTAGAAAAGATTTTGATGAGTTTGAAAATTTTATGAAAACAAAGAAACCAAAACTTGTTGGCATAACATCATTAATTACAATCCGAAGAAATGCTCTCATCATAGCAGACATCGCACACAGATATGGTGCAAAGGTAATTTTAGGAGGACCTGATCCAACTGCCCTACCAGAAAGATATTTGCTTTACAAAGGGACAAAAAATGAATTCCCTGTTGATGCGGTCGTATTTGATGAAGGTGAAATTACAATGCTTGAACTTGCAAATTTTTACTTCAAAAAAGATGACTTCCCAAATGATTTGATGGAAATTAAAGGATTAAGATTGAGAGATGATAATGGAAAAGTTATCTCAACTGGGAATAGAGAATTAATTCAGAATCTTGATTCAATTCCATTTCCAGCGCGTGATCTCGTTGATATGGACGATTATAGAAAAGCCTGGCGAAAGAAACATGGCTACTGGTCTCTTACCATAATAAACAGCAGAGGTTGTCCTTATCATTGCTCGTGGTGTCAGAAAGCTGTGTTTGGAAGAAAATACAGAATCCGCTCTCCGCAAAATTCAGCGCAGGAAATGAAACTTTTAAAAGAAGTTTACTCACCCGACTTCATAAGAGTTGTTGACGATATAACAGGCGTTCAAAAAAATTGGGTTTTAAAATGGAGTGAAGAAGTCATAAAAAGAGATGCGATCATACCTTTTGAATGCCTAACACGAGTAAATCTCGCCTCCGAGGATATGCTGAAAGCGTTAAAAGATATGGGATGTGAAAAAATTTATTTTGGAGCCGAATCAGGCTCGCAAAAAGTTCTCAACGCAATGGATAAAGGTATAACCGTTGAACAAATTTACAAAGCTTCGGAACTTTGCAAGAAGCTCGGAATCAAAACTTATTTTTTCATGATGGTTGGTTATCCGGGTGAAGATATTGAGGACATAAAACTTTCAATCAAACTTTTACGAGAAACACTCCCGGATGAATTCAGCACAACGATCGCTTATCCATTGCCGGGGACAAAGTTTTACGAACAGGTCAGAGACAGATTGATGTTTGAATCACAGGACTGGATGCTTGATTGGGATTATACAGCGGAGAATAAACTTTTATTCAAGCGTGAAAAATACAACACGACATTTTATCGTTGGGCAATTAGATGGATGAATAGAGAATGGAAAGATGCGTGGTATAAAGCCGGGAAGAAAGCAAATTTTTATGAAAAATTCAAAAACAAAATTGAACTTCAAATTTCAAAGTCAATTGTTAACTTTCTCGCTCACACTTCAAAATCAAATGTAGTTCAATTTCAGCCAGCTGAGGGAAGATAATGAGAAGATTCAGAATAAATAAAATTTTCTGGGACTCCTACGCTCCCGTTTACGATGAAAAGAAAAAGGATTTTGATTTATACCTGAGGCATAAAAATTTGAAAATTTTAAAATCATTTTTCTCATCTGGGCAAACTCTTCTTGAGATCGGTTGTGGAACTGGGACTGAATCAGTTGAAATGCTAAATTATGGCTGTAAACTTGTCTTAACAGATATCTCATTTGAAATGTTAAAAATTGCACGACGAAAAATCACAACGGTTGCAAACACGAGCGGAGATAATTTTCCCAAAGTTATAAATTTACCTGCTGAATATATTGACTCTTTCAAAATTCAATTTGACGGCGCTTATTCCTCATTCGGCGTTTTAAACTGCATAACCAACATAGAGAATTTTTTTCAAAAACTCCACAAAGTTTTGAAACCAAATTCTTATTTCATAACATCAATAATCAATCGCTGGTATTGGGGTGATTTTTTATTTTTCACACTTGGGATAACAAACTACTTGCGAAAAAGATTAAAAGGCTGGGGTTATATCTCGCTTGATGGGAAAGAATCCAACGCAGTCGCAAGATATTACTCAATTAACGACATAAGAAATTTTTCAAAAAATTTTTTCTCAATTGAAACCTGCTTTGCGCTCCCGTTTCTTTTACCCCCTGCTTATCTCAAACCAACCGAGCGTCTCCCTAAAAAAATTTTAAACGCACTTGATAAAGTTGAATCTATCATCTGGCATAGTTTCCCATTTAAATACTTTGGCGAACAAACCGTTATCGTTTTAAAAAGATTGTGAAACTCATCTATATAACCCATTAGCGTAAATATATTCCTCAACCTCAGCTGGAACAAGATATTTGATTGACTTTCCATTTCTAACTCTTTCCCTTATTGAAGATGCTGAAATTTCAATGTTTGGAACAGTTATAAACTCGGCAAATTTTGAAAACTCCGTATCTGGAATTGTGTAATTCGGGCGATTGAAAACGATAAGTTTTGCTTTTTTAACTATCTCGTATGGCTCTTTCCATGTGTGAAATTCTTTAAACTGATCAGCACCAATTAGAAGATAAAACTCATCTGTTTGAGATTCTCTGGTCAATTGATTTATCGTATCAATCGTATAGGAAACTCCACCACGTTTAATTTCAATATCGGAGACCTCAAAAAACGGATTATTTCTTATCGCAATTTTTACCATTTCAAATCTATGTTCGGGGCTTGCAATTTGAGAAAGATAACTTTTCTCCTGTTTATGAGGCGGGCTTGAACAGGGGATAAATATAACTTTGTCAAGTTTCACTTCTTCCCTTATACGCTCGGCAACTATCAAATGCCCAATATGAGGTGGATTAAATGTTCCACCGAAAATTCCAATTTTCATCAGTCAAAAACCGCTATCTTTCTTTTCTTCAAAAGATTCAAAATTGCTGACCTTGTTCTCTTGAAATCATCAGATTTTAAATCTTTCAAAATTGGCGAGTAAACTTTTTTAAGAGTTTCAATATCACGAGCATACTCAATCCTTTTCAACGGGACAAAGAGAACATCAAGATCATTTGTAAATTTCAAAATGTTAAGTTCGTCCGTTTCACTTTCTATCTTTGATAAGAATTTTTCGTGAAACTTTTTTACACCTATCAATCTGTTTGGATTGTCTCTGTAAATTGAGGTGACAACAACATCATATTTATGTGTCATAACTTCGTAAGCATTGTTTATCCACGGAACTGGGTAAATGAAACTTGCAACTTCAAGCAGAACAACAAACTTTCTCTCGTCGCTGAATGCTTTTGAAATGCTTTCAAGATAGATATTTCCATCTCCTTCAAAAACGAAAACTTTAACTCTCAAAGGGAAAACTTGAATCAAGAAGTCGCATGTTTTATAATCGTGAAAATAAACATAAACATTTGTGTTTCTGCTTTTTTGAACATAGTATTCGGCGATATCGTGGAGCATGGATTTGTAAATTTCAACTTTTTCCTCATACGAGAAGCAATCATCAACTTTCAAATCTTCTAATCTCGCTGGGATGATTACGAGAGCTTTTTCTGTCTGGAACATATTTCTTTACTTTTTATTTTCAAGTCATTGATAATATCGCATCCATCAAGCGTGCTGGATTCTGGCTTGAGATGATAAATTTCTCAACTTTTGTAAGTTTTTTAAATAAACTTTGACTTTGTTTTAATTCTTGCATTTCAATTTCAACCCCACCTTTGCTTGCGTAGACGATCGCAACAGTTCCAAAAGTGCCTCTCACACCCCACCCACCAAATTTTCTCCATAGATTTTCATCAATTAACTTGACACTTTTGATTTCAGATTTTCTTATTCTGAATTTTACCAATCTAAAAAACCCGATAAAAACCAAAAGTTCATTCCATTTTACAAGAACTGTCATCTTCCCGATAAAGCCAATCAGAAAAAGTTCAAAGATAATCACTCCGCCCAGCATAAGCCATAACGCTTCTCGCTTTTCAAACTCTGGATTAAATAAAGGAAGAGCGAAAATAATTGGAATCCAAGCAAATATCAGGAAATAAATCCATTTCGGGAGATATTGTTCCTCTTTGTATAAAAGTCCTGTTACTGTTTCCATAAAGTTATTCCTTTTGTTGTCAAGTTTCAAACATATTTCATTGCTGTTGCGAGGTCTTTATCACCGCGACCAGATAAATTGACAATTACAATTTCATCTTTTCTCATTTTCGGCGCGATTTTCATTGCGTAAGCGACAGCGTGAGCACTTTCAAGAGCAGGTATTATCCCTTCAAGTTTTGAGAGCAAACGAAATGCCTCAATTGCTTCATCATCCGTTGCAATTGTATATTCAACAAGCCCTGCATCTTTAAGAAAGGAATGCTCAGGTCCAACGCCAGGATAATCAAGTCCAGCGGAAATTGAATGTGTGTTAAGTACTTGTCCATCCTCATCTTGCAAAAGATATTGCATAGCGCCGTGTAAAACCCCGGGCTTTCCAGCAGTCAAAGACGCAGAATGTAATCCCGTGTCAAGACCTTTCCCACCTGCTTCAACTCCGATTAACTTAACATTCGGCACATGCTCAATAAATGGATAAAAAATCCCGATTGAATTGCTTCCACCACCAACGCAGGCAATTATTACATCTGGGAGTTTCCCTTCAATTTCAAGAATCTGTTTCTTCGTTTCCTTTCCAATTACACTTTGAAAATCCCTCACCATCATCGGGTAAGGATGCATTCCGACGACAGAGCCGATCATGTAGAAAGTAGTTTTAACATTTGTCACCCAATCACGAATTGCCTCGTTTATCGCTTCTTTTAGAGTTTTACTTCCAGATGCTGCGACGGGTCTTACATCCGCACCAAGCAATTTCATCCTGTAAACATTCATTTCCTGCCTTTTCATATCTTCCTCACCCATATAAATTACACACTCAAAATCAAAAAGCGCACAAACTGTTGCAACTGCAACTCCGTGCTGACCTGCACCGGTTTCTGCAATTATTCTTCTTTTTCCCATTCTCTTCGCAAGAAGTGCTTGACCAATTGTGTTGTTTATTTTGTGTGCCCCCGTGTGGCACAAATCTTCCCTCTTTAAGTAAATTTTTGCTCCACCAAGATACTCGCTCAATCTACGTGCTAAGTAAAGTGGCGTAGGACGTCCAACATAATTTTTAAGATAATAATCAAACTCCTCCTGAAAACTCTTATCATCTCGCAACTTCAAATACCACCGCTCAAGCTCCTCAACCGCTGGAACTAATGTTTCAGGAATAAATTTACCACCGTAAATCCCAAAATATCCTCTTGAATCTGGAAGATTTAATTTCATATCATAACACTCTTTGCGTTTTCAATGAATTTCTTAATCTTCTCAAAATTTTTCTTCCCCGGAAAATCTTCAACACCACTTGACACATCAACAGCGTAAGGTTTAACTTTCAAAATTGCATCCTTAACATTTTCAGAATTTAATCCACCCGATAAAATCACTTTATATTTTTCGCTCAAACCAACAATTTTATCCCAGTTAAATGTCTTCCCCGTTCCACCAAATTCACCATCAATGAAAGTGTCAAAATGAACATAATCAACATCGTAATTTTGCAAAATTTTTTCAGAGAAGTTATCCCCGACTTTGAAAGATTTAACAACTTTAACATAACTTTTTAATTTTTCGCATACATCCGGGCTCTCATCCCCACTTAATTGCACAACATCAATCATCGTCTGATCAATTATTCGTTTAATTTCTTCAACATCATTATTGACAAAGACACCAACGCAAAGGGCAAATGACGAAACCTCACGAATTATTTCAGCGGATTTTTCCGGCTCAATATACCTTTTGCTTCCTTTGTAAAATACAAACCCAAGCATATCAGCTCCTGATTCAACAGAGTTTATCGCATCTTCAAAATTTGTGATACCACATATTTTTACAAGAACCGACATTGATTAATCCCGTTTTAATTTTTACCAAGCAATTCAAAAATTTTCCCGACTTTATCATTTGATCTCATCAAAGATTCACCGACGAGAATTGCATTAAAACCAGCATCAATTAACTTCAAAACATCGTTTTTGTCCTTAATTCCACTTTCACTTACTTTTATCACATCTGGCGGAAAAAGAGAAGAAAATTCAATTGACCTTGAAATGTCAACTTCAAGTGTTTCAAGATCACGATTGTTAACCCCGATTATCTTTGGATAAGGCGAGACCTTAAGAGCTCTTGCTATATCGTGACGATCAAAAACTTCAACTAAAACCTCAAGCCCAATTTCACCAGCAATTGACAGATAATCTTCAAGTTGAACATCATCAATCAATCTTACAATTAGCAAAATTGCATCCGCACCGATATATTTCGCTTCGTAAATTTGATACTCATCAATTATAAAATCTTTTCTTAACACAGGGATTTTAACGCTGTTTTTGACTTGTGAGAGATGCTGTTTTTTCCCGCCGAAAAATTCAAAATCCGTAAGAACAGAAATTGCACTTGCGCCCGCTTTTTCATATTGTTTTGCAATTTCAACCGGTTCAAATCCATCAACGCTCAAATTTCCAGATGAAGGAGAAAATTTCTTTATCTCCGCAATTATTTTAATTCCATCTCCGTTGCTCAAAGCATGTGCAAAGTTTCTATGCTCATAATTTAAAACATCAACTAACTTCTTCAAATCTTTCAAAGGCAAAATTTCTTTTGTGCGTTCAATTTCTTTGACCTTGCTTTCAACTATTTTTTTAAGCGTGCTCACTTTTTTGACCCTGTTATTTTTAATTCAATGATTTTTCTGTTCGTTTTTTTCAAAACCTCAAAATAAAAATCTCCAAACTTTATTTTTTCACCTTCTTCAGGAATTCTACCTGCAAGTTTTGAAACAAAACCACCAAGACTTTCATAATCCGTTCCCTCTGGAATATCAACATTAAATTTCTTGTTGAAATCACTCACTTGCATACTTGCATCAACGACTATTGAACCATCTTTCAAAATTTCATAATTTTTCTCAACTTTATCATACTCATCGTGTATCTCTCCGACAATTTCTTCAAGTATATCTTCAAGCGTTACAATCCCCTCAAAACCGCCGAACTCATCAACTACGATTGCCATATGAATTTTATTTTTCTGCAACTCCCTCAAAAGTTCGCTTATCTTCTTCGTCTCTGGGACGAAATAAGCAGGTCTTACAAGGTCATATAAAACAAACAAGTTTGGCTCTTCAATGTAATTTATCAAATCCTTCGCATAAACTATGCCGATTATATTGTCAATCGTGTCTTTATAAACTGGCAGGCGAGAATAACCTTCATTCAAAACGACTTTGACAACTTTTTCTCTTGGCGCATTCACATCAAGAGCGACAACCTTTGTTCTCGGTATCATTATCTCACGAACAGTTTTATCGTTGAATTCAAGGACATTTTTCAAAAGTTGATTTTCGTCTGGTGTTTCATCTTGCTTAACATTTCTCATCAAAAACTCAAATTCATGTCTTACAAAATTAACACTTTTTGGAGCAAACTTTGCTACATATATCTCTGGGATAAAGCTTAAAATCTTGAAGAGCAAAAAACTTAACACGAGAATCGGCTCAAAAAATTTAATAAAAAATTCTGGCTCCCTTTCAACAAGATGATAAGTTAAACGAACGATGTAAAGTAAAATAGGCACAAATAAAATCAAGAGCAGAAAGATATTTTTCCTTCCATTAATCCATGCACCAAGGATTAAAAAGCCGAAAATTACGGGCAAAAATTTCAAAATTGCGAAAGAAAGGGAAAAATAACCCGCCGATTTCCTGAACTTTTCAATTTTGCTGGCGATTGAACTTCTTAACCTTTCAACATCTTCAAGCGAAATGATCGCAAATTCAAGAATTGACGCAGATATACCAAACAAAATTAACGATATTGAAATCAAAAGAGACATAAAATTTGGCTAAAATTTATGGGTTTGAAAATTTATTCGTCAGCTCAATTAAATCTTCAAGTTTTTTCTTTGCTTTGCCAGAATCTATCGTTTCTTTTGCCATTTCAATTCCTTCGGAAATTGAATCAGCAACCCCAGAGACATAAATCGCAGCTCCAGAATTTAAAAGCACGACATCTCTTTGCGGTCCTTTTTCACCTTCAAGAAGTCGCTTTATAATTCCAGCATTAGTTTTTGCATCTCCACCGAGAAGTAAATTTATGTCCCATCTTTTTAATCCGAAATCTTCTGGTGAAATCTCGTAAGTTTTTATCTCCCCATTTTTCAACTCGCTTATTTTCGTATGCCCAGAAATTGAAATTTCATCAATCCCACCTGCGCCGTGAACGACAAGAGCATGTTTTGAACCGAGTTCCTTCAAAACATTTGCAATTTTTTCGGTTAAATTTTCAGCAAAGACACCAAGCAGTTGTCTTTTTGCACCAGCTGGATTTGTGAGCGGTCCAAGTATGTTGAAAATCGTCCTAATTCCCAGAGATTGTCTCACAGGACCTGCATATTTCATTGAAGTGTGATAAAGCGGTGCAAAGATAAAAGCAAGACCAATTTCTTCAAGGCAAATTTTTGCTTGCTCGGGCGTAAGTTCAATTTTAACGCCAAGTTCCCTTAACACATCAGCACTGCCACATTTACTTGAAACTGCTCTATTTCCATGTTTTGCAACTTTTACACCAACTGCACTTGCAACTATTGCCGACGCAGTGGATATATTAAAAGTCCCAACCTCATCTCCGCCCGTTCCACATGTGTCAATTAAATTATCATCTTCAAAATCAATTCTCAAAGATTTCTCTATCATTGCCTTTGCACATCCTGCAATCTCATGAGAGGTTTCCCCCTTCATTCGCAAACCGACAAGAAAACCAGCAATTTGCGCATGATCCGCTTCTCCATTCATTATCTGACGCATCGCAAAGTATGATTCCTCAAATGTTAAATCCTGCTTTTGAACGAGTTTTGCAATTGCATTTCTTATCATAAAACTTGAAACTTTTTGTAAAAAATTTACTGCTTGTGCGTTAAATTATCAAATTTTTTCAGCGCAACCTCAACTCAATTTGCAAATTGAAAATGTTTATCTTAAATTATTCACGCAATCACAAAATTAAACCATTGCTCCACAGGTTGAAAAAATTTTCAGCGACAATTTTATCAATTATATTCTTCGGGTGCTCAATCTGGAAAAGTGCAACGAGTGAATTCAACGCTTATTTCAATACATACTACAACGCAAAAGTTATATTTGAACAGGTTGAAGAAGTTATCCAGAATAGAACTTTTTCCGAAAAATTTTTAAGCATTGAAAAATTTGACGCCGAACTTCAACTCCCCCCGAATGAAAAAAATAAACTTGACGATGTCATAAAAAAATGCTCAAAAATTTTGCAATACTACATCAACACTTCAATATCCGATGATGCGCTTCTTATGATTGGAAAGTCCTACTTTTATCAGGATAACTTCACAGGCGCAGAAAGAAAATTTGCAGAGTTAATATCAACTTTCCCAAATAGCAAACTTTACGATGAAGCACTTTATTACCTTATGCTGACACTTTCAAAAGAAAAAAAATACAACGATGCCACCATCTCATTTCAGGCGAAAGCGAAGATTGAGCAAAAAAATAAAAACCTCTGGAAACTTTACAAAATTTACGGGCTTGCAAAATTTAAACTTGGTGAAATAGACAGCGCAATTC
>Ga0105163_1000577_pt1 | contig 21300 bp, 16 predicted proteins | sample JNZ110809AmetaG_FD_81531 | JGI IMG/M metagenome (GOLD analysis project Ga0105163, IMG submission 81531) | Hot spring microbial communities from Jinze hot spring, China to study Microbial Dark Matter (Phase II) - JNZ 110809A | ecosystem: Environmental > Aquatic > Thermal springs > Hot (42-90C) >... | reverse complement strand
CCCATCGCATGGAAGAAGAACTCTATTGGATCTAAACCATCCCTATAGGATGAGTATACGAAGCCCCTCGCTTTTGGCGACGGATCACCTATCTTGAAGTGCGGTAGCGCTCTCTCTAAATAACCGCGTATAACACGCTTACCTCTAATAGACTGCTGACCTAATATTGCCGTCATCTGCCCTATATTAAGCGTTGAACCTCTAGCGCCAGTCTTCGTCATCACTATGCCGGAGTTTTCAAGGCTAAGATCCTCCTCAGCAACTTTACCCGCTTTCTCTCGGGCTTCAGCCAACTCGTTCATCACATAAAGCTCAAATGAATCTAAAAGCGTCTGCCCAGGAAGTCTCTCTAAAGTACCTTCATGCAACGCCTTCGTTAAAGCATATATCTTTTTCTCAGCATTCCTTATGATTTGACGTATTTTTCGCTTAGCTTCAGCTGAGAGATCTAGTTCATCGAAAGAATACGTGAAGCCACGCATAGTTATAAAGCGATTAAGTAAGCGGCTTATCTGATTAAGGAACTTTCTACCAGCCTCGGTTCCATAGTCCTTTATTATTCTATGCAGAACACTTTCAGATTTCTCAGCGCCTATAGAGTTTTTATCGATTACGCCTTTTATCAGAACACCATCCTTAATTACAACGTACGCATCGTAGGGGCATTCATCTTTGAGACAGGCATCACAGTTCCTACACACGCTTGCCTTCAGCGTATAGTTAAAGTCCTTGGGGAGAAATAGGCTGAAAATTTGTTTTCCAGTCCACAAAGGCTCAGGCTCCTTAATCGCTGGCTCCGGTAAAGGTCCATCGTAACCTGCAGCAGCTAATAGTTCGCATACTTCTTTCTTGTCTAGGAGAGTTGATTTGCGCGTCAAGAGAAAAGCAGCCGTTATAAAGTCTCTAATTGCACCTATTATTGGGCCTCCGAATCTAGGCGAAAGTATGTGGTCTTGAACCTGCATGAGTAGGCGAGCCTCGGTTTGAGCCTCCTCGCTTTGAGGAACATGAAGGTTCATCTCGTCCCCATCGAAGTCCGCGTTATACGGCGGGCAGACACATAAGTGTAGCCTAAAAGTCTTGTATGGGAGAACCTTAACATAATGAGCCATTATGGACATCCTATGCAGGGATGGCTGTCTATTAAATATTACTATGTCGCCATCCTGCAGATGACGCTCAACAATAAACCCTGGCTCGAGAGCTTCAGCGAGCTTTTCCCTATCGGCGACAAACTCAAGCCTAATGCGTTTACCATCAGGCCTAATTATGTAAAGCGCCCCAGGATATTTGTCCGGCCCGTTTTTCACTAGCTCACGTAATCTATCAATGTTCCACGGTGTAACCTTCTCAGGTACAGTAAGCCTCATAGCTACGAACAGTGGGACGCCAACCTCGTTTATATCCAAGTTTGAATCCGGGCTTATCACTGTACGTGCTGAGAAATCAACTCTTTTACCTGACAGGTTACTTCTAAATCTACCTTCCTTACCCTTTAAGCGTTGGGATAAAGTTTTAAGCGCCCTTCCAGAACGATGCCTAGAGGGTGGTATACCGGAAGCCTCATTATTAAAGTAGGTTGTAACATGGTACTCGAGAAGCTCCGATAAATCTTGAATTATAAGCGTTGGCGCGCCAGCCTCAATGTTCTCCTTAAGTCTCTGATTTATCCTAATTATATCTACGAGCTTATGGGTTAAGTCGTCCTCAGACCTTATTCCTGACTCAAGGGTTATGGATGGTCTAACATAGACTGGCGGAACCGGCAGCACTTGTAGGATCATCCATTCTGGGCGGGCATACTTAGGGTCAAACCCTAAGAGTTCAAGGTCTTCATCAGGGATCCTCTCGAATCTCTCACGTATCATGCTGGCTGTTAAACGCTGAGAACCGCCCTCCTCAGTGTACTCATGGAAGATCGTCGGTTTCGTAAACTCTATCTTATATTGTTTTGCGCCGCAATATGGGCATTCACGGTTCTTCCTCGCCTCTTCAAAAACCCTGTTATAAAATGATGTGGGAACAGCGCCAAGCATCTTCTTCAGTCTTTCCATTCTCGCTCTAAGGGAGCTGATAGTTTTTTCCGGAAGCAGAATGTGCCCGCAATTTCTACAGGTTACTTGAAGAAGATTATAGATTACTTCAGCAAACTCGACATGTATTATTGGCACTGCAAGCTCTATGTGTCCAAAATGACCCGGGCATCCCGCTGAAGTGTTACCGCATGTTCTACATCTCTGTCCAGGTTCCAGCACCCCTAGGCGGCTATCCATTAATCCGGAAGGTATGACCGCCCCATCCTCATCATAGGTGTCGGCGGTTTGAATCTCGACAACAGACATTTTTCTTATTTCTTGAGGAGATAGTATGCCGAATTTTATCGAATCTATTATTTTTTGGTACGCTTCCTCAACCACCGTCATTTTAAGCCCTCTCCTTCAACTTTAATCTGGGCGCGATGCATAGACTCATTAGTTCCTGTAGGAGCAGCTTAAACGCATATGAAACTGTGACTGGCGAAACTTTAGCTTTATCTTCACATATGTTGCATACGTACTTGCGCTGTCTCATATCGTAGTAAGCTATGAAGCCGCAGTTCTCGCAAACATATATCGTGTATTTATCTGACTCTTCAAGAAGCCTATCTTGGAGAAGAAGCGCCGCGCCATGCCCGATTAAGCAGTCTCTCTCCATTTCACCAAAACGTAACCCGCCGCCTCTCGCTCTCCCCTCAGTCGGCTGTCTAGTTAACATTTGAACCTGCCCTCTAGCCCTAGCGTGAATCTTGTCAGCCACCATATGATGCAGCTTCTGATAGAACACCACGCCAATGAATATGTCAGCCATGTATTTTTCACCAGTTATACCATTATACAAAACCTCACGACCAGTATAACTGAACCCCAGGTTTACAAGCATACGCTTGAGAATTTCACCTCTCCTCTCGCCTATGAAGGGTGTTCCATCTATGGGTTCACCCTTCAAAGCGGATATTTTGCCAGCCATAGATTCCAAGAATTGCCCGATAGTCATTCTCGATGGTATAGCGTGCGGGTTAATTATTACATCCGGCACAATCCCATCCACGCTAAAAGGCATATCTTCCTGCGGCACAATCATCCCTATAACTCCTTTTTGTCCATGCCTTGAAGCAAACTTGTCGCCTAGCTCAGGCATACGTTCGTCTCTAACCCTAACCTTTACGAGCTTATTTCCCTCACCGGTTTCTGTTATGAAGACCGCGTCAACAATACCTTTCTCGGACGGTCTCATTTCTATGGATGAATCCCTCATAGTTGGGCCCTTAACCTCAAACTCCTTATATTCCTCGAGAAATCTTGGCGGGCTTACTCTACCTATTAGAACATCTCCGCCAGACACCTCTATCTCTAAACCCACTATTCCATCCGGCTCTAAATGACGGTAGTATTGTTCTCCGCGAAAACCTCTGGTCCCGGGCTCAGGCACGGTTAGCTGATCCTTTAAGCCGCCTAAATATTGGCGGCACTCAGCCTCGTACAGCCTATAGAATGTGGAGCGGAATAAACCGCGCTCTATAGAGGCTTTATTAACAACTATAGCGTCCTCCATGTTATATCCTTCATAAGATAGAACCGCCACAATACAGTTCTGCCCGGAGGGTCTGAGATCGTATCCTATTATCTCCATAGGTTTAGTCCTAACAAGAGGTTTCTGCGGGTAATGGAGTATATGGGCTCGTGAGTCAACCCTAAATGAGAAATTGGACGCATAAACCCCTAAAGCCTGCTTCGCCATCGCAGACTCATAAGAATTGCGTGGGGACTGGTTGTGTTCAGGATATGGTATTATGGAGGCGCAGATTCCAAGGATCCCATACGGTGTTAACTCAAGATGGGTGTGCTCAGGCGTTAAGTCCTCAGGGTAAAGCGCTATATAGGCGTTTTCTTCCTCCTCTGCATCTAAATATTCAATTATACCGTTTCTTATCAAATCGCTCCAAGTCCACTCTCTAGATACTATCCTCTCAACGTGCTCCCTCCTCAGTTTAGGCACACCGTTCTCCACTATGATTAGCGGCCTGCGTATTCTTCCCTCATCGCAGTTAACGTAAATTTCACGCTTAACGCCATAGACCTCAGAGAAATATGCGATGTTAACTTCAGGGGATATTTCACCCATCCTTCTCGCCCTTCTCACCTCATTGACGAGGTTCTCTGGGTTATCGCAGTAGCCTATTGGAACGCCGTTCACAAAGACCTTTGTACCAGTAGCCTTAAGTTTCTCGTCAGCCTCGAGCAGTGGAATAACACCCCGCTTGTAAAGTTCACGCTTAACTTTCTCAGGATCCACACCAATAGATATTGAAGCCGATAAGGCTAGATTCTTGACTAGTCCGCAGTTGGCGCCTTCAGGGGTTTCATTTGGGCACAGCCTGCCCCAGTGTGTGGCATGCAGATCCCTCGCCTCAAAGTTAGGCTGGCTTCTGCTTAGCGGCGACTGAATCCTACGTAGATGGCTGTAGGTAGATATTAAATTTGTTCTGTCAAGGAGCTGTGTTATGCCAACTTTACCTCGACCCCAATTGCCAGTCGCCAGCGCGTGCTGGAGTTTCTCAGTTATTATGCCGGGTCTAACAGCTATAGAGACGCTTACCATACGCCTCTTTGAACCCATTCTTTCGAGCTGATACTTAATATCACGGCATAGGTTTCTGAAAGCGACGCGGAATAAATCGGCTAGAAGAGGTCCGGCGAGCTTTAACCTCTTATTTTTGACATGATCCTTATCATCTGGTTTACGCCTACCCAGCTTTAATTCAATAACCCTGGCAGCCATTTCGCCAAGCAGGATTGCCTTCTCAATCCTCTTCTTGGGAGACCTTCCAATATGGGGTAGGAAGTTTCTATCTAAGAGGAGCTCAGCCCTCTGAATCCTATAGCTTTTGACCTGACCATGCGCCACCCTATTGCCAATAAATAGGAGGGCTTCCTCCACAGTATTTACTCCAGCAGCATCTTCAAACGATGGTTCCAGCTCGCTCTGTATGCTTTTATCCAGCGAAACTGTTTCAGCTATCTCTCGATCCGACTCAAGTCCAAGAGCTCTCATCAGTACGACAAAAGGTATCTCTGATGGAATGCCTGGAATGGAAACGTATAGCGCACCATTAGGCTTCATCCTCACCTCAATCCTAGCTCTAAAGCCCACTGTGGTCGAAAAGATTTTAGCCCTATAAATCGGCGTAGCGCCTTTAATCTCAATATCTGTGAGAATGCGGTTAGGGGCTAAATCTTCGAGGGCGACTATAACTCTTTCAGAGCCATTAATTATAAAGTATCCTCCCGGATCTAATGGGTCTTCACCCTGCCTTATGAGCTCCTCCTCAGATAAGCCATATAAGTGACAATACTTGGACTTAAGCATAGTTGGAATATCGCCTATATGCACAAGCTCCTTATCAAGCTCCCTATCGCCAACAACAGGGGTCATTTCAACGGAAACCGGCATAGCGTACGTCAGATTTCTCAAACGCGCTTCCATCGGATATATCTCGCGGCGCGTACCATCAACTTCGGTGATATAGGGACCATATATAACCCCGTTTTCGGTCTCCCGCGCAATAAAGACTTTACCGAGCTTTATCTTGAAGGGGCCCTCAGGAACCTCGATCTCGATTTCACCAACTTCATCTACGATTTCCTGAAGGCCATGCTCGATGAACTCATTGTAAGAATCAAGATGCTGCCTAACAAGACCCTTCTCTTCAAAGAATGACTTAAAAACCAGAAACGCATCTTCCGGGCTAATCAAGCTCTGAGCCTCCCATGCTTAGATGTGCTGGAGTACAGCCCTGAATAGATTCAAGACACATTATTAAACCTTCCTAGTCAACCCATTTACTCTGCCAACATAATCTTGAGTAAAGCAAGTAAAATTTAAAACAACAAATGAAATTAATAAACTTTGCTTTTTTACAATAAATAAAAGTTTCAAAGTTTCGGCTCCAGCTCCGCAGGCCGACGTCCTAATCCTGGCTAGACCACGGGTCCAAATTCATCGCCCTTAGCTCATTGATTTTATTTGGCGGACCCGGTGGGATTTGAACCCACGACCTCCGGCTTTCTGCGCTGGAACCGCGTCATAAACATATTTAGCTTTTGTGTCGTAATGCTATAAACGTTTTGCTTGAAGGTTTACTAAGACTCCTATCCTTAAATGTGGGCGAAGGGGTGAGGTCTAATGTTTATATCTTCTTTGATATTTTCTTTCCTATAGGGAGGGGTTTTATATTGGGAATTCCAATATCTCCGGAAGAGCTGGCTGAAGCGGAAGATGTAGATTTTGTTGAGGAGAAAGAGGATTGGAACGTCTATAAGTTGAGCGATGGCACTACGTTGAAAGTTAAACTCGTTTTAACCGGGGTGAAAAGGCTTAAGAAATGGAACCCTGATGGAACACCGATCTACGTGATAAACTCGCAGAACATTGTACGTGTAGTTAATGTTCCTAAAGAATTGAAGGCAAAGGCGAAAGAGCCTTCTTTTAAACCAACGTAGCGGTGGTCTCATCTCTTAAAGACCTATCTCTCTGAGAAAACCATTTATACAGTCCTTCATAGACTGGAGGAACGGATGCTTAACTCTTGAGGGCTCTAAGTTTTCAAGTCTACCGATCCTGAATGATAGTGGTGGATGGGGGTCTAATCCAATCCAGCTTCCAACCCTACCCGTCGCTCTCTCAAGCCATAGGCGTCTGTAGCCTATCTTTCTTAAAGCGTTGGCTAAAGCGTCTGATTTCCCAAGCACGAGCGCTGATTCGAGGTCTGCTCTGGCTTCAAAAAACTTCGCTACAAAATATATGAGGCTCAAGGCGAATAAGAAGTATAGAAAGCCAAACATCATGATGAATGGCGCTAGTTGTAGGAGAATATAAACCCTAAACAAGTATTCAGCCGACGTCAGCATAAAGAGCGAGAGCGGGTCTCTGCCCTTAACGTGACTTATTTCATGACCTATAACCGCGGTTATCTCCTCCTCATCTAATTGAATTAGCAGTCCAGTTGTAACTAAAATGAGGCTGAAACGCGGGAATGGGCCTGTGGCAGCCGCGTTAGGAATTATTATATTCGCTATCCTGATTTTTGGGATGGGCATGTTAAATCTGCCAGCAACATCTTTAACTATTTGGTAAACGTTAACGCTTTTTATCAGAAGGTTCTCGGGCTTAATATTTATGCCATGGTTCATAAACACCTCTTGGACGGTTTGGGCGTCGATAGGTTTTCCGAGCGCTAATGTTTTCTCGTAAATTTCTTTCTTGATCTGGAGAAGGCGCTCCCTAGGGTAATTCTGCCTAATAAAATCGAAGTCTTCTGGAGGAATATGGTACTGCAGTATGTAAACTGTAGGTGACTCTTTTGTAATAGACCAGTCGCCCATCTGCATAATGATCTTATCTGAGAATAAAATCAAAATGAACTGCGACAATACTAGGATGATGGGCGCATACGTTGGTCCGAAGAACGCGAAAACCATGTAGCTGAATAGTATGAATATGACGAATAAAAGAAGCATGTTTCCAGTGAAAATTTGGCTAAGGATTCTTTTCCTCTGCGTTAATGTTTTTTCACTTATCAGGTGCCTACCTGGAACCCAAGCAAAATATAGTGTTGTCCTTCTCACTTCATCTTCAAACATTTGAAACGCTATTATTATGTCCTCCTTTATCCTGCTTAGAAAGCTCCGCGGAAAATAATCGCCGTACGGCCTCATCTTGATTTCAAAAGGATCACCAGTAGTAATTTCAACATCAACGTACCATGGTCCTTGCCCTAAAACAGTGAAAGCTAAAGTTTCCTTTCCATCAATGATCCAGCGCCTGACATTTGCGAAATTATGGTAGTGTGGCACTATATATCTTCTATATATGAACATGAGTAAATCGTGGTAGAAGGCAGGCGAAACCTCCGTTTGCACCTTAAATGATATTTCCTCCACCTCTTTTAAAATCCCCATTGTTCACTCATCTTTCATGTTCCATACATCTAGTAATTAATGGATGCCGACTATTAAATATGTCTCCTCCCTCAAGTATACGGGAGCACTCTATAAAAGAGTCGCATAAAAATTTTTAAGGGTTCACGATAATGCTTTTATAGAGAAAGTGGGAATTCTTTGGTATTAGCCAGAAAAAATTTGGCGGGTAACTATGGAGCCCAGTAAAAAGCCATTAAATGTATTAATGAAACAATTGAATTCCTACATCGGCGTTACTCTCAAAAATAATTTGGAGTACAGGGGCACCATGATACACTGTGATAGCTACATGAACATCATATTAGACAGCGCGGAAGAATATAATGGCGACAATTTAGTTGCAAACTACGGTAAAGTTCTAGTAAGGGGAAACAACATCCTCTACATAACGTTAAATCCGCCGCAAAAGAAAGAGTAGAATGGCGTAACTGCGATTGCGTTAGGCAAAAATAAAAAGCCTAAACTTGGAAAGGTAAGATCTCAGAGAAAGTATGGGAAAATGTTTTATTCAAAGTTTAGAAATTGAGGCGTGAGAGGGAATAATACACAATTTCGCCTCTCCTGTTTATAACGGCTAGTATCAGCTCTTTTTTCAAGTTTTGCGCACGCAACAATGTTTGCGTGAGATCTTCTATGGAGAGAGCCATGCCCTCATATATGCCGTAGACTAAATAGTCCGCTGAATTCTTACTATATTCTCCCCTCTCATATAAGCGAAAATCCACACCTAATCCGAAACCTTCCCGAATGACGTATCCTCTGCTCCTTAAATCGCGGTATATGAGATATTTGACCCAAGCGTTCTTCTCGATGGCTTTATATTTTTTCAGGATGTCTTGAAAGCTGACGGGTCTATTAGTCCTCTCATCTACAACTTTAAGTAAACCTCTATCACATAGATATAGGGCTTCATAGAAGGTTAGCAAAAGCCCCTCATCTTTTTGCACTCCATAGCCTCTCAGAGATAATTTCTCAGAGTCCTCCTTAGATTTAACGAGAACACCATCATCTCTAAGCCAAGCTTCAACGATCTTCTTTTTCGCCTCTCGTTCCTCACTATTGCTTTGTCTCGCCATGTCTTCATCCCGACTAAGGTCTATTTTCCTTCAAATATTTTCTTTTCGCAGTCGCAGAGGCTTTTGAAGTAATCTCTGCCCAGAACACCTGCTTCACATATTACTGCATCAACATATTTTATTGGCGTTATGTCGAAAGATGGGTTAAATACGTTTGCTCCCGCAGGAGCTACTCTAATTGATCCGATATGTGTCACCTCTTCGGGATCCCTTTCCTCTATAATTACATCTCTCGCAAAAACGTTCAGGTCGAATGTCGATAGTGGTGCTGCAACATAAAAAGGTACATTATGCTCCTTAGCTAAAACGGCGATAGTGTATGTGCCTATCTTATTTATTACGGCGTCGCGGACAATCCTATCCGCGCCAACAATAACCTTATTAACCATGCCCTTAAACATCACGTACCCAACCATGTTATCAGTTATTAATGTTACTGGGATCCCGTCGCGCATAAGCTCGTATGCCGTCAGCCTAGAGCCTTGGAGTTTAGGTCTAGTTTCAGTAGCTATCACTTTTACGCGTTTACCCTCCTCTTTAGCGGCACGTATAACGGCAAGCGCTGTTCCATAATCCACCGTAGCTAGTCTTCCAGCATTACAATGAGTTAAAATTGTATCACCGTCCTCTATCAACCTTGAACCGAATTCGCCGATCTTACGATTCACTTCAACATCCTCATCAGCCATACGTTGAGCCTCCTCAATAACTAGACGCTTCAAAGTCTCAACATCGCCAGCAGAGCTCTTAATCTTCTTCAAGATTCTTTCAACAGCCCAGAAAAGGTTAGCTGCCGTAGGTCTCGTTCCTTTAAGTATGCTAGCTGCGCGTTCAATCTCCTCGATGAAGGCTTCGGTAGTTTTCGCTTCTGAGTAATATGCCGTTAAAGCTAATCCATAGGCTGCCGCAACACCTATTAATGGAGCGCCTCTAATCCTCATTCTTTTTATAGCGTCAGCTACTTCAACACAGCTCTTCATCTCAAACCATACTTCTTCGTCAGGGAGCAGCGTCTGGTCGATTGTAACAACAGCACCATTCTTCCATTCAATAGTTCTCATATTCAGCCAACCAAAATATGGATTTAAAGATTTTAACTTTTAACTCTATCTAAAAATGTTTAGAAGCCGAGCCCTATTTTCCAGCTATAGAGAACCAGCTCTAAAATTATAAACATTATAATAAATAGAGCTATGCCCGCTCTTATCAGCGTGGAAGCTTGGCTTGGATTACGCCTATATTTCATACTTTGGTATACAAGTATTAATCCCATGGCTCCTAAAGCATAAACTATCATCACAGATATGCTCTCACCTAACATCTGGTCATATAAGCTTGGGTAAAGAAATATGAAGCCTCTTGCATATGGGATTACGCTTCTAATAGGCATCGAAATATTATATATTCCTCCGCCCAGCAAGAATATTGCGAAAAGCATCAGAATTATTGCAGTAACATTTTGTGAAGGTCTATAGTTAAGTATTTTACTAATTCTTCTCCAGAAACGTTCTAATATTAGGGGGAAATTCTCAGCCATCCTCCAGCAGCCATCCTATGGTTAGATTTTTTAGACTTTATTCTTTCTCTAAGAGAAAAGTAGAGTATTTAAATTTAAATGTTATTTTCTCACCTCAATAGAGGGTTGTACAAGTATATTAGGAAACTTTTTAAACTTTTCCACGATTCAAGATAGTGGCAGGTGATATTTCATGCCTCAGCGAGTACTGTGTGATGGCTGTGGGGAAATTTTGTATCAGGGTTATGACATAAAGTCTCCTGAAGAAATATATGAAATGTATAGTGGCAGGTGCCCTAAATGCGGAAGAAAACTATCATTGATGCCTCAAAAAATCGAAGTTCTGCCAGTAAGGGAAAGACCTGGAAAAAATCAGGGCAATGCAAAAATATTTTAGTGAGAACATAAAATAAAAATTCTTGCAACTATCTACTAGAAAGGGTGCTCTGATGAAACCTAAGGAAATAATCAAAAAGCCCATTAGCTTGCTATATAAGGCGCCACGCCTCCGGCCGAGAATAACGCATTCATCCCTCATTAAAGAAACAGCTCTACTTCTAATTATAGTGATATCTTTGTTCGTCAGGCTGCTGCCTTTACGTTGGGGCCTATACTTAAATGAGTTCGATCCCTACTTCCACTACTATGTGGCTAAACATATATCGGAGAATGGTTTCGCGTTCTTCTTCTCATGGCATGATTACGCCGGCTGGTATCCGTACGGACGTGATATGCGTTATTTCTCTAATCTCGGTTTAACCATAACCGCCGTCACCATTCATAAAGTTTTAAGTATCTTGGGGGTTTCACAATTCCTCGCCTCCGCTTCAAACCCTCTAGACCCATTATCCTCAGACCCGCTCTATAACCTCTGCGTAATCTTCCCACTTATAGCATCAGCATTCACGTGCATCGCCATATATTTTCTCGGAAGGGATCTTGGAGGGGAGACTGTTGGCTTGTTGTCGGCACTGTTATTGGCCTTAGATCTCTCTCACATTGGACGGACGTCGCTGGGATGGTTTGACGATGAAACGATTGGTATATTTAGCACCGTACTCCTACTATTGTTCTTTAGTAGGGCATTAGATAACAGAAGAAATCTGAAGAGCAGTGTCCTATATGCTGTTTTAGCGGGAGCCTCTCTAGGATACCTCTGCATGTCATGGGGCGCAGCAAGATACATGGTTGCTGTAATAGCGCTTTTTTCCTTTGTACTAATAATTGTGAGGAGGTATTCGCCGCGCCTACTTTTATCTTATGCGATCACCTCCACTATCGCCTTCTCGATAGCTGCGGCAAATCCGCGAACAGGATTGGGCTTTCTCTTTGAGACAACTAATCTTCCAGTTTACGGCGTTCTCTTTTTACTCTGCTTAGCAGAGTTGAATAGACTTGTGCCAGCTTTAAGAAGAAAGATAATTTATTTTCTGGTAATAACTGCTATTGTAATCTCAGTGTTCAGCGTCCTCTTCACAGCTGGTTTTATTACTCTTCCAGGTATGAAGTTTATTTTCACTTTAATCCCGTCGCTCCGCTCAACTAGCCCGCTTTTCGAGTCTGTCGCGGAGCACAAACCTTCCTCATGGGCAACATTTTATTATGATTTCGGTTTCGGAACAATTTTCGTGCCAGTAGGAATATTCTTCGCTACTTCAATGGCAACCAACTTAAGTGTGCTCATTATTTTGTATTGCTTAACATCCATTTACTTCGCCAGCTCAATGGTTAGGCTAGTTATACTTGCATCTCCAGCTATATGTCTGCTCTGGGCATTAGCGCTAAAACGCATTTTCTCACCGCTCATCTTAACCCTTAAAGAGAGGACGCCATCCCTCGGGCGAAAAGTGAAGATTATGCCTATTGGGAAGGAGCTTATTGCCAGCCTTTTAATATTGATGTTCATAGTTTTTGCCTTAACATACTCTCTTGGAACAACATTTATTCTTGGTCCGCGATCTCCTGGTCCGAGAAGTCTCATATATGCTGACACTCCGGCAACTATTTCGGGAGCCAGCCTTTCGGTTAAACCATCCTCATTAGTCCCAGATTGGATAGAAACTTTAACATGGATGCGTGAGAACCTGCCGCCCTCACCCTCTAAGCCCGGTGAGAAAGGGACTGTTGTTGCAAGCTGGTGGGATTACGGCTACTGGATAACCATCGTCGCCAATAAGACGACGCTTGCGGATAACGGTACAATAAATGCTACACAGATAGAGCAGATTGGAAAAATGTTTATGTCAAATGAGACCGAAGCCATCGAAATACTTAGGAGGTATAATGTTACCCATGTAGTTGTATACGTAACATTCGATACTCAGGGGAGGGACGCGCCCGGATACGGCGGCGATAACGGTAAATGGAGGTGGATGGCGCTTATACCTGGATTAAACGACTCTCTCTTTGGAAATTACACGCTTGGATGGGACTGGAGAGATTATAATGGGAATCTTCAAGTTGACAGCGGTGAGTTAATAGCGAATGAGAAGGGGCAAAACACCGTACTATATAAGTTGATGACCTACGGTAAAGAAATGACAGTATATGGATATTCAACAATCACTCTACAGCATTTTAGGAAAGCATATTTCTCCCAGAAAGAGGGATCGCCGCGCCCAGCTCCAGGGACATCGATTGTACCGCTAGTATGCGTATATGAAGTAATCTATGATTAGCATGCGAGCGAAGACATAAATTAATCCCTCCAAAAATATTTGCATGGAAAAAAATGAAAGGCAAAAATTGGGCCCGTGGCCTAGCCAGGATCAAAGGCACCGAGCCAGAAAAAGGTGGTGGCGTGCAAGCCTCCGGAGCCGGAGATCCCGGGTTCAAATCCCGGCGGGCCCGCCAAAAATCCTCGCTGCTTTTTTGAAACGGGGCTTAAAATAGGCTCCGCTATTAAGCCTCTACATAAATTCTAGGTGAACATGGAGTATGAGCATGTGATGAAGATAACCCGAGGACAATAGGTGTAGCGGAGGCATTCGGGCTTGGGATCGACGAAAACCAGAAGTTCAAGATTTACGACAACCTCGAGGTTGATGTGGGGTCGAGAGACATAGTCTATATTACGGGCGACAGCGGCTCATGTTTAAGAGCATCTGTTAATTAACTCGATTTAAAAATAAAATCTACTCTTTTCGTTCTTCGCCAGATTCCTCACTCTTCTTAAGCTCCTTCTCGATCTCTTTTTCTATTTCTTCTATGGGTTTTGGTGGTGGGGTTGTTGCGAGCGTGTATCCTATCCATGATATTATTGCTAGTATTGCTGCCACAGCTATGAACCCTGTTAGCTGTAGTACTAGCATAGACCATTGTGATAGGAAGACCAGCCATCCATAAACTATTATCCCGATTATGCCCATTACTAGAAGAAGTATTCCTACCGCTTGATCCCTACTCAAATCTAAGCCTCCTCAAACTAAAATTTTCATAAGTCTGAGAACAATTTAAGATTTTTGGCATTTTTAACTGTGCCAAGGAGTAGAATAAGCAGCAGCCTAATACTTAGATAAGTAAATAATGATACTTCAACACCTTCAACCCAAACAGTAATCTTTAAGTATTGTGAAAACATAGCATAGAGTTAATGTGACGAGCGTATTATCTGTTTTAGCCAAAAAATTAAGGAGTAAACGTTTACCAATAAACTTATCTATATTATTGAAGGTTTTAATAAAAGTCTCGTTCGCCCTTTCCTATATAGCGGCTTTTCTAACACTATATTTTTTGTATCCGGGTTCTTATGAGAGGACATGGAAGGGTAGAGCATACTATCTCTTTTTTATATGGCTAGTTTTAGTCGAGTTCACAGTGAATTGGGGAAAGATTTCTGTGAAGATCGGAAGAGTTAAGTCTAAGCGTTTCATAGCATTAGTTACCTTAATCATGCTCCCTACATTATACGTTTTAGCCGCAGATTTCTCTGGCTTAAACATGCTATTGATGGATTTATCTCCGAGGCATTATGGATTAGATTTTTGGTCAATGTTTATGCCCCTCACGGTAGAATACATCGTCTTCACAGCATTATCTCTCTCATTAGCAGTACTACCCTATGGAATTGATGGTTTAAGACGCTTTCTTCTTCCAATAGCCTTAATTGGCATTGTTGGCTTAATATTTCTTATAGACGGGCTTTATCCTTTCGGAGAGTTTACCCCCTTCCAAATAATTGTTCCATCAACAGCTATCCTCGCATCAATGTTCTTAACCTTACTAGGATATAAAACAGAGTTGAGGGGTCAAATCTATGGTACACAAGTTTTAAGGGTTTGGAGCGAAAAAGGCGAAGCTTCTTTCGGAATCGCATGGCCTTGCTCTGGTATAGATAGCCTAATAATGTATTCGATTATAACCGCGCTGTTCTTGAGGGATAGCGCTGTTCCGCGAAGACTAAAGGTAGTCTACTTCCTAGTAGGTGCTGTAGTCACATATTTCATCAATATTCTAAGGGTGGCTGAAATCTTTATGCTGGCAATAGAGTATGGTGCCTCATCTCTTGAGGTCCAGCGCTTCCATGACCACTATGGTCCATTATACTCCATAATTTGGATCATAACATATCAATTAATTATGTTTTGTATGCGATCCCTTTTAAAAGGGAAACCCTAAAAATATCGGTGAAAGTGGATTTAATTTGAGAAGAGTAATCCCTACGCTTATGTAATATGGGCTTGCGATGTAGATGTTTGCAGTAAGAGGCTAAAGGCTTAAAGTGACTATATAACCTTAAATCTCTGATCTGCAATTAATAATAGGATGCGTATACGGGCTTTGAGGGATGGAAGCATCGAGAAGATTAAAGCGCTTAAATACTCCACTCTGGCAATTATGAGCGTCTTCTTCATAGAAATTCTTTCAGGTCTAATTTTAAATAGCCTCGCAATATTAAGTGACGCGCTACATGCTTTATTCGATGCTCTCTCATCTATCATACTTTTAGTTTCAGCGCATGTATCGCTTAGACCTCCCGATGAGGAGCACATGTATGGTCATGAAAAATTCGAGCTATTAGGCGGATTGATTGGTGGCTTAACGCTGATGGTTGTGGCGGCATATATCGCCGCGGAGTCAATTATCAGAATCTTCACGGGAAAAACTTACATGAAGCTTGACCTCAGCTTAGCGGGTTTCCTTACTTTAACCTACACGCTCCTAATCGACTTCTTAAGGATTTTTATCTTCAGATCCGCTTCTGAAAGAAGCCCGTCTATAACCGCCGGTTTTTACCACGCATTCTCAGATTTCGGATCAACGGTTATCGCGCTTATAGGCTATTGGCTTTCAACGCAGGGAATATTTTATGGAGATCCTGTCGCCTCAATAATATTAAGCATCTTTTTAATCTCGTTAAGTACTAGGCTGATTTGGAGCACCGCCATGGAGCTCAGCGATATAGCGCCTAAAGAAGATGTCGCAAAAGTTAAGGAAGAGATCTTAAGGGTTAGCGGGGGGCTCTTCGACTACGAGAACTTAAAGGTTAGGAGGATTGGTGGGAAACTGTATGTTAGAGCCACGCTTAAGATTCCAGATTACGTAGGTTTTGAAGAGGCGCACGGTTTTGCGAGCAGGATAGAGGACGGCATTAGAAGAGAGTTCAAGGATGCAGACATATATTTCCATATAGAGCCAGCTGGCGTAAAAGGTATGACTACAAAGGATTTCATTGAGAAAATTTTAAGCAAATTTAAAGATGTGGAAGGGGTCCATGATGTGAATATATTTTACTGCGACGGGAAAATCTATGTTACACTGCACGTGCAGGTTGATCCATCGATGCCTATAGTTGAAGCCCATAAGTTAGCAGATAGGATTGAGGAAGCTATACGTAAAAATATGAGAAATGTCGAGAATGTACTTGTCCACGTAGAGCCATCAAACATTGAATTGAATAGGGGTTATGCGCTGGACGATAAAGAGGTAAAGGCGCTGGCACATCTAGCCGCCGAGAGATATGGGGGTAAAATAAGGGTTAAACGCGTAATATCCTACACTATGGGTGGGAAACGCTGCATCAACATTGAATGCACTCTCAGCGGAGATGTTTCAGTTGAAGAAGCGCATAAAATAGCTACTGAGATAGAGGAAGCCGTCAGGAATAGGGTTTCTGAAATCATGGTTTCGGTGCATATGGAGCCGAGGGATGATAGCTCATTTTAGCCTAATTTAAACCCTCATGTTACAGAGGCTGAGGGGCAAATTTTATTCAGTATGCATTCGCCACATTTGGGTCTCTTCGCCGTACATATTCTTCTACCATGAAAAATTAGTAGGTCAGCAAATCTAAGCCATTTATCCCTCGGAACTATCTTCATCAAATCCTCTTCAATCTTATCCGGGTCAGTCTCATTTGTCAGCCCAAGCCTTCTAGAAACCCTACTTACATGAGTGTCAACTATTATGCCCTCGATAACGCCGAAAGCATTCGAGAGAACTATGTTAGCTGTCTTCCTAGCGACGCCCGGAAGATTTAACAAATCCTCCATTCTCCTAGGTACCTCGCCGTTATATTTTTCAATTATCATTTTGCAGGCGTTCTTTATATTTCTAGCCTTAACCCTACAGAACCTTACAGACCTTATGTCGTTCTCGAGTTCCTCTAGACTGGCGTTTGCATAGTCTTCAACAGTCTTATATTTCTTGAATAGGTTTTCAGTAACCTTGTTGACAAGGTCATCGCGATACTGGGCTGCGAGAATTGCTGCGATGAGAAGCTCTAAAGGGTTACTCCACTTAAGTATTAGCTTCGCATCCGAATGAACCAGCTCTAAGAGATTTATTACTTCAATAACCTTATTCTTCAGATCTTCTTTTTCTGAACACAAAGCGCGGACCCCATAAAAATTTCACGTTAAGAAAGACTTAAAGCTTTACCTTTATAATTCGATAATAATCTAGTGATAAGGTGGAGAAATATTTTGCATGGTGACCGAAGATGAAAATAAGGGAGGTGAGCGTTGTAAAACTTGAAGAGCCGGGTAAAGGTGAATTTAAATCTAAGCCGAGAAGGCAAAGCTGGATAACTGATGCTGAAGTAGCAAATCCTATGTCTAAGTATCCTAGATACAAGAGGCATAGGAGCAGCTGGCTGCCCAGATGGGAGACCTTATGGGTGAAGGTTACCGCTGAAGATGGATCTTGGGGCGCTGCTCCAATCTCATACGGTAAACCAGCAGCAATTATAATTAACGATCATTTGGGGCCGAAGATTCAAGGTGAGGACTGCTATGCGATTGAGAAAATATGGGATATGATGTTTAGGTTAACTAAGCCTTATGGCTCTGAAGGGCTAGCCATGTGTGCCATAAGCAGTATTGATTTAGCCTTATGGGATTTAGTTGGAAAACTATATGGCGCTCCGGTCTACGAGCTAATAGGCGGGCCTGCAAGGGATAAAATATTTTGCTACGCTACCGGAAACGATGTTGACTGGTATCTGGATCTGGGCTTTAAGGCTATAAAGCTGGCATGCCCTTATGGGCCGGCTGACGGCGTTTGGGGTATCAAACAGAACGAGAAGCTTATTGCGGAAGCAAGGAGTGTCGCTGGATCAGACGTAGAGATAATGTTGGACTGCTATATGGCTTTTGACGTAGAATATACCCTGAGATTGGCTAGATGTTTAAGGCCGTACAACGTTAGGTGGATTGAAGAACCATTAATACCTGAAGATCTGGACGGCTACGTTGCGATTGAAAGAAAATTAACTTGGGTCTCTTTAGCTGGTGTTGAACATTGGTTCTCCCCCTGGAGATTTAAAGAAGCCATAAGGAGAAGAGCTGTAGATATACTGCAGCCAGACATACATTGGATGGGGGGATTAACGGCATGCATAAAAATTTGCCATGAAGCCGATATCGCTGGACTAACAGTTTGTCTCCACGGTGGCGCAAATGATCAATACGGGCTGCATTTGACTTACGCCATGCCGAACACCCCTTGGGCTGAGTTTTTCATATCTTCTCCGCCCGGCGTACCGCTTGAGGAAGCTTACCCAAATAATCCAATCCCAAAAGGCGGATACATTGAGCCCAGCCATAACGCCGGCTTCGGTGTTCCAATAAAGGAGGAGTGGCTTAAACCAGTTGATTTATGAGACTATTCACTTTAAGGTTTAATGGCCTTAAAAGCCAAGTTTATATGCTTCCCAGATAATCTATTGTTGTAGCCTATAAGCTACGAGTTGTATGAGCATCCGAGGAAAAATCTTGACTCTGGATAAGATTATTGAGAAGGCTTATCATCTTATAAGTGGGAGGAGAGTTGAGCAGATTGAGGAAGGAGTATATAATGTTGTCGGGGAGCATGGAACATACACTGTTGTGAGAGGTTTAGATGGTTCGATAAGATGTAATTGCCCGGGTTTCACGTCTAGAAAGAAGTGTTCCCATTCCCTTGCAGTCATAATGATAAATAATCCAAGGTTATTAAGGAGGATTGAGAAGGAGTTGAAGAGAGAGGAAAAGCGGCGTAGGGCTAAACGCTAATTAAGGACTTCTCAAATTGTTTTAGGAAAAGCATTGTTTACCTAAAGAGGACAATTACTAAGGGTATGAAAGATGAGCTCTAAGAGGACGTCTCTCGAAATATTTCGCTTAAAGAAGGTACTGGAGACTTTAGCTTCAAAGGAGGGCAGGGGAACAGAACTGATATCGCTTTACATCCCGCCTGGAAGACAGATAAGCGAGATAATCGCTATGCTTAAAGACGAGTGGGGAACAGCCTCGAACATTAAGTCAACCACGACGCGTAAGAACGTGCAGGACGCCATAATTAGGGTGATTCAAAGGCTCAAGCTCTTCAAGGAGGTGCCTGAAAATGGGCTTGTCATATTCTGCGGCGCCATACCTCAAGGTGGACCTGGAAGCGAGAAAATGGAGACCTACGTCATTGTTCCACCGGAGCCGATAAACATTTACCTTTATAGATGTGATTCAAGGTTCCATATAGAGTACTTAAAGGATTTAATTAAGGAGAAGGAGACGTATGGCGTTATACTGGTAGATTCAAGCGAAGCAACATTTGCGACTATAAAGGGTCGGCGCCTAGAAATAGTTGACGAGATAACTTCTGGGATACCTGGCAAGCATAGGGCCGGCGGGCAGTCAGCTAGGCGATTTGAGCGTATACGTGAAGCCCAAGTTCAAGAGTTCTTTAAGAGGGTTGCTTCACACGCAAATGAGGTCTTTCTACCTATAGAGGACTTGAAAGGGATAATTATCGGCGGACCCGGGCCGACAAAGTATGATTTTGAGAAGGGGGAGTACTTGGATTATAGGCTTAGGGAGAAGATTATAGGTGTTGTTGACACAGCCTATACTGGCGAGCAAGGTGTTAAGGAGATCCTTGAGAAGGCTCCGGAAATAATGAGGAATGTGAGATACATTGAGGAGAGGAAGATTGTTCAAAGATTCCTTTACGAGGTTGGACATGATACTGGGCTGGCTACCTACGGTGAGAGGGAGGTTAGAAGGGCTCTTGAAGCGGGCATAGTTGACACGCTACTAATATCGGAAGCCATCGATGTGACGCGTGTAACGGTTAGCTGCACGTCATGCGGTTACACGTATCATGAGTCTATGAAGAGCTATGAGGCAATGGGATTTACGCAGTCGCTTCTAGGGAAGCAGTGTCCTAAATGCGGGAATCCAACGCTTGAGGTTACTGAAGAGAAGGATTTAATTGAGGAGCTTGCTGAAATAGCTGAGGCAGCTGGCTCAAAGGTTGAGATAATATCGCCGGAAACCGAGGAGGGACATATGCTGCTAAAATCTTTCGGCGGTATAGCGGCGATTTTAAGGTATAAAATGGAGCAACGTTAATAATAGAGCCGAAATATTATGTTTCTCTAAGTGGAGCGGGTCTAAGGAAATGTCGGATCTTGAGCTTGAAATGATAAGATTCAGAAAGCTTATGGAGCTGAAAAAGCGGCTTATGGAGAAAACTGAGCCTGAACCTGAAAAGCCGAAGGAGGTTAATCCATACGAGGTTTTAGACAAATTTTTCATCGATAGGGCTTGGGAGGTTTTTAACGCTGCAAAAGTTCAGTATCCTGAAGTCGCTCAGTATATTGAGAAAGTTCTTGTTAAACTTATTCTGGAGGGAAAAATTAAGGATAAGATAACTGGCGAGGAATTGTATGGATTGTTTCTGCGCCTCGGATATAAAGTTAGGCTGCCGACGCGGATCAGCATTATAGAGCATGGGAAAATAAAAAGCCTGGAGGAGAAGATAAGAGAGGAAACCTCTAACCAATAATTTTTCTAACGGTCTTTAATTTTATTCTTCTTAGTCAACATATAAGTCTTTTTATTGTTAATGTTCTCTTCCTTAATAGTAGGAAGGACGCTTTTCGTCCTTCGCTTCTAATTTCAGCTTTTAGGCTTCAGATAAATTTTGCTTCCTACAATAGAATTGTTCGGTATCAGCACCTGTGTGCCGTCGCTCTTCATTACTGCTGTAAATAATGTTGAAACATCGTTAACAACGCCTACATCAGCAGTTTCGGGTAGATAGGTTTAAATAGAGGTTGATTACTTATACTTCTCTGATGTCTGAAGATTACGAAGAACTACTTAGGCCAAAGGATGTTGCGAAGATATTTAACATTTCGGTTAAGACTCTCTGGGAGTGGCAGAAGAGGGGTATTATTAGGGCTGTTAGGCTTCCGACTGGTAAGCTCCGT
>Ga0105163_1000576_pt1 | contig 21342 bp, 24 predicted proteins | sample JNZ110809AmetaG_FD_81531 | JGI IMG/M metagenome (GOLD analysis project Ga0105163, IMG submission 81531) | Hot spring microbial communities from Jinze hot spring, China to study Microbial Dark Matter (Phase II) - JNZ 110809A | ecosystem: Environmental > Aquatic > Thermal springs > Hot (42-90C) >... | reverse complement strand
GTCCCCTATGTAAGGCTATTCGAACACTTGATGTTCAAGCTGATAGCGGAGTTCGCACAGTTTATTCAGGCGATTTAATACCTGAGAACCCGAATATCGCTCCCATAAGCGATAGAATTCCAATAGTTAAGCTTGCGAGGGGACAGAGGATAAGGCTTGAAGCATATGCAAAGCTTGGTAGAGGTAAAGTTCATGCAAAATGGCAGCCCGTTTCGGCATGCACATACAGATATAAACCAATAGTGAGAATTGATTATTCAAGATGTAATGCATGTGGAAAATGTGCTGAAATTTGTCCAAGAAGGGTTTTTGTAGAGGAAGATGGAAAAGTAGTGGTTGCAAGGGAAATGGAATGTATACTATGTACGGACTGTATTAAGGTTTGTGATGTTAAACCTCCTCCAATACAAATAAGCTGGGATGATAGTGTCTTTATTTTTTATGTTGAATCAGTAGGTTCTCTGTCAGTTGAACGCATAATATTTGAGGCCTTAAAAATCTATGAAGAAAAGTTTATGGAATTCATGAATTTACTTGAGGGATTAGTGAATGAGCCGAAAAAAGATTAGGGCAACAAATCCTGAGCTTATAAGTTTAATACGTTTGCTTAGGAAGGCTGCTAAGGAGAATGAGGCTAATATATGGAGATCAGTAGCTGAACATTTATCTAAGCCCAGAAGAAAAAGAATAGCTGTCAATGTGAGTCGTATAAACCGCTATACGTGTGAAGGGGATGAAGTTATTGTTCCAGGGAAAGTTTTAGGGGCTGGATTAATTAAGCATCCGGTTAAGGTAGCGGCTCTGGATTTTTCGGAGCGGGCGCGTCAAAAAATAATTGGAGCTAAGGGGAAATGTTTATCCATACCTGAGCTCATAAAATTGAATCCTAAAGGCTCGAATGTTAAAATAATTGGGTGAGAGTTCGGTGAGCGGGCAGAAAGGCAATAAAAATATAACAGTAATTAATGCGAAAGGATTAATTCTTGGGAGAATGGCTAGTGTTGTAGCTAAGAGACTTCTCAATGGCGAGAAAATCATCATAGTTAATGCAGGTGACGCAGTTATATCAGGCAATAAATATAGTATAATTAAGGCGGCGCATAAATATCTTCAAATAGGTCATCCTGGAAAAGGTCCCCTTCATCCTAGACGTCCGGGTCGAATAGTTAAGAGAGCTATACGGGGTATGCTACCATATAAGAGTCCTCGTGGGAGAGAAGCCCTAAAGAGATTAAGAGTGTATGTGAGTATTCCGGAAAATCTCAAAGGGATGAGATTAGAAACGATTCCGGAAGCTGATGTTAGAAGACTGAGCGGCCCCTACATAACTGTTTCTGAATTGTCACAGTATATTGAGGGATGAGGGAGGGGATGGTGAAGTTTAAATGTCAAGCCAATCTTCAAAGAAGGTTTTGGTTGTGAGCGGGAAGCGAAAGACCGCTGTTGCAAAGGCTATCGTTAAGCCTGGAATGGGTAGAATACGAATAAATAATGTGCCGCTAGAGATATATGAGCCTGAAGTTGCACGTTTAAAGATTCTTGAACCCCTCATAGAGACTGGGGAGGAGGTTTGGAGGGGTTTAGATATAAATGTTAAGGTTAGGGGCGGCGGCTTTATGGGTCAGGCTGAAGCTGCGCGAATGGCTATTGCTAGAGCGCTTGTCAAATGGACTAAAAGCGCTCATCTTAAATCAACCTTCCTCAAACTTGACAGGACATTGATAGCTGGTGACCCTAGGAGGAAGGAGCCGAAGAAATTTGGCGGTCCAGGGGCAAGGGCTAGAGACCAGAAGAGTTATAGGTAAACTTCACATTAACTTTAGGGAAGGATGACGGTATGATAATTCCAGTTAGATGCTTCACATGTGGAAAACTTATAGGAGATAAATGGGAGGAGTTTGCTAAGAGAGTTAAGAGTGGAGAGAATCCGGGGAAAGTTTTAGATAGTTTAGGTTTAACTCGATATTGCTGTAGGCGTATGCTTTTATCACATGTTGAAATAATAGATGAGATCATAAAATTTTATGAGAAGAGGTTTGAGTCTGAGGAGGAGTAATATAATTGTCAACTATAATTGAGGATGTAAAGGCTAGGAAGATTCTAAACAGTAGGGGAGAAGCAACAATAGAGGTTGAGGTGACTACAAGTGATGGCTTCGGTATAGCGTCTGCTCCTAGTGGTGCAAGTAGGGGTAAAGCTGAGGCAGTAGCATATCCGCCCGGAGGGGTCGATGAAGCAATTAGAAAAGTTGAGGAGCTCATTGCACCTGAGCTTATTGGGATGAGTGCTGATGAACAGGAGAAAATAGATAATCTTCTTCATGAGCTTGATGGAACTGAAATCTTCATGAATATTGGTGGAAACACTGCCTACGCTATATCTTTAGCTGTCGCTGATGCTGCTGCCAACTCATATAATATGCCGTTATTCCAGTATTTGGGCGGTTATCTAGCGTGTTATTTGCCCTATCCACTTGGAAATGTTTTGGGTGGGGGAAAACATGCTTTAGGCAAGGTTCCGGATATACAGGAGTTTCTGGTCTTGCCAATTGGAGCTAAAACATTTATGTCTGCTGCTGAGGCTAACGTTAAGGTTCATAGAAGATTGAGAGATTTACTTATCAAAGTTGATCCATATTTTACTGGCGGGAGAGGAGATGAGGGAGCTTGGGCTCCGAACATATCAAATGATAAAGCTTTAGAGGTTGTTTCAAAGGCATGTGAGGAAGTTTCTAATGAAGTTGGCTTTGAATGCAGGGTCGGCTTAGATATTGCTTCCTCATCACTCTGGGACGAGAAGAAGCAGCGTTACGTATATAAAAGCGAGGGTGTTGAGAGAGATCCGGGTGAACAGCTTGAGTATATCTTGGGTTTAATTGAGAACTATAAGCTCATTTATGTTGAGGATCCATTTCATGAGGAGGATTTTGAAAGCTTTAGGGAGCTGACATCAAAAGTTAAGGGCTGCCTAATATGTGGTGATGATTTATTCGTTACAAACGAGAAGCGCCTTAACATTGGTGTGGCGAATAAGGCTGGGAATGCAATAATAATTAAAGTGAACCAGGTTGGAACATTAACTGATGCGTGGAGAACGACGAAGCTTGCCAAAGAGAGCGGGTATGTGCCAATAGTATCGCATAGATCTGGTGAAACAACCTCCTACCATATTGCCCACTTAGCTGTTGGCTTCAGCTGCCCAATAATAAAAACTGGGGTTCTTGGAGGGGAACGTGTGGCGAAGATAAATGAACTTATATATATCGAGGAGATTCTGGGCGAAAAAGCTAAAATGTCTAGGCTGAAAATTTAGGGAGGAAAATGTTTTGTCATCAAAAGAGAAAACTGAAAGTGAAACTGGCGCAGTGACTGAAGCGCTGTTATTGCCGCAAGACATTTTATTATCAGCAGGAGTACATATTGGAACAAAGATTAAGACTAAGGATATGGAACCCTTCATTTATAAGGTTAGAGGCGATGGACTTTTTGTGTTAGATATAAAGAAGATCGATGAAAGGATAAGAATTGCCGCAAAGTTTCTTAGCAGGTTTGATCCACCTAAAATTGCGGCTACAGCGGTTAGGCTTTACGCTAGGGAGCCTGTTGCAAAGTTTTGTGAGGTTACGGGGGCAACACCAGTCATTGGACGGTTCATCCCAGGTTTATTATTGAACCCGCTTTATCCCGGCAGAATTGAACCGAATGTTATATTGGTTTCAGATCCGAGGGCGGATGCGCAAGCTATCAGAGAGGCGACTGACATTGGAATACCAATAGTGGCCTTATGCAGTACGGACAATGATTTTACAAATATAGATTTAGTCATACCTACGAATAATAAAGGTAGAAGATCCCTTGCAGTGATATATTGGCTTTTAGCTAGGCAAATTCTACGTGAGAGAGGGGAGATTCCATACGAGGGGGATCTCTCAATTCCAATAGAGGAGTTTGAAGTTAAATTGGCTGAGAAGGCGCAGGAAGAATAGTTAAGTAACATTCATCTTGATATTTAAGTGAACCTTAAATAAGTCTGAGAAAACTATGTTTTGTTCGCCGTCTTCCTTTTGTAGATGGAATATTTGAGGTTTTAGAAAGAATGATAGAGGTCTAAGTAATATTTTTCTTAATTCATAAATCTTAAACATAATTTCATCAATAACTTAACTTATTTATTGGTGATTTGATGTCAGGTAATTGGCAATCATCAATAATTTTTGAGAAAGGCGAAAAGTAATCACTTCGTGGCATGGAGATTATGAAATTCGGGAAAGAATTGTGGAGAAAGGCGCGTTTAGAATGCGAAAAATGACGGAGGTAAAGAAGAAAGTTTCAGGGATCTTGTTTTAACAAATCAGCGGTTAATATCTCTTCAGGAGCATGGCATGTTTGGAAAATCATATCACTAGGTTCTTACTATGCCCCTGGAAAATCCTGGAGCCATATCTTTGGGAGGGGCACTGATGCCTTTTATTTTCAATATCAGACGGTGTTGAAACTCACGTTTTTTATGTCTAAGGAATTGAAAAAAGGAATTTGAATCATTTAAGCAAATAATTACAAAAACAATGCAGAAAGAGAAGAAAGAAAATTGAAGTAAAGAAAAAGAAAGGGTTCATGTTCTAATAGACTTTTCCTTCATTAAAGATTACATGAAACAGGGTGGAGTAATATTACAGACGTTTAAATGCCCTACATGTGGTGCACCACTAAAATTCCCTGATAGTGGAAGTACTACAATATGTCCATATTGCAATAATGTTATAAAAGTAATTTATTGAGGACCGATATCCAGTATAAGAGGTGAATCGTAGTAAACATTATCAGTTTATATGGCGCTCTGATGATTAGGTCTCATAGGGGTTAATATTTTATACTCCGTTATGTAAGAGTCTATTTTGGAGCATTGAGGGGGGAAGAAAAAGGTTTGTCAGCTAAGATTAGATATGCCAGATATGCTGGGAGCTTCTATGCTGGCTCAAGGGATTCTTTAAGAAGACAGATAGAGGAGTGTTTTATGCATAGGTTTGGTCCGGGGAAACTTCCTGTGGTTCCCGAAAAGGGTTCTAGGAGAATAATTGGTCTTGTTTGTCCACATGCTGGATACATGTATTCTGGCTCGGTAGCTGCTAATGCATATTATCAGCTCGCTTTAGATGGTCGGGCTGATGTATTCGTGATTTTAGGTCCGAACCATCAAGGAATTGGGAGCGGGGTTGCAATTATGAATCGCGGTGTCTGGCGTACACCTTTAGGAGATATCGAGGTGGATGGTGATACGGCTAAGGAGATTATTCGTTATTCGGAGATAATCGATATCGATGAGTCAGCACATGTATATGAGCACTCAATAGAAGTTCAACTACCATTCCTACAGTATATTTATGGTTCACAGCTTAAATTTGTCCCAATATGTTTTCTAATGCAGGACTTAGAGACCGGACGTGAAGTCGGTCGGGCGCTTGCTGAAGCCCTTAAAGATAAAAACGCCGTTATAATAGCTTCAACCGATATGACCCATTACGAGCCTCATAAAAGGGCAAGTGAAAAGGATAGGGAGGCAATAAACGCAATTCTTAATCTCGATGAGGATCTATTCTATCATATTATAGAATCACGCAATGTAACGGCGTGCGGATACGGTCCCGTAATAGCTATGATAACAGCTGTGAAGAGGCTAGGGGCTAAAAGCGCTGATCTACTGAGCTATAAAACTAGCGGTGATATAACTGGTGATCTCTCAGCCGTTGTTGGTTACGCGGCTATAGCAGTAACTAGGTAAAGGGGTCAATATTGAAGGCTTATTCTAGAGCTTCAGCACCCGCGAAAGTTATCTTATTTGGCGAGCATTTTGTTGTGTATGATAAGATGGCTGTTGTTATGGCAATTGATAGAAGGGCATATGTGACTGTAAAGCCGAGGTCAGATGACAAAATATTTATTAAATCTAACTTAATAGGGTCTTCAGGAGCCTTTACATTTAACGGTAAATATCAGCCGATTGAGGGAGGATTAGATGGTGAAGTTAAGTTTAAGCCATTATATGCTATCGCAAGGAACATTATGGATTCATTCGGCGAGAGGATGGGGCTTGAAATCGAAGTTGACTCGCTGATTCCCGTAGCTGCTGGATTAGGTTCATCGGCAGCCGTATCTGTTGCGTCAGCAGCTGCCATACTTAACCTCCTAGAAGTAGACCTTAATAAAGATCAAATCTTTAAATTAGCATTTGAATCTGAGAGGATTGTTCATGGGAATCCATCAGGCGTTGATCCGGCAACCTCAACCTATGGTGGAATCCTAATTTATCGAAGGGGTGAGGGAATAAAGAGGTTAGATATAGAAGTAAATCTGCCGCTTATTGTAGGTAATACCCGTATTGAAAGGATGACTGGAGAGATGGTTTTATATGTTAGTAATATGAGGAGGCGTTATCAGTCAGTGATTGATAAGATTATGGATGCTGGAGATTCCATTGCCACTCTAGGCATTGAGGCTCTTAAGAGGGGCGATTTAAGGGCGCTAGGTGACTTAATGAATATTAATCATGCGCTTTTATATGCCATAGGAGTCTCTAATGAAGCCATTGAGAGACTTATTAGTGCAGCTAGGAGGGCTGGTGCATTGGGGGCTAAGTTGACTGGGGCTGGTGGCGGAGGCTGCGTTATTGCATTATCATTACCAGAGAATACCCAGCGTGTTGCAGAGGCTATTGAGCGAGCTGGGGGTGAATCTTTTGTGACCAGTAGGGCTCTGGAGGGGGTTAAGATTGAGGAATAATGGTTTAATAATGCTTAAGCTAGGCGGGTCAGTTATAACAGTGAAGGATAAAGCTTTGACACCTAATACTTCCGCGATAAGGAGGCTGGCTGAGGAGATAGCTAGCTCACAGGTTTCGCCGCTAATAATAGTTCATGGAGGTGGAAGTTTTGGACATCCGTTAGCCGCTAAGTATCATATTGTTGAGGGATTTATGGATAAAAGTCAGTTGGAAGGCTTTTCTAGGACGCATAATGCAATGATGGCGTTAAATATGCTTGTTGTTGAAGCCTTGGTTGGTGAGGGGCTTCCAGCTTTTAGTATAGCGCCTTCATCCCTCATAATTACTAGGCGTGGTAGAATCCAGTATATTCATAAAGATCCGCTGGCGGTGGCTCTTAAACTAGGTTTTATTCCAGTCTTATATGGTGATGCAGTCCTAGATTATGAATTGGGATTCACCATTCTTTCAGGTGATCAAATCTTATCTAAATTAGCTATTGAATTGAATGCTAATAGGATTATTATCGGCGTTGATGTAGATGGTTTATATACCGCGGATCCAAAGATCAGTCCAGAAGCACAATTAATTACATATTTAACTATTGATAGATTGGAGAGTTTAATGAGCATGCTTGGCGGCTCTAGGTCAATTGATGTAACTGGCGGTATGCTGGGGAAAATCCGTGAGTTAAAGGTTCCTGTCATGAATGGCATTGAGGTTCTTATAGTTAATGCGCTAAAGCCAAACAATATTTATAGAGCTTTAAGGGGAGAAGAAGTTGTTGGGACAAGAATCATCAGAGGATGATAGGTTAATCAATCAGATAAAAAATAGGAAGGATGAGCATATACGGATCTGCCTTGAGCGGAATGTTGAGGCAAAGGAGATAACGACGGGCTTTGAGGACGTATTTTTTGTGCATAGGGCTCTTCCAGAAATAAACTTGAGTGATGTTAAGACTGATACAGTTTTTCTTAATCACAGATTCTCAGCGCCGATAATAGTTGAGGGGATGACTGGTGGAACTGAGAAGGCTATGGAGATAAATGCCGTGATAGCTCAGGTTGTTGAGAAGCTTGGTTTAGGGATGGGTGTTGGAAGTCAACGGGCAGCGCTTGAAAAACCTAGCCTAGAGAGAACATATAGGATTGTTAGGGAGAAGGCGCCTAAAGCCTTCATAATATCCAATATTGGTGGACCGCAGATTGCTGCGGAATACGATCTTAAAAAGATTAAGTTAGCTGTTGAAGCAATTGAGGCTGATGCTCTGGCAATACATCTGAATCCTCTCCAGGAGGCTGTTCAGCCTGAGGGTGAGGCTGTTTACGCTGGAATAATAAATAAAATAAGGAATATAATTAGCGTCTTAGATGTGCCCGTAATAGTTAAGGAGACTGGCAGTGGAATATCGGCTGAGGTTGCCAGAATGCTGGCGGAGGCTGGCGTCGCATGCATAGATGTTTCTGGAGCTGGTGGAACAAGCTGGGCTGCTGTTGAATGTTACAGGGCTATTGAGCGTGGTGACGCATTTAGCCGTGACCTAGGGTTAATGCTTTGGGATTGGGGTATACCAACAGCCATAAGCTTAATTGAGGTTGTGCAATCCGTTAATCTACCAGTCATAGCTTCCGGGGGAATAAGGTCGGGTTTAGACATAGCTAAATCTATAGCTTTGGGGGCTTCTTTGGCTGGGATTGCCCGTCCAATTCTTGTAGCAGCGTCTAAGAGCTATGAGGAGACTGAGAAAACTTTATGCACACTTATTAATCAGTTAAGGAATGTTATGTTTCTAGTTGGGGCAAATTCAATTGAGAAGCTGAGGAATGTGCCCTTAATAATATTGGGGAAAACGGCTGAGTGGCTTAGAGTTAGAGGCTTTAATCCTGAAATATATGCTAGGAGGTGATAGGTATGAGTCAAATAGATATAGAGGGTTTTCTTGAGGAGAAGGCTAAGTTAATAAATGAGCATATCGAGAAGTATATACCTCGACTTTTCTCAGATGAATCTTTTCTCTTCAAAATTATTCCGCCAAGATACCGTTTAGATTTTGAAGCATTAAATAAGACTGTGAATGAGCCGCTGTGGGAGTTTCTTGATAGGGGTGGTAAGCGCTGGCGTCCAGCTCTTTTCTTGCTGCTTTATGAGGCTTTAGGCGGCGACCCTACGGAGATATTGGACTTCGCTATAATACCTGAGATTATTCATAATGGCACATTAATAGCTGATGATATTGAGGATTCGTCAGAGATGAGAAGGGGTAAACCGTGCACATACAAGATATTTGGTGTTGATATAGCCGTAAATCTCTCACAAGCCATGTTCTTTCTACCGATGATAGTTTTAAGTGAGAAGCGTGATAAAATTCCGCCTGATAGGGCTAGAAGAATTTATGAGATATATGTGCAGGAGATGATTAATTTAAGCTTTGGGCAGGCTATTGATATAGCGTGGCATAGAGGGCTTATTGAGGCTGAGAAGCTGACTGAGGGTCATTACCTGCAGATGTGCGCTTATAAAACTGGGACATTGGCTAGATTGGCTGCTAAAATGGCTGCAGTATTGGCTGGCGCAGATGATGAGGTTGTTGAGAAAATAGGTTTTTTCGCCGAATCCATAGGTATAGCATTTCAGATTCAAGATGACATATTGGATATTGTTGGTGAAGAGTTCGCTAAGGGTAAGGGTGGCTTAGGGATGGACATAACTGAGGGGAAACTAACTTTAATGGTCATTCATTCATTCCGAAAAGCGGATCAAAAGGATAGGGAGGAGCTACTGAAGATACTTAGCATGCATACCAGGGATGAGAAGCTTAGAATGAGAGCTATTGAGATAATTAAGAAGTATGGTGCTATCGAATATGCTAGAGAAGTGGCATCAAAACTTGTAAGCGAGGGCTGGAGGATTATTAACGAGATTCTCCCAGATTCGGAGGCGAAAGAAAAGGTTAAGATTCTCACTGAATATCTTATTGAAAGAAGAATTTAGTTCTCCTACTGCTTCATAAAGAGGTTAATTTAAATTGAATATGTCAATTAAGGATCTAGATGCCATCAGGGACTCAATAAAGAGAATCGCCTTGCTGAACGCTATCTTGCATAATGGAAAAGCACAGAGCAAACCTGTTCTAGGTAAACTACTTGGCGAGAGACCTGATCTAAGAGTTTTCGCTAGAGAAATAGTGGCTCTTGTAGATGCAATTGTTCAGGAAGTTAACAGTATGTCGCTTGAGGAGCAGAGGAGGATTATTAAGACTCTATGGCCTGAAGCCCTAATGGAAGAGAGGGCGGGAGAAAGAGCTGAGGAGAAAACTTTGCCGCCATTGCCAAATGTGGAGAAATATGAGCGTGTTGTAACCCGCTTTGCACCAAACCCTGATTGTGTTCTCCATCTTGGTTCAGCACGGGCAATTATATTATGTCATGAATATGCTAGAATGTATGGTGGCCGCTTCATATTAAGGTTTGAGGATACGGATCCTAGACTGAAAAAGTCCTCCCTGCAGTTTATGGATTTGATTAGGGAGGATTTGGAGTGGTTAGGTTGTCACCCGGATGAGGAGTATATTCAGAGTGATAGAATAGAGATTTACTATGAGTATGCTGAGATGGCGCTTAAAAATGGGTATGCATATGTTTGTACATGTAAACCTGAGGATTTCCGCGCTAAGATAAGTGTTGGTAAACCATGCTCATGTAGAAACCTAACACCTGAAGAAAACATGCGTCGATGGGAGGCTATGTTGAGCGGTGCATATGCTGAAGGCGAGGCTGTTGTACGCGTGAAAACCGATTTAAAGCATCCTAATCCAGCTGTTAGAGACTGGCCGGCATTTAGAATAATAGACACGAAAAAGTATCCCCACCCCAGGGTTGGATCAAGGTATCGTGTTTGGCCACTATATAATTTTGCATGCGGTATTGATGATCACTTAATGGGTATAACACATATTATACGTGGTAAGGAGCATCTAACAAATCAGGAGAGGCAGAAGTATCTTTATCGATATTTCGGTTGGGATTATCCGGAGGCAATTCATTATGGGAGACTTAAGATTGAAGGTGCTTCATTGAGTAAATCTAAGATTGTTCGAGGTGTTAGGGAGGGCTTATATATAGGTTGGGATGATCCTAGACTAGCAACCTTCTTGGCGTTAAAACGTAGGGGTATAAAGCCTGAAGCCATAAAGAGACTTATACTTGATATTGGACCTAGACCGGCAGATATAACTTTAAGCTGGGAGAATCTTTACGCATACAATAGGAAGATTATTGATCCAGTAGCCGACAGATTCTTCTTCATAGGGGATCCCGTTAAACTTTTTGTGAGAAATGTTGAAAGGGAATTTGTAGCTGAGATACCGTTGCATCCAAGTTATCCTGATAGAGGTAAGCGAACTTTCCATATTAAGCCAGTAAATGGCGCGGTTAGCTTTCTAATATCGAGACGTGATTTTGGGCAGATGAAGGTTGGAGGTATAGTGCGCTTAATGGAATTATTTAATGTGAGAATTGAGAGGTTGGAGGAGAATCATGTGTTGGCATCATTCCACAGCGAACATTATAATGAAGCGAAAAGAGTTGGTGCTCCACTCATTCACTGGCTTCCTGAGGGTGAAGGATTACCATGCAAAGTTATAATGCCTGATAATTCCGTGATAAACGGTTTAGCCGAGCGGTCTTTTGGCTCAGTTACACTGGATAAAATTGTTCAGTTTGAGCGATTCGGCTTTGTTAGAGTTGATAAGATAAGTGAAGAAATAATTGTTTTCTTTACTCATAAATAGGGCACATACCATGATGCGAAAATTTAATTAGCGCTAAATTAGAGAGTATTTATCCAAACTCGGGGGTTTGATAAATTTGAAGATAGCAATATGCGGCTACTTAGGTTCAGGATGCACGGAAGTCGCCGAGATACTTGCTGGAAAACTTGGGTTGGACGTCATAAACACGAGTAAAATATTGACGATGATAAAGGACTTTGATGCTTTGAGTGGATCAGGTGAGGTAGATATAGATCTGATTATAAAGAATAAGCTTGATGAAATACTGCAGAGAGACAATGTTATAGTTGAGGGCAGATCAGCCTTCTTCCTTCTGAACCGAAAAGATATAATAAAGATTTTCTTAAATGCATCATTGGATGAGAGGATTAGGCATGTTGCTAGTAGGAGAGGTATACCAATAGATGAGGCTCGTGAGGATGTTGAAAGGAGTGATAGGGATCGTAACGGTATTCTCAAAAGATTCTTTAAGAAAGAAGAAGTTGATCCAACGGATTTTGATTTTTCAATAAAAACAAACTCGAAAACTTTTGCTAGGGTAGCTGACATAATTAGTGATGTAATTAAGGGTTTGTCAGCAATGCGGCAGCAATGATTTCTTTAATTATTTTTAGGTAGTTTATGAGATGATCGTTAATATACCATATGGTAAAAACCTCATTAACCTAAATTTGCCAGATAAGAATGTAGTTGCCATTCTACAATCCATTGAGTTTAATGGAGCTATTGATCAGTTGGGGATTGTTAGAGAGGCGCTAAATAAGTCTATCAGAAGTAAGCCGCTGGCGCATACATCGGCTGAAAAAAGAAGAATATGTATTGTTGTTAGTAACTATACTAGGGCTACCCCAAATAGAATTCTCCTTCCACTAATAATTGATGTTTTAAAGAGGGCTGGGCGGAAAATGGATGAGATAAAGATTCTAGTGGCGTATGGTCTTCATAAGCCAGCTCCTAAAGAATTAGAGGTTGAGTTTCTAGGTAAAGAGATAGAGGTTTTAAGCCACGATGCTGAAGACGAGAATAGTCTCACGTATGTTGGTAAAACATCTTTTGGAACAACATTTTCAGTTAATAATCTTATTCTTAAATCGGATCTTGTAATACTTACCGGGCTTATTGAACCCCATTTCTTCGCTGGTTATAGCGGTGGGAGAAAATCGATTCTGCCAGGGGTTTCTAGTAAAGAGGCTATTTACACTAATCATAGTTTTAAGATGATTATGCATCCTCTCTCACGATATGGCATATTGGATGGGAACCCTGTGCATGAGGATATGGTTGAAGCCGCGAGAATGATATCAACCCAAATGTTTCTCGTTAATGTCGTTATTGATAAGAGGCATAGAATTATTGGAGCTTTTACAGGTGACATTTATGGGGCACATTTGAAGGGTGTTAAGTTTCTAGATAAATATGTGAGGGTTAAGGCGCCCTTGAAGGCGGATATTGTGGTAACTAGTAATGGCGGCTACCCGCTGGATAGGGATCTTTATCAAGCCGTTAAAGGTATTGCAACTGGTGAATTGGTTACCAGAAGAGGTGGCGTAATAGTGCTCTTTGCTGAATGTGTTGATGGAATAGGTAGAGGGCATGAAGAATTTTATAGACTTATGGCTGAAGCTAAAAACCCTGATGATGTTTTAGAGAGAATAAAGCGAGAGGAACCAATTAATGATCAGTGGGAGGCACAAATATTGTCCAGAATATTAAGAGATATGAAAGTTATCATTGTTACAAGAGGCGTTAAGCATAGCTTAATTGAGGAGATGCATATGATTCCAGCGTCAAGTCCGGAAGAGGCTATTAGAGAGGCCTATAACCTTGTTGGCGGGGATTCGAGGATTATTATTATACCTGAGGGTCCATACATTATTCCTGTTGTTGAACCGTAATCTTTTTATATAACTTTTTGAAGTTGAACCGTAACGTATATAGGGAGAATCTCTATACTTCTAGGGTTAAGTATATGAAACTGAAACATTGGTTGATGAGGTTGAGGGATAAAATATGCCGAAACCATTTTATGTTAAGTTTGAGGTTCCGAGCGAAGTGGCAAATGCCGTGTATGAGGCTGTGCAGTTAGCTGCTAGAACAGGTAAGGTTCGTAGAGGAACAAACGAAACTACGAAAGCTGTTGAAAGAGGGCTTGCTAAGCTCGTTGTAATAGCTGAAGATGTTGATCCACCTGAGGTTGTTGCACATCTACCACTATTATGTGATGAGCGGAAAGTGCCATATGTATACGTTCCGAGTAAGGCTAAGCTTGGTTCAGCCGCTGGAATAGAGGTTTCAGCCGCATCGGTATGCATAGTGGAGACGGGTGAAGCCACCGATCTTATAAATGAAATTATAAATAGGGTTCAGAAGATTAGGGGAGGCTAAAATTATTGAGCCGTAAAGAGGCAAAGGAATCTAAGGAGATAAAGGAATCCGAGGAGGTTCCAACACCAGCTGAGGTTATTCAGATAGTCGGGAGAACAGGGGTGACTGGTGAGATAGAGCAGGTTAGAGTTCGCATACTTGAGGGTCCGGATAAGGGTCGGATAATAACTAGAAATGTTAAGGGACCTGTTAGATTGGGCGATATATTAATGCTTAGGGAAACTGAGAGAGAAGCGAGGAAGATAAAGTGAGGTTCTCTCATATTTTTGAATAAGCATGAGAATCTTTGATGTTTGGAGGGTGGATTGGTGCCTAAGCCTAGGAGATGCTCATTTTGTGGTCACGAATTTAATCCTGGAACAGGGATAATGTATGTTAATAATGATGGTACAATATTCTGGTTTTGCTCAAGTAAGTGTAGGAAGAATCATTTGGTTTTAGGTAGAGATCCACGTAAGCTAAAGTGGACAGCCTATTATGGGCGAGAAGAGAGGGCTGGGAGAGAGAAGGCTTCAACTGTTAAGTCTTAAATTTATTCCTTTAGAATAATGGTGGCACGAAGACCGTTAGGAAAGTTGTTGATTCAATTACATTAATTATGCTATGCTTTACACCTCTAGGAATATAGGTGAATGCTCCCTCAACTATTTCTTTCTCACCTAAACCCTCAATAAACATTACAGCTTTACCCCTAATACAATATTCTATTTGATCACTTTCAGAATGCGCATGCATATCAATTTATCGCCGACATTAAGCGTGGTTAATCTAACACTGGCTGTTGCAGTATCCTCCCTAGACAATAATATTTTAGTTGGAAAAGCTGCTCCCCTACTGAAATCTATTTCCCTCTCATATCTAATGATTGTTTTCATATTATTCCCTCACATATCTATTAGATATTGCATGATGGCATAAAGATTAAATTAGCCTTGAGATCTAAAAGATCATTTTACTCTTCACTAGTACTTTATAAAGATTTATTTTTAATTCTCTAGCGGATGTTTTTCTTAGGAGAGTTATTGATGCTTCTCAATCACTACTGGTATTGCTAACAACAGTAAGAATACGGCTACAATAATTGATATTGCAACACTCCAGTCGCCGATAAAATAATAATATTCAAGATTAGAATCATATATGAAGCCACGGATTCCATTACGGAATACCTCACCTGTATCAGCCCACAAATAGACCTCATAACCACTTACACCATCAGGATAAATTCTGTCGAATTCAATACAAACAATCCATCCTGGATATAATATCCAGAAGTTTCCTCCCCTACTCCCAAACTCATCTCCATAAAGACCTAATGTTGCTTCAATTCTCGCTATCCTTGCTCCAATCTTCCTAATATAGTCGCCTGCAACGCTTAGAGCTATGTTAATTGCCTCATCCCTAGAAACCTTAACTTCGAAATTGCAGACCCTATAAAGGCTTCCTCTATCACTGAGAAGAGTAAGTAACCCATTATTAATATCTATTATAAAGAATGGGAAGGAGTGCTCTAATTCATTAAATGAGTACTTCCACGTAAGCCAAAGAGATTTATTTTCGCTGTTAATATTCACTTCTATTCCAAGTTTTATTCCGTTCTTCTCTACGGTTTTATTCTCCAGAGTTTTAATCTCCTGCAATATGAAGCATTAAAAACTGATTTATACCTGTTAATTATGATCTTAGCCGCATTAATCGGGTCTTCAGATAATTTTAATCTAGTTTTGATTTCCCCTTCGTACTCAAGCAAACACCAAACCATTTTTCCTTTTATAAATTCGAAGTCGCAGCTGATTTTCCCTCATTAGAAATGAGCTCGAGCTGTATGAAACTGTCCGCAGAATCCGGACTAACTTTTAAATTTTCAGGTACAGATACAAATCTATACTTTGACATATTATAGGAGATAAAATCAATGCCGAGAACATCCTTTAGAAACATTAGGGCAGTCTTTTTCTTATCTTCCTCTATGGGTTGGGTTCCTCCTACAAAACAGCATATTCCATTTAGAAACAGAACTAAAATAATTAATGAAATAAAAGATTCGACATTATTCCTTTATGGTGTCGGGTCATAATTTCCATCACCATAAATCTTCATAAGACCTATATTGCCAGAAGGGGTTTGATATCCTGTATAAAAAACGCAATTTTCAAATGATTTGACTCCAAATACTTGATTAGCAGCATAATCAAGCGCGTTTTTACCCTATAGCCTTTATTAAAGATGGCATAAAAGAATTTCTTTACGAAGATCCTACCAGTTTTTGGTTTACCGCCAATATTATTTCTAAGGTATGGGGGCTTCATTATAGAATCCTATGAAAACGGATAAGTAAATCGAGAATGTAATGGTAAACGAGAGAATTATGGGAATATAGAAATATCCCCTCAAAGTATTAAACTCCCTAAAATAATTAATATTTCCTGCTATATATTTTGGCTTTAATGCTAGAGATTAGTTTTTCACTATCTTGGCTTACATATAATTTCCTTAATCTTTCTTCTCTCTTCTTTCCTACCGAATATTGTTTCAAGGTTGAGGAAGTCTCTGCTTCCAATAGCCTCGATAACTATTGCCGTATCCAATCCACCACCCTTCTCATATCCGAGCCTCCCAGTTCCGCCTAAAGCAATAACCTCCTCCCCAGGCTTAATAAAGCCAGCCTCTGTTGCTACAAGTGTTACTTCAACGCAAACCTTAAGCCCCTCACAGAATCTGCAAAGGGTCTTTTGCACATCCTCTGGAAAGTAATATTTGATATCTGATGCATAGCAGAAGTTATGCCCCATTTCTTCAAGTATTTTCCTCAATTTTTCTGGGAAACCCGGAAAAGGCGAGCCTGGAGGTCCCCTTAAACCAACAACAATTAATTTAATATTAGTATCCTTGAAGATTTCTAGAGCTCTTTCAGCTGAGAAGCCTGTAATCGAGGCTAAAATAACATTCTTTATGCCCTTCTTAAGGGCTCTCTCCTTAGCCAACCTAAGTGCATCGTCAGTATTATGTCTTCCACCACTCTCAAAATAAACGATCTCTTCCCTTATCATTTCAATTTAACCCCCTTTGCGCATGCTGGAATCCATCTTAGGTAACGATATAATCGTTTTTATTTATTGTGGCATTTTTTATAAAGGTTTTAGATGATTAAAATTGAGTCATGAAGAAAACTTTAAATGCCCTAATAAGGCATATTAATAAGGATGCGCATCAAAAATATTCAATATAATGGGCATATGTTTTTCTTATTTATTTTGTTTTTCATTCTAGGAATCTACTCTTTGATGGTTTCCTTTATAGCTGTGCATAGATACTTATCTTATCAGAGCTCATGGGACCTTGGAGTTTTTACTCAGATTTTTGAGGGGTTGCTTAAGCTTGGCTTCATGTATGATACGATGGATTTTTTTAAGAATCCTAGTGGCAATTATTTGGGAGTACATTTCTCTCCATTTATTATCATACTCACTCCATTTTATTACGTGATGCCTACCCCTGCTACACTATTGATAACTCAAGTCTTGTTTTATTCTGCAGGCGTGGTTCCGCTTTATTTGATGGCTAAAAAATGGTTTGATGAAATCTCCTCAATATTGATATCGCTAGCCTATCTTATACATCCCGGCTCCCTCTATCTTCTTTTATATGATTTTCATGAGATATCCTTATTCCCAACTCTTTTCATATTCACAATGTACTTTTATTTTACAAAGCAATATCTATTGTTTCTTCTATTACTCATATTGTCATGTATGGTTAACGAGTTTACGCCAATTCTCATGCTCTTCTTTTCATTGTATTTGTTTATTTTTAATGTTAAGGAAACTCAAAAAAGGGAATTGTGGGGTATGTTAAAGAAGCTCGGAGCCCTAAAAGAGTTTAGAGATCTGAAAAAAGGAATCATTAATAAAGTGAGATCCGATAAATTCCCGCTTTTAGCTATTTTAGTATCTGTGATTATGATCGCAGTATCTTTCTATATAGAACATTTATTTAACCCCATCTGGAGACCCCAGCGAGGTTGGATTGTTCTTGGCTCATCTCTAGAGGAAATTCTCCTGAACTTAGTAACTCGCCCAGATCTAGTTTTAAAATCGTTGACTGCTGACGCCAAACTAAAATTAATAAATCTTATTTACCTTTTTGGACCCTATCTACTCTTACCTTTTTTTAGCGGGTTCTTCCTCTTGGTTCTAGCGCCTTGGATGATAGCTACACTTCTATCTTTATGGCCCATTTGCACGATTTATCTTCAATATCACGCTATGAATATGCCTCTACTCATCATCGCCACTATAATAGGAATTAGAAGACTCTCTAGTACCTTAGGCATAAAACCGAGAAAAATAATTGCGTTTGTTTTTCTAGTTACATTAATATTTACATCCCTTATTGGACCTTTAGGTTTGATACCGGCGCCTTATGGCTACTCCTCTCGCGAACAAATTTTCGGGTATAGAATAGATTTAACTAGAAAAACAAGACATGATATATATGATCTTTTTATAGATTTGATACCGGCGGATTCCGTTGTTCTTACACAGGTACGCTTTTATTCTCATCTATCAGATAAAACTCCATATGTGCTGCTCTATATTCCTCCTGAAAATTGGGATTTCTATGATTTGATTCCGTTTAAGGAAAAGTTGACCCCCAAGTATATACTGCTGGATTTTTCTGAAGAAAGTTTCAAAATAGGATTCTCTTTTAAGTGGAAGGATGGAGCGGAAAGATATGTATCTTCTATATCCTCTGCTGAAAAAATTTTAGATGATGAATGGGGGGTTTTGGCAGAATTTGATAGTATAGTCCTATATAAGCGTGGTTTTAAAGGGTCCCCATTACTATATGGTGGTTTCACTAAAATCTATGATTCAACTAAATTGATTTATAAGGAGGATAATGTCGCGTTTTATGAGGAAGAAAAGATAATCGAATTTTCTGGGGGGAAATCCCATGTTTTTTGGTATGGTCCCTATGATTTTTATCCCCCGGGAATATATAATGTAACGTTTGTTCTTAGGGTAAAACCGGGCGCCTACTATAATAGTGCGAGTGATGAGAGTGCTCTCACGTTAGATGTAGCAGCTAATGAGGGTAAAATCATAATTGCTTCTCGTAAAATAAGATTTAATGAACTATCGTATGGATGGCGAGATTTCACTATTCAATTTAAGGTTCCGATTAAACCTCTAAAGCTTGAATTTAGGGGGCTTTACCCGCATCCAAATGTACCAATACAACTTCAGAAGATAATTGTGGAAAGGATAGCGCCCATTAATACTGAGGACCATTAGTAATTAGTTACAGTATCATAGTATAATGTTTTACGTCAAGAAGACGCGTTTCACCGAGCTAAAATGGTTATTGTAACCTTAAATCCAAAGTATAATCTTTAAGAAGATGTGCTAATATATGTACAGGAATTATCGCTTAACTAAAAAGGACTAATTAAATGCATATATGCTTCTTGAAGATTTATTTGCATGAGCATGAATTAAGGAAGGTGTTTATATCAAGCGATCCATCCTGATAAATATGGTTTGTTAAGGTGTATGGTTGGTGGCGCTCAAAGAATCGGGGGAGCTTGAGGCTTATGTTTTGGCTCCGCTGGAATGAGTGTAAATAAATTGTGGGGTGCTTAGTATGGATTATGCTGTTAGGGTTATTGGTTTAACGAAGGTTTATGGGGGCAAGGTTAAAGCTTTGGATGGTGTTGACTTGAATGTTGAGTCTGGTGAGGTTTTTGCCCTTCTTGGTCCTAATGGTGCTGGTAAGACAACTTTGATGAGGATTTTGACAACGCAGATTAAGCCAACTTCCGGTGAGGCTTATGTTTTTGAGTTAGATGTTGTTCGTGAGGGCTCTAAAGTTAGGCAGCTAGTTAGCTATGTTCCTCAAGAGATGAGTGTTTGGACTGACATAAGCGGATACGAGAATCTCCTAATATATTCTAAAATATATGGTATTCCGTCAAGCGAAAGGGAGAGACTTATTTGGGATGCCCTAGAGAATATGGGCTTAAGCGAATTCGCAAATAGCCTTGTTAGGACGTATTCTGGTGGGATGATTAGGAGACTTGAGTGTGCATGCGCCCTACTAACTAAGCCTAAGATTCTATTTTTGGATGAGCCAACGATAGGCTTAGATCCATCTGCTAGAAAGGCTGTTTGGGAGAGACTCAAAGCCTTTAAGAAAGAGTATGAGGCAACAATCTTCTTTAACACACATTATATGGATGAAGCTGACCTCTATGCGGATAAAATAGCTATAATTAATAGGGGAAGAATAGTTGTCTCAGGGACGCCTGAAAGCCTTAAGCGCTCCCTTAGGGGCGAAATAATATCCTTAGAAATAGAGGGTGGGAGGCTTGGATCGAAGGTTTTGGATATGATTAGAGGGCTGAGAATTGTCAGCGACATAATTTTAAGCGGGAATGAACTGAATATCGTGGTTCAAGATGCTGAATACTCGCTACCGGAAATAATGGAGATTTTAAGAGCTAATAATATTCCTGTTAAAAAGATTTCTATAACTAAGCCAACCCTAGACGATGTCTTCTTGAAATATGCTGGTATTAGACTTGAGCCGGCGACTGGCAGGATTAGTGAGGTTAGACAGATTAGGCATATGATTAGGAGGGGTTAAATTGAACAGTTTCTTGAGAAACATGCTTGCAATGATTGAGCTTGAGATGAGGAGGCTTAGACATGATAGGACAGAGCTTTATTCTAGGGCTATTCAACCAATCTTATGGATAGCTGTTTTTGGACCAATAATGAGTAGTGTTAGGGTTATACCTACTGGCGGAATACCATATACTGATTACATAACTCCAGGCGCACTTATTCAATCGACAACGTTCATATCAATATTTTATGGCTTAACAATCGTTTGGGAGAGGGAGTCTGGTATTTTAAAGAAGCTTTTGGTTGCCCCGATCTCGAGATACTCGATTGTTATAGGGAGAGCGATGGCATCTGGAGTTAGGGCGATCTTCCAGGCGCTGATTATTATCCCAGTAGCCCTACTTATAGGCGTGAGATTTATACCTAGCATCCTAAACTTCATTTTAGCCCTATTAGTGATATTTCTCTCATCAGGAGGCTTCGCTGCAACATCGATTCTTGTAGCATCATTCATGAAGACTAGGGAGCGCTTTATGGGTATAGGGCAGGCATTAACAATGCCCTTGTTTTTTGCGAGCAATGCTCTATATCCAGTCTCAATAATGCCCGAGATAATGCAGTGGATAGCACGTTTCAATCCATTAAGCTATGTTGTGGACGCTGTGAGGTCGCTGATAATATCTGGAGATTTAATCCATTTACCAGTGGACTTAGCGGCAATAATAATATTTGATGCAATAATGTTCGTTATTGCATCAATAAACTTCAGAAGAATAATAG
>Ga0105163_1000575_pt1 | contig 21410 bp, 22 predicted proteins | sample JNZ110809AmetaG_FD_81531 | JGI IMG/M metagenome (GOLD analysis project Ga0105163, IMG submission 81531) | Hot spring microbial communities from Jinze hot spring, China to study Microbial Dark Matter (Phase II) - JNZ 110809A | ecosystem: Environmental > Aquatic > Thermal springs > Hot (42-90C) >... | reverse complement strand
GGCATTGAATAACCCCTTGAGCTTCCCCTTCTCGTCCTTAACCCCTACCCATAGGACCCTCGGGTTTTTCGTGGAAGGAAAGGCACCTGTTCCCTTCACCCTCACCTCAAAGGGGGCAAACCCTGAAAGGGCCTTCCTCATGGCTTCCTTTATCCCCTCGAGCTTTTCCTCATGGACGTTTCCCAGGAATTTCAAAGTGATGTGCAGGCCTTCGGGTTTTACCCACCTAACCCCTTGGGCCTTTGCCTTCCAAGAAGCCTGTAAGACCTTCAACGATTCCTTCATCCCTTGGGGTATGGGAACGGCTATGAAGAGCCTAAGGACGTTGGCCTTCATACCTTTTCTGCCTCCTTGTAGCCATCCCCAACTGTCTCAAGGGGCCATAGACCACATAGGCCCCAAATAGGGCAAAGAGCAATAGGTCCCTTTCAAAAAGGAAGAACACCAAAAGCAAAACAAAGGCTACCGCTCCGCGAAAATACCCCATCCCTAACAGGTTTCCCTTAAGGGAAGGATAGCGGAGGGAACTGACCATTAGGAAACCCAAAAGGAAAACCAAAGCGGCAACCACATAAGGGTGAGGCGTTCCCCAGCCAAACCTCTGCCAGAGGAGGAAAAAAGAGGCAAGGAAACATCCCGCTGACGGTATCGGCAGGCCTTCAAACTCCTTTAAGGTACCCCTGACGTTAAACCGCGCAAGCCGCAGGGCCCCACAGGCAACATAGAGGAACACCGCTACCCACCCCAGTTTTTGTCCCGTCAAGGCCCATGAGTAAAAGAGGAGGCTTGGCGCTATGCCAAAGGAAATCAAGTCTGCCAAGGAATCCAATTCCCTGCCAAAGGTAGAAGTAGACCGCGTGATCCTCGCCACCCTTCCGTCTATGGCGTCAAAAAGGGCGGCTATAAGGATGCTTATGGCAGCTTGCTTCAACCTCCCGTGGTAGAGCCAAAGCAGGGCTATTACGCCAAACAGGAGGTTCAAAAGGGTGAGGAGGTTGGGAAGGATGAGGTCGGCCCTCTTACTCTCCTTTCTTTTCTTCATCTTCAATTCCCCCTTTCGCATAATAGCCGATCACCGTTTCCCCCGCTTTAACCCTGTCACCGACTTTGACCAGCAGGGTTACGTCTTCTGGCAGGTACAAGTCCACCCTAGAGCCTAAGACTATAGCGCCAAAGGGATCCCCTCTCCTAAGGAACTGACCGGGCTTTGCCCAACAGAGGATCCTACGCGCCAAAACCCCGGCCACCTGTACAAGGACCCCCTCTAGCCCCCCCTCCCCTTTTAAGAACAAGAGGTTCCTCTGATTGCGGCGCGGGGCATCCTCTTGGAAGGCCGGTAGAAACTCACCCTTTATGAACCGTTGGTCCTCAACCTCTCCGTCAAAAGGAGCCCTGTTCACATGCACATCCCATAGGGACATAAAGACCGAAACCACCTTCCCCTTCCTCCCACAGATGGGCCATAGGCCTTCCTCTGCCCTAAGTACCTTTCCGTCAGCAGGGGATATGATCAAACCCTCCCCCTGAGGGGGAGACCTGCGGGGGTTCCTGAAGAAGTACCAGGAGAAAAGGGCAAGGCTGAAAAACAAAAAGGCTACCTCGGGTCTGACAAAGAAAAAGATGATCCCCCCTGCCCCCAAAGGCACTATAAACCACATCCCCTCCTTTATGGGCAAGAAGGGACCGAACATCTATTTGGGTTCCTTGATCCAGCTCATCATGGACCTGAGCCTTCTTCCCACCTCCTCTATGGGATGGGAGGCCTGCTGTTTCCTTAAGGCGTTAAACACCGGCCTTCCTGCCATGTTTTCCAGGATCCACTCCCTTGCAAAGGTCCCATCCTGTATCTCCTTGAGGATCTCCTTCATGGTCTGGCGCACCCTTTGGTCGATAACCCGTGGGCCTCTGGTCATATCGCCGTATTCTGCCGTATCGCTAATGGAATAGCGCATATAGCTTATGCCCCCCTCGTATATGAGGTCCACGATGAGCTTCAACTCGTGGAGGCACTCAAAGTAAGCAACCTCAGGCTGATAGCCTGCCTCTACAAGGGTATCAAAGGCTGCCCTTATGAGCTCGGTAAGCCCTCCACATAGGACCACTTGTTCCCCGAAGAGATCCGTCTCGGTCTCCTCCTTAAAGGTGGTCTCTATGACCCCTGCCCTCGTAGCCCCTATCCCTTTTGCATAGGCCAAGGCTAGTTCTTTGGCCTTGCCCGAGGCATCTTGGTGCACAGCCAAAAGGGCAGGGACGCCTTTGCCTTCTTCAAATTGCCTTCTGACTAAATGCCCCGGTCCCTTTGGAGCCACCATCACCACGTCCACATAGGGCGGAGGGACTATTTGGCTGTAATGGATGTTAAAACCATGGGAGAAACCAAGCACATGCCCCTCCTTGAGGTAGGGTCTTATGGACTTCTCATAAACAAGGGGCTGAAGCTGGTCAGGTACGAGGACCTGGATGTAATCACTCGCCCTTACGGCCTCATCAGCACTTACAGGCTGGAATCCGTGGGACTTAGCGAGTTCATAGTTGGGGGTCCCGGGTAGTTCAGCCACTATCACTTCCAGCCCGCTGTCCCTTAAGTTCTGAGCCTGGGCATGCCCTTGGCTACCATAGCCTATGACGGCGATCTTCTTCCCCTTTAAGGGTTCAAGGTCTACGTCTCGGTCGTAATATATCTTGGCCATCTCTCACCCCCTGAGCATAGCTACTACGCCCGTACGGGCGATCTCTTTTATCCCCATGGGTTTTATCAGCTCAAGGAAAGCCTCTATCTTTTCTTGATCGCCGGTCATCTCAATGGTGTAGGTCTTCGGGCTGACGTCCACGATCTTCCCCCTGAAGATCTCCACCATCCTCAGGATCTCGGCCCTGTTTTCTGGCTTTGCGTTAACCTTCACAAGCACCAATTCCCTCTCCACGTGGGGCTTGTCGGCCATTTCTATCACTTTTATCACCGGTATGAGCTTGTTGAGTTGCTTGGTGATCTGCTCGAGGATCCTCTCGTCCCCTTCTGTGACTATGGTCATTATGGAGAGGGAAGGGTCAAGGGTTTCGGCCACGTTCAGGCTCTTTATATTGAACCCACGAGCACTGAAAAGCCCCGCTACCCTTGCCAAAACCCCAAATTGGTTCTCCACCAAAACGCTCAACACCTGCCGCATCCCTCTTTACCCCCTCTATAAGAGGATCATGTTGGTCAGTGGTTCCCCTGCCGGTACTATCGGATAGACGTTTTCCTCTTGTTCGACCCAGAAGTCCATTAGGACCGGTTTCGGGATCTTTAAAGCCTCCCTTATGACCGGTTCCACCTCTTCGGGCCTTGTCGCCCTCAGCCCTACTGCACCGTAAGCCTCAGCAAGCTTCACGAAATCGGGGTTCCATTCCCAAAGCCTTGAACCATAGTAGACCTTGTTATGGAAAAGTTCCTGCCACTGTCTCACCATGCCGAGGTAGCCGTTATTGAGGATGGCCACCTTGACCGGTAGGTTGTGTTGGACCGCCGTGGCAAGTTCTTGGATATTCATCTGGATGCTCCCATCCCCAGCTATGTCTATTACAAGCCTGTCCGGAAAGGCCACTTGGGCCCCTATGGCCGCAGGAAAACCATAACCCATGGTCCCTAAGCCTCCGGAAGTCAAGAAGGTCCGGGGCTTGTTCACCTTGAAGTACTGGGCCGCCCACATCTGGTTTTGTCCCACCTCAGTGGTGATTATGGCCTCACCGCCTGTAAGCTCGTAAAGCTTTTGTATAACGAACTGGGGCTTTATGCGGTCCGAAGGACGGCTGTTGTAACCCCTCAGGAACTCCTCGTGTTGTTTTTTCCAGATCTCTATCTGTTGGTGCCACTCAGACAACCTCTGCCTATACTCACGTAAGTTCTGTCCGCTCTTCTCTATCACCTCCAGTAACCTTCGCAGCACGCGCTTGCAATCACCAACGATGGGGATGTCCACATGGACGTTTTTCTTTATGCTGGTAGGGTCTATATCTATATGGATCTTCTTCGACTTCGGCGAAAAGGCCTCCACCTTCCCCGTGACCCTGTCGTCAAACCTCGCCCCTACGGCTATGAGGACATCGCACTCCATAACGGCCATGTTCGCCTGATAGGTCCCATGCATACCCAACATGCCTAAGAACAGGGGATGCACACCTGGGAACCCTCCAAGGCCCATCAGGGTGGTAGTAACGGGTATATCCAAGAGCTCTGCTAAGCGTATCAACTCCTCAGAGGCCCCTGAGATGACCACCCCACCGCCTGCATATATCACAGGCTGTCTAGCCTTGAGGATAAGGCTTGCAGCCCTTTGGATCTGCAACATATGACCTTCAAGGGTAGGCTTATAGCCACGGACCTCCACCTTCTCAGGGTAGTGAAACTCGGTTTCAGCGGTGAGGACGTTCTTCGGTAGGTCCACCAAAACAGGACCAGGCCTCCCCGTGGAGGCGATGTAAAAGGCCTCCCTTACGATCCTGGCCAAGTCCTTTACGTCCGTCACCAAGTAGTTGTGTTTGGTACAAGGGCGGGTTATCCCGACGATGTCTGCTTCCTGAAAGGCATCGTTGCCTATAAGATGCACGGGCACCTGCCCTGTAAAGACCACAAGGGGCACTGAGTCCATATAGGCCGTAGCTATCCCTGTTACGGTATTTGTAGCCCCAGGCCCAGAGGTAACAAGGCATACGCCTACCTTGCCGCTTGCCCGGGCATAGCCATCTGCAGCATGCACCGCACCTTGTTCATGTCTTACCAAGATGAACTTGAAGTCCCACTTTGACATCTCCTCAAGCAAGGGCAAGATGGCCCCGCCCGGGTAACCGAATATGACCTCTACCCCTTCCCTTTTCAAACACTCGAGCAATATCTGAGCACCGGTGCGCTTCTTCATGCCTTGAACCCTTGAATTTAGCCTAAATATTGTCACCCCAGTTGCCGCTTGTCAATAAAAGCGAAAGGCCTCACAATTTTGGAGTCTGTAAAAAGGAGGAGAACATGAGAAGGAAGGAGAGGGCTTATTATAGCGACTACCTAAGCCTAAAGGAGTCCTGGCGCCTGTTCCGCATAATAGCCGAATTTGTAGAAGGCTTTGAGGCCCTATTCAAGGTAGAACCAGCGGTCAGCATCTTCGGTTCCTCCAGGATAAAGGAAGATTCACCCCTGTACCACAAGGCTTACGAACTGGCAAAAGCCTTGGTAAAGGAGGGATACAGCATAATAACCGGGGGTGGACCTGGTATCATGGAGGCGGCCAACAAAGGGGCCTCTGAAGCCGGTGGTAAATCGGTAGGCCTGAACATAGACCTACCGACAGAGCAACCCGCAAACCCCTTTGCAAACGTAAGGCTGAGTTTTCGCCACTTCTTCGTGAGGAAAGTGATGTTCACCAAACACTCTGTGGCCTTTGTCTTTTTCCCCGGAGGATATGGGACCCTTGATGAATTGTTTGAGATCCTTACCCTTATCCAGACAAGGAAGACACGCCGTGTCCCCTTGATACTTATGGACAGGACGTATTGGAAAGGGCTCCTCTCGTGGCTGAAGGAGCCGGTCTTGTCCTCAGGTTGTATCAGCCCCGAGGACCTAGAACTACTTTATGTCTGCGACGAACCCGAAGAAGCCATTAGGTGCATAAGAACCTTGCGGCAGAGAGGAGACCTACGAGCTCGGTGAGGATCTTTGCCGTCGCCCCCCAGACCGTATGACCCTGTACTTGGTAAAAGAGGGTCTCTTGACCACGGTAAAGCCTTCGTTCTGCCTTGTGTTCTTTGAAGGCACAAAGGGGTACAAGTAACACCTCTTCTACCTCTTCGTTTGGGCGAAAGGGATAAGGGTAAGGGATAACCCCAACGAAAGGGGAGACGAGGAAACGGGTGGTCGTCACCACATCGTTAAGCCTCCCTACTACTTGAACGTCTTTGGGATCAAGACCTACTTCCTCATAGGCCTCCCTTAGGGCTGCCTCTTCTAAGCTATTGTCCCCTTCCTCACACCTCCCTCCTGGGAAAGACACCTCCCCTGGGTGATGAGGAAGGTTTTTGGCCCTTTTGACCAAAAGGACGCTTAACCCTCCCTCTTTAATTAAAAGGGGCACAAGGACCGCAGCCTTTATAAGCCCACGTTGCATGGGCGTGGCCCAAGGCCCCCTTTGCGAAAGGAGCTCCTTTAACCTCTGGACCAAATCACGATAGTCCATGCCTTCCTACTGTTCAGCGCCTTCCAAGTCCATGAAACAGCGACCGTTGAACATCGCCCCTTCTTGGACTACTAGGACTGGAGTGAGGATATCGCCTTTCATCTTAGCCCCTGACCTGAGTTCTACCCTTTCGGAAGCCTTAACCTGTCCCACCACTTCCCCTTGGATCACAGCGGTGCCCACCTCTATCTGCCCCTCGATCCTTGCCCCTTCCTTGACTACGAGGAGATCAGGGGTCCTAATCTCCCCTTTGAATTGGCCCGCTATCATCACCGCCCCTCGGAAGTCAAGCCTCCCTTCAAAGGAAGTGCCTTCCCCCAAGTAGCTTTCAGGGGGTTTGAAGTCCTTTAGGCCTTTCAACCTCCCCCTCCTCTTAAGAGCTCAAGGACTCGTTCGAGTTCCTCAAGGTTATTAAACTCTACCTCTATTTTCCCCTTTTGTCCCTTGAGCCTTATCCGGACCTTTAGGCCAAGAAGCGACTGGAATTCCTCCTGCAACTGTAAGAGGTCAGGGTCTAAAAGGACAGGGCCAAAAAAAGAGGTCCTTTTCCCCTTTTTTTCCTTTGAAGCAAGGCGCTCTGCCTCACGCACTGAGATCCCCTTCTCCACCATTAACCTTAGCAAAGACCTCTGTTGCTCCGGATCCTCTATCGAAAGCAAAACCCTAGCATGCCCCGCGCTGATCTGCCCCCTCCTCAGGGCCTCCTTAGCCTCAGGTGATAGTTTCAAAAGCCTCAAAGCGTTTGCCACTGTGGATCGATCTTTACCTACCTTTTGGGCTACCTCTTGTTGGGTGTAACCGAACTCCTCTATTAGGACCCTATAGGCCTCTGCCTCTTCTAAAGGGTTGAGGTCTTGACGCTGTAAGTTTTCCACCAAGGCCAGCTCCAAGGCCTCTTTGTCCGATACCTCCTTGACTATCACTGGGACCTTGTCGAGACCAGCCTCTATAGCTGCCCTCCATCGCCTCTCCCCTGCTATGATCTCATAGCCATCCCCCTTGGGCCTTACGAGGATGGGCTGAAGTACCCCTTTCTCCTTTATGGAGTCTATAAGCTCTTGCATGGCTTGGGGGTCCCATTCTTTTCGGGGCTGCAACGGATTCGGACGGAGTAAGGAAACCTCACAGAGGAACTCCCCTGCGTCAAGGGGTCTTACGTCCCGCAAAAGGGCCTCCAGGCCTTTGCCCAACCCCCCTTTTTTAACCACGGTTCCCCTCCACTATCTCCTTTGCCAGTTCCAGATAGCTATGGGCACCTGTGGAGTTCCTGTCATACAAAAGCACCGGTTTTCCAAAGCTCGGGGCCTCGCTCAGCCTTACATTACGGGGTATCACGGTGTTGAAGACCTTTGACCCAAAGTACTCCCTTACCTGCTTGGCGATCTGACGGCAGAGGTTATTGCGTCCATCGTACATGGTCAAGAGTATCCCTTGTATTTGAAGTTTAGGGTTGTACCGTTCCTTCACTATCCTTATGGTCCTCAACAGCTGCGTCAGGCCTTCCATGGCGTAAAACTCACACTGAAGGGGTATGATGACCGAATCTGCGGCAACAAGGGCATTGAGCGTCAATATCCCTAAAGAAGGTGGGCAGTCCACTATGACAAAATCGAACTTTTCCTTTTCCTCCAAAAGGACTTCCCTTAACTTCTTTTCCCTCAAGGGGACTTCAAGCAACTCCACCTCAGCCCCTATGAGGTGGATGTTGGAAGGCACAAGCCCAAGCCCTTCGATCTCCGTCTTGAGGACTACATCCCTCAAGGTGCTTTGACCTATGATGACGTGGTAAAGGGTCTTTTCCAAACCTTCTTTTTCAAAACCAAAAGCGGTAGTGGCATTGCCCTGAGGGTCTGAGTCTATGAGCAAGACCTTCTTACCCCCAATAGCCAAAGAGGCCGAAAGGTTTACCGCCGTCGTGGTCTTGCCTACCCCACCTTTCTGGTTGGCTACTGCGAAGACCTTGCCCATCCCTTATGTCCTTGAAGATACATCGCCCAAAAACCGCTATCAAGCCTTGCTGAAGACCAAAAGGACCCTCCTGCCCATGGAAAAGGGCAGTTGGTACTCAATGACCTTATTCAACCTGGCTTTGGTATGCCCTTGGCAAGGCCACTCCTTTTCCCAGTTTGGCCCCTTCATAGCTATCAAAACCCCCTTCTCGGAAACAAAGGGGAGACCAAGCGACAATAGCCCTTCCAGGGGACCCAGTGCGCGCGAAACCACCACATGGAAATGCCCTCCCAGCTCGCCTTTTAAGTCCTCAGCCCTTCCGTGGACGACTTCCACCCCTTCTAGGCTGAGTAGCCGCACCATGTGCCTCAAAAAGGCCACTTTCTTGAAGGAAGCCTCAAGCAGGACAAGCCTTAAGTCCCTTCTGAAGACCTTCAGGGCCAACCCAGGAAAACCAGCCCCAGGGCCGATATCCAACACCTCCACCCCTTCGGGTATAAGGGGCGACAGGGACAGGGAATCTAAAAAGTGCTTTACGGCTACTTCCTTTGGGGCCGTTATGGAGGTCAAGGACTTCTTTTGGTTCCACCTCAATAGCTCAAAGTAATAGGACTCATATGCCTCCAGTTGCTCTTCCCCAAGCTTGATACCAAGCTCCTCGGATCCTTCCTTCAGGGCCCTTATGAAGTCTTCTTTACCTACCTCAGATCTTGAAGGCCTCTTCAATGCCTATATACTGTTTTCGCAATTTGGGCTTTTCGATCTTGCCAGTAGGATTGCGAGGGACCTGACCGAAGAAGACCTTCCTTGGCCTTTTGTACTTGGGCAAGGACTCGCAGAATTTGAAGACCTCCTCTTCAGTCATGGTCTCGCCAGGCTTAAGCTCTATCACTACTGCCACTACCTCCCCGAGCCTCTCGTCAGGGTAACCGATGGCAGCCACGTCCTTTATCTTGGGGTGTGTGTGGAGGAAGCTCTCCACCTCCACGGGGAAGACGTTTTCGCCTCCACATATGATTATGTCCTTTTTCCGGTCGACAAGCCATATGAACCCCTCTTCGTCCTGTCGGGCCATGTCGCCTGTATAGAGCCAACCGTCACGCAATACCTCTCTGGTGGCTTCGGGGTTTTTGTAGTATTCCTTCATAACCCCATCACCCCTGACTATCAACTCGCCCACTTCTCCCTGCTTTACGGGCTCACCGGCTTCGTTCACGATCCTCACCTCCCAGTTAAAACCCGGAAGCCCTATAGCACCTACCTTGTGCTCGTTCTCCATACCTAGGTGCACACAACCAGGCCCTGTGGCCTCACTTAGGCCATAGTTGGTATCGTAAGCCATGTTGGGGAAGTATTCTTTCCAATGCCTTACAAGCGAAGGGGGTATGGGCTGTGCACCCATGTGCATCAAGCGCCACTGATGGAGCCTGTAACGGTCAAGCTTCAGTTCCCCGCTATCAAGCTTCATCAATATGTCGTTGGCCCAGGGGACAAGCAAAAAGACCACCGTAACGCCTTCTTCACTTACGGCCTCAAAGATCCATTCTGGGGACACACCCCTTAAGATAACGGCCCTTGCCCCCACTATGAAGTTGCCAAACCAATGCATCTTGGCCCCTGTATGATAAAGGGGAGGTATCAAAAGGAAGTTGTCACGGTGGGTCTGCCTATGATGGACGTTTTCCGTTATGGCAGCACAGACCATGTTCCTATGGGTAAGCAATATGGGCTTGGGACGCCCTGTAGTCCCGGAGGTGAAATAAAGGCCACAAGGGTCCTCATATGCGATCTCCACCGAGGGTTCTTTGGAAGGGGCATCCTCCACTAACCTCCAGAAGTCCAAGGCCCAAGTAGGCCTTTCACCTTTGCCCACATATACATAATGGGAAACGGTAGGACATCGGTCCCTTATGGCCTCAAGCCTCTCAATGAACTCCGGACCAAAGACCACCACTTTGGGCTCAGCCACATCGATACAGTACTTTATGTCCTCACTTGTAAACCGGTAGTTCAAAGGCACGACCCATGCCCCTGTCCTTATGATCCCAAAGTAGGCCACGAGCCAGTCTATGGAGTTCATCATCAAATGCACCACCTTGTCGCCTTTGACCACCCCCAATTTCATCAAGGCGTTTGCAAAACGATTGGCCAACTCGTCAAAGGCCCTCCAGGTTATCTCCTTCCTCATCCCCTCAGAAGGGCTGCGCTCCACTAACGCTACTTCATCGGGGTACATCCTCGCATTTCTGGCTAACATCTCACCGATGTGAATGCATACCCCCATCCCCTCCACCTCCTTGACAGCGTTTTGAAAATATGATACAAAATTTCAAAAAGTTAAACAAGGGGGGTTAAATGGGGCAGATGGTAGGTAATTTTGCGAAGTTTTGTAGGCTTAATGCCAGTAAGTATCCTAACCGTGAATTTTTGATTGAGAGTTGGCCCTCTAAGGGGATAAGGCGAGTTCTTACGTGGAAGGACCTGGAGGAGCAGAGCAATAAGCTGGCAAATTTCCTCAAGAAGGAGTGTGGGGTTGGTCCAGGGGATATCGTCCTTCATCTCCTGATGAACAGCCTTGAGTGGTATGTCTCCTATATGGCCGTGTTGAAGACAGGGGCAGCTGTTGCCCCTTTGAACTTCAGGTTTGCTTCCTCGGACATAAAGTATGCTGCAGATGTATCCAAGTGTAAGGTCTTCATCCTTGGCGATGGCTTCTTGCCAAAGGTGGAGCCGATCGTCAAGGAGATGCCTTATATAGAAAAGTACATCTGTGTAGGCGATAACGTCCCTGAAGGGATGGTTTCGTATAAGGAGATCATGGAAAAGGGGGATCCTACTGAAGTCCTTGCGGAAGTCGATGACGATCAGATGGCTGAGCTGATGTTCACCTCTGGGACGACTGGTCCTCCAAAACCGGTTTGCCACACGCATAAGTCTTTGTTCTGGATCGCCATAGGGAATGCGCTTACTTATTCTTTGGGTCATGAAAGTGTGTACATCGCTGCTCATCCCTTCTACCACAGTGGGAGCTTGTTTTTGTCTTTCCCGTGTTATGTGGCAGCTGGTAAGATCGTCATGCCCATGGAGTTACAGCCCAAGTCCCTGATAAAGACCCTTTCTGAGGAAAAGTGTACAAGGGGTTGGCTTACTGTTCCCACTTGGTCCGACCTTCTAAACGCCATAGAGGCCGGCGAGATCGACCCCAGGGAATATGACCTTTCGAGTTTGCGCAATATAGAGATCGGGGCCCAACCAGTACCCCAGGTCATATTTGAGAAAAGCAAGAGGATCTTCCCACACATAAAGATGGGCAACATTTACGGCATCACTGAAGGGGGAGGGGGTGGTCTCACGCACCTTTACGACGAAGACGTCTTCCGCAAGCCAGGCTCTATAGGTAAGGCCACTGCCTTCATGGAGGCTAAGGTCGTAAACGACAAGGGCGAAGAAGTACCACCCGGTGTAGTGGGTGAGCTCATCCTCAAAGGGCCGCGGCTCATGAAGGAATATGCCTTCAACCCTGAGATGACCCAGAAGACCATCGTTAACGGGTGGCTTTACACAGGGGATCTGGCCTATACGGATGAAGAGGGATACATCTACTTTGCTGACCGTAAAAAGGACCTGATAATCCGAGGCGGGGAAAACATCTTCCCTGCTGAAATCGAGGACTTCTTGAGGCGTCACCCCAAGATCCAGGACGTGGCTGTATTGGGATACCCTCACCCGAGGTTGGTGGAGATCGTCATGGCGGTGATACAACCCAAGCCCGGTGAGACCCTCACTGAGGAGGAAGTCCTTGAGTTCTGCAAAGAAGGGGGGCTTGCCAAGTTCAAATGGCCTGAAAAGATCGTCTTTGCAGAGGTCCCGAGGAACCCTGCTGGTAAGATCGACAAACCAAAGCTTAGGGAGATCTATGTAAAGCCCGCCCTTGAAGAACTCAAACAAAAGGGACTGCTATAAAGGACCAAAGGGAGAAGGCTTGCCTAAGGCAGGCCTTCTCCCTTATCATTTTCCCCGATGTCAAAAACTTTTGCCTTAGCGTTTTCCCTTTTGTTGATGGGGTCTTTTGCCTGTGCACCGAGGGCCACAAAAGCTCCAGCTCCTGATCCTCAATCGCTTTACAGTAAGGCCGTTGAAGCCTTCAACTTGGGCCGTTATACAAAGGCAAAGGAGCTCTTTTCCAAGTTCGTGAGCTATTTCCCCGAAGAAAGGGAACTTGTAGCCTTGGCGGAATTGAGGATAGCCGACTGTGCCTTGATGCGGAAGGACTACCCTGAAGCTAGGGAAAGGTATTTGGAGTTCTTGAGGCGTTATCCTTTCCACCCTGATGTCCCTTATTGTGAATACCAGCTGGCTATGACCTATTTCCTCCAGGTCAAGTCCAAGGATAGGGACCAAGAGTCCACCCTGCGTGCCCTTGAGCGCTTTGAAGAACTCATCAGGAAGTACCCTGATAGCGTCTTTGCCGAAAGGGCTAAAGAGAAGGCGGCCTTCTGTAAAAGGCGCCTTGCCGAACACGAACTTTACGTAGGCCGCTACTACCTCCGGAAGAAAAAGTACCAAGCAGCTTTGAGGAGGTTTCTGGCTGCTTGGGGATACGAAGGATCAGGCAAAGAAGAAGAGGCCCTTTACCACATCGTACTCACCTATAAGAAGATGGGTGACGGCGAAAACGCTTCGAAATGGCTTGAAACCTTAAAGGACCGTTTCCCCAAAAGCAAGTACTTGAAGGAACTAGGGGCTTAAGGACAATTGGAGCCGGCGGTGGGATTTGAACCCACGACCTGCTGATTACGAATCAGCCGCTCTACCGCTGAGCTACGCCGGCCCATGGTTGACTTTAGAGGTCTTTGGAGGAGAAGTCAAGGGGATCCCTTCTTGTGTCATTTCACTTCTTTGGCTATAGCTTAACGGCTAACCCCTTTAATCTTTCTTCCGGAAGATAGCTTAATGGTCTTTCAGTTAGGACCTTACTTGACCGTTAGGAGGTAAGCCAGATCTCCTCTTTCGGGATATTTTGCCCTTCCATAGCCTTTTAGGCTTTTTGACGCAAGGTAGTGTCCAAATCGTAGGCATTCTTCCATAGATCTACCTTTAAGGATCCCGGCCAGGACCCCTGCGTTGAAGACATCACCTGCCCCTGTGTTGTCCACTACTTCTACTTCTTCCTTTGGTTCAAGCTCGAGGACCTCCTTTTGGCAAAAGGCCATGGCCCCCTTTTTACCCTTTTTGACCACCACCCATTGGGGACCGAGGGATAGAAGTTCCCTAACCCCTTCTTTCAGTTCCTTTCCGGTCATCATCTGGAGCTCGTCTTCTGTGAGGAAGACGATCCAAGACCTTTCGACAAGTCCCCTTATGTCTTCAAGGCCCCTTTTGGCGTAGAGCTCACCGGGGTCAAGGCTGAGCTTAATAGGGGGAGGGAGCTTCCGTGCCACTTCAAGTTGGGCTTGAAGGGCCCTGTCTGCGGAAAAAGAACTCATGTGGACGAACTTGAAGCGTTGAAGGAAGTCCATGTCTACATCTGCAAAGTCGAAAAGGTCGTTGGCATTGGGCTTCACCACAAGGGCGCGATCCCTCCTATGGTCCAAAACCACAAGACAAAGGCCTGTCTTGCCCAAACGCTTTACCCTTGAAAGGTCCACACCCTCCATCCCCTTAAGGACCTCCTCTCCTTCAAGGTCCTCACCCACTCTCCCCACAAAGGCCGTTTGGAACCCAAGCCTCTGAAGGGCAAAAACCGTGTTGGCGGCAGACCCCCCGGCACTTTTGGCGACGAGACGTCCAAATCTTTCCAGCCTGTCCTTGAGTTCGTCAAAGACCACCTTCCCGGCTTCTTCCCTACCTCCTTTAAGGCCCAAGGACTCGAGGTCTCCTACTTCATAGAAGAGATCTAGGTTCAAGGCACCGATACCGATCACGTCCCCCATTTCCCGTCTCCTTTGGCGTATTATAATTCAGAAGGATGGAGGCCCCAGAGGTATTCGACGTAATAGTAGTAGGGGCAGGACATGCAGGATGCGAGGCCGCTCTAGCAGCGGCCAGGATGGGCTGTAGTGTGCTTTTGCTTACCGTAAACGTGGACCGAATTGCACACATGTCATGTAACCCTGCCATAGGTGGTCTGGCAAAGGGGCATCTCGTCAAGGAGATAGATGCACTTGGGGGCGAGATGGCCAAAAACACCGACGCCACTGCCATACAATTCCGCCGCCTTAACACCAAAAAGGGGATGTCAGTTTGGTCCTCGCGAGCCCAAGTGGATATGGAGGAATACAGGATCCGCATGCGGCAGGTGATAGAAGGGACACCCAACCTCTTCATAAGGCAGACGTGCGTATCGGAGGTCCTGGTAGAAGGCAAGAGGGTCAAAGGGGTAAAGGACGAACTTGGCGAGGTCTACATGGGCAGGACCGTTATCTTGGCCCCTGGGACCTTCTTAAGGGGGCTGATCCACATAGGCTTCAAAAACTTCCCCGGAGGAAGACTGGGAGATCCTGCTTCCTATGAGTTGTCCCAATGCCTCGTAAGACTTGGCTTCAAGTTGGGTCGTTTCAAGACGGGTACTACCCCCAGGCTTGACGGACGTACTATAGACTTCCAATCCATGACCCCTCAATACGGCGACAATCCCCCCAGGCCTTTTTCCTTTTTCACCGGAAAGGTCGAAAGGCCCCAAGTACCATGTTGGCTCACTTACACCACCGAGAAGACCCATGAGATCATAAGGAAGGCCTTGGATAGGTCACCGCTTTACACAGGGGTCATAAAGGGAAAGGGGGTTAGGTATTGCCCCTCAATAGAGGACAAAGTGGTGAAGTTCCCCGAGAAACCTCGCCACCAGGTCTTTGTAGAGCCTGAAGGGCTGAGGACCGTGGAGTACTATCCAAATGGGATATCAAACAGCCTTCCTCTTGACGTACAGATAGAAATGGTCAGGAGCATACCAGGTCTTGAAAGGGCTGAGATCATAAGGCCGGGCTATGCCATAGAACACGACTTTGTAGACCCCACCCAACTTGAACCCACCTTGGAGACAAAGCTCATAGAAGGACTATTTCTGGCAGGACAGATCAACGGCACTACTGGTTACGAGGAAGCTGCAGCCCAAGGGCTTATTGCAGGGATTAACGCAGTTTTGAAAATAAGGGGGGAAGGACCTTTGGTGTTGAGCAGGTCTCAGGCATATATAGGCGTGTTGATAGATGACCTAGTGACCAAGGGCACCGATGAACCTTATAGGATGTTCCCTTCAAGGGCCGAACACAGGCTCCTGTTGAGGGAAGACAACGCCGACCTGAGGCTTATGCCCATAGGGCATAGCCTAGGCCTTGTAGACGACCAGGCCATGCGGAGGCTCAGGGAGAAACAAAGGGCCATTGAAGAAACCCTCAAAAGGCTTGAAGAGGTACGTTTGAGGCCTACGGCTTCGGTTAATGAGAAGCTTTTGCAACTTGGCACCTCGCCTATAAAGACCCCCACCAGTTTAAAGGAGCTCCTAAGGAGGCCGGAGGTCGACCTTAGAAGCCTTGTCCCTTTTGACCCGCACTTGGAGGATTTGCCCCAAGATGTACAGGAAGAGGTGGAGTTCCGTGTGAAGTACGAAGGCTACGTCAAGAGACAGGAGGAGCAAATAGCACGGCTCAGACGCCTCGAAGAAGAAAGGATACCTGAGGACCTGGACTTCTACGCCATAGCGGGGCTTTCCAATGAGGTAAAGGAAAAACTCTCCCGTATCAAGCCAAAGACCCTCGGTCAGGCGTCAAGGATCCCGGGTGTTACACCGGCAGCGTTGGCTTTGCTTGAAATCCACCTTAAGAGGTATAAGGAAAGGCCGGGCTGTGTTGAAAAAAATAACGAATTGTTGTAAAGTTTTACCCTCCGGGTCATAGTGGAGGAAATGCGTTGATAAAGGTCGACAACTCCCTCTTCATACAGGTCGCTATTTTTGTTTCCTTTGCCATCGCCATGGACAGGATATTGTTTAGGCCTTTTGTGGCCTTCCTTGAGGAACGTTCGAGGAGGATATTTGGAGCAAAAGAGGAAGCAGATAGGTTAAAGGCCGAAGCCCAAGCCATAGCCGAGGTTTACGAAAAGGAGGTCCTGAAGGGCAAAGAGGAGGCCCTACGGGAAGCTCTGAACCTTAGAGAAGAGGCCAAGAGGGAAAGGGACGTCCTTTTGAGCTCCAAACGCGAAGAGGCCCAGCAATACGTCCTTCAGGCAAAAAAGAGGCTTAAAGAGGAAGCTGAAAAGGCGATGGGCGAACTTGAAGCGGTTGTTGAGAAGTTCGCTAAGTCTTTAGGCGAACAGGTCCTCGGGAGGCCTTTAGGGTAGAGATGACGGAGCTCCTCTATAAGGCCATAAACTTCTTCTTATTGCTCCTTTTGTTTTACCTTGTCTTGAAAAACCCAGTAAAAAGGGGCCTTAAGGAGCGCCACGAGAGGCTTAGAAGGGCCCTTGAAGAAGCGCAAGAGGCCAAACGGCTGTGGGAAGAACGGAAAAGGGAGTATGAAGAAAGGCTTAAGGGCTTAGAGGATGAGCTTAAGAGGATCAGGGAGCAAGTCCTCCTTGAGGCCCAAAGGGAGAGGGAGAGGATCCTAAGGGAGGCGCAAAAGGAAGCAGAAAGGATCCTTTTGGAGGCCGAAAGGGCTATCGAGGGGGAACGGAAACTTTTGGAGCGTCAGATAAGGGAAAAGCTTGTGGATTCCATTTTGTCCCTTTCCCAAAAGTTGATAAGGGAAAACCTTAGACCTGAGGACCAGTTGAGGCTTTTGGATAGGTATGTGAGGGGTTTAGAGGAACTCCGATGACGGCCTCAAGGGTTGCCAGGAGGTATGCAAAGGCCCTCTTCAAAGTGGCCTTGGAGGAAAAGAAGCTTGAGGCTTACAAAGGGGAACTTGAGGCCTTCTTCGGGCAGATGAAGTCAGAGCCCATGTTCTCCTTGGCCTTAAGTTCTCCGTTTATCCCTTTGCAGTCAAGGATTTCCCTTTTGGATGAGGTGGCAAGGACTTTGGGATTAAGCGAAGTTGTGAAAAAACTCCTTGGGTTAATGGTGGAGAGAAATCGCATAAGGCTCCTTGATGAGGTCCTTAGGGCATATGGTGACTTAGTTGACCGTTACATGGGGCGAAGTAAGGGGGTGCTTAGGGTGCCTTTTGAACCTCCAAGGGATTATGTGGATAGGATCGCCCAGGCCTTAAGCAATCTCACGGGGAAGAAGGTCACTTTGGAGGTGCTAATAGATCCTTCTTTGATAGGGGGGGCCAAGGCCGAAGTGGAGGGGGTAGTGTATGACGGTAGTGTGATGGCCCAACTCATGCAGCTCCGAAAAACCCTTCTGGAGGGTTGAGGATGCAGGTGTTATCCCGGGAGATCGTAGAGGTCATCGAACGGTACATAAGGGAATTTGAAGCGCAGGTGGACGTAAGCGAAACCGGTGTGGTGATATCTGTGGGCGATGGTATAGCCAGGATCTATGGGCTTGAAAAGGTCATGGTGAGTGAACTTGTGGAGTTCCCAAACGGGGTAAAGGGGCTGGTGTTGAACCTTGAGGAGGATTCGGTTGGAGTAGCCATCCTTGGTGAGGACAAGGGGATAAAGGAAGGCGACGTGGTCAAAAGGACCCATAGGATCATAGAGGTACCTGTGGGCGAAGGGCTTTTGGGACGTGTGGTGAACCCCCTCGGCGAACCTCTTGACGGGAAGGGCCCAGTTGAGGCCAAAGAGTACAGGCCTATAGAGCGAAAGGCCCCCGGGGTGGTAGAGCGACAACCGGTCAAAGAGCCCCTTCAGACGGGCATTAAGGCCATTGACTCCATGATCCCCATAGGTAGGGGCCAGAGGGAACTGATCCTCGGTGATAGACAGACCGGTAAGACCGCCATAGCCATTGACACCATCATCAACCAAAAGGACCAAGGGGTTTTTTGCATTTACGTAGCTATAGGGCAGAGGCAGTCGGCGATAGCCCAAGTTGTGGACAAATTACGTCAGTATGGAGCAATGGATTACACGATAGTGGTGGCAGCAAGTGCGAGTGAACCCGCCTCTCTGCAATACATCGCCCCTTATGCCGGCTGTACCATGGGAGAATACTTCCGCGACAACGGGATGCATGCCCTTGTAATTTACGATGACCTTTCCAAGCATGCAGTGGCCTATAGACAGCTGTCCCTGCTCTTAAGGAGGCCACCTGGCCGTGAGGCCTATCCGGGGGATGTATTTTACCTTCACTCGAGGCTTCTGGAGAGGGCAGCTAAGTTAAGCGATGAAAAGGGAGGAGGGTCGCTTACGGCTTTGCCCATCATCGAGACACAAGCAGGTGACATATCTGCTTATATCCCCACCAATGTGATCTCTATAACTGACGGGCAGATCTATTTGGAAACGGACCTCTTCTACGCGGGGTTCCGCCCGGCCATAAACGTAGGGCTTTCGGTTTCGCGTGTGGGCGGCAATGCCCAAATAAAGGCTATGAGGCAAGTAGCGGGCTCCCTAAGGTTGGAGTTGGCCCAGTACCGGGAACTGGCTGCCTTTGCCAAATTCGCCAGCGAGTTGGACAAGGCCACACAGGCCCAGCTCATAAGGGGCGAGAGGTTAATGGAGATCTTAAAACAAGACCAATACCAACCCTTGCCTGTATCCAAGCAAATCCTCATCATCTACGCTGGGATCAACGGTTACTTAGACCACTTACCAGTTGAGGCTGTGAGGCGTTATGAAAGGGAACTTTACGAGTTCGTAGAGACGAGGTCCCCAGGGATCTTAAGGGAAATCGAGGACAAAAAGGAGATAGACCAGGAGTTGAAGGAAAAGTTGGACGGGCTTCTTAAGGAGTTCGGTGAGGTGTTTAAGCCCTAAGGAGAGACGAGGTGTTAGGCCTTAAGGCCCTGAGGAGAAGGATAGCCAGTATAAAAAGTACGCAGCAGATAACCCGTGCTATGTACATGGTTTCGGCTGCACGTCTGAAAAGGGCCCAGGACAGGGCTTTAAATGCCAGGCCCTTTGCGGAAAAGCTAAAAGAGGTGGTCCTACACCTTCACGAAAGGGCTAAGGCCCCTTATCATCCTCTGATGGAAAGCAGGGAGTTAAAAAAGGCCCACATCCTGATCCTCAGCACCGAAAAGGGGCTTTGTGGGAGTTTTAACCTTAACCTTTTCAGAGAGATAGAAGCCTTTGTTAAGGCCTTTGAAGGGGATGTTACCTTTACCATAGTGGGACGGAAGGGTTGGGATTATTTTCGGCGGAGGTGTCCTGAAAGGATAAAGAGGAGCTATGTAGAGGCCTTTAAGGCCTTCGACTTTGCGGTGGCCAAAAAGCTGGCGCAAGAGTTGATGGAGGACTTCCTCAAAAGGGAAATAGACGGGGTGTTTGTGGCCTACAACTTTTACCGTTCCCCTCTTTCCCAGCCTCCAAGGATAGAGAGGTTATTGCCTGTGGAGGTACCTCAAGTGGAGGTAAGTTTCACCCAGCCTATGGTCTTTCCTGTGGAATACATTTACGAACCCAAGCCTGAAGAGCTCCTTTCGAGGCTTTTGCCCTTATATGTAGAGACCATGATCTACAGGGTCTTACTCGAACATGTAGCAGGAGAGCACGGGGCGAGGATGACGGCCATGGACAATGCCACAAAGAACGCCCAGGAGCTTATTGAGAAGCTCACCCTGCTTTACAACAAGTTACGTCAAGCAGCCATAACCAAAGAGGTAACCGAGATAGCTACCACAGCTGAGGCCCTAAGGGCCCAAACGGGCTAAGGAGGTCTGAAGATGAAGGCGGTAAACGAAGGGAGGATCGTACAAGTCATGGGGCCAGTGGTCGATGTGGAGTTCCCGGAAGGGCCCCTGCCGGCCATTTACAACGCCATAAAGATCACCAACCCTCATATAAGCGATAAGGAATGGAACCTTACGGCTGAGGTAGCGCAGCATATTGGGGAGAGGACTGTAAGGTGTATTGCTATGGATACTACAGATGGCCTCGTTAGGGGGATGAAGGCCATAGATACGGGTCAGCCTATAATGGTGCCTGTAGGAAGGGAGGTCTTAGGGAGGATCTTGAACGTCATCGGTGAGCCTATAGACGAATTGGGGCCTATTGAGGCCAGGAAGTTTTACCCCATTCACCGTCCGGCCCCTTCCTTCCTTGAGCAGAACACCAAGATCGAGGTCTTGGAGACGGGCATAAAGGTCATAGACCTGCTTGCCCCTTTCCCTAAAGGGGGGAAGATCGGCCTTTTCGGTGGGGCCGGTGTGGGCAAGACGGTGATCGTAATGGAGATGATCCACAACATAGCCGTTTACCACAAAGGGGTTTCCGTATTCGGTGGTGTCGGGGAAAGGACGCGCGAGGGGAACGACCTTTGGCTTGAGATGAAGCGTTCAGGGGTCTTGAAGAACACGGTGCTGGTCTTCGGCCAGATGACCGAGACACCTGGGGCGAGGGCAAGGGTGGGGCTTACGGCCTTGACCGAGGCCGAATACTTCCGAGATGAAGAGGGCTTGGACGTGTTGTTGTTCATAGACAACATCTTCCGTTATGTACAGGCAAACCAGGAAGTATCGACCCTCCTAGGAAGGCTCCCCTCTGCAGTGGGCTATCAACCTACCTTGGCCACAGACCTAGGGGAGTTACAGGAGCGGATCACCTCTACGCTAAAGGGTTCCATTACCTCGGTTCAGGCCATATATGTACCGGCAGATGACCTCACGGACCCCGCACCAGCTACGACCTTCACCCATCTCGATGCCACTATAGTCCTTTCCAGGCAGATAGCCGAGTTGGGGATCTACCCAGCTGTCGATCCCCTTGATTCCACTTCCAAAATCCTTGACCCGAGGATAGTAGGTGAGGAGCACTACTGGGTGGCCAGGGAAGTACAGAGGATCCTTCAGAAGTACAAAGACCTACAGGACATCATCGCCATCCTCGGTATGGAGGAACTCTCCGAAGAGGACAAGATCATAGTGGCCAGGGCCAGGAAGATCCAAAGGTTCCTCTCACAGCCCTTCCACGTGGCAGAAGAGTTCACAGGAACCAAAGGCCGCTACGTGAAGATCGAAGACACCATCAGGGGCTTCAAGGAACTCGTCGAGGGCAAATACGACCACCTGCCTGAGGCCGCCTTCTACATGGTAGGGACCATCGAAGAAGCCGTAGAAAAGGCAAAAAGGCTAATGGGCGAAGCATGATGCTACTTGAGATCGTAACCCCAGAAAGACTACTCCTCTCAGAAGAAGTCGAAGAAGTGATACTTCC
>Ga0105163_1000574_pt1 | contig 21486 bp, 18 predicted proteins | sample JNZ110809AmetaG_FD_81531 | JGI IMG/M metagenome (GOLD analysis project Ga0105163, IMG submission 81531) | Hot spring microbial communities from Jinze hot spring, China to study Microbial Dark Matter (Phase II) - JNZ 110809A | ecosystem: Environmental > Aquatic > Thermal springs > Hot (42-90C) >... | reverse complement strand
CGGATCGGTCAGGATAGAGCCGTTCAGGACCTTCGAGCTCCTGATCACCGATAGCTACGGCGAGAGGCCACTGCCTTATGCGACTCTTCGGCTACAGGCCCACATTTACCCCTTCTCGCTCGAGCTCCGAACGGGACCTGACGGTAGGCTATTGATCAGGAGGCTCCCAGACCAGTACAGCTACAGGGCCTACGTGCTCTTCCAGACACCGGTCGTAGAGGAGCCGATCACGGTAGCCGTGCTCGACGTCGAAGCGAGGGGACTGGCAGCCTCAGGAGCCATCAGGACCGAACTGTACACGGTGAGGGTCTCCGTGCGGGACGCGAAGGGCAGGCCTGTCCAGGGGGCTGACGTGACGCTTTCGCCGATAGAGGTGATCTACGCCAAGGAATGGAGGCCGGTTTCGGTGACCACGACCGGTGAAGGCAAGGCCGAGTTCCCGCTGATATCTCGAGGCAACTACTCGGTCTCCGTCAGAAGACTCGGGATCGAGGTCTTCAGCTCCTCGCTCTACGTGGGATATCACCCGACGTACGGCTTCAGGGAGCCAAACCTGGACGCGGTCGCGAGGCTCGACGACCTGAAGGTCTCGGTGGTGGACGGCAAGGGGAGGCCGGTGCCCGCGAACGTGGAGGTCATGATGTCCCCAAGCGGAGAGGTCCTCGCCTCGCTCACCGCACCCGATGGGAAGGTCCTTCTGGCCCAGATCCCCGTGATCGATTACCGCATCAGGGTCAGCGTCAAGTCGTCGCTGGGAACGGCGCTGGTCAGCGAGGCCACCGCGAGGCCTGGCGATGGCGAGGGTGTTACGGTCCGGATGCCTTTGTTCAGGGTGAGGCTCGAGGCCCGAACCGCAGACGGCAGGCCCCTGCCGGAGGGAACGGTCAGGGTCGACGGCGCGAGCTTCGAGTTAGTGGGCGGCTCGATAGCTCTGGACCTGGTCCCTGAGGGACCACACCGGATCTCGGTCACGTTCAGGGGAGCGGAGGTCTTCACGGGCGAGCTCGTGGTCGCTGACGACCAGGAACGGGTGCTCCCGGCATCGGTCTACAGGCTGGATCTGAGCTTCGTGGACGCCGAGGGGAACCCTGTCGACGTCTCGTGGCGTGCATCGGGGGCCGGCCTCAGAAAGGAGGGCACAGGCCGCTCCGTTACGCTCGATCTAGTCCCGGACGTTCAGCTCGAGCTCTCCGTGACCTACCGCTTCCTCAACACGAGCGCGGATCTGCTGCGGCTGACCGAAAGGGTCTCGTCCCTCGCGAAGGAGGACCGGCTGGTTCTGCCGCTGGCGAGGCTCAGGGTCTCGGTGGTCTGGGACTACGGCGCGCCCTTCTCAGGTTCCATCTCCCTGACATATGGGAACGCATCCGTGACAGGCCAGGTGAGGAACGGCGAGTTCTCCACAGGAGTTCCAGTCCCCTTCGGCAACTACTCCTTCAGGGTCGCTGACGGTTTCGGAAACGTCCTGAGCTCGGGCGTCGTCCATCACCGTGGCGAGACCATCAGGATCACCGTGAGGACCGTCCGGATCGCGGTGGACGTGATAGACCTGTTCGGCACGCCTGTTCCGGGAGCCAACGTCAGGGTCCTCCTCGGACCATCTCCCTACCGCATGGGTATCACCGATCTGACCGGAAGGGTCGAGTTCACGGGCCTTCCCGAGCGCCTCTCCCCGTATGTGGTGGAGGTAACCGTCAGGGATTACGTGGAGCGCAAAATGGTGTCCGCGTCATCAACCTTCACCGTCCCCTACGTCCGCGTGCTGGACTCGCTGCTGTCGTTGCTCGAACTCGGAATCGTTGCTGTTGCCGTCTTAGCCGCCAGTGCCGCACTGGCATTATACTCTATCCGGCGACCAAGGTCCTGAACTCCGACGGTCATATCCGGGAATTGGTTTCCTGAGGTCCTACGGAATTTTTGGGAAAGGTCATGTGATCCGCAGGGAATCCTCGTATATCATCCCGCATCTGACAATAATATGGTGCTGGTGGGCGAAATCTATCACGGTTATAGTGGGTTTGTGGCCAATTGAGCCCGAAGACCGATGCAGAGGTTCGTAGAGTACGTCTCGAGCTACGAACTCGAGGGCGGTTGGAAAACTGAGAAGAGGAAAAGCCACCCACTCCACTCCCTATGCTCACGGACCGGTTCCTTCCCACCGGCTTTGGCGAGGTGGTACATCGAGCGCTGCTCGGCACCTGGAGGCGTTGTGTTGGACCCGTTCTCCGGGAAGGGGACGGCGCCCCTGGAGGCTTGCCTGGGAGGCAGAATAGGCATCGGCAACGACCTAGCGCCCGAGGCGTACATCCTGACCAGGGCTAAGGTGAGGCCGGTGACGTTCGGGGAGGTGAAGGGGTGGGTTGAGAGGAACAGGCGCTTCATCGAGGGCTACAGATCCTCCGATGCTCCGGAGGAGGTGGAGGTCTTCTACAGCAGGAGGACGCTCAGGCAGATACTCGCCGTCAGGGAGCTGCTGAGGGAACCTGAGGAGGACGTGGACTGGTTCGTGAGCGCGGTGATGCTGGGAATCCTGCACGGCTCATCCAGCGACTCGCTATCGGTCAAGTGCTCCCACTCCTTCTCGATGTCGCCCGGATACGTCAAGAGGTCGGTCAGGGAGCTGCGCCTTAGGAAGCCGGAGAGGAACGTTCCCGATTGCATCCTGATGAGGGCGAGGAGGGTGCTCTGCGAGGGGATCCCGAGCGTGAGGGGTGATGCGTTCAACGTCGACGCCAGGTCGCTGCCTCTCGGAGACGAGTCGGTGGACCTGATCGTGACCTCGCCGCCCTACTTCAGCATGCAGACCTACGCGTGGGACAACTGGCTCAGGCTTTGGTTCCTCGGCCACGACTACCGTGAGGTAGCCAAGAGGCTCTTCCACACCAGCTCCGTCCCCAAGTTCCTCGAGTTCATGGAGGAGGTCCTCAGGGAGGCGCACAGGGTCCTGAAAAGGGGAGGAGCCTGTGTCCTGGTCCTCGGCGTGGTCAGGTTGAAGGGGGTGCTGATCAACATGGCGGAACTCCTCCTCCCCGTTGCGGAGAGGGTCGGGTTTGAACCGATCAGGATAGTGGCCGACGAGATACCGAAGGAGCGGAAGTACCTGATGTACCTGGACAGGTCGCAGGGCGTGGGGAGGGAGGTGGTCCTGGAGCTGAGGAAAAGGTGATGGACGTGATCGTGGAGACGCACGGAGAGGTCTGCCGCCTCGGATACCTCAGGGCCATCACGGCGATAGCCGCATCCCTCGGCGAGGGCACCACCCTGGAGTACATAGCGGCCATGCTCCACAGCCTCGTGCAGAGCACCCCGCTCGTCGACCAGTCCGAGGAGAAGTTGACCGGCTTCATCAGGAACCCGGTGACCGCGAGGAACTACGTCACCTTGGCGAGGGACCTGGGCTTCGTCGGCGGCGAGAGGACCGGCGGGCTCGGGACATGGGGTAGGATATACATGGCGATGAAGTCGTCGGCGAAGTTCTCGGCGTACGTCAGGGGAGACGTGAAGCTGAGCCACAGGGACCTGATATCGCTCAACCCGGTCGAGAAGTTCCTGATGCTGTACGTCGTCCTCCAGCGAGACCACCTGATGACGAAGAGGCTCCTCGAGTTCGCGATCGAGAGGGGCGAGTTCACCAGGAACGAGGCGATGATCTTCCTGATGGAGGAGGTCTACCCGGAGGTTTTGAGGACGCTGATGAGCTCGGCCGGGAAGAGGAGGAGGGCGGAGCTGATGCAGAAGCTTGGGGAGGCCCAGCGCTTCAGGGAGCTCAGGGAGAGCTTCGGGAGGAAGTCCGAGTGGATCAGGTCCCCGCTATACGCGAAGTACCGGCACGTCGCACCTCCGAGGCTCGAGTGGCTGGTGGACCTCGACCTCCTCGCGAAGGTGAGGCGCGGAAGGTATGCGGTCTCCGAGCTCCTCAGGAACAACTCCTCCATTTTCAGGAAGGTGCTGGGCTTCCCGCCCTCCTCGCTCCCTGACCAGCTCTTCGCCAACATCGCACCCGTTTACCTGAAGTACGTGAAGTCGCCTCCCAGGGGCATGTCGCTCCAGGCACTGCTGACAGCGTTCCGGCAGCTCTCGAGGGACGGGAGGGAGCCGGTGAACGTCAAGACGCTCGAGGTCGCAACCTCCTTCCTGCTGCTGGAGAACAACCTGCTGATGACGCCGAAGGAGGCGCACGAGTTCCTGAACGGCCTATCGCTGATCCACTCGGACAAGATCTTCATGACGCCTATGGAGGACGGCCTTTACATCACCCGCATCGCGCTGAGGGAGACGGATCTCACCACCTAAGCGATGGACCTGAGGTTCCTGATCAGCTCCCTGACCGCTTTGGCCCTGTGCGACCTGAGGTTCTTCTCCTCGGGAGTCATCTCCGCGAAGGTCCGCTCCGACCCTTCTGGAACGAAGACCGGATCGAACCCGAACCCGCCGGTGCCCCTCGGACTCTCCGCTATGAAGCCCCTCACCTCGCCGAGGAAGACGCTCACCTTGCCCTCCCGGTCGACGTGGGCGACGGCGGACCTGAAGACGGCCGACCTGTCCCGGGCACCTCGCATCAGCCGTAGCAACCCATCGATGCCGATGGTCCTGAAGACGTACGAGGAATAGGGTCCAGGGAAGCCGTTCAGCGCCTCCACGAAGAGCCCAGCGTCCTCCACGACCACGTCTCCCCCGAACTTCGCGTAGGCGTCGAGGGCCGAGGCCCTGGCGATCTCCGCCAGATCGTCGGACTGGATCTCGAGGACGCGGGCGTTGATCCGCTCCACCCTGACGGAGTGCTCCGCGAAGACCAGCGAGACCTCGAGCCACTTGCCGTCGTTGGTGGTTACGAACCTCAGGACCAACCCGGCCCCCTCAGCCGCCGTAGTACCAGCCGGTGTCCCACATGACGAGGTACCGGTCTGCCTGCCTCACGAGCTCGCCGTCGACCACCTTTCCCACGTAGATGACGTGGTCTCCCTGATCGACCTTCTCGACCACCTGACACTCGAACCAGGCAGGGCACTCCTCCAGAACCGGCAGAGAGAGGGTCCTGGAGAGCCTGAACGGGTGGCCGTTGATGTTGTTCCCCTCCACCTTGACGGGCTTGAAGAAGTCGGCTGCGAGCTGCTTCTGGTCGGCCGAGAGGACGTTCACCGCGAAGGACCTGGAACTCTCGACGGCGCGCTGGAGGCCGCTATCGCGCTTGAGCGCCACCACCACGAGCGGCGGGTTGAAGCTCGTCTGCGTCAGGAAGTTCACCGTGGCCGCGGAGAGCTCACCACCGGACCTGCTCGTGACGACGTACAGCCCGTATGTCAGGGTCCTGAGGGCCTTCCTGAACGCCTCCGACACACATCCGAACCGCGGGGGCCGCACTTCAACCTTAGCCGATTACTCCACATCAGTCCTCTACCCTCTCCACGTACCTCCCCCTCGCCCTGATCTCCTCGACCCTCTCCAGCACCTCCCTCGTCCTGAGGGGGCCAGCCACCTCCTCGTAGCCCGACCTGAAGGACTCCATGAAGGCGTCGGCGATCTCCGGGTAGCCGGACCTTAGGCTCCGGTCGAGGAGGTGGTAATCGATCGCGTGCTCCTCGATGTCTGGGGAGTGCCCCGAGAGGCCGAAGTCGATCAGGTAGGGCTTGCCGCGCTGAACGATCACGTTGGAAGGCACCAGGTCTCCGTGGTAGAGCTCGGCGGAGTGGAGACGAGCGACGTAGGCGCCGAGGGCCCTCGCAATGGACGGTATGTCGCCCTCCCGTCTACTCAGAACCGACCTCAGGTCGTCGCCGAGGACGTACTGCATGTAGATCGTTGATGTGGAGAGCTCCAAATGGACGACGGAGGGACACGGAACGCCCAACCGCTTCGCCCTGTGCATGATCCTCGCCTCCCGCTCCGTCCGCTCGGTCCTGATCTGGTGGTCGACCTCCGGCCTCCTGTAGGGCTTGGGGACCCTGGTCTTCGCGACGAGCAGCAGGCCGTTCCACCGGACGAGCCTCACCACCGCCTCCGCGCCCACCTGAAGCACCCTCAGCTCCTCGAAGGGTCCGCCATCCAAGGGACTTCCACCTCGTCTATCCTGTACCTAGGCCTCACCCTGCTCTCCTCTATCGGAACCGTCATGCCGTGGAGGTACATCAGGAGACCTGTCCAGGCGATCATGGCCCCGTTGTCGCCGAGCAGGTCGTCGGGTATCTGACGGAACGAGGCGCCGTGCAGCCCGACCATCCTGGAGACCATCTCGGAGAGCCGCCTGCTCCTCGCCAGCCCTCCCACCACCAGGACCTCCTTCTTCCCGGTCAGGGCAAGGGCGCGCTCCAGGACCTCGGTCAGCATCGAGTAAACGGCCTCGGTGAGCGAGAGGCAGAGGTCCTCGACCCTGTGGCCGGTCCTTGCGAGGGAGAGGGCCCGCGTGAGGAGGCCGCTGAAGGAGACGTCCATGCCCTTCACTTTCATCGGCAGGGGCACGTACCTCTCTCCCCTTGAGGCCAGCAGCTCCGGCGCAGGCATCGGTCCTATCCCGACCTTGATGCCGAAGGCGTCGAGGCAGTTTCCCGCCGCTATGTCGAGCGTCTCACCGAGTATCCTGTACCTTCCCGCGTTGTGGGTGGTCACCAGCGTGTTCCCTCCTGCCACGTAGAGCACCACCGGGTCCCTGAAGCCGGTCGACAGCCGGCCGATCTCGATGTGGGCCACTCCGTGGTTGACCGCGACCAGAGGCCTGTTGAGGCGGTACGCCAGAGCCCTCGCGACGGTCGCACCGGTCCTCAGGCAGGGCCCGAGACCAGGTCCTGCGGTGAAGGCAACCGCGTCGACCTCCCTCAGCCCGATCCCCGCCCTCTCGAGGGCCCTCTCTAGGACCTCGTGGGCCACCGAGGCGTGGTGCTGCGCCGCCTCCCTCGGGTGTATCCCGGAGTCAACCGGCCTGTAAACCGCCAGCTCGTTCGCGAGTATCCTTCCGGAGGAGGTGGCTACGCCGACGCCGAAGGTGTGGGCCGACGACTCGATCCCGAGGCAGATCACCTCTCCGCGCAAACCCTCCTGGAGACGGATCGGCTGGGCCGGTCATAAGGTCATTCCGGAAGAGCTCGGAACTAAATTATGGGAAGTAGGCGGTGGGTGAGGAAGGATGCGGACGATGCTGAAGGTCGAGGGCCTGAGGTCCGGGTACGGAGGGTCGGAGGTCCTGCACGGGGTCTCGCTCGAGGTGCACGAGGACGAGGTGGTCTCGGTGATAGGCCCGAACGGCGCCGGGAAGTCGACGCTGCTCCTGACGATCGCCGGGATAGTTCGGCCTCACGAGGGCAGGATCCTCTACGACGGCGTTGACGTGACGTCGCTACCGGTCCACGAGCGGGTGAGGAGGGGTCTGGTCCTCTGCCCGGAGCGTAGGAGGCTCTTCCCGGAGATGACGGTCGGTGAGAACCTCCTGGCCGGAGCCTACCTGAGAAGGGACAGGGAGGGCGTGAGGAGGGACCTGGAGAAGGTCTTCGAGATCTTCCCGTTCATCAGGGAGAGGTGGAACCAGATGGCGGGAACCCTCAGCGGCGGCGAGCAGCAGATGGTCGCCATCGCGAGGGCCCTCATGTCCAGGCCGAGGCTACTGATGTTGGACGAGCCGAGCGTGGGGCTGGCGCCGGTGATGAAGGTGACCGTCTTCGAGAAGGTAAGGGAGATCCGGGAGAGGGAGGGGATACCGGTGCTGGTCGTGGAGCAGGACGCTTACCTTGCCATGTCGGTCTCCGACAGGACCTACGTCCTCGAGAGCGGCTCGGTCGTCCTCGAGGGGAGGTCGTCGGAGCTCATGTCGAACGACGACGTCAAGTCCCGTTACCTCGGCCTCTGAGGGAGTCCTCCCTCACCTCAAAGCCTCCACCACCTCCTGGGCCTCCTCCAGCAGCGCCTCCACGTCAACCCCCACAAGACTGTGGTCGCGGACCACGAACTCGCCGGCGACGATCAGGTGCTCTGCGGTCGAGGTGATGTCGCCGTACGCGAGGGCCTGTACCGGGTCGCCAAGGGGCAGGAGCCCCACGGATCTTCGCAGGTCGAAGACCGCCAGGTCAGCGGGACCGCCCACCGTGATCCTCCCCGCACCCCTGACGCCGGCGACCTCCGACGCACTGGTGGTTGTCAGCGAGAGGACGGAGCCTGACGAGAACGCGGCCGGGTCCGACGAGAGGTCCTTGAGGAGGAGAGCCAGGAACGCCGCCGCCCTGAGCGGGCTGAAGGACCTCGAGGATGGACCTCCGTCGGTCCCGACGCAGAGCCTCACTCCAGACCTGATCAGCTCGAGGTAACGGCCCTTGACCGAGAGGCCCTTTCCCTTCATCGCACCGGAGACCGGACAGACCACAACACCCGATCCGGACCGCGCTATCCTTGAGACGTCTTCGGAGTCGAGGTATACGGCATGGACCAAGACGGTGTCCCGGTCGAGGACGCCGAGCGACTCGAGGTACCGGATGGGCGTCATGCCTGTCCTGGAAGCGACCCGCTCGACTTCTGAGAGCGTCGATGCCGCGTGGACGTAGATCCGCCACCCCCTCTCCGAGGCCACCCTCTTCGCCTCCCTGATCAATTCGGGGGAGCAGGTGGACGCCGAGATCGGCGCCAGGCCACAGCTAACCCTGCCCTTGAACTCGCCGACGGACCTCTCCAGCTCGTCCGCGACCCTGACGACCTCGTCCGGGCTCGTCCTGTTGAACTCGGGTAGGTCCCACAGCCAGGGGCAGAGGACCGACCTGAGCCTGATCCGCCTGAGCGCATCGAGGTGAGCGGAGAGGTGAACGTAACCGGCCTCGACGTAGAGCGAGACGCCCTGGAGGGCCATCGTCGCCAGCTGCAGCTCGACCGCTACCCGCTCAGCCCTCTCGTCAAGGGAAGCGTGGTAGGGCATCGCGTACCTCGCCATCCATTCGTCGGGTGCCACCGTGTCGGGGAAGAGGAAGGCCGCCAACCTCTCCCTCGAGTGGACGTGAGCGTCGATCAGCCCCGGCACCACAACCCTTCCCTTACCGCCCACGACGAGCTCCGGCCTGTGGGCCTCGATCACCTCCCTCGCGGGACCCAGACCGATAACCCTCCCCTGCTCGATCGCTACCGCGGCGTCCCTCAGCACCGGCGCGCCCGGATCCATCGCGACCACGTAATCGCCGACGACGCAGACCGTCCCCATGCCCGCTGTGGATGAAGATGCAATTCAAAACCGTCTCCAGGAAACGCAAATATACCCTTCACACAGCAGGTGACTCGCGATGCCGAACAACAACGTGAACAAGGTCGTTCTCGATGAGGACGGCATACCGAAGGAGTGGTACAACATCCTGCCCGACCTTCCGGTACCTCTGCCGCCGCCGATCAACCCGGCGACGAGGGAACCGGTCAAGCCGCAGGACCTCGAGAGGGTCTTCGCGAAGGAGCTGATCAGGCAGGAGGTCAGCCAGGAGAGGTGGATACCGATACCGGAGGAGGTGAGGGAGGTCTACAGGATCTGGAGGCCGACGCCCCTCTACAGGGCTAGGAGGCTCGAGCAGTACCTGAAGACGCCCGCCAGGATCTACTACAAGTTCGAGGGCGTAAGTCCCCCGGGCTCCCACAAGCCGAACACCGCCGTGGCGCAGGCGTACTACAACATGAAGGAGGGGATCGAGAGGCTCACGACCGAGACCGGTGCGGGACAGTGGGGCTCGTCGCTTGCGTTCGCCACGATGCTCTTCGGCCTCAAGTGCACCGTCTACATGGTAAGGGCCTCCTACAACCAGAAGCCGTACAGGGCCATCCTGATGAGGAGCTGGGGAGCCGAGATCTACCCGAGCCCGAGCGACAAGACCAACTTCGGCCGCTCGCTTTACCAGAAGGACCCGAACCACCCGGGAAGCCTGGGGATCGCCATCAGTGAGGCCCTCGAGGACGCCGTCACCCACGACAACACCAGGTACTCCCTGGGTTCCGTGCTGAACCACGTCCTAATGCACCAAACGGTTCAGGGGCTCGAGGCGAAGAGGCAGCTGGAGATGCTCGACGAGTACCCTGACATAGTAGCCGGATGCGTCGGAGGAGGGAGCTCCTTCTCAGGGCTTTTCTGGCCGTTCTACTACGACGTCTACGTCTCGAAGAAGGCCCCGAAGAAGACCAAGTTCGTCGCCACAGAGCCCACGGCGTGCCCCACGATGACGAAGGGGATCTACACCTACGACTTCGGTGACACCGCGAAGATGACGCCTCTGCTGCCGATGTACACGCTCGGATCGGACTTCATCCCGGCACCGATCCACGCCGGCGGCCTCAGGTACCACGGCGACGCGCCGACGCTCTGCCTCCTCCTGAAGAAGGGGTACATCGAGCCCCACGCTTACAACCAGGTCGAGGTCTTCCAGGCGGCAACGATCTTCGCGAGGACCGAGGGGATAATTCCGGCGCCGGAGCCCTCCCACACCATCAAGTACGTCATAGACGAGGCCCGCAGGTGCAAGCAGACAGGAGAGGAGAAGGTGATCCTCTTCAACCTCTGCGGCCACGGCTACTTCGACCTGCAGGCGTACCTCGACTTCTTCGAGGGGAAGCTCCAGCCCTTCGACTACCCGGAGGAGGCCATCAGGAGGTCCATAGAGCGCCTGAAGAGCGAGTTGCCCTGGATCGACCAGCTGCCCTACCTCAAGAACCTCTGACCGCGACCTGTTCGGCAGCTTTTTTCAGCGCGCATTTCCCCATCAGAAGACGAAGGACTCGGGCTCAGCCCTTCTCCCCCTTATCCCCAGCCAGGAGACAGGGACCCTCTCGCCGGTGTAAAGGACGAACTCCTCCTCGCCCAGCAGGAGGGAGGTAACGGCCCTTCCTATGGCGTCGCACTTCATCACCCCGGAACCGCTGCCCCCGGTCGCTACCACCATGTTCATCGACCTGAAGACGATGGGGTTCTCGTCGATCGTGTTGATCGAGTAGCAACCGGCCCACATGCTGGTGGGTCTGACGTCCTTGAGGACCGGGAAGATCTTGCTGACCATCGGGTAGATGTTGTCGTAGTAGAAGTTCTCCTCCGGCGTGAAGTCGATCCCCCATGGCCTCCCCACGTCGTCGCTGTACCCGAGCCAGAGGGCCCTCTCCCTGACGCGGGGTGCGACGTATGGGCCTCTGGGGACGAACGTCATCGGCATCGAGCGGTGGCCGTTGAAGCCCTCGACGTCGAAGAACTTCGCCAGCTCTCCGCGCGCCTCGACCGAGAAGACCTGCCTCTTCTTCGGCTTGACGTGCGAGTCTATCCCGAGGGGGTCCAGCAGCTGGTTGACCCATGCGCCCGCTGCGACCACGACGTTCTCCGCGGAGACTTCCCCGTTGTCCGTCTCGATCGCTCCGACCCTCTTCGCCTGCCAGGCCAGAGGCTCCCGCGGGTGACCGATGCTGATCACCGGGCTCAGCCTCAGGCGCTTGACGGTGGTCCCGAACCGGAACTCGACGCCTTTGTCCAGCAGGTCCCTGTAGTAGTGTGCCACGAGCTTCTCGACGTCGAGGTAGCCGGAGCTCGGTGAGAAGACGGCGGCCTCCACGTCCCTCATCCCCAGAAGCTGCGCCTCCTCGTCGTCCCCGAAACGCAATTTCATCCAGGGAACCATGGATCCGAGCTCGTCTGCACCCATCACCCGGGCGTTCCCCTTCCTGACGAACTCCTCGATCGCTGCGGAGTTCCTCTCAAGCGTTTCCGAGTCCAACAGTATCAGGTACCCTATGGGATGCATGCCAAGGTCGACGCCGGACCTCTGAAGGTCCTCGAAGAAGGCCACGGTGGACTCGGAGAGGAGACGGTTGAGGTTGGAGGTGAATATCCCCTTCCGGTAGCCTCCGACGCTCCTGCCGGTGTTCCCCTGACCTGGGCCGCTGAGGGCATCGAGGACCACCACCTTCCCGCCTGCCCTCCGGACGTAGTGGTACGCCGAGGCGAGCCCGAAGATCCCAGCTCCTATCACTGCGAGGTCGTATCTCTCCAACCCGGTTAAGGGAAACCTCACTCGCTTATAACGGATGATTGAGAGAGCAGCATGGGGCTAAACCCACACGAACACGCTGTTCCAGAAAATGAGACGAGTCGAATCGGAAGACCGCTCAGAGCTTCAGCGGAATTCCCAGCGAGGCATCGGTCCTGGAGGCGCTCTCCCGGTACGGAACGTCGGTGACGAGGGCCCTCACGGCGTCGACGTTCTCCGGCACGACTATCGCCTCCTGGTGGACCCCCATGAAGAACATCACCTCGTTCCCGGAGACGCTGATCGAGTCCCTCCAGACCACGACCTCGTACAGGTCCCCACGCGGCCTGCCGGCCTCCCGGGCCAACTCGATCAGGCTGGCGGTGGACTTGAAACCGACCTTGGACTCCAGCAGGAGGATCCTCCGTGAGGAAGCGAGGGCCTCGATCACCTGGTCCCTGGTGATGCTCTGACCGGAGACCCGGCCGATGAAGGAGTGGACGTGGACCTGCGTGCTGGGGACCTTCATGGCCATCGTGACGATGTCGAACCCCTTGATCACAGTCCGGACGTCGTCGGCGTGGTGCGAAGGAACCTCCACAGGGTCGAGCACTATCGCGTTGATCGGGCCCTTCGAGACCTCCTCCGGGTCGGCGGCCCTCCTCGCGATCACCACCCTCGCTGATCCGAGACCGATGCCCTTCACCAGCGCGTTGATGACGCGGCAGAGGCCCGTCGTGTTGCACGACACGACCCTGACGTACCTCCTGCCCCTCGCCTGGTCGTAGTTGCACTCGGCCACGAAGGAGACCTCGCCGACGTCGGCCTCCTCACCTCCCTGGAAGATCGCCGGCTTACCGAGCTCCCGGTAGAGGGAGAGGTTCTTCGCTCCGACTCCATCTGGGGTCGCGTCGATCGTCACGTCCGAAGCCCTGACCGCGTCGGCCGTCAGTCCGGCGACCTCGATGCCCAACGAGGAGAAGGCCTGGGCCTCCTTCTCTGACGGCACGTAGATCCTGTAACCCTTAACCGCGGCCAGCCTAGCCTTGTAGTCGGCCTTCGTCTTCCCTATACCGATGAGCTCCATGTCCGTCTGCCGCGCGATCGCATCGGCCACCCTCCTCCCGATGACGCCGTACCCGTTTACGAACACCCTCCTCATGCTCCTCCCCTCCCCTTGGCGACATTTGACCATGTCTCATACGAAACGGCCAGCGCCTCGAACATCGGCATCTTCTTCCCGGCCAGGTACATGACCAGCGCTCCTCCTGCGGTGCTGACGTAGTCGATCCAGTCCTTGACCCCGAGCTTCTGGAGGGCAGCGTTCAGGTGACCTCCGCTGACGATCGTGATGCCGAGCGAGCTCGCGGTCGCCTGCAGTATCTCGTAGGTCCCGTAGGAGAAGCGGTCGTCCTCGAAGACTCCTGGTGGGCCGCTGACGAAGACGGTGCCGGCGCTCTTGATCAGCCTGACGTACCTCCTGACGGTCGCTGAACCTATGTCCCTCACCTGGGTCGGGTCCTCGATGGAGCTCACCGGCAGCTCTACGCGCTCGCCGTTCCTCTCGACCGCAAGGTCCTCCGGCAGCTCGAACTTCTCGTCGTACTTCTGGTAGATCGTTCTCGCCTTCTCGACCATCTGCTCCTCGTTCTGGAGGTTCAGCTTGCCCTTGATCTTGCCGACGGCCTTCAGGAAGACCAGCGCGATCAGCCCGGTCAGCAGGATCTTGTCGGCCTTCCCTCCCTGTATCAGGGCCTCCATCGCCTCGAGCCTGTCCCTCACCTTCGCACCGCCCAGGACCGTCACGAAGGGAGCCTTCATCACCGACTGGATCTTGCGGAGCGACTTCAGCTCCTTCATCACCAGCCTGCCTGCCATGGTCGGCTTCACCTTCGCGAACCCCACGATGGAGGGATGGGCCCTGTGGGCGGTGGGGAATGCGTCGAGGACGCAGAAGTCGATCACGGACGAGAGCCTCCGGACGAAGTGGGTCCTCATAGCCTCATCGATGGTGAACTCGAAGTTCTCCTCGGCCGCGAACCTTAGGTTGTCGAGGACGAGGACCTCGCCGTCGCTGAGCGACCTGATCTCCTGAAGCGCAGCCCTCCCCATCACGTCGTCCACAAATTTCACCGGCCTCCCCAGGTACTCCTCGAGGATCCTGGCGTGCTGCTCGAGGGAGACGTAGTCGTGACCTCCGACCCTGCCCTGATGGGAGGCGACGACGACCTTCGACCTGGCCAGGTCCCTCAGCGTGACAGCCGCCTCGGCTATCCGCGAGTTGTCCATGATCTTCCCGGTCCTGGGATCTATAGAGCTGTTCATGTCGGCCCTCACGAAGACCGTCTTCCCCTCGAGGTCGAAATCGTCCAATGTGAGAACGTTCGCGTTCGCTGAGGACAACACAGGCACCCCTTGCAGTTTCAACTCACTCCATCCAAGTGATAAGTGTTTGTGTCAGTTCGGGCATCACTCTTCATCCCCGAAGGTCAGAAATACCCGCTCACTTCATCCACGTGATCTACTGTGAAGCCGTCTAATGAACGTTCCACGGAACGGTTCTCCGGTTACGGAGACCTGAGGCGTTTGAGCAGCTCGATGCTGGCGAAGGTGACCACTCCTCCGAGAACGCACCACAGCACGTCTTCCGGTGTCGGCACAGTGAGGTGGAGCAGCTCCCTCGTAACCGGAACCGATACGAGGACCGTGATCAGGATAAGCTCCCAGATCACCGAGAGCACCAACCACCTGTGCGGCCTCACCCTGAAGACCGTATGCCTCAGTGACCTGCAGTTGAGGGCGACGACTAGCTCGATCGCGATGAATAGCAGGAATAGCCTGGTCCTGGCCGCATCGATGCCGTTCGGGAGGGCGAAGTAGAACGCGGCTATCAGCAGGGGCGACTCGACCACGACCGCCCTCACCAGGAAGCCGACGACCTCGGAGCTCAGCACTCCTTCCCCCCTCCTCGGTGGAGGTCTCCTCATCAGGTCCGGATCCGGTGGGCTGACGCCCAGCGCGAGGGCCGGCAATCCGTCCGTGGCCAGATTGATGTACAGGACGTGGACCGGCAGAAGGGCCAGCGACTCCTCTCCCGAGTATCCGAGGGCCCTCAATATCACGAGAGTCGTGACGGAGAGGACGACGATCTCGACGAGGTTCGCCTGGAGCAGGTACGCCAGGTACTTCTTGATGTTGTCGAAGATCCACCTCCCCAGCTCGATCGCCTTCACCAACGTCGACAGGCTGTCGTCCGTGAGTATGATGTCGGAGGCCTCCTTCGCCACCTCGGTCCCCCTCATCCCCATTGCAACACCTATGTCGGCCCTCTTCAGGGCTGGAGCGTCGTTGACCCCGTCACCGGTCATCGCAACGATGTAGTCCTTACGCTTCCAGGCCTCGACGATCTTCAGCTTCTGGGACGGCGTGGTCCTGGCGTAGACCCTGACGCGCTCCACGACCTCTGCCAGCTCTTCGGCCGACATCCGCTCGAGCTCCTTCCCCGTCAGGACGAGGTCCACGTCGATCCCGCACTCCCGTGCGATCGAGACGGCTGTGAGCCTGTGGTCACCGGTTATCATGACAGGTATGACGCCTGCCGATTTGGCGGAGGATATGGCCTCAATCGCCCCTGGCCTCGGCGGATCGATCATGCCCACGAGCCCCAGCAGGACCAGCGAGGACTCGGGGTCGTCGTCGGGCCCCGCCATCTCCTTGTAAGCCACCGCCAGCACCCTCATCCCCTCGGAGGCCAGCTGCTCGCTCACCTGAAGGACCCTCATCCTCTCGGCCTCGTCGAGCGGCCTCACCACACCGTCGCGCATGACCCGATCGCACCTAGAGAGAACGACCTCGACCGCGCCCTTCACGTGAGAGACCAGCTTTCCATCGACCAGGTTGACCGTGCTCATCATCATCCTGTCGCTGGTGAAGGGCCTCTCCGAGACGCGCGGCGCAGCAGACCTGACCTCCTCGGGATCGATCCCTGTTCTCTTCGCGAGGACGAGGAGTGCCACCTCCGTCGGGTCTCCCGAGTGCTGGTGTTTGCCGTCAGGGGAGTGAAGCCTCGCGTCGTTGCAGAGGACGACCGCCCTGAGCAGGCTCCTGAGCGTGGGAGATTCCGGGGTGTAGGCCGAGCCGTCCTCTGAGACCAGACCACGATCGGAGTCCCTCAGCAGCCTGTCGTCGACGTAGACCGCCCTCACCACCTGCTCACCCTTGGTCAGGGTGCCCGTCTTGTCGAAGCACATCACCTGCGTTGATCCGAGGCTCTCGACCGCCGAAAGCCTCCTGACCAGCGCTCCGTGCTTGGCGAGCGTCCAGGCACCGATGGCGAGGGACGCGGTCACGATCGCCGGCAGCGCCTCCGGAACTGCGGCCACCGCGAGGGCGACACTGAACAGGAAGACCTCCAGCAGGAAGCCGAGGCTCGCGTCACCTGCGATAAGGGATTCGATGAGCTCGACGACGAAGAGGACCGCGATGATCGCGAGCGCCAGAATGCCGAACTTTTTGCCGAGGTCCTCCATGCGTGCCTCGAGCGGCGTCCTCTCCTCCCGCATCTGACCCGTGAACTCGGCGATCCTCCCCAGCTCCGTCGATTTGCCTGTGGCGGTGACCACCGCCTTCCCCTTTCCGGAGACGACGAGGGTTCCGGCGTAAACCACGTTCACCCTGTCGGCCATCGGCGTCTCCTCAGGCAGGGGGTCTGTCCTCTTGTCGACGGGGACCGACTCACCGGTCAGGGGCGACTCGTCCACGCGGAGCCCGACCGACTCTATCACCCGCGCATCGGCAGCCACTATGTCTCCCTCCGACAGCACCAGAACGTCGCCCGGGACCACGTCCTCAGACGGTATCACCTGGACGGAGCCGTCCCTGAGCACCTTGCACCTGGGAGCCGTCAGCTCCCTCAGCTTCTCCAGCGCGCGCTCCGCCCTGTACTCCTGCAAAAAGCCCATCACCCCGATGAAGATCAGGATGACGCCGATCACGGCCGCCTCGATCACGTCACCCAGCAGCGCGCTGATCGCGGTCGCAGCCAGCAGTATCAGCACCAGCACGCTCCTGTACTGGTTCAGGAAGACCATCACGGGGTTCGGCCGCCTGACCTCGACGATCGCGTTGGGTCCGTGGATCCTCCTCCGGCGCTCGACCTCCTCGACCCTCAGCCCAGTCGCTGGATCGACGCCGAGCGCCCCGACCACCTCCTCGACCGTCATGCTGTGGTAGGCCCGACGGACCTCCGCCATCTCCTCCCCGACCCGGTCCGACGCCCCTCTCAAAAAGTTACCCCGAATCTTCGCTGATGGACCTTTCCGCCGTCGCCTCGCTGCGTTAAACTTTAAGGCTCGAGGAAGGAGCTCCGATCCGGCGGCCGTCGTCTAGCCTGGTAGGACGGCGGGGCCCCGGCCCGCAGATCCCGGGTTCAAATCCCGGCGGCCGCATATGCTTCTAGAAACGACATCCGTGAAGGTTCTAGAGGCGAGCTGAGCGCCGTTGCTCGGTCGTTAAAGAATGCTTAAAGATGAGCAAACAAGGAGTGCGAAATGGATGTCGGAACGAGAAGTAGACCGAAGGCGACACGAATTAAAAGCAAAGAAAGCAAGGGAATTAAAACCAGATAAACTAACGTTAGAACCTCGAAGGATCTACGTAAAGGACTTCGGCCCTATCAGGGAGGCTGATATTGAGTTGGGTAAGTTAACAATACTCATGGGACCGAATAACACAGGCAAGACCTTTACAGCTGCGCTGATACCTGCTCTAGAAGGTCTGATCATTAGCCTAACAATTATTGCAAGTGTGCCAATTTTCAAGTCTGATGAAAAGGAATATGAAAGATTTCTCAAAAACAGATTTAATGAGATTGTAATTAACATATATTCGGTTGATGATCCGAGACAGCTTATCAGACGAGGTTCTGATAATACAGTTTTAAGCTATTGGTTAAGTCCTATTGAAGTTTTGAAAGGAGATCACCAATTAAAAATAGAGTTCGATAGAACAGGTGGGATGACTTTTGATTTAGATGGGCTTAGGGAGTTGATCAATAATAAAATAGCCCCCCTGTTATCTCCTGTTGTTTTCATACCTGCCGAGAGGGCAGGAATAATGAGGACCTACAAGCAGCTGCTCAGACTTCACTTAGAGACGAGCTGGTCTTTTGTTCCTCCATCGCTCAGGCAAAAGGTCGTGGAACTGTTAGGCAGCAAAGTGCGGCTTCCTGGACTCGTGAGGATGCTACTTGACGAGATACTCAGCATAGAGAGGTTCACCTTAGAGGAACGGCAGAGGTCCGATGTAGGAGGAGCACTAGAAGTGCTGGAGGAAGAAGTTCTGCGAGGAAGGTTAGAAATGGGGGAAGACCTTTCGGTAAAGTATCACGAGGCGGCAGCTGAGAACCCAATAGACCTGATTAATGCATCCTCCATGGTATCCGAAGTCTCAGCAATCTACCTGCTGTCTGGAATGTTGAGACGCGGCGGGTGGCTAATCATCGAGGAACCGGAGGCCCATGTCCATCCACGGGGACAGATGGGACTGGCCAGGTTCATGGCCAGGCTGGTCCGACTCGGCGTGAACGTCGTTGCCACCACCCACAGCGACCTGATAGCGCTCAAGCTGGCGCAGATGGTCGGCCTCGCCAAACTAAGCCCAGAGCAGCGGCGCAGTCTCGGGTACCGGGAAGACGAGTACCTCCAGAAGGACGAGCTCGCCCTTTACTTCTTTGAGCCGACGGAGAGCGGCTCCGTGACAAGGAAGGTGGAGGTCTCGGAGACCGGTGAGGTGGAGGACCTACCAACATATTCTAGAGTTACGGAGGAGATGTACGGTGAAGCCGTCAAATTGCTCGAGCTTCATGGGAAAATTCCAAAACTACCTTAAACACAGAAGCTCGGACCTGCAGTTTTACGACTTCGAGAACGCAGTGTTAACTGTGAACGGCGTGGAGAAAGCTAAGGGCGGGTGCGACTATGCCGTATTATCAAACGAAGGGGAGAACTGCAACCTCATACTCGTTGAGTGCAAGCGCGGACGACTTGGGGTAAGAGATTTCGAGCAAGGGAAAGCGCAGCTAGAGTGTGGGATCCGCTTCATTTTCAACGCGTTCGGCGAACCGCCTGATTTGGCGGTCCTATGCTGCGAGAAACTCGATCCTATGGTAACCAAGATTCTACAACTACCCAAAAACCAAAGATTGGTCCATAATGTCCCGCTCATCCGCAAAGGGCTAAAAGAATCCGATTGTAGATGCTGCCGCTAATGAGATTCGACCTCTTTCTCACTCTCGTGCACTTCAACCGGAAATCTCAACTCGTAGAAATCGTTGAGCCCCGGGAGGGATTCGAACCCTCGACCACCGGCTCACCCGGATCAGGGTCATACGAGGCCGGCGCTCTACCGCTGAGCTACCGGGGCCCTCGGCCGTATCGCCCTACCAGTTTGAATTTAACCCTCAGCCCCGTCAACGCCGTCTGGGCCTCGAGAGCCCCCAGCTGACCTTCTTCTCAGGAACAAGCTTGATCACCACCGCCTCGCCCTCGTCCCAGGGGTCGGCCCGGGCCCACTCGAACCTCTCGTAGAACACCTCCGAGACCCTCCTGAACTCCTCTCCGGAGGTCAGAAGCTCGACGGGCCCCTCGACGAGGACTGCCCTGTTGGGCTTGTAGACGTCGACGACCAGCGCCGCGTAGGGGTTCCTCTCGAGGTTCCTGTGCTTCTTGGTTCCGGGATCCGTGACCATGTAGAACGCGCCGTCGAGGTAGACGTAGCAGATCGGTACGACGTGGGGCCTGCACCGCTCGTCGACCGTCGCCAAGCGGCAGAGCTCCATCCTCCTGAGGAACTCCAGCTCGGCATCCGTGAAGCTCACCGGGGCCACAACCGTCCTGCCGCACAACGGCCTAATACCGCTATCCCGATCCGCGGAGCCGGAAATTCCCGTTTATTACGCGGTGGGGAAGTGCTGGGCCGAATTGTGGCTCGAGGAGTTCCGGGAGGGGATGACGCTCTCAACGCGGAGCAGAACCGTTACGCCCTCCGATGTGGACCTCTTCGCATCGCTCACTTGGGCCGTCAACCCGATCTTCCTCAGCGACGAGGTGGCGAGGTCCAGGGGCCTTCCCGGTAGGGTCGCACCGGGAGCGCTGACCCTCTCCTACGCGATCGGCCTCCTCTACCAGACCGGAGTCTTCGACCACATACAGGCGCTGACCAGGATATCGGAGGTCGAGTTCAAGTCTCCCGTAAGGCCTGGCGACGAGATCTCGGTCGAGGCCGAGGTGGTTGAAGTCAGGGAGGTGAGGCAGGACGCCGGTGCGGTCACTTTGAGGTTCAGGGTGCAGAACCTCAGCTCCGGAAGGACCTCGCTGACCGGGTCGCTAACCGTCATCGTCCTCAAATCGAGGCCGCAGGGCTCTAAGTGAAAGAGTGCGAGCTCCCACCGGAATCGGCACTAACCGATTTATCCAGGGCCGGCGACGTGAACACGGAGAGGATGGAGTTCAGGATCAGCCGGATCGCCCCGAGGGCGAAGGTCCTCGTGACGGGCCTGCCGGACATGGGGAACGTGGCCGGGATATCGATGGAGGTACTGGTGAGGTCCTGCAACCTCGAGGAGTTCGCATCGGCCCTCGGAGACTGGCCGCCGTTCGTCACCCACACCGGCAGCATGATCAGGTTCGAGCGGGGTTGGTACAGGTTCTACGGAAGCGACGCCCACGATTTCGTCGCGCTGACCGGGAGCTATCAGCCGCCAGAGTCGAACGCGCTTTACGAGCTCTGCAACGCGGTGCTCGACCTGGCCCAGTCGATAGGCGTGGAGACCGTCATCTCGCTCGGCGCAGCCCACTTCGGCGAGGGCTTCATCGAGAACCCAAGGGTGTTCTTCGCGGCAACCTCCGAGCGGATGGCTGAGAAGGCCAGGCTTCACGGCGCTCTGCCGTTGCCTGACGAGGGTTACATCACGGGCTACAACGGGCTCATCCACGGCCTCGCGATGGAGCGGGGCATGGAGGGCCTCTGCCTGCTGGGCGAGATCGGGAACCCGCGAGTCAGGCAGCCGGCCGCGGCCAAGGCCGTCCTCCAGGTCCTCTCCTCGATGCTGAACGTCTCGATCGACTACACCGACTTGGACAGGGAGATAGAGCAGATGAGAGCGATGAGGGCCCTCAGGAGGTGGAGGAGGGACCAGCCGCCTGGCGTCATGTGAGCCGCAGCAGCCTCCTGATCAGGTACCTGAGGTTCCAGATGGCGAAGGTCAGGACGTCGTTCAGACCGAGCTTGCTCTTGCCCGAGAGGCGCGGCCTGAACCTGATCGGCACCTCGACTATCCTTGCGCCTGCCCTGAAGTAAGCGGCGAGGGTCTCGACCTGGAAGACGTAACCCTTCGTGGAAGGCGGTATGCCGGAAAGGACCCGGAGGAGCAGCGAGGAGGAGATGGCCCTGTAGCCGCTGGTGGCGTCCCTCACCCTGACGCCAGTGCAAAGCCTCGCGAGGAGGTTCGCGCCCCTACTGACGATCTCCCTGAGGCCCT
>Ga0105163_1000572_pt1 | contig 21530 bp, 21 predicted proteins | sample JNZ110809AmetaG_FD_81531 | JGI IMG/M metagenome (GOLD analysis project Ga0105163, IMG submission 81531) | Hot spring microbial communities from Jinze hot spring, China to study Microbial Dark Matter (Phase II) - JNZ 110809A | ecosystem: Environmental > Aquatic > Thermal springs > Hot (42-90C) >... | reverse complement strand
CTACATAACCGATTATAAACGTGGAAATTCATCAAAAAACAGGTCAAACTCCGAAACAAAGTCAGAAACAAAATCTGAGAAATCCGAGCAGTAAATAAAGATGATCTTCAGGGGCGGGTTTCTATCCCGCCCATAATTTTACAAGGTCATCAAAACTCCAAGTGCAATTGAATTTAATTTCGCTTCCATTTTATCCGATCTTGAGGGGATCAAAATCGGAGCTTTTGCACCAATGATGACATGACCAATTTTGTAATGTGCGAAGTAAGTTAAACTTTTTCCAAGTATATTCCCGCTTTCTATATTTGGAACTATCAAAATATCAGCTTTTCCCGCAACCTCTGATTTTATTCCCTTTTCAAATGCTGATTCTTCTGAAATTGCAAGGTCAAGTGCAAGTGGACCATCTATAACGCAACCGGTTATTTTGCCTTCGGTGTTAAGTTGTTTTATTTTGACAGCGTCTGTCGTTGATTTTAGATCTTCAATTATAAGTTCAGTCGCAGATAGAAGGGCAACTTTTGGGTTTTCAATTCCGAGTTTGTTTGCGACTTCAACAGCATTTTTTATTATCTCTATTTTTTGTTCAAGTGTTGGGTTTAGGACCACGCCTCCATCCGACATTAAAACAAATTTTGATTCGCTATTTTTCTCTGGATATTCAAAAACAAAAACATCGCTCAACAATTTTCCTGTTCTCAGTCCTGCCTCTTTACTTAAAATGCCTTTCATCAAGGTTGTTGTATCCACCTTGCCCTTTAAAATTATCTGCGCTTCCCCATTTCTCACAAATGAAGTTCCGATGGCAACTGCTTTTGTAGGGTCTTTCTCATCAATAATTTCAAAGCTTGTTGGGTCCTCACCGAATTGGTCAATGAAATCTGCTATTTTTTTTGAATCCCCTATTAAGATTGAATTGGCGATTTTCTGTTTTTTTGCTTCAATCGCAGCCAGAAGTGCTGTTTCTTGATGTGCGGATACAACTGCTATTGTTCTTGATGTTCCTTTTACTTTTTCAATAAGTTCACTAAAATTTTTTATCATCTTTTGTTCAAAATTTTGTTTGCAATTTTTTCTGCGCTCATAACGCAATCCCCAACCGAAATTCCACCACGATAATTTGCACATAGGTAAATTCCGGAATTTTCATTCTCAAATTCATCTATCATAGCCATTATTTTCAAGTGTCCAACATTATACTGTGGTATTGCTTTTTCCCATTTTGAGATCCACACAAATTCAGGCTCACCGTTGATTTTCATTATGTCTTTAAGTTCATCGCTTACAATTTTTATTAATTCATCGTCGCTTTTAAGGGCAAGTTCAGGTTGCCTTGCGCCACCAACAAATGTGGTAAATTCAACATATCCCTCGGGAGCTCTTTGCGGGAATATGGTTGAATTCCACAAAGTGCCAAGAATTTTTCTTTTTTCTTTTTCTGGTATGAGGAACCCGAAGCCATCTGGTTCAATCCCGAGTTGTTCTTTTTTATAACCGAAAACAATTTCAGCACCAGGTGGATAATACACCTGTTTGAGCGCATCTTCAAGTTTATCAGATAGTCCTTTGATAAGTTCCCCAGCGATATAAGCTGGCGTTGAGATTACAACGACCTCTGAACGAATATTTTCAATTTTTCCATCTTTTTCAAATTCAACAATATATCCAGATGCATCTTTTTTAATTGATTTAGCCCTTGCCCCTGTTATAACTAAATCACCAAGATAATTTGCAATTCCAATTGGCAAAGTTCCCATGCCGTTGATAAATGAGAACATTTTTGCTGTAACCTTTGATTTTTCAGCTCTCTTTTTTCTTTCTTTAGCGCCTTTTATTGTTCCTATGATTAAACCACCATATTTTTCTTCAAGTGCATAAAGTCGTGGGAAGGCAGAGCGAACACCGAGTTTCTCAGGGTCACCAGCATATACGCCTGCGACGAAGGGATTAATTGTATAATCAAGAAATTCTTCTCCCAATCGTCTTCTGACAAATTGTGCAACGGTTTCTTCCCAGAATGGGTCATTTGTTGTGTTTTTAGCACGACCGTGAAATGGTTCAAGCATTATGCGAAATTTCCCACGCCAGCTCCAAAGTTTGCATTTAAAAAATTCCTGTGGTTTCATTGGGAGTGGATATAAGTTCCCATTTTTAAAAATGTATCTTTTGTTTGATGCTTCATTTGCGTAGGTCATCTCATTTGAAAGCCCAATTTCGTCTATTATTTGTTTAAATAGAGGTGTTGTTTCAAGGGCGCTGTTTGGTCCAGCTTCAACAAGATATCCGTTTATCCTTTTGCTTTTCATTGTTCCGCCAACTTCATTTTCCGCCTCAATGACGGTGATATTCAATCCGTTCTTTTTAAGAAGGAAAGCAGTTGTAAGTCCTGATATCCCGGCACCGATGATTGTTACATTATTTTTCATTTTTAATTGCCTCCAAAACTATGTTTTTTAAAGCTTCAGAAAATGTTTCTGAGTCGTTTAGGGCTTCAGCGACCATATACTTTTCAACGCCATTTTTGATGGCGATATCTCTGACAAAGATCCCGAGTTCATAAAGCGTTTCAATATTATCTGAAACGAAGCTTAACGGGACGACAAGTATATTTTTAATTCCCTCGTTTGCGAGTTTTTTTATCATGTCAATAGTTGATGGTTCAAGCCATTTGATTGGTCCTACTTTGCTTTGGAAGGAGAGCTCAGTCTTTATGTTTTTGTAAATTTCTTTTCTTTTGGAATTATTGCGAAGGTAATTGATTATGGCATTGTAGGATTTTTTTGTTTCCTCAAGATATGGATCGCCATTTCGGATAAATTTGACGGGTAAGCTATGGGCGCTAAATATCATAGAGAAACTTTTAAAATCCTCGTCATTGAAATTTTCCATTGCTTCTTCAATTCTTTCAGCCATTGCCTTAACATAAATTTCATCGTCTGGATAACTTCGTATTTTGATTATCTTTTTTTCATTCATGTTCAATTTTTTTAATGCTCGGTAGAACTCATTGAAGCTTGAACCGGTTGTTGTGGTTGAATATTGTGGGTAAAGTGGGAGAAGAACAATTTTTTGAACATTATCTTTGAGCGCTCTTTCAAGTGCCTCATCTATAAATGGGCGCCAATATCTCATCCCGATATAAATTTTGCAATCAAGCGTTGGTTCAAGTTTCTTTTCAAGGAGTTTTGCTTGAACAAGGGTATAACTTAAAATTGGCGAGCGTCCCCCGATTTGCTTATAATACTTTACAACTTTTTTTGCTCTAAGTTTTGAAATCAGCTTAGCGAAAAATTTTTGAGTCATTGGGGAAAGCGGAAATTTAAATATGTCAGGGTCAGAAAACAGATTGTAGAGAAATTTTTCAACATTTTTAATTGAGTCTGGTCCGCCAAGGTTCAGGAGAATAATTCCATATTCAGGCATTTTAACTATTTTGAGTTTTTTACTATTTTTCCATCTTTCATTACAAATTTAACATCTTTAAGTACGGATATGTCTTGGAGTGGGTTTCCTTTGACAGCAATTATGTCAGCAAGCTTTCCGGGTTCAATACTTCCGATTTTGTCTTGCCAGCCCAAAAGCTCCGCTGCAACGCTTGTCGCTGATTTTATTGCATCAATTGGTTTCATCCCATATTTAACCATAAGTTCAAATTCTTCAGCATTTGTGCCGTGAGCTTCGGTTAGATCACTTCCAAAGGCAATTTTAACGCCGACTTTTAAAGCACGTTTAAATGTTTCAGCATGAAGTTTAACTGTATTTTCAATCATCTTTTTAACCTCAGGGCTTAACCCATCTCGTTTTGACCAGCGATAATAAGCAAGAAGTGTTGGACAGTAATAAACCCCTTTGTCTTTCATAAGTTTTAGAGTTGGCTCATCAAGATATAAACCATGTTCAATTGAAGATACTCCAGCGTTCACAGCTTTTTGTGCAGAAATTGATGAATAACAATGTGCAGCAACTTTTACATTCATCTTTTTTGCTTCTTCAACTATTGCTTTTAATTCATCATCTGAAAATGTAAGATACCATGTTAATGAATCAGCGACTTCACCTCGTTTTCTTCTTGAATCGGCGTATATTTTTATCCAGTCGGCGCCGTATTTTATTTGTTCTCTCACTGCTTTTCTTGCTTCATCAACCCCATCAACAAGTTGTGCTCCTGTGGGGACTTGTATTTCCCATGAATAGCCCATAAGGGCATATCCACCTGTGACGGAGAGAGCGCGGGTTGAAACTTGCATTCTTGGACCTGGAATTATCCCCTGATTTATCGCTGTTTTTAAATCAACATCCGCATATCCAGCTCCTTCAGTTTCAAGGTCACGAATCGTTGTGAATCCAGCTTCAAGCGTTTGCTTTGCATGGACAACCGCTCTTATTGTTCGGTAAGGTGTTGACTCTTTGAGAAGTTGATCGTCGTAATTCCCCTCATGTAGAAAAAGATGAACATGTGAATCAATTAATCCCGGCAAAACAGTCATATCTGACAGGTCAATTACATCTGCGTCTTTGGGTATATCAAAATTGCCAACTTTTTCAATTATATTTCCCTTGATCAAGATTAAAACATTTTTCTTTATTTCGTCATTTTTCCCATCAATTAAGGCGCCACACCTTATAACGATGTTTTTTTCTTGTGATAGCATGAAAAATAGCGGGATAAAAAGCAAAAGCAGGAGAAAAATTTTTTTCATTTTGGTTTTTGTGATTTTATTTTGAAATTCAATTAAATATAACTCCAAGTGAGAAATAAATTCAAGTGAAAACACATAAGGGCAAATGCAAATGCGTATATTTGTAAGGGTTAAACCAAATGCAAAAGTTGAAAAGGTAGAAAAAATTGATGAAACCCATTTCTCTGTTTCGGTCAAAGCTCCACCTGTTGAAGGGAAGGCAAATGAGGCACTAATAAGTTTGCTTGCAAATTATTTTGGAGTTTCAAAGTCAAATGTAAAAATTATTTCTGGTTTTAATTCAAGGAATAAAGTTGTTGAAATTGTATAGGTAGGGGAAATGGCATAGAGTTTGAAGCATCATTAATAAAAATTTATGGACAAATTTGTCCTTTTCTTGACTTTTTATTTTATCTGGTTTAAATTAATTGCGGATAAATAAATCCAAAATTTAAGTTGTTAAGCAAAACCTGTAAATATGCGATTCAAGCAATGATTTTCATTGCGTCACTTAATTCAAAAGAACCTATCCTTGCAAAGCAGATCGCTGGGGCTTTATCTATTCCGAGGGAGTTTTTGAATAAAGTTATGCAACAGCTCGTAAGGGCTGGTTTTCTTGCCTCTGTCAGGGGACCAGGTGGTGGCTTTGTTCTCGCAAAAGACCCGAAGGATATTACAATTTTTGATATAGTAAAGGAAATTGATGGAACTGAGTGGTTTGAGTCTTGTCTTTTGAGGGTGGGCTTGTGTGATCTTCAAAATCCGTGCGTAATGCATGAGTTCTGGGTTAAGATAAAAAATCAAGTTAGGGCAATTCTTGATCATGAGAGTCTTGCTGACCTTGTAAAGGAGATGAGAAATGGCAAAAGGGTTTTGCAATTTGCTGAAGATTTTATCCTGTTGAAGAAAATTAAAACTCAAATGGGAATCAATTGAATGGGTTACAAAGTTTCTTTGCCTGATTTGTTGCATTGGCAGAAACAGGTGAAGTGTCAAGCGGCTTGTCCAATTCATACCGACGCTGGAAGGTATGTTCAATTGATTGCTGAGGGGCGATATAAAGAAGCGTATTTTGTAGCTCGTGCTCCTAACCCGTTTGCTTCGGTTTGCGGTAGAGTATGTGCAGCTCCATGTGAAGATTTTTGCAGGAGAGGGAGTATTGATAAGCCTGTTACAATAAGAGCTTTGAAGAGATTTTTAACAGAGAAATATGGGGTTGAATCACTTTACCCAGATACACAGGATGAGATTTTTGAAGGCGATTTTGACGCTGGTGATAACAAATTGTTCTGGCATTTGCCAATAATTGCTAAAGTAAGGAAAGCAGATGTAAGAGATAAAAAAGTTGCTATAATTGGTGCAGGTCCTGCTGGGCTTGCTTGTGCGCACGATCTTGCATTGATAGGGTATAAAGTTACAATTTTTGAGGCTTCAAATGTGCTTGGGGGGATGATGAGGCATGGAATACCTGAATTTAGGTTATCAAGGGGTATAATTGAGAAAGAAATTAATAAAATTCTTTGGCTTGGGGTTGAAGTTAGAACGCTTACGCCTTTAACAAAGAATTTCGGTATCAAGGAATTGAGGGAAGAGTTTGATGCGATATTTATAGCGGTTGGCACTCAAGAGGGAAGAGATATGAATGTTGAAGGTGCAAATCTTGATGGGATTATAAAAGCGATTGATTTTTTGATAAATGTTAATAACGGTTACAGGGTTGAACTTGGCGAAAAAGTTTTAGTAATTGGAGGTGGATTTGTTGCTTTTGATGCGGCGAGGACGGCTTTGAGAATGGCTGTTGAGATGGAGGAGAAAGAAAAGTTGGGGAATGGCTCAACATACACCATTGTCATGGATGCTGCAAGAACCGCAAGAAGAGCTGGTGTCCTTGAAATTCACATCGCAAGTTTGGAATCTTTTGATGAAATGCCTGTGTTAAGAACCGCACAGGGAAAGGAAGAGTTTGAGGAGGCTATAAGGGAAGGGATAATCTTTCATCCGCAAAGGGGCGTTAAGAGATTTATCGGTGAGAACGGAAGGGTTAAAGGAGTTGAATTCATCGGCGTTAAAAGAACTTATGATGAAGACGGGAGATTTAATCCGATATTTGATGAAAGCGTAAGTGAATATATGGAGGCAGATACAGTTATACTTGCGATAGGGCAAAGACCAAATTTGAATTTTATAAAACCGGAAGATGGTATAGAACTTACTGCAGCTGGGACGATAAAGGTAAACCCTGAAACGCTTGAGACAAGCGTCCCTGGAATCTTCGCAGGTGGGGATGTTGCATTTGGACCGAGGAACTTAATTGATGCCATTGCGAACGGGAAACAAGCGGCAATTTCAATTGATAATTATTTAAGAGGTTTAAAGACAAAGAGAATTTTCAATTTATCCGTTGAGAAGATAGAAAAGCGAAATTATTCCACTTATGTTGGTTATGAAATCATACCGCGAAGGGCACCTGATACAATCCCGATTGATAGACGAACTGGAATAGTTGAGGTTGAAATGGGCTATACCGAGGAACAAGCAATTGAGCAAGCGAAGAGATGTTTATTATGTCATATTCAAACAATTTATGACGCTGAGAAATGTATTTTATGTGGAGCTTGCACTGATGTTTGTCCTGAATACTGCTTAAAACTTGTCCCCGTTGAAGAGCTTGATATTGATGATGAGATGAGGGAAAAAATTTTGAACCATTATCAATTTGCAGATGGGGTTAGTTTATCTGCGATGATAAAGGATGATGAAAAATGTATAAGGTGTGGGTTATGCGCTATTGTTTGCCCAACGGATGCGATGACGATGGAAAGAATGTATTATGTTGAGCAAGAAATAATTGAAGATTAAAAAACAAAAATAGTTTTGAAAATGAAATTTGATAGGAGAAAATTTTTGAAAAATTTTGGACTTGGTTCACTCCTGTTAACCCTTGCAGGGCAAGTTTATACTTGGTTTAGATCATTGTTTCCAAATGTAAGTTATGAGGGGATAAGACGTGTCAAGTTAGATGAGCCGGATAAAATTCCGGATGGTGTAACCTTTATTGATGACATCAAAACATATATCTTTCGCGAGGGCAAAACATTTTATGCCATTTCGGCTGTTTGCACGCATCTTGGTTGCACTGTTAAATATGTTGGTCTTTCAAAGCCAAAGGTTGTGAAGATTGCTGGAAAAGAAGTTGAGGTTAAGTGGGAGTTTCACTGTCCCTGCCATGGTTCAAAATTTTACGGTGATGGGACAAATTACGCCGGACCTGCGCCAAGACCGCTTGATTGGGTGAAAGTTGAAATCTCACCGGAGGATGGAAAACTTGTAGTTGATCTTAACAAAACGGTTCCACAGAATTATAAGTTAACTGTGTAAAATTAAAAAGGATTTTATATGCCTGAATTTGAAGTTAAACCGAAGAAATTAAATGGAAGAAGCATATTTTGGACCTGGGTTCCTCGGTCGGAAAAAGAAGCTGGTGAATCAATTGTTAGAAACATTTTGCTTCATTGGTTTCCTGCAAAGGTGACATTGCGGAGTTTATCATGGGGATATTCTCTCTGGCTTGGGACTATAACCGCCACATTGTTTTTGATATTGACAATAACTGGTGTGATTTTGATGTTCTTATATGTGCCTTCAGTTGAGAGGGCTTATCATAGTGTTAAGGATATAGAGTATGTTGTCTCGTTTGGTTGGTTTATAAGAGCGATGCACAGGAACGCTGCACATTTAATGGTTGCGTTTGCCTTTCTTCATATGGTGAGGGTATTTTTGACTGGTGCATATAAAAATGGTGTGGGCGTAGGGCAAAACAGACCTTTAAACTGGTTAGTTGGGGTTGTGCTTTTGCTTATAACTCTACTTCTTTCATTTACGGGTTACCTTTTGCCCTGGGATCAGCTTGCGTTCTGGGCTATAACGGTTGGAACTAATATCGCAAAAAATGCTCCCATTGTTGGGAATTGGATCAGGTTTATACTTTTAGGCGGTCACGAAATTGAACAGAATGCTTTGATAAGGTTCTATGTTCTTCATTGTTTCTTTTTGCCCGCGGCTGTTTTGATTTTATTTTCTTATCACATGTGGCGAATTAGGAAAGATGGGGGACTTGCATGTGTTGACAATTTAGTTTTGAGTCAAAAGAAAGAAAAAATCAAGGACGGAATTAAAAGCAAGACATACTCTCTTCTTGGAATAACAACGGGTAGAACTGTTCAAGTTGAGACGACATTGCTTGATGAGGACAAATACACTGTTAATTCAGTTCCGTTTTTAATCCGTAGAATTGGGCTTGTTATGCTCGGGACATTTGTTTTTGTTGCTTTGATAAGTCTTTTTATTCATGCCCCGCTTGAGGAGCCAGCCAATCCCAATGTGACACCTAACCCTGCAAAGGCACCGTGGTATTTCCTTTGGTTGCAAGAACTTGTAGCTATAACGACGATAAGAATTGGAAGTTTTGTGTTAAATGGGGCATTTATCGGTGGGGTTTTAATTCCTGGAATTTTAGTTCTTTTGCTTGCGGTATGGCCGTACTTTGATAAGAGTTCAAACTTGAGCACGGGTGTCTGGTTTAGTAAAGAGCGAATGAAACAAAATATAGTTTTTCTTGTGCTTTGCTTCTTTGTAATAGTTTTGATAATCATTGGAACTTACATGCGTGGACCTAATTGGGAATTTTATTTCCCATGGGAGTCGTGGCCAGAATTACCCAAGAAATTTTAAAAAGAAAACCGAAAGCAGAAGAATGGACAAAAGCAAGTTTAGGAAAGATATAACAGCGGTTTATGTAATTGCTTTAATTGGTTTAATTGTAACCGCTTTCGTTTATGTGGGTTATTTCACGCCAGAGTGGAAAAAATATCAATCAGAATTCAAACAATATGTCAAGGATAAACTTGGTGAGGAAAAAGCGAAAACAGTTGAATTCGGAGTTAAGCAAATTTATGTTAAGGAGCTTAACAGAGTTGATAGATGTATAACCTGTCATATGGGTTATGAGTGGAGGGGACTTGAAAATGCCCCAAATCCTTTTAAAACTCATCCAAAGGAAATCCTTGATAAACATCCCTTACCAAAGTATGGTTGCACGATATGCCATAGTGGGCAAGGATATGCTTTGAATAAAGAAGAAGCACATGGTTTCATTGAACATTGGGAGGAACCGCTCTTGGGAAAAGAGCTTGAAGATATTTATAGACCTCCAGATAAAAAAGTTTTATTACAGATGAATTGTAACATATGTCATCGCTATGATAGTTTAACTCCGGGGGCGGATTACATCAATTATGCTAAAAAACTTATTAAGGAGAAGGGATGTCGTGCATGCCACAAAATTAACGGTCGTGGTGGTGTAATTGGTCCTGATTTGACTTATGAAGGTGATAAATCTCCTGAACAATTTGATTATTCAAGGGTTGGTGGGAAAAAGTCTGTCTTTGCTTGGCATGTTGCTCATTTTAAAAATCCAAAAATGGTCTCGCCTGAAAGTATAATGCCTGAGATGGGATTTACATCAAGAGAAGCTATCGCTTTAACTCTTTTAATGTTAAGTTGGAAGAAGGTTAATCTTCCCCCCGAGTATTATCCGCAATCTTACACTGCTCTTGCTGATTTGCCAACGCCTGAGGAAATTGAAAAGGAAAGGCAAATGAGAGAAGGGGAAGGCGCCTTCTTTGTGAATAAAGGTTGTTTTGTGTGTCATTCAATTTCTGTATTTGGGATTGAATCAGCTGCAAAAATTGGTCCTGACCTTAGCAATGCTGTTGAAGATGTCCCAAGCAGATTTGGGAAAACGCTTGAAAACTTCATTAAGGAACCTACTGGAACGATGTCAATTGTCCTTGGAAGTCAGATTATGCTAAGTGATGAGGAGAAAGCTCAAGTGGTTGAGCTTTTGACAAAAGCGTATGAGAAATATCGCAAACAACAGTTAACATCAAAACCTTAAAAATTAAAGGAGGCGTAAAGCTATGAAAAGGCAAATTCAAGTTGCTCTCGGAATTTTAATTACCTTCATTGCTGTGGCAATTGTTTTCCACAGCTGCAAACCTGGTAAAGAAGCTGTAAAAGGCGAAGCAGCTGAAGCTGCTCTTGCAACTTATGTTCCACCTGGTGATCTTGATGAATTTTATCTTTTCTATTCGGGCGGTCATTCAGGGCAGATTTTCGTTGCAGGAATTCCATCAATGAGACACATTTGCACAATCCCTGTCTTTACACCTTATCCATCTACGGGTTATGGTTTTGACAAGGAAACAAAAGAGATGCTCGGTGGTTACACCTGGGGAGATGCGCACCATCCAGCTTTAAGTGAAACAAACGGAGATTATGATGGAAGATGGTTATTCATCAATGATAATGCAAATAACCGCATTGCGAGAATTGATTTGCGGGATTTCAAAGTAAAGCAAATTCTCGGTCCAATTCCGAATCTTTCAGGTAACCATGGTTCAACATTTGTAACTGAAAACACTGAATATGTTACAATTGCGACAAGATTTTCTGTTCCTGTTCCAAAGGGAACTTATGTTCCAGTTGAAGAATATGCCAAGAAGTATCATGGTATAGTTGCACTTGTTGAGGTTGATCCCAAAACAGGTGAGATGAGAATGGATGAAAAGCATGGATTTCAAGTTTTGATGCCACCATTTAACTTTGACCTTGGCGATGCGGGTAAGGGACCAAGCCATGGTTGGGTTTTCTGGACATGCTACAACTCTGAAAGAGCAACTGGAATACTTGAGATTACGGCTTCTCAGAACGACCGTGATTACATTGCCGCTGTTAATTGGAAGAAAGCCGAGGAATACCTCAAGGCTGGAAAATATAAACTTATCTCCGGTGTTAGAGTTATTGATCCGAAGGAGGCACCAGGTGTTGTTTACCTTATGCCCTGTGCAAAGTCACCGCATGGTGTTGATGTCAGCCCTGATGGAAAGTGGATTGTTGGAAGTGGAAAGTTACAGAGTATAACGACGGTTTATAACTTTGAAAAAATGTTGAAGGCGATTGAAAATAAAGATTTCGTTGGTGAGGAGGATGGAATACCAGTTTTAAGATATGAAAGCGTCCGTGAAGCAGAAGTTCCAGTTGGACTTGGTCCACTTCACACTCAATTTGATGATAAAGGTTATGCTTACACATCACTTTTCGTTGAAAGTGCTATTGCAAAGTGGAAACTTGGAACCTGGGAAGTTGTAGATAAGATCCCTATTGCATATAATATCGGTCATCTTTGCGTCCCAGAGGGAGATACAAAACATCCAGCTGGAAAGTATGTGATTGCTTTAAATAAGCTTTCACACGGAAGACATCTTTCTGTTGGTCCATCACAGCCTGAAGCATCGCAGTTAATTGATATAACCGGTGAGAAGATGAGATTGCTCTATGATGCGTTTACTGAGCCGGAACCACATTATGCACAAGCAATCCGAGCCGACAAACTAAAAGATAAAGTTATTGAGGTTTATCAAAAAGGAATTGACAATAAGGATCCGAATGCGATCTGGGATGAGAAAGATGCAAAGGTAGTAAGAAAAGGGAATACAGTTGAAGTCTGGATGATTGCGGTAAGATCAAGATTCCAGCCGTGGAAGATTGAAGCGAATCAGGGTGATAAAGTTATAATTCACCTGACAAACATTGAACAGACGACAGATGAACTTCACGGATTTGCCATTTGTGAATATGATATAAATGTTGTTGTAGATCCTGGCGAGACGAAGACAATAGAATTTGTTGCAAACAAGCCAGGTGTATTCCCATTCTATTGCACTAACTTCTGTTCCGCGTTGCATCAGGAGATGCAAGGTTATCTGCTTGTTAAGCCAAAGGGTGGTGCTGGTGTAGCACAAAAGTAAATTAAACATTTTGGGGTGACCTTTTAAAAGGTCACCCCACTTGATAGAAAATAAAGTGGAACATATAAAAATGAAGGAAATAATTCAAAAATGGGAAAAACTTCAGGACACACCTTTAAACCTTCGTTCAAGGATTTTAGTTTTAATCTCCGTTATATTTTTGGTTTCAGTTTTTATTTTCCCCTTGTGGAGGATGCAATTTTTTGCAACTTTTTATCCGGATGGTTTAAAACTTTATATTTACTCTTACAAGCTTGAAGGTGGGAAAACTGCCGGCAGAGATGATCTCAGGGAGATCAATACCCTTAACCATTACATTGGAATGAAACCGCTATCTCAAAGTGATTTTGCTGAATTTACATATCTTCCATTTGTTTTTGGGGCTCTTGGATTGTTAACATTAAGAGCAGTTGTGCTTGGTAAGGTATCAACCCTTGTTGATTTAATTGTAATGTATTTTTATGTTGGGTTTTTCTCAATTCTTGATTTTTATAACAAATTATACACCTACGGACACAACCTTGCTCCAGATGCACCTATAAAAGTTCAACCATTCACGCCTCCACTTTTTGGGAAAAAATTAATAGCTCAATTTACCGTTTACAGTTATCCGTCTCTTGGGACAATTGGAATGTTTTTGACGATCGTTACGCTTATAATAGCTTTGATTTTAACATCAAAGGAAGTTAAGTCGTGAGGGAATTTTTTAAACATATTTTCTTATTTCTGTTTTCTTTTGGTTTGCTTAACGCTGAAGTTTTAAAAGTTGGGGGAAAATATGATTTTAAAAGCATAAAGGATGCTCTTGCAGTTGCTAAACCACACGACACAATTTATGTTTATCCAGGGGAATACTACGGAAACATATTTATTGATAAACCTATTGTTTTAATTGGGATAGGCAGGCCATGGATAAAGGGTGAAAACTGGGGAAGCACTGTAACAGTTCTTGCTGACTCATGCGTTATCAATGGTTTTAAAATTACTGGTGGTGGAAATCTTCTCCAAAAAGAAGATTCTGGAATTTTGCTCAAATCGGCATCTTATAATAAAGTTGAAAATAATTTGCTTGAAGATGTTTTATTTGGTATATATTTCTTTGCTTCAAACAACAATGTTGTCAGACATAATACGATAATTGGAAGACCTTATCTTGGGATTGGGGAGCGTGGAAGCGGACTTCATATTTGGAATTCACGAGGTAATCTTATTGAGGAAAATTTCATTACGAAGGTAAGAGATGGGATGTATATTCAGGAGTCATCAAATAATTTTATAAGGCGAAATTATGCGACCGATTTGAGATATGGAATTCATTATATGTTTTCGGATTCAAATTCATTTGAGGAAAATGTTTTTATAGACAATGTCGTCGGTGGGGCGGTTATGTATTCAAGGCATATTTATTTTAAAAGAAATATCTTTGCGAGAAATAGAGGGTTTAGCTCATACGGGCTTTTGCTTCAATCGTGTGATTATTGCGTTGCTGAAGAAAACTATGTGCTTGATAATTCAATAGGGCTTCACTTTGAGGGCACAAATTACAATGTGATTAGAAGAAATCTAATTCAAAACAATGACCTTGCCATTGTTCTATTTGCAAGCGCAAATTATGATAAAATTTACGAAAACAACTTCATCGGAAATCTCGCTTTGATAAGAACTATAGGAAATCCAAAGACAACTTTATTTAGCTACGAGGGTAAAGGAAATTACTGGGATGGTTATCTTGGCTACGATCTTGATGATGATGGGGTTGGGGATGTAAGGTTCAGATTGACAAATGTTTTTGAATATATTCAGGGTAAGTATCCGATAATTCAACTTTATCTTTCAAGTCCGTCTGCGAAAGCAATTGAACTTGCGGAAAGAGCGATGCCGATTATAAAATCATTCAAAATTTACGATGAACATCCTTTGATGAAAAAAGTTGATCTTCCAGATCTTTCTTATCTTGTCAAAAGGGGAAAAATTGAAAAGTTGGAGAAAGAAAGAATCGCATTTGTGAGTGTTAGTTTCATAACTTTGTGCATTTTCATTCCGTTTTTAACTCTTGTCATGAAATCAAAAAGATTGAGAAAAATTTATGCTTTCGGTTAAAAATTTAAAAAAGCGTTATAAAGATACTGTTGCGGTAGATGGGGTAAGCTTTAATGTGAATGAAAATGAGACAGTTGTTTTGCTTGGTCCAAATGGAAGCGGGAAAACAACCACACTTAAATCAATAGTTGGGCTTATAATCCCAGATGAAGGTGAGATTTACATAAATGGTGTAAATGTTTTATCCGAGCCGAAAAGAGCGAGAAGTTATTTAAGCTTTCTCCCGCAAAGAATTTCTTTATATGAGAGTTTGAAAGTTATAGAAATACTTGAGTTTTTCAGAAAGTTGAGGGGTTTGCCAGTTAAAAGAGTTGAATATGTGATTGAAATGCTTGATTTGAAAGATTTACTTGGCAAGTATGCTAATGAACTCTCTGGTGGAAATGTTCAGCGTCTTGGGATAGCGCTCGCTATTATGCCCGAAGTTCCAATTTTAATCCTTGATGAGCCAACTTTAAGTCTTGACCCCGAAGGCGTTATGAGGTTTAAATCGTTGCTTTCCCAGCTGAAAAAAGATGGGAAGACAATTTTGTTTACAACTCACCTTTTAAACGAAGTTGATGAACTTGCAGATAAAGTTGGAATCCTTGTTAACGGCAGATTGATAACTTTTGAAAGCGCATCGGAGCTTAAAAAGAAATTGAAGTTTGAGTCAAAGGTTTATCTTGTCGTTAAGAATATGGATGATGGGTTTGTAAAGCTTGCTTATGATTCAGGGGCGATTGAGGTCAGCAGAAATGGAACGAGCATGATTATAAAAGCGGAGTCAAATAAAATTCTTGATGTGATTTTCAATCTTTATAAGAGCGGGGCACAAATTGAAAACTTTCAAACATCAAGTCAATCATTTGAGGCGATTTATCAAAAATTAATGGAAGAACATGAGCCCAAAAATTAAGACAATTATCGTTTCAATTTTAGCACTTTTAGTTTACTCCTGTTCAAAGGAGATTAAACCCGAGGAGATTGAGCCACATGATATTTGTTATCTTTGTAAGATGGCTATATCGCAGCTTAATTTTGCTACGGAGATAATCACCCCAGATGGAGAGGTTTATAAGTTTGATGACATTGGTTGTATGATTGAGTTCAAAAAGATGCGTGAATTGCCAAATGGCTCTGTTATGTTTGTGCGTGATTTTTATACAAATGAATGGGTGAGAATTGAAAATGCGTATTTTGTCAGGTCTGAAAAAATCCAAACCCCAATGAATTATTTCATTGTGACATTTAAAACAAGGGAATCGGTTGAAAAATTTTTAAATGAATACGGTGGAGAGGAATTTCCATATGAACAGCTTGAAATCAAAATTTTAAAGTGATATGTCTTGGAACTCAATTTACACAATCGCCGAGTCGGAGATCATCATTGGTGTCAGGAATAAGTGGACGCATATTTTCACGATCATTTTCACGATTCTTGTTTTGGGCATTTCTTATTTTGGTTTAACTGCGAGCGGTTATACTGGGAGTATGCAAGATTTTTCAAGGACGACATTGAGTTTGCTTAATCTTGTTTTGTATATCATTCCGCTTATTTCTCTTATCATTGGCGTTATGAGTTTTTCGGGTGATGGGAGGTTGAATGAGCTAATTTTTGCACAGCCATTAAATCGTTGGGAAATTTACCTTGGGAAATTGCTTGGTCTATTGGTTGTTATTTTTACATCAACATCGCTGGGGTTTGGGATAAGTGGTTTCATAATTTTGATGAGGGTTGGTTCCGATGGTGTGTTTAGGTATCTTGTTTTTGTTTTGTTGTCAAATTTTCTTGCTTTTATCTTTATTGGGATTTCATCTTTAATTTCTGTGATCGCAAGACAGCGTGGGCGAGCTTTTGGGATCTCTGTCCTCGCTTGGTTTATCTTTCTAATTTTCTATGATCTTGTGATAATTGGTGCAACAACACTTTTAAGGGGTAAAGTTGCAGCAACCTTTGCTATGTTATCTCTTCTTGGTAATCCAGTTGATATTGTTCGTGTGTTAAGTTTGATAACTTTGAATCAACCGGAAATTTTTGGTCCAGCTGGTGCAGCATTTTTGAAATTTCTTGGCGGAAGTTTGCAAACTTACACTGTTTTAATCCTTGATTTGATGTTATGGTTTGTTTTTTCTGTCTTTTTATCAATTAAAATTTTTTCAAAACAGGACATAACTTAAACAAAACCGGAGGAAGGAAAAATGAAGAAGGCGACTTTTATCTTGACAAGTTTAATTTTAATTCTCACAATTTCACTCGCACAGGGACAAAAAGACTGGAAAACAACCTGTGAAAAGCAGTATAATGACAACATCGCTGTAAAAAATGTGGTTTTAAATCTTCTTGAACAGGTGAAAAAATCAGAGCAAACGGAGGTTGTAAAGAAAGATTTAATAGATGCTCAATACTGGATCAATCTTGGTGATGAGATAATGAATAAGCAAAAAGCAAGGATGGACAAGGGTGAATATAACGAGGATGTTTTTCTACAGCTTGGTTATGCTTGGAGATATTATGTTGAAGCTGGGACAAAATTAACAGTTGCTTTAAATAGTTTGGCTGTAAAAGTTAAAAAGAAAGGAAGTTAAACGCTTTAAGTTAAAAGCTCACCCCCTGTCCTTTAACAAGGATAAAGTTGGCAAGTGAGGGGGTGGGCGTGAAATGATGAAAGTTAGCGCAATATATGAGAAGGAAACTTAGCAAAATATTCTCCGTTTTGATCGTTTTCGTTATATCTTTGAATTACATTGTGGTGATAATTCCAAGAGTTGAGCATCATAGTCGTGGTGTTTGTCATTGTAGTGAAAATTGTGGATGTGGTTGTAAAGGTAAGGTAAGTTTTAATTTTATGAGCTCTGTTTGCATTGATGCGGAGGGATGTATGTGTAAGAAAGGAAAGAATAACTCTGAACTTCCTATAAAAGAGGGAATCGTTACTGTTGAGGGAATTTATATATATTTCCCGGCTTATTTCCTTCCAAGTTTTCATGATAACCTAAATCAGCCTCTAAATCAGGTTTGCGTATTTCACCCTCCTGAAGATTTGAGCCCGACATATTCTGTATCTTGAGATTTTTTTTAAAATTAAAAAACAAAACTTCAGGAGGGTTTTGCTATGAAGATCAAAGTTTTAACTCTCGTGGTGTTAATTTTTGCGCTTGTATCTAATAATTTTTCGCAGGAGAAGGGAATAATCCGTGGGTATGTTTATGATGCAAAGGCTAAATATCCACTTGTAAATGCAAATATCTGGCTTGAAGGGACAAACCGTGGCGATGTTTCTGATTTCAAGGGTTACTTTGAAATTAAAAATCTTAAATCAGGAAATTATACGGTTGTTGTTTCATATATCGGCTACAGACAAAAAAAGGAATTGGTCTCGCTTGCACCTGATGAAGTAAAAACGATTGAGGTTTATCTTGAAGAATTACCTTATTTCTCCGTTGAAGAAATTGTGGTTTTTGGGAAGCCAAGCGAGACATATAATCAGGTTGAAGTTGGTGGCAAAGAAATAACAAAACAAATTCCCCGTGACATTGGTGATTTCATAAGGAATTTTTCAAACTCATCTGCGATAAAGAAAGGTGGATATGCGCTTGACCCTGTTATGAGGGGTGTAAAATATGATCAAATTAATGTTCAAATTGATAACGGTGTGAAGATTGAACCCGCTTGCCCAAATAGGATGGATCCACCAACTTCGCATGTCCAGGCAGAAGAACTTGAAAAAGTTGAAATCTTGAAAGGTCCTTATGCCTTACGCTATGGACCGAATTTCGGTGGCGTTTTGAATTTTGTGATGGCGAAACCAGAAAGGTTTGAAGGATTTACTGTCGTTGGAAGGGTTGAAAGTGGATATGAAAGCAATTGGAATGGCAAGTTTGGGAGATTAACAGTTTCGGGAGGTCAAAAATTATTTGATTTTAGAATATCTGGAGGGGTGAAAGATTACAAAAATTATAAAGATGGGGCAGGAAATGAAGTTCAGTCAAGCTTTAAAATAAAAGATTGGAGCGGTAAATTTGGGTTTAATCCTGTGGAAAATCATAGATTTCAGATTTCAATTCGTGAGGTATATGCCCGGGATGTTCTTTATCCAGCGCTACCGATGGATGGGAGAAAAGATGACTCAAGAGTGGTTTCTCTTGATTACCTTGGGAAAAACCTGAATGGATTGATAAATAGTGTTAATTTAAAGGCATATTATTCAAAGGTTTATCATCTAATGGATAACGCATTTAAACCAACCATAGCAATGGTTGATGCTGCTACAGATGCTAACACGAAAACTTACGGCGGGAGAAGTGAGATCGGATTAATTGTCGGAGAAAATGTTTTATTTGTTGGATTTGATTATTCAAGGATTGAGAAAGATGGATTCAGGACCAGAAAAATGAAAACTGGTCCAATGGCTGGAAAGACATTTATTGATACGGTATGGCAAAATTCCTATGTTTCAAATTTAGGGGTATTTTCTGAGTTGAGAACTGGACTTGAAGGATTTAATATCATGCTTTCCGCAAGATATGATATTAATTATGCGGGTGCTATAACACCGGCGCCGTCTTTTGCGAGATTGTTTGGAGGGCTTTCATCAAAACATCATAATTTTAGTTTAAGTGCTGGGGTTGATAAAGTTTTAACTTCAAATTTACAAGTCACTTTGCTTCTTGCCACAAGCAAGAGAAGCCCAAATATAAGTGAGAGGTTTATAAACTTCTTGCCCATCGGGATTGATAATTATGACTATGTCGGAAATCCTTCTTTGAAGCCAGAGGTGAACAACAGCGTTGATTTAATCGTGAAGAGCAAACTTCTCGGTGGAATTTTTAAGGGTGATGTTTTCTATTATTATGTTAAGGATTTCATTTCGGCAAAAATTAGAAGCGATTTGATGCCTAAAAATATGGGGGTTCTTGGAGTAAAACAATTTGTGAATATAGAAACTGTTAAATTTATCGGATTTGAGCTTGGATATGTGTCTACATTTAGTAAAAATTTTGGCTTTAAAGTTGATCTAAGCAAAACCAAAGCGTGGGATGCTGTAACAGGTGAGCCATTACCGCAGATTCCGCCTTTTGAGGCAAGGTCAACATTTTACTATCGTTTGTTTAATGGTGGGGTAACGCCTGAACTGACGATAAGAGCGGTTTCAAGAAAAAGCGATGTCTCAACAAGCTATGGAGAAACACCAACGCCGGGATTTGCGGTTGTCAACCTCATGATAAGCGTTAACTATTTCAAGTTTGCAGATATATCAATTGGTGTGAACAACTTGTTTAATAAAGTCTATTATGAACATCTCAACAGACGTGTGAGGACGACAGGGATTCCGATATATGAACCCGGCAGAAGTTTCTTTATAAACTTAATAATGAAAGTTGGTGAATAGCAATGATGATGAAAATTTCAAAAATTCTTGCTTTAATTATTATCTTGTCGGTTTCACTTTTTTCTCAATCTGCGATGGATATGTTGAAGCCTGAGCTTGGGCAAAAGCTGGGAGTGTGTAGCGTTTGTAATATGGATGTTTTTGAGAAGATGATGACAAGGGTTGAAATTTCGGTTGATGATACAATTTATCACGCTTGCGGTATCGGTTGCGCAACCGCGATAATGGAGGGGAAAAATGTAAAAGATATTAAGGTGATTGATTTTAAAACTTTTAGATTAATTGATGCTAAAAAAGCGTGGTTTGTCACCGGTAGTGTGATATTGCCAGCGAGAGCTATGTTACCTGAATTCTCATTTTCAAGTGAGAGTGAGGCTAAAAGTTTTGTGCGAATTTATGGTGGTTATGTTTTTGACTATCCTGGGCTTGTTTCTCTGGCGAAGAAGATTCGGGAGGAGAGAAAGAAAAATTAAAATTGGGGCGGGCTTTGCCCGCCCACTATGCTTTAATAATAACGCTCAAGCTCACGGCTTAAATACTTAACAACCATTGCTACGATTCCTATATCGTCAAGAAAACCGACAATTGGTGATAAATCTGGAATTGAATCTATCGGGAGTATAAAATACAGGAGTGCTGATATTGCTATTGCTTTCTTAAAGAATGAAACATCGGGGTCTTTCATAAATTTATAAAGCGCGATCAAATCACGCTTGAAATTGATATTGCCTTTTAATCTGGCAAGTTTTTGCCAAAAATTTTGCTCAACATATTCAACTTCTCTATCCGTTATATTTTCAGATATTTTTTCAAGCTCATTTATTGTGCTCTTCTGAGGTATGTAAATGCTTGCATCTTCGCCGATTTGTTCATAGTTTCTCATGGCTGTTTGAAATTTTATTTTTGGTTAATCACATGTAACCGTCATCTCCGATACAAGAATTGAGGGTGAAGCGATATTACTGAAGAAAATGAGATCATTCCCGATTGAGGTGATATTTCTCAATATATTTTTTAGGTTATCTGCTATTGTGATCTTATCAACTGGGAAGGATATTTCCCCGTTTTTAATCCATAATCCACTCGCTCCTTTTGAGAAATTTCCAGAAACAATATCAACCCCGAATCCGATAAGTTTCGTGATGAGCAAACCTTCATTGATTTCAGATATCATTTCCTCAAGTGTTTTAGAGCCAGGTTGAATGTAAAAGTTTAATGGTGATGGTGCAGGGATTGTATTATATTTTCTGTGTGCGTTTCCAGTTGGCGGGAGTGAAAACTTTTTGGCGATGATTGAATCAAGAAGAAACATTTTCAAGATTCCGTTTTCAATGACCGCTTTTCTCTTTGTTTGAATCCCTTCATCATCAAATGGTTTTGAACCAATCCCAAATTCAAGGCATCCATCATCAACTATTGTTAAAATTTCGCTTCCAACCCTTTTGCCTATTTTATCAGATAGAAAACTCATTTTTCTATAAGCGTTTTTGCCATTTACTGCCGTTGCGATG
>Ga0105163_1000567_pt1 | contig 21709 bp, 19 predicted proteins | sample JNZ110809AmetaG_FD_81531 | JGI IMG/M metagenome (GOLD analysis project Ga0105163, IMG submission 81531) | Hot spring microbial communities from Jinze hot spring, China to study Microbial Dark Matter (Phase II) - JNZ 110809A | ecosystem: Environmental > Aquatic > Thermal springs > Hot (42-90C) >... | reverse complement strand
GCGCTGTTTATGTCAACTGGCGCCGGGGGGAGGACTCGAACCTCCGACCTCACGGTTTCCGCACGGCCACGCGTCCGTTTTTTCGAATGGAGGTTCGTTCTTCATTCGCGCCCGATTAACAGCCGTGCGCTCTACCTACTGAGCTACCCCGGCTTCGGGCCTAGCGCCGGGGGTGGGATTTGAACCCACGCAGCGCGTATGCGCTAACGGCTTAGCAAGCCGCCACCGTACCTAGCTGGGTCACCCCGGCCCCATATCAATAAGAACCCTTTGAATTTATTAGTTTGCAAGGTTGAGCATTACTGTGCAGGAGAGCGCATCAATAAAACCGTAGTCGATGGGTATATTGTTTGCGTTTATCCAGAATGATACATACCTCGCATCTTTTACAAGCTCGACAAATGTGTTATAGGTGATCGGCTTTCGATTTTTGAACCTTTCCAAAACTCCTGCATCATAAGGGATAACAAATATCGCAGTCGGTTTTTTCATAACTCCGCCCACCAGCCCAACACGCGCTATCTTTCCATCCATATTCTCCCAAAGGAAAAACACGCTGCTCATGTTATCTATTATCAAAATCGCCTCGAGGCTCCTGCTGGAATAAAGCCATTCGGCGGCGGCGCAAAAAAGATCATAATCCTGCTTCACAATCTGATTTATCCTTTCGGCATACGGGTCGTTCAGGAGTTCTTTTTCCCTTGTCGTGCTTGTTACCACCGACGCGTTTATCTGCTGAAACAAGGATATTCTTACATCGTGCGATATAGAAAGTATGCTGTCGATTATCAATGTGTCATCCTGCACCGACCTCATTAACCCTTTGTAGTAGACAACATGTGCTAAAGAAACTACTATTGCGACCATGATTATAGCAACGCCAAGCGACATTACCGCGCCCCTTCTAGGCATACACAACCACCTCTAGATAGAAGAAATAGTTCTCGCCTGCGGACAGGACACCATCGCCAAACTGTGTTTGTTTAAGGGGTTGGACAACGATCAGCGGGGTGAAATGTTTCACTTTGATTCTCCCATCCATCTGGCTTGTGTACAAGCTTATCGCAAAGTCTGCGCTACCAAGGCTCTTTGCGGGCGTGCAGTGCAATAAAACATCGAAAGCAACCCTATTTACTTTAGCATAGTTATCCAAAACATTCTTTATTTCGTCGAGGCGCCCCCTGCCGCGACTGTAACCGAGGCAATCGAGTATATAACCAGTGAGGAGGTTCATGTTGTTATATGTCCTTGTTTCGGGGTCATATGTTGTTTCCAAGAGAATTGTTGAAATAGCGCACGAGTGTTGCTTCAGGTCTCTTTCGATGTTTGTAGCGTCGCTTCCAAACCTCATTATTATAGGCGCACAGAGCGCTACAAAACCAAAAGCTAAAAAAACACAAACCAGCGCCTCTGTGACATAAAGCAAACCTTTCCTCTTCATTTCAACACCTCCAGGTTGAGTTTTATCGTCAGCCGCCCCAAGTTCAACCTCGATGTATAGTAATCGTTTTCTGGGTAGAGTATGAACACAAGGAAGCTCTTTACAACTGTGGCTGTTTTTTCACCCGCCGCAGGGGTGCCGGCGCTGTATTTCAAACCACTCACAAAATCATCTATTTCAACCTGTATGCTTTCCTTCTTTGATAAGAACCTCTGCTGTATCATTTTAACAACGGTGTCAAGATTGCCCCCCTTTATTTTTTCGCTGTTGATGATATAAGGGCGGGGTGCCAGCTGATTGGAGTCGAATGCACAGACCCCAGCAAGTTTTACCTCGTTGTCCTCCATAGGAACCTGCCACCACGCTGGATAGAAGATTTTTGTAGCCCCTTCTTTTATTATGCCGTAATCGCCAGTTGATAGCCCCACGACCCCTGGCTCAACTGCTGTGCCACCGGGAGAGTAGAGAAAAACCTTTGCTATCGTGTCGATGGTTTCAGCAATAACCGTTTTGCTTGCGGTGTTTGCATACTGCGCCTGTAATTCTATGTATGTGCTTGTTAGCATCGTCAATACAACTATGAGTATTATTATCGCCAACGCACCCTCGATTGAATATACTGCACCCTTCTTACCACCATTTGTCTTTGATGTCATCATAAACACCCCCTGAAGAGGGTGGGACGGGACGCAGGTGCTTCCATAACAAATAGTCTTGATATATTATGCGAATGTCCAACATACCCAACCTCATTTCGCTCGTGACATCGACGAGGAGACCGAAAGTGAGAGGCGTTTTCAAAACTTTTTTACCCGTTGAATTTTCCATAAGGTTTATTGTCAAAAGGTTGCCCTCAGCGCTGGAGTCTGATGTCAGAAGGAAATTCCGCTCCAAATAGTTTTCTAGCGAGATGAAAAGGGCAGTCGTTCCGTATGTGTAAGCAAACTTGTTCACAAAGTTTGCCGTTTTCAACCCAACAACCAAGACATTGCTTCTGTTGGCCAGCTGGGCCGCCTGGTCGATCAGCGGGTAGATGGCTACAAGTATCCCAAGCGCGCCAGCGGCAAGCACGGCCAACACGCTTTTGAACTCCAATACAACTTGTCCTTTTCTCTTCGCTATCATGCTATTGCCTCCAGACTTATTGACACCACAACAGCGCCTTCTTTATAATCCTTCTTTATTGTCACGAGCAGGAAGTCCGCGACATTTTCCATGTTTTCGCCCGTCAAGACGATGTTTTGTTTCGGAGTATATGAAAACGGTGGTCCGCTTATCTGCCTTCTACCCATCACAAAAGAGTATGCTATGGTGTTGTTTTCTATTATCAGAGAAAGCTTGCTAACATTTGGTAATTTCTGGTGTGTTATAGTAATTGATCTCACCTCGCCCACGGCGCCGGTCGACACTATACTATCCACCGCGTTGCCGATTTTCTCAATGTTAGTCACCAAGTTATTGTAGAAGATTGACTCAACGCAGGGGTTATATTGCGAGGACATAGCAAAAATGATAGCAGTGATCACTGCGAGCTCTATTGCCAGCACGAATATGAACTCCAGCGCAACGGCGCCTCTCCTATCCTTCATCAAAAGTTATTTCCGGCCGGCGGCATATTAATCCTTTTTATAACCTAGGGTTGTTTTAGGTTTTTGGTATGTCGCTGTTTTATCCCTATGAGGACAGTGGCGCAATTGAATCATTGTCCAAGTTGCTAAGAGTGAAGAGTCTGTCATCTTGGTATTTGGCGCGGGCGTCGGGGATGATAAACAAAATTTTTGAGAACCGTCCGTTCGATTTGCTTGCACCAACAAAGGAAAACGAGAGAGTCATACTTCTTGCAGATATTATCGTATCGCTGGTGGCGGGCTACATAGTCAGAGAATACATAAAGAAAAGGTGCGAACAGGCATACTTGTCTTTTTTAAAATGGGGCGACGCTGCGATAATTAAAACGGCTTCCAGCTTAGGGATTAGCCTGTCCCTCGCGGGCGGAGGTGTATATTCTATACCGCTGATAGACTACATAAAGGCAACGAGCAATGTCGACTACCCCTACTTGCTGGCTTGCAATCAGGTTGTGGTGCATGGAACGGTGCGTTGTGAAAAAACAATTGCTGCGAAGGTGGTTTCACTGGTGCTGGCGGACAAGCTCAGACAAATACTCCCCCTCAAAGTAGACAAAAGCAAACTCAACGAGGATGTAATTAAAAGGGCAGAGGAGATAAAGAGCATTGCTTTGAAAAATATAACTAAAGCGACCCCCGCGACTCTAAAACCCGACTGCTTCCCGCCCTGCATAAAGAAAGCTCTCGCCGGAGTGCCACACGGTGTTAGGAATTTCGCAATAGCTTTTTTGTTGCCCACCTTCCTCAGCAGGGCGAGAATTCTCCCACCGCCGAGGGAAGGTGACAGGATAAGCAATTATATGCCCCCTGAAGCCCTCCTCGATGAGATAATGCCTTTGATCACGCAGGCAGCACTCTCATGCAATCCGCCCCTTTTCGACGATCAGCCACACGAGCGGGAGAATATACTCAAAAAAATGGGTCTCGACGCGAACGGAAAAGAATTGCCTGATGGTAAGTGGTATGTCTGCCCATCGTGCGACATTATAAAAGACACACCTCTTTGCGAGCCAGACGACCTCTGCAAAAAAATAAAAAACCCGCTCTCATACTATATTTTAAAGGTAAGGTGATGCGATGGACATCGAGACATTGTTTGAGGTATATATAAAGGAAATAAGGAGCAAGCAACTGTGCAAACTGCCAGAACAAGAAAATTTTTTCAGGCGGCTCGGGGCACTGTTGAAGGATCTGGAGGATGAGATCGAGCAATTGAAGGCGCGGGGCGAACCCGATGAAGTTGTGGCGGAGGTAACAGAGAAATACAGGAATATAACCAGCTATGTGGATGACCTGTGCAAGGTCAGGAGGAAGAAGATTTTATCGATGCTTATTCATAATGTTCTCACCGGCAAAACAAGTGAAGCTGGCTACGAAAACCTGACGCCTGAAGAAAAAGAGTGGTATGATGAAATGATCGAGAAGACTAATAAACACATCGAAAGGATAAAGGACCTGTTGAAAGGAGGAGAGAAAGAAATCAAGGAGATTGTTATTGTATCCGCCACCGCGCCACCTGAATTGCAAGAATTTTCCCGTGTGGTAATGGGCTTGCCAAAGGAATTGGTGCCTTCGGATGCCATCATAATAAGCGAGGGGGGCGGCGCCAAATGAATTACATAATCAAAGCCTTTGGAGACTATTACAGAAGCCACACGATTTACATATGTAAAGATTTCCAGAAAAGGGAGTGGATGTTTGAGTTCTTCGATGGCACCATGAAGCGATATTTGTCTTTCGAGTCCGGGGAGCAGGTAATGGATTACATAAGGAAAACTGTACCGAAATCGGTATATTGCAGCGTTTGCGCTTTCGAGCAACCGCAAACCCGCTCAGGGTATATATACGCTGATTTAGCAATAGATATCGACATACCGCAATACATATCGAAGGGGAAGTATTTTTGCAGCGCTGGACACCCATCCGAAATAGTCTGCGACAATGAATATGTGTTCCTGAGAAGCGAGGCGGAAAAAGTCATCGAAACCATGACAAAAGATTTCTGCCTGTCTGCAAAGGATTTGGTTGTGGCATTCAGCGGAAAAAAGGGATACCATATCTTGGTAACAAGCGATGCATACACGAAATTGGACTCAAGAGAAAGGAAAAGCATCATCGATTACATAATGGGGGAGAACATAATACCAAAACAACTCGGGTATGCTCCTGTGAAACGCGGGGAAAAATGGGTATGGACCGGCCCGAAACCTGCTGCCGGAGGCTGGCGCGGGCGTTCCTGCAAAGCCATCTCATCCTTTCTAAAGTTGCCTTATCAGCAAATGGTAAAGTTGGGTGTAAGTAAGTGTGTGGCATACCAATTATCAAAGCTTGCAAATAGGGAAAAGCTGGCGGAACAAGGGGATTGGGGGAAGCTATTTACAAGTAAAATACCAACGCAGGATGTTTATGAGCTTATAAGGCTGAGTTGCTGGTATTACGCTCCAGAAATCGACATGGGGGTTGCAAAAGACCTCAAAAGACAGCTAAGGGTTCCAGACTCCATTCACGGAAAGAGCGGGCTCGTTGCAAAAAAGATAAACCCAGATGATGTATGCGATTTTGATCCTTACAACGATGCGACATTGCCAATAAAGGAAACTGTAAAAGTAAAATTAACAAAGGACATCCCAGCGGTTTCTTTGGGTGGATACAAGATAAGCGGGCGGGCAGGGGCTGAGGTTGATCTTCCAGGCGGTTTGGGATTAAGCCTTGTTTGTTCAGGCGTTGCTTCCCTTAGCGAAAAACTATAAAAACCCTCTGCGCCCTTCTAACTAATGATGGGCATCGAAAAAATTGTTGGGAAGTTAATTAAGAGAATTGACCAACACAGCTTAAGTCAGGATTACCTTCATATTAAAGTGAAGTATGATGAAATTGTTAAAAATGTCGACGCTGACACGCTGAAAGAATTGAACAAAAATCTTAATAAGGCGATAATGGAAATAAAAGCGCGTCTCCAGGAAAAATTGCAGCAGGTCTACATAGAACAAATCCCTGAGATAGAAGTGAGCATAGTTGATCTACCGGAGTATTCCGATGCGACGGGATTTGGCATCGTGAAATTGGCTAACATAAGGAAAAAACATATAGGAAAATATATAGGCGTCCGCGGGATTGCTACGACGGTTGTGCAGCCGACGCTGTTTCCGAGGGTCAAGACATATGTGTGCAAGAAATGCGGAACAGTGGTGCAGCAACAAAAACAAGGCTTATTCGACGAGTACGACCCTCCCAAGGTGGGCCCTGATTGCCCAAATGAAGCGTGCGGCGGGAGGTCAACAATCACTAGGGACGAGTCAAGAGATGAGTATAGGGACACACAACTAATAATTCTACAGGAGCCCCCTGCAGAATCGGGATTGAGGCAGGCTGTAAAGATACCTGTTGTTTTGTATGGCAGCGCGGTTAACACTGTAAAATTGATGCACCAAGTTTTGGTATACGGAACTGTGAAGGTTCTTCCGGCGCCAACAAAAGGGGCGGAGGCATACAAATATTACATAGACGCTTGCGCAGTTGAGGAGGAGGGGCTGAAATATAAAGAAACGACCTTGACGAAGGAGGACATCGAGATGGTGGAAGAACTGATAAAGAAAGACAAGGATATAATAAGGAATATGGCAAAATCGCTGATACCTTACATAAGGATACCTGATATTGTTAGGATCGCGCTACTCCTGCAACAGATAAGGGGGATTCCATTGAAAATACCCGGCGCCGTGGAGGCGGGCGATGTAATACATATCGCTTGGTTAGGCGACCCAGGCGTGGCAAAAAGTGCAACAGGCAGAAGAATAGCAAGCATATGCCCCGGCGCACAATATATATTGGGTTCAAGAGCATCCAAGGCAGGGGTTGGGTTAATGGTCGATCGGGACCCTCTGACAAACGAGTGGCGGCTGGTTGTGGGAGCAATACCAATGGCTAACGGATCAACAGCTGTTTTCGACGAGTTCGACAAAATAAACCCTGATGTTGCTGACACCCTTCTACAGGTTTTGTCGCAGCAAAGCTGTAAAATAGACATGGGCTCGATTCACGAGGAGGTTAGCGCCAACACAAGTTTGTTATTCTTGCTCAATCCACGCTCCGGCTTAAGGCTTGCCACGAGCAATGAATATCCAGCTGATCTGCTACCACCAACATTCTCTCCTGCATTCAGAAGCAGAATAGATTTATTCCTGGTAACCCCTGATAAACCAGACTTGGTAGAAGACACAAAAACAGCAGAACATTTCATTGCTCTATACAGCGGACAAGAAAAAGCTGAGATTGCCGAACCTCCGCCATACCCAGACGATGTCCTGCGGAAATACATCGAGTATGCAAGAAACATCGACAAGATAAAAAATACAAGGATCGAGCTAACAAAGGAGGCGGGGGACTACATAAAGGAGTATTATATCTCCCTGCGGAAGCTTGCGTTGATTGAAGGTATGCCAACCACGATAGACAGGCGGAGGCTGGAGACAATCATAAAACTGTCCGGCGCCTTTGCAAAAGCCCTCGGGAGCACAAAGATAAAAGAGGAACATGCAAAAATGGCAATCGAGCTATATACAGCAATGTTGAAGATGTGGCGGAGCGATATTGGTGGCATACCAGATGTTGATGCGCTCGAAGGAATCCCGAAGAAACGGCAGGATGAAATAAGAATTACGATAAAATATTTCAAGGAAAAAGACCCTGAAAAGAAAGGCATACCAAGACAGCAGGTTATAGAAGATTTGAAAAAGATGGGCGTCCAAGACCCTGAAAAGATACTCGCCCAGCTCAAGAAGGCTGGAGAAATAATAGAACCCGTCGTGGGGAAGACATATTCCCTAGCGTAGAAGCTCCGCGATCATCCAAATTATCACTATCAGGATAAACAGCACCTCTATCCAGTATGTTGTTCTCAGCTGGACAATCGTGGACAAGTCATCGGCAATGCTCCTTATATTTTCATTTACCTCATACATGAGCTTCTGCAGACCTAGCTTCTGTGATGCTATCGAGTGAACCCGTCCCAAATAAGACTCTTCAGCCCAAACAGAAGAAAGCCGCAAACCTCTCAATAGATCGCTTATCTCGCTTTTCATGATTGTTATTTTTGGGAGCGGCGAAATCGACGGAGGCAACAGGGATTGCAACAAACCGAAGTGCTTTCTGCTTTTTAACTCAGTTTTGTATGCGGAAAGCATCGCATCATACAAACGCAGCTTCACCCTTTGCGTGTTGGCCATGTCTATGGTTGTTATAACACTCTTTTCGACATCCTGCGCTACGCCAACAAGAACAGCCCGTGCCCAATCTATAATCACAGCATCATTTTTAGTGTAGCGGACAACCCCACTCGTTGAATCAATTATTTCCGCATCGCTCAGCTCCCTCCAGCCACCCCAAGGACGGAGCAAACCGGCAAACAACCTTTTCCTTTCGAGGAGCTGTTCAACGGGACATTTGGGGCTCGTTTTGTTTATGACTATGTATGTATACGATTCAGTGAGTGGCTTGTCTGTTTGTTCCTGCTGTTGGATGCTTCTTCTTATAATGGAACACACGGACTTGTACAGCGAAAGGGCATAGTCTTCAAAGGGAATTGTTTTGCCGGCAACTGCGAGAGCGCCCTCATCTATCAAAGAAAGTTTTATTAGGTCGTCAACGGACTTGTTTTCGAACGGCGCTGTTAACATTATTGTAATTGCCCCCTCCTCCCGCAAGCCCACCCGTATCCTCAGGTAAATAACACTATTGTCAAACTTCACCCGCCTTGCGGGGAGACTAAACTCCAAATCGAAGAAGGGTTTAGCATATTTCGGTGCGAGCCTCTTTTTTGACATATATGTCTCACCGGCGATTTTTATGCCTTTCCTTCTCAAGGCTGAAGCAGCTTTCTGGATTTCTATTGACAGTCCTGCATCGTATGTTCTTGCCACAATTATCTTTCCACTGTACCTCAAAACTAACCACCATTAATTACACAACCCGCTACTTAAAAATCCTTAAATAAGAAATCGTCAACCTCAATTAATGATGAAAAGGAAGACATTTGCCGTATTGCTTGTATTGTCGTTTATAACCTTTAGTGCGCACGGCATCCATTTGGCGAGCGGGCAGGCTGGTGGAACTCCTTTTTCAACCTATGATAACTGGGGCCCCCTCTCTGTGCTCGACATAGCCAAAAAAATGACGCCCGATTGGGAGAATTATGAAAGAAGGCTAAACGAGCTGGCGACGGATTTTGTGAACAAAATCATAGAGCTTGATGGCGGAAGGGATACAACGCTGTGGGTGATTTCGGGCTGCCCTGAAAACAAAACAATAGATTATGCCATTGAGTATTGGAAGAGGGTGTTCGATCAGCTGGTGAAAAAGGTCGTAGCGGGTGGCGATTTATATTTCAAGAAACAGAAGCAAATTTTTGCAAATAATGGCGGTGTGTTGATCTCGACGGGTGCCACAAAAAATCTTTACAACAAGAATGGGGAAAGAATCATAAACGATTTCAAGAACTGGCTTAGCGATAATTTGTTTAACTATTACAGGGGCGCAGGGATAAAAATGAGTTTGCCAGGCAAACAATATTCCTTAGAAGATATTTACACACAAACATTAGTGCATGCGACTTTCTATGCTGTCATAGTTTCTTTCAATGGGCGCGACGAGGTTTGGTATTACAACCCGCAGTATTTTGCGAGCGACCCGAGGACTCTTGACGAGAGTCGAATACAGTTAGGCGATCTTAAGGGCAATAACAGACACACCGGAAGCGGGCTGGATTACTATACCACAAAATACAGAAGCGGGGAAGTATCGATAGAAATAGATAGCGACACGATTGTTATTTTTTACAGCCTGCGGGGCGAATATAAGAACTATGAGGTAAAAAGACCAAACGATCAAGAACAAACAGTTGTTTTCTTTGTTGAGAGTATTGCCGAGGTTTCAGAGCAGGGTAGAAATGGCTGCCTTCTGGTTAACGATCCAATGGGCTCTCCAATAAACTATGACTTCGATGTTTATGATTACGACCTCAACAGCCAACAGTGGGAAATAGTGAGAAACGACATAAGGAGCAGGTTTTCTTCTTACATAAGAGCAAAAGAACAAAAGATTATTTCTGACATTCTCTTCTCACTGAGGCGCGATATAGACGATTTCGTGAAGGATAAGCTGGGCGGAACGCTTGAAAATTTGTTAGCACAGGCATGTGATTTGACAGATGAAATTATAGAAAGCATCGCGAGGTCCGCAAATGAATTGAACGCGCTCCTCGGACGGGCCATCGACAAAAGGATTGCTTTTTTGGGTTTGTATAACAGGCTGAACAACGCGGGGTTTACAACAATCAATGATATTGAAATAGCGCCGGCGCTGGACAATTTTGTAATGGTTGTCAAGAGCGTGAATGAGGAAATCAGAGCGCCTGGGTTCGAGCAAAGCATGAGGGAGAGATACGGGAACTTCATAAGTTTGCTGGATAATTTAATTAGGGGCCTTCCAAATGTGGGGACAGTACCTCAGTCTCTGACATATTCAGCCGTTTCCTTCTACTACGAAAACATAATAAATGCTGTGAACGAGGCCATCGAGGATGCGGAAGATTTGCTGAACACATGGGAAAAAATTCTCGAGAACAAACTACTCCTCGCCCCCGCTGAAAAATGTCAGGAATATATCAGCTTTCTCGAGAATTGTGAGGTGCAACTGCTCACCAATAGATTGATATCTGAAGCAACAAAGATTGCAAATAGTTTGATAAGCGCAGCGGGTTTGGCCGTTAGCCCGCTCCAAGAAGTGCCAGCACCTGGCGAAATTTTAATAAGAAAAGTAAGCGATGTTGAAAAACTCAAAGAAAGGACAAACAAGTACAAAGAGCTCATGCAAGTTGTTAAGGAATACATCCTGGCAGGCGGGAGGGGGCCGGCAGGGCTTCCTAAAGATTACGAGTTGGAGATCAGCCAGGCGGTCAACTCGCTTATAACTGACGGCAACGCTGTGCTGAGCGAATTGGAATTTGCCAAAAATGAAACGCATGCGCTTCACAGATGGTATCAAACATTCTACGAGAACCACAACAGCGAAATAAAAGAAAAAATCGCTGCCAGCGATTATTATAAAAATTCTGAGAACATCAAATTTGTCGTTGACAATTACCTATGGACCGCCGAAAATTACTATTTACTCTCTTCGGCGAGGTTGGGAGGAAAGTGCGGTCTTTTGACATATTATGCGGCCAACGCGGTTGTCCATCTTGGTTATGCTTATTATGTCGCAACCGCTCCCTATGACTTGGTAAGAGAAATAGTATTACCCGGGCTCGACAATTTGTTCGACAGCTGTCGAAAATACTATGAGTTGGTTGCTGGAATAGAAAACAGACACAGGGAAAACAACGAGCGGTTCATAGAAATAGAATCCACTACCTACAACACAATAAACGCATTGTATAACACGATAGAGGGAACCGTGCGGTGGGTGAAGAACTGGGTTGAAAACACTGAAAACACCGATTATAACACAATACTGCAGATTATAGAAAAAACGGTGGGGGCAGGCGGAACCCACATAAATCCAGCCAGATGTAGCTTGCTGGATAATTGCTCACGATTCGTCAACCTGTGTGTACCGATAGCGGACCAATATGTTGAACACTTAAACAATGTCCTGTCTCTAGCTGAAAACAGCGTGTCTTTTGTGGAGAAGATTATCGAGGAAAACATCGCGCCGGCCCTGCTAGGAAACACAACAGACAACATAGCGCGTTATAAGACTATATTAGAAAAACACAAAAACGATGCTTTCTGGCTACATCGTGAGAGTATGTTGGAGAGACGCAGCGAGCTTTATAGAAAGCAATCTGTTGAGGACAATTTGTGGCTAATAATTGATGGCTTAAGAGGCCTTGTTATTACACTGGAAAATTATGCGGCACGCCTGCTACAACCATCAATTGAAAACATAACATTGCCACAGATTGTTGATGTGGATTCGGAAGTAGCCGTGTCCGTTTTGTATAGAATAGAAAACCCGTTAGGAGTTAGCTTTGTTAGACCGATCGAGTTGGTCTTGCCGCTGCTGGAAAACGGTGCAAGGGTATCAAGTGTGAAAGCAGGCTTCAGCGGGGTGCCCTATAAGGTAGAGAACAGCAAAATAGTTGCTACTGTAAGACCCGGCGCGTCCACATTTTACCTATCTGTAGATTATATGATGGTCGTGCTCAGGAGCGATATACCAACAACAGGTGTTTTACTCAGGCAGGTGGAAGAGAGGATTTTTGTTGGCGAAATAGTGCACTTCGCTGGGAGCTTCAATATCGCATACAGGCAGGAATTTGAGAGTGCCCTTGCTGGCAAAACAATAAAGGCGATGGTAAAAATAGCAAACCCTGGCGCAATCGTTGAAAACACATCTCCATATTGGCCGCCTGCCCTCACTGCTTGGGGGGGCACCATAGAAAATACATATATTAGAAGGACAAGTGTTACAGGATCGAACCTTGAAGTATTCTTCATACTTCCGTCGGGCAACCCTCCGATTACAATTACAATCGTGTCGGCGCTTCCGCCAGTGCGCAAGACATATATAGATGTGCAAGCAACCGCTAAAGAAAACTTTGTAGGTGTGAGTTACACCGTTAACTACAAAAACGACTCCAATGTGGAATATGAGAATGTCTTGCTGGAGGAAGAAATATATTTAGCAGCAGCGCTCCCGAGTGTTTCATTCGTCCCGAGCGTGGATTATTCCATATCACAAGTGGCGCCACTTTATTACAAAGTATCAGGAATAACAAAAATACAGCCACGGGCGACGGTCACACTATATCTGGAATACGATGTTTATGCAAGCGAGGATGTCTTCGATTATTACTACCAACTAATCGTGAACAAGAAGGAACACATTGAAAATGTCCTTGGATTTGTGCCGAACTGGGAAAGAATAAAGAGCCTCATAGATAATGCCGAAAGCTTGAGACCGTTCCGCGAAAATGTGACAATACCAGGACAGCAGGCAACCGTGGAGATCTTGAATGTTGAAAAACTAGCATCGGGCATTAAACTGCTTCTCGAGGCAAACAAGGCACTGGATGAAATAAACTTGCCATTGATAATAGCTATGAGGAACAAGGCAAAAGATTTGCTTGATATTGTTGATTTACTCATCAGGCGGCTGGCGTCTGATTGCACAATTTTGGACAATGTTAGACAATATAATACATCGTTCGATACCGTCTACACTAACCTAAGAAGCTGTTACAACGATAGCCTGCGCCTCAAAAACTCGCTGTCGAACTTGTTAAACATGTGCGCATATGAAAATGCCGTGGTCGTGGGGAACACGATTGTATCGATCATATATGAAAACAGGCTCAGCGCCATCCAAGAGATTCAGGAAATAATTGAAAGCACAATAGTGTCCTATAATGAACAAATTTGTGCATTGAAGGAGAGGCACGAATTAATGGTGCGTGTCCCAGCCAGAATCCTTCATTTAAACCGCCCGCAGATCCTAGATGTCGATATAGACAATCTCCTTAGCACCTTGCAAGGATTGTCGGACATCTCTCTTTCAGTCAGCTTCGAGGACCTTTTGCGCATACCAGCAATAGTAAGAGCCATCAACGATGCAGAAAGTAAAATAAGCTCGGCGGAAGATGCTGTCATAGTTTACATATTGCAAGCCAGCCAAGCCATAAAAAACCATGTCGAAGCCCGCCTAGAAGACATAGATAACAAAGTGAGTCTGTTGGATAGAGCGAGGCAACTCAACATAAAGGATGACACTGTATTGAGATACGCGGGCGAAATAAAACCAGTTGTCGATGAAAAAGACATAGGAAGAATAAGGCAGGATATAAGCCAGCTCAACGAAAGATTAAGCCTCTTGGACGCGATGCAAACGATGCAGGGGCGGAGAATAATAAGACACTTTGTAGAGAATGTTAGAGCGCTGGAAATTATAGGGAAGCTGGAAAACATTTCTTCTGTTGTGGACGGCTGCTGCACTATTTGGTATGATTTAGCGAGTCAAAGCATCCAGCTTGCGAGAACTGTTTGCGCTGCTAAGAAAGGAGATGTGCACAAAACAGCTATGCTTTGGATAGAAAAAGCGGAAGAATCGTTAAACCAGTGGTATCTGCTCGATGCTCAATACTATGCCGAAGCAGCCAAAAAATTAGCGGAAGGGGTATATGCGCAACCACAGGCTACAGGTGGAAAAGGTTTACTGATGCTGGCGATAATTGCAATCGCTGGCATTTCTGCTTTTCTTATCTTCCTCCGCCTTGTAGCCAAGCGCCCTAGCGAACTCCAGAACAACGCTTCTGGCCTTTCTTAATACTTCTTTCTCGCTGGCACCCCTTATCCCTGCAATTATGTAGTTGCCCGTGTGATATATCGTCATGGTCATGCTTGAATCGTTTGGGTAGCAGAATACCAAACCAGGGAAGTTTTTATATTTTTTCAGGCGCCCGCTTTTCAGTGCTTTTTTGTAATCGAACCCATCGAGCCTGCCGGCAACATTTACATTTTCGATTGTCCATGTTGTTTTCTTAACCTTGTATCCTGCCTTTCCCAGTTCTCTCTTCAGAACTCTTATGGCTTGCACTATGTGTTCATAAGACCTAATACCAACAAGGATAAAGGCGCCCGAGGAAAAAACGAGAAAACAAGGTCTCGGTTTTGTCTGAGGCGGTATCTTTACAGCTTTCACCCGCCCCCCACGACAATCAAGAAAGAGCTCGAGAGGTGTCTGTTCATCCTTAAAGAAGACATCGTTTTTTGTAGCAATCGCATCGAGGTTCAGCTTTGCAGGGGTTTCGAGCCTGCCGCTCACACAAATGTTTGTTATCCACATCAAAAAAATAAAAAAAGCTAGGCTATAAATATCCGAATACTACTTTTTCCTTTCTCGTTGTAACCTCTGATACCGACTGCGCTGATATTCAAGGAGATTCAGGAGGTAAGATCAATAGTTCTACTTTTGTTCCATCCCTTGTACGCGAGCGGAAAAGTCTAGCCTCACAGCCGTTAGCCAACAGGTATCCTTCCTTGTCAGAAGTATGCCCTGTGATCCAGCAGTCGATGTTCCTCAGCCCTTCAATTGGAATTCCTGTTATATTAAATATTTCATCCGCTTGGTCGATAATGCCCCCAAACTTGCGTCCCCCTGATTTTTTGAGTGACTCTGGAAGTTTGTTCAGCCGGCGTCCGTCTCTTGGAGGAAAGATGATTAGATGTGTGTATTTAGGTCCGTACTTTTTCAAATCATTCTCTATATATGCTCGCAGGCGTTTGTATTCTTTTTCACTCAATTTAAATTTCTTCAGCTCCTGCATATCTTTCTCTGGACTGTGATACTTCAGTGTAGCCTCACAGCCGTTGGCCAACCTGAAAATTTCCCTATTGTCAGTAGACCGCTCGGTGGTGCAGTAGATGTCCTTCAGCGCCTCGAGTGGGATTCCTGTCATATTGATGACTTCATCCGCCTTGCCTATAATATATCCAAATCTAAGCTTCTTCATTCCGTCTACCTTCCCCCATCCTTTTTCCCTCGGGCTTCCTCGGAGGGACAGAGGGAGCCCGCTGATACTAAAATATATTAAGCCGTAAAACCTATTTAAATAGATGGTGTTTGCTATAAAAAGACTGTGCGCTGTTTCTAATGATGATGTGGACAGCCCTGCTGGTCGGTTTAATAATCCTCGGAAACGGACTTGGAGGGGTGCCTGAACTCTCCGTCAGGACGGTGGGGTCAAATAGAGTAGAAGGGCCAAACTCCCAAGTAAGCGTTTTAATTGAAGGAACATACCAGGCGGAGGAGGCCGGCAAAGGTTTTATAAGAGTTTACATTTATTTCTTCCACATAATCGGTAGCAAGGAAGAAATCTTGGCTGGACTCGAAAAAATGGAAATAGAAAGACCATCCGGGACGAGGACATATTATAAGCCAAACATCGCAAATAAGTTGTTTTGGGAATACGAGTTCGCACTGAGTATAGTCGACATCGTGCTGGAAAACCCGACTGTGGCGGGCGAAACAATAAAAATAAGGATGGAAGGAAAATTTAGGGCCGAAAAAATAGCAACGGTTGAGATTGGCCCGCCCGCAAAGATAAACACAAAGGAAGGCCCTGCCGTTGTATTTCAAACAACAATAACAGCTGCTTACTACATAAAAATCGAAAGGGGCACACTAGAAATAAATGTATCCGGCGATTTGGCGCGGGTGCTCGACATCTTGAATGCGAAAAGCACAGGAGAGCTGAGAGCATATATTAATGAAACTCCTGTGCCTGTAAGCTCGGAAGGTGTTTTTTATTCCTTGCCTGAAATGCAGTCGGGACAGGTCGAGCGGGTTAATGTAAAAATTGTAAAAGTGGCTGGTCCCCCCGCTCCAAAGGAAATACCATACCAAGCGATCTTTATCATTTTGGTTGTGCTGCTCGTTGCTGTCCTCCTGATTAGAGTTAAGAAGAAGAGAAGCAAAAAGGAGGAGGAAATGTTTCCGCTGGAGAAGGAGGAAGAGCAAAAGAAGAAATTAGAGAAAAAAGAGGAGAAGAAGGCAGAGGAGGAATGGGAGTATGTGGAAGGAGAGTCAAAGATGTATTAAACACTTAAATAAGTCCGGGTCGCTATCTCCAGTTGGAATGATTGATATCGAAAATATGCGACCGATCAACAGGCCCCCCTACACATATTGTAGCGGGAAATGGAGGAGGCTGAGCTATTATGTTAGAAGGTTCACGGCATTCCTCTACGATTATATAATCGCAAGCATTATAATCACATGCATCCTTCTCATATACATATCAATCACCGGCCTGCCGATTTGGAATGTGACGACTGGTTTGCTCGTTTATGGCATCGCCCTCCCGACAATCTTTGTATACAACACCCTTTTCGAGTGGGCTCTTGAAGCCACCCCTGGAAAAATCCTTGTCTCATATTTTTTCAATGTCCATCCGATAGTCGGCGTCCTCTGGGTCGCGTTTGCCCCAACATATCTGATAACGCTCCTTCTAATACAGCCACCGCTTCACATATTTTCAACAGTTGTGGCAACTTATTTCGTTGTGTGCTTTATTCTAACAATCCTGACAAAGAAAACAGATACTCCTCCTAAAAGTCTCATAGTCATAAGTAAAAACAAGCGACGCATTACTTTTTCGCAGGCGGCGATAAGAAACATTGGAAAAATATTGCCCCTTATATCGCCGATCATGTTTTTTGTGGATGTTTTGATGATTTTCATAACAAAAACGAAGCAGAGATTGTTTGATATTGTGGCGGGCACCTGCGTAATGCCTGCGGAAGCGTTCCAGTTTTTTGAACAAGGGTAAAATTTAAAATAGGGGCATTACATGTGGCCACTTAGCGCAGGTTGGTGGAGGGTTTTCCCCCAACCTTGCTTTCCAGCACTCAGCACAGAGATAATTAGGTTCCAACTCGCTCTTTGCTATCTCCGAAAAGACTTCGTCGGCGGAGGGAATTGTGATATCGTATACAACCCTCTCTTTCTCCTTTACCTCTGGCTTTATCGAATCTGAAAACGGTTTTCCCATATCAACACCGTATCCTCTGTACACAAGTTTGAGCCGATCTGGTTGAACAAATAACTGCAGTAACCAAACCCTGTGTCCCCACTCATCCCTGTAATACCACTTGTATTCCTCTTTTATGTCATATGTTCCTGGCGGGATTATCGAAAACATCGAATATGGAGAATATGGTATGTGTTGGGTATAATAGTGATGGGAAAAGTGGCGCCCAACCAAACTCCCCTCATTGACATAATCAATGAGCTCCTGTGGCATCATTGACCTTATGGTTATAAATTTTATCGGCGGGGACCAGTGAGATAGGAAGGCTCTTTTCTTTCCACGCCCAGTTGGGTTTACCAGAAACATGATTTTTCCGCGAAACATTACTGGGAAAGGCATAGCCTCTGCATCTAACCAGTGCGGATGGTTAGCTAGTATGGCAAAAGGACAAAAAGCAATGCACTGATGTATCGACTCTACATATATATAGTTTGTCAACATACTGCTTTTCTTGGGATAATGCGGGAAAGCTCTTTAAGGAGGGCAGGAACTAGGTCAGGAGGGATGGCTTCTACAATGATTTTGTTTAGCGAATCGTTAACCATATACGATGGAACATCTATTTGTAGTCGCATATATGATAGCACCGGCTCCTTTTCGGAAGGACTCTTCACAAGCTCCCAAGTTATTCTAGCATCCGTTCCAACATCGCTGGCGACATATTCTTCAGTAAGCCAGCCTTTCTTCTCACCTTCCAAGTTCTTTTCATATTTCTTCAGCAGGTTGTCGGAAATTTTCACAATGTCTGCTTCCCCGCAGTCAATTATTAAACATATGGAAACCGTGCCTGGATCATAGTCCTTTCCTGTAGCCTTCCCTACAAACACGAGCATATCCATCACTCAGGTGCAATTGTCACAGTAAATTGTGTAGTGGTTTTTCTTCCGAGCAGGTCCTTCGCAAGCACAAGCCCCCTTGCTTCTATCGGAAACCAAGTGGAATATGGGAACACGAGTTTTATTGTCACTTGTTTTGTGGTTTGTGGCAGCGCGGGGCCCAAATCGAACTTTATAGCTGTGTAGCCACTCGACATGGTTAGACCGATGTCTATAGCTTCCGCCTCGGATACAGTTGCATAGTCCGGTGTCGTGCTTTTTATGATGCTACCCGAGATAAGTTCCGATGGCACCGCCAGATAAACAATAACACTGTCTGCATAGGACACGCTGTCGTTTTTCACTTTTATTTTGCAATAACTCGTTTCACCGACGGGCGTATTTTGTGTTGCTACGCCAAGCTTGAGTGGCGCGGCAACAAAAACAACAGCAAGCAGGAAGATAACAACGCCCGCCAAATAAGACATTTGCTTGTGCTTCTTCTCTTTCTTCTCCTTTACCTCAGGCAGCTGCTGAAACATAGGCGCCCTCAACTAAATGCTGTGAACAAACCATATAAATAGTTTTTAACTCCCTTCCTTCCATAGTTTGTAACATTTTTTATGGAACGCCCGCCCCTCTTCGAAGATGCAATGTGCCTCGCTTACGCCCCTGCCACAATAGGAACACCTCTCCTTTCTTTTATAACCGAAGATGTTTGATACCGTCGCCTTCTCCACCGCTGCTAGCTCATCCTCGCTGATCGGCAGATCAATTAGTTTATATCCTCTAAAGTATGTCGACTCGATCTCGATTGGCTCTTTCAAAAGGATGAGCCTGCCCCCCACAAAATACTTCTTATCACCGCCAAGAGCATCCACAAGCTCCTTTACGGAGCAGAGCACCTTGTATGTGTTGGCTATGTAATAGGAACCGCAAGCCCTAGTTACCTTTGTGTTTACTTCTACTTTGTCAGCCAGCTTAGACCCGAGGCGCTCTTCTATTTCAGAGGTGTCTGCGGAAACATTTATGTTTGTTAGCCTGAAGAAGCCAAATATGGATAAAATGCCTGTTGGACTGGATACATGGCCAAACTCATCGACCAGTCTTCTTGTTCCTTTAAAATCGGCGGGGGCTATCAGCTCGCCCCAGTCCATTCCCTTCAATATGCTAGCAGGAATCGCCCTCGCTATACCTATCCTGCTCGCCTCATCTATAAAACTCTGCAAGCTATAAGTGTCCGAAGTGACGATTGTAACATATGCTTTTACCATCTTTCCATCCATCAAAAGTTGTGGTGGAAAGAATTTAAATAATTTAGTGGGGCGGGGCGTGTCCAGAGTGGACGCACACAACCCACACCGTTTGACACCGCCCGGCTCAATCCCATTTCTCCGCCAGCACCGGTCGCCCTGCCTGCCGCTGCTCCCTTCCGGGCCTAACGGGGTTCAGCAGGAGCCACCGATCCAACGGGATGAGACATCAATGCCGGTGAGGTGCCTCGTTTGTGGGCTGAGTAGCGCCGCCTCAGGACTTTCGGCCCACCTTAACCCCTTTTGTGGTAGTAGGGGAGGGGTAGCCCCCCGCCTAGCCCCGCCCCAAAAAATAAAAAACCGCTTTTTTATTTAAACCATTCAGGTCCAGCCCGCTTTGGCAGCGTAGGCGAGGGCGATGCTGTAATAACCTTCAATAACGCCTTTTAAAGATTCCGGCACATCTTTCATCTTTTCACCAATGAGCGATTTAACAGTATTCCAAGATTCTCTCCCCATTTTTGCATAGTTCTTTGTAGCTGAGAGCGCACCACTAGCCAACTCGATGGCTTTGTTTGCTTTCTCTATTCCATTGCCAGCATATCTTTCCAAGTCCCCGAAGCAAGATACGATGCTGTCGGGATCCTTCACTAAGCGGTTATCTACCAAATCGCTTAAGGAATATATAGAACTTCTCGCATTCTTCATAGAAGCATAGCTTTGGTCATAGTTTGAAGCCGCCGCATCGTATAAAGATGATGGGATGCCGGCGCTGCTTATTTTTGTAACCTCATTATAAATACCGTCCCGTGGGAGACCAACAAAGATCCCAGTCGCCAACTTGATAAATACAACTGATGTTGCAAGCCTGTTTACCGTATCGTCGTCCACGAGCCAAACTTTCTCGGCATCGCAGAGGGATATTTCATCTCCGGCTGCCGCCAGCGATTGGTCGAGTGGCACGATGAGTTGATTGCCTGCTTTACTTATAACATTTTCCTTAATAACTTTTTTAGAGAAATCTACAAAATTATATGCATTTTCTTGCGCTGCTTTAGCAGTAACAACCAACTTATCACTTTCATTGAGTTTGATATTTTTGCCGCTCACAACGGTTGATACAAAGCTTGGTAGCACAGAGTCGAGCGATGTAAATGTTTTTCCCTGTGTGTTATTTTTAAAGGTTTCGCCGTTTGCTATAGCTTTCTGCAAATCGCTAAGCACTGCTCTTACGCCACCGAGAGGCCCTTTATTCTTATTATCGAGGACCTGCCACTCGCCAAAAAATTTAATATATGATGTGTTTTCGTTTATGCCTTTTATCAACCTAGAGATGTTTTCCAGAGCGCTCTTTCCTTCACTTGTTCCACTATAAATATTGTATAGCTCATCGAGCCAAACTGCTGTGTAGGTCTCCGGCCGCGGATCGACAGTAACTGTCCTTATTTTTGTGACATACTTACCGTGTTTACCCACTATATTTTCTTGTGTGTGGGCCTCCACTGTGCTGCGGTTCTCGCTCGTAAAATCGGGACAACGGCTGCAGTAATAATACTCAAATTTACCCCTACTCTCTCGCACCGTCTTTGAATTCAGAACATAAGTCTTGACAGTTATTGTTACTTGGTTTGGTCTCCTAGAGCTCCAGCTATCGTTGGCGATGTAAGGAGTTGTTTTATCTTGTTCAGATGAAATCGAAGCATCATCGGATAAAAACTCGGTGCTTGTTGATTTTGGTTTATTGTCAACCCTCGCGAGCGGGTATATTTCTATTGTTAAATTGAAGCCGTCCCGCTGGCAACTGCTTTTTGAACCTTCATTCCCTACTTTTTTGATTACATCATTATTATATGAGTAGTCATAAATTATTTCACCATTTTTTTCAACTGTGGCTTTAAAACCATAACTCGTGGTTGGATTTTTATCCTCTGTCTGAACCACAACAGAAACCTTGAAATAAAAACCTGAAAGCACATATGTGTATG
>Ga0105163_1000564_pt1 | contig 21777 bp, 21 predicted proteins | sample JNZ110809AmetaG_FD_81531 | JGI IMG/M metagenome (GOLD analysis project Ga0105163, IMG submission 81531) | Hot spring microbial communities from Jinze hot spring, China to study Microbial Dark Matter (Phase II) - JNZ 110809A | ecosystem: Environmental > Aquatic > Thermal springs > Hot (42-90C) >... | reverse complement strand
GGGGCGTGGCGGTTGGGCGGAAGCAGGGCCGTGAGGTCCTGTGGACCGGCCGCCAATGTAGATCCCGGTGGTAGTAACAGCGGAGCGGGGTGAGAATCCCCGCCGCCGAAGGGGCAAGGGTCTCCCGGCAACGCGTCGTCGGCCGGGAGTAAGCCGGTCCTAAGCCCGACCTTAACCGGGTAGGGCGAAAGGGAAACCGGTTAATATTCCGGTGCCTCCGGAGTACGTGCGGCGACGCAAGGCCGGTGTCTGACGCTTCGGGGTAGGCTGAGCGGGGCCGTAGCCCTGTCTAAACGCATAAGCCTGGGGAGTGGCGTAAAGCCGAGAACCAGGTGAAAGCGTGAACGGCCGCCCGTATGGGCGGTTCAGCTGATCCCTGGAGCCCATGAAAAAGACATCGGCAAGGATCTCCGGAGACCGTGCCAAGAACCGACACAGGTGCCCCTGGGTGAGAAGCCCAAGGCGTCTGGGGTCACTCCAGGGCGAGGGAACTCGGCAAATTAGCCCCGTAACTTCGGGAGAAGGGGTGCCTGAGGCCTTGGCCGCGAGGCTGGGGCCTTAGGTCGCAGTGACTAGGGGGTCCTGACAGTTTAATAAAAACCTAGGTAGCCGCGAGACCGAAAGGTTTTGAACGGCTATCGAATCCTGGCCAGTGCGGGTACTCGAAAACCGGGTTCAACCGGTATAAGGGCCCGTAAACGCCGGGAGTAACTCTGACTCTCTTAAGGTAGCCAAATGCCTTGTCGGGTAAGGGCTACGGCGACCTGGAATGCGCTTGGAGTGGAAGGTTTATTTTTCCATTTAGACAGAGGTGGGCAGGTGCGTAGTTGGGAGACGTCGACGAATACTATGCATACTTGCTAGGCGCTATCCGCGACGCATGCGTGTACATCCCGGAGCATGAGCTGAAGTTTGTTCAGAAAGACGCAAGATGGCTCACTGACGTGATTAAACCTGTGATGCAGCATGTGTTTGGCTTTAGTAAAATTAGGGTGAGGATGAGAAGGGATGGGCTTTTTGAACTAAAAGTCAACTCAAAGCGGATGGTTGAAAAATTAATTGAGGATGCGCATGTTGACAATAGACCCATGGATACTCCGCCGATAATTGAACGGGCACCGTTGAGTCAACAGCTATGGTATATCGCCGGTTTCTATGACGCTGAAGGAGATAAAAAAGGACATAGGATAAGGTTTTGGCAGTCTTGGTATGAGGTCAACAGATGCCCACCACTAGAGTTTATTGCGACTGTACTGGCCGATGTAGGAGTTAATACACGCCTCTATAAACTCGGTAGACGAAAAAGTAGGCTGTTCGAGTTTTGTCTTGAAGTTTCCCGCGCAGCCCATAAAAACATTATCCTGTTTTACTCAACGGTTCCACTCCAACACCCGAGCCAGGTCCTCCGAGCCCCCCGAGAGTTCCGACGTGCATGAATGGATCAACGAGGGCCCCACTGTCCCCGCCTGGAGCCCCGTGAACCCACGTAACGTGGGCGAACAGTCCACGAACTCCCAACGGGGAAAGAAGACCCTGTGGAGCTTTACTGCAGCCTGTCGCTGGGATGTGGACGGATGTGCAGAGCGTAGCCGGGAGCCGTCGATCCCCGTCTCTCCGGGGGCGGGGGGAGGCGACAATGTAACACCGGCCACGTCTGTCTGCATCTCTCACCGGCGCGAGAGCGCTGGAACAACGGCAGGTGGGCAGTTTGGCTGGGGCGGCACCCCCTCGAAAAAATATCGAGGGGGCCCAAAGGTCGGCTTAGGCGGGACAGAAACCCGCCGTGAAGTGCAAGGGCAAAAGCCGGCTTGACAGGGCCCTTGAAAGCCAGGGGCCCTGAGGGGAAACCCAGGCCTAGCGATCCATCGGCTCCTACCAGTGGGGGCCGGTGGTGACAGAAAAGTTACCCCAGGGATAACAGGCTCGTCGCGGGCGAGAGTCCCCATCCCGCGCCCGTTGGGGGAGCGGATAAATAATCCAGAGGATTAGAGAGGAGAGATGGGTCTAGAGACGTTTGACGTCTTAGCAGCTTTGCCACCCACCTACATCCGTAGATATGTCAGATCAGTTGACGAGGAGCTGATAATAGTTGAGGGTACAAGTGGTGGCAAACGGTTCAGAGACATCTTACCACGTTACATTTACTTCGACCAAGAATGCTCATATAACATCGGACTGTGGCTAGGCGATAGATGGGGAGGAAAATCAAGGGTAGGCATTAAAAACAAAGACGTTGAACTAATAGACGCCTTTTACTGGTTCCTGCGAAAAAAGATGAAACAAGACAATCCTAAGATTCTTGTCATAAAAAAGAGCAGCAACATAACCATCGAGCCAACGACTACCATAAACCTCCCAACCACCCCAGTTGAGGTGATAGAGAATACAATGTTTGGGCCGTGGATATACGCTGTGTTTGTTCAGAATGGTGCATTAAGAACAAAAGTCATGAACCAAATCGAGCAATCGTTACGGGCAATATGTGATTCCTCTGGAGAAGAGGTTGCAGCTTCATTTATGGCAGGTTTGCTCGACGCGGAAGGCGGATGTGAGCATAATAAAAAGAGAGTAACCATCTCCGTGTCGTTGAGGAAAAAATCAGGTAATTTTGAGTTTGGACTCTACGCCTACTTATTGAGAAGATTGGGCGTAAAATTTTTCACAGTTAGGGACGATGAATCGATTGTTTTAAGAATTCCACGTGGTCAACTCCCTGTTTTGGTTGATAAAGTTGCATCTAAAATGCGCTGCAGCCGTAAGGTTTCGCTCCTCCAACAATGGGCGGGAGGATAAATCGACCCCGCGGCTTGGTACCTCGATGTCGGCTCTTCCCAACCTGGCCGTGCAGAAGCGGCCAAGGGTGCGGCTGTTCGCCGATTAAAGGGGAACGTGAGCTGGGTTTAGACCGTCGTGAGACAGATCGGATTTTACCTGTTGGGAGTGCTGGCTGCCTGAGGGGAAGGTGCTCCCAGTACGAGAGGAACGGAGCGCCGGGGCCAACGGTGTACCGGTTGTCCTACAGGGCAGTGCCGGGCAGCTGCGCCCCCGCGGATAAGGGCTGAAAGCATCTAAGCCCGAAGCCGCTCCCGAAAATAGGCAGCCACTCGCCGGGTAAGGGCTCGGCAACGGGCCTATACCGGCGACGAGGGTTCCCGTAGAAGACGGGTTTGATGGGGCGGGGGTGTACGGATGGAGGCTTCGGCCGAACATCCTCAGCCCGCCGCTCCCAACCGCCCGAGTGGCCTAAGGTAGCCGTCCAGGCGAAAACGCATCCCACCCTACTTGGGCGCGTGACACTTTTATGCTATTTCTTCAGCGTTCCAGCATGTTTCTTGTCAGAGGTAGGTTTGTCGTCACTGTGGATGAGGTTAACCGTGTTTTCAGAGACGGGGCGGTGGTTGTCGAGGGTGATAGAATTGTTGATGTGGGGTTTTTCGAAGACATGAAGAAAAATTACCGTTGCGACATGGTTGTCGGCGACGAGTGGAAAATAGTTTTGCCCGGGCTGATTAACTGCCATTATCATTCGCGTGAGCAGCTGTCACAAACCATGTTTCCCGACGGGCTCGGCGAAGCAACATGGTTCAACAACTATTGTCTACCTTATCACGCTGTGTTAACCCCTGAGGAGGAGAAATCTGCTTTCAGGCTCGCTCTTTATGCCATGGCTCTGAACGGTGTGACAACCTTTGCCGACGGAGGCCTGCTCCATCCCTATACAACCCTAGAGACCTTAGACGAGATTCCGCTGCGTTGTCTCGCCTCAACATGGTGCTGGGACAGAGCTCACATCATTCCGAAAACAGCTGAGGAGGCTTTCGAGGAGCTTGTGCATCTGTACAGCAAGTTTAAAGGCGGATTTGGAGGCCGTCTCGATGTCTGCGCCACACCCATCAGCGTAACAACCTGCAGCGAAAAACTACTTCGACAAGTAGTGGAATGGGCCCGGGAAAGAGGTATCAAAACATTCATACATGTTTCATCTTTCCGTGAAGAGGTTGAGAAAACTTTGTCAACTTGGGGCGTGACCCCTGTTCAGTATTTGTTTGAACGGGGTCTTCTTAACCAGGATGTTAACATTCTACATAGTATTCACCTGAACATGGATGATGTCGAGAGGATTGTGGCCTCCGGTGCCGGTGTTGTATCCTGCCCCTATTCTTCGCTTAAGAAGGGGAAGGGCATAAGTGTCAGAGGCGTGTTTCCCGAGATGCTTCAGAGAGGTGTGCGGGTTGGGCTTGGCGGAGACGGGGCGCCCTCGGCCCAGCATGTCGACATGCTCAGGACGCTGTCCCTATTCACGGGGCTTTGCAGAGACATGAGAATCAATGCTTCGCTGCCGCTTGCAAAGGACGCCATTAGATTTGTTACGTCGACGGCCGCGGACCTTCTCGGGCTCGGCCACCGAGTTGGCTCGCTGGAAAAGGGCAAGAAAGCCGACATAGTTCTCATCGACATGCGTTTCCCCGACTTTATCCCTGTTCTCGACGTGCATCAGTCCCTTGTCTTCTCAGCCACCGGAGCCGCTGTTGACACTGTTATCGTGGATGGAAGAGTTGTCGTCGAGGGGAGAAGAGTGATAGGGGTGGACGCCGAGAGGCTGGTTAGAGAGTCCGAAGTTGCGGCTGGAAAAATTGCGGAGAGGCTTGGTCTTCAGAGGCCTATGTAGCTCTCTCTTATCTTGGGCGAGCTGAGAAGCCCTGTCCCAGAGCCTTCGAGAGTTATTCTTCCCCCCTCCATGACGTAGGCTCTGTCAGCTGTTTGGAGAGCGAGGGCCGCGTCCTGCTCCACCACCAAAATAGCGATATTCTGCCTCTCCCTAATCTCCCTCACCTTCTCAAACACAGCGAGACGCGCTATCGGAGCCAGCCCCACACTCGGCTCGTCTAGAAGAAGAACACGCGGCCTCGCCATCAACGCGCGGGCCAGCGCAACCATCTGCTGCTCACCGCCGCTGAGAGTGCCAGCCAACTGTTTTCGTCTCTTCTCTATGATGGGGAAAAGCTCCGCCACCATTTCATAGTCTCTCCCGATATTTTCTCTGTCCTTGCGTCTGTAAGCTCCTGCCATAACGTTTTCATACACAGTCATGTCAGGGAAAAGCCTTCGCCTCTCAAGTGAAAGCACAAGGCCCTTCACCACGCGTTCATAGGGCGGAAGACGTGTAATGTCCTCGTTGTTGAGCAGTATCTTTCCTGACTTGACGGTCGCCAGCCCCGCCAGCGCAAGCATAAGCGTCGTCTTACCAGCGCCGTTCGACCCAATCACTGCCACAATCTCCCTCTCACGAACCTCTATGCTGATGTCCTCGATAATCGTGACAGGCCCGTAGCCCGCCGTCAACCCTACAGCCTCAAGCATCTTCCCCAATCATATCACCGTGTTGGTTCCCAGATAGGCTTTGATGACTACTTCGCTTCTGGCAACGTCAGCGGGAGCCCCCTCGAAAATCAGCTTACCTTGGTCCATCACGAGAGCACGTTGAATAAGCTTCATCAACTCACGGAGCCTATGCTCTATTATGATGAGTGTTCCGCCCTCAGCCAAATATCCTTTGAGAGCTTGAGTGACTTCTTCTATCTCGACGACGGTCAGGCCTCCGAAGGGCTCGTCGAGCATCAGAACACGGGGTTTTGCGATGAGACCTCTCGCCACTTCAAGTTTTTTCAGCTCCCCGTGTGTGAGAAGAGTTGTTGGAGTGTTTCTCTTGGTTGCGAGACCGAGTTGCCGCAGAAGCGCCATCGCCTCTTCCTCGTTAAACTTGTTTCCCCTGACTGTCAACGGTGCGCGGAGGTTCTGCTCAACAGTCAACGACTTGAAGGGCCTGACTATCTGGAAGGTTCTGACGAGGCCTTTGAGGGCGCGGTGGTAGGGCTTGGTGTCGGTGATGTCCTCCCCGTTAAGGTAGACTTTTCCAGCATCGGGTTTCTCAGTCCCCGATATGAGTGAGAAGAGCGTCGTTTTGCCGGCGCCATTTGGGCCTATTACTCCAAGTATCTCATTTTTCTTAACAGCGAAGGAGACATCGTCCACAGCGACTATTCCGCCAAATCGCTTGACCAGATGCTCAACCCGCAGTATCTCCATAAACCCTCCTCCTCAGAAAACCTACAATACCGCTGGGGAAAATCATGAATATCAACAGAGCTAGACCAGAGTATATTAGGAGACGCGCCCTAACCAACACCTCTATCTTCAGCGTCTCGATTAGGGTTTCTATGATGAATGCTCCGACGACAGGGCCCAAGATGGTCGCTCTTCCTCCTAGAAGCGTCATCAACAGCGGCAGGCTCGCCTTCTCAAGCTCGTAAGTGGCTGGACTAATCACGCCGTTGAGGTAGGCGTAGAAAGCACCTGCTACGCCTGCTATGAAGATGCTGATGCATAAGCCGAGTAGCTTATAACGTGGCACATCTATTCCAGCGGCTTTCGCAGCAATTTCATCGTCTTTGATGCATGTGAAGATTATTCCGAGGCGGCTTCTCATCACCAAGTAGCTGACCACTACGCTGCCGCTCAGGGCAGCCAAGGTAGCTAGATAGAATGCTTCCGCGCTTCGGAAAAGCGGCGGTATGTCGAAGATGCCGTCGTGTCCGCCGAGCTGTGGGATGGCGTTTGTCACCTGATAAGCTATCACAGGGATTATGAGGGTGACGAGTGCGAAGAAGTGGCCGCGTAGCTTGAGGCTTGGCAAGCCAATCAGGCTGCCGAGAGCCGTGACGACCAGTGCTCCGAGAAAAACAGCGGCCACTGGCGGGACACCGTATGAGATGCTTAAAATGGCTGCAGCGTATCCTCCGCCGGCGAAGAAAAAGGAGTGGCCGAGGCTGAGCAGCCCCATGTAGCCTGAGAGAAGGTTCCAGCTGACAGCTAGCATGGCGAATATGTTGGTCAACGTGAGGATGAAAATGATAAACCTCAGGTTAAACGCTATGGGCGCAACCGCTAGAATGGCCAAAACAACTAACAGCCCTATTATGAAAAATTTGTCAACCCTTTTCATCATTCGACACTTCTCCCAAATATTCCCTTAGGCCTCAGCCAAAGAGTCAGCAGCACGGCGATAAGCGATGCCGCTCCCGAATAGAGTGGACTTACGAGATTCTGTACAGCTATCTCCACGTAGCCTATGACGAATGCGGCGAGAAGTGTTCCACGATAGTCGCCAAGCCCCCCAAGCACTACGATGGCGAAGGCGAGAGTTAGCATGGGCCATCCGAGCACAGGTGTGATTGTGCTCTGCGGCGTTACCAAAAGACTCGCGAGGCCCGCTAAAGCTGTCGAAAGGCCAAGGACAAGAGCCATGGTTCTCTCGGGCCTTATCCCCACACAGACAGCGGCATCAATGTCCTGTGCAACACTCCGTATAGCGAGTCCAAATTTTGTCCTATAAATGAGTAGCCACAAGAGGATGAGCAGAGCTGATGCAGCCATGGCCGCGGCCAGCTGCTGGTTGAAGACAGACACTCCGAAGACCACCGTTGACCCAGGTAAAACCGCCGGCGTCGACCATGGAAAGTTTGTGAATAACAACACGATCAGGTTCTGGATAACCAAAGCGATTAGGAAAGTGGTCATAATCATTTCTATGTGCTCCTTGATTCGTCTGAGAACGGCCCAGTAGTAGATGAACCCCGCGGCGAACAAAGCCGCGACGGTTGCGAAAAATGTCACAAGGGAGGGAATGTTGTAAACAGTTACGAGTGCAAACGCCATGTATGCAGCCGCGGTGTACCACATACCATAGGCTGCGTCAATCATCCGAGCCACGCCAAAAATAAGGGAGAAGCCCTCTGCAAAGAGGGCATACACGAGGCTGGTTATGAATCCGTAGACGAGGATTGTCGCAGCCGCCTCCGAGGATATCATTTTACGGTAGCACTAGGTTTCTTACGGTTTGTGGTTGGTCGGGGCTCCAGACAGGCACCAGCTCTCCGTTCTGCCACTGTCCAAAGTACCAGTAGAGGTTGGGCAGCTGAAGGTTCAGTCCATGGAGTTTTCTGTTGAACTGTATCCGTCCAATAACTCCCTCGTAGTCTGTCTGCTCCATGGCTGGCACAAGCCTGTCAGCCTTCCAAGTGTTAGCTCTCTCAAGGGCCTCTTTCAAGACGTATATGGCGTCGTATGTGCCGAAGGCCGCTGTGTTAGGCGTCTCCTTATACCGTTGAGTGAACTTCTCTATGAATGGCACCGTCTTGGGTGTGACGGGGACCTTGACGGTTGCTGGCCACCAGATTGTTCCCTGCGCAGCACCCTCTGTCTGCGTCCAAAACCACGAGAACCCGCCCAACAGCCCCGGCCCGAATATTATCGGCTTCTTGCCTGGCGACCAGTCGTAGGCTGCCCACTGCTTGACGAAAGCCACGCCCGGCGGCCCCGAGAACAGCAGAATAATCAACCCGGCTCCGCTTGCCTTGATTCTCGCCAAATAGCTGGAGAAGTCGGACTGAGTTGTTGGATAGAGCTCTGCGAAGACGAGGTCGAATCCCTGCTGCTTAAGCCTCTCGAAGAAAGTTGAGTTGCCCGCGGGTCTTCCCGCCAACCCTACTGTCCATAGAGCATTTTCTGCCACAAGCGCTATTTTCGTCACGTCAGGGAAGTTGGGGTTGTTTTGCGCAGCATTTCTCAACGCTGACGGAATGGTGGCTATGTATGGGCCTGCGCTGGAGTTGCGGCCTCCCGCGAAGAAGTGGAAGTAGTACTTGTAGTTCTCGTAATCGCTTTGCACACGGTCTTCTACTATTCGCTGGTTGGACTCGATGTCAAGGTAGACTATTTTGTACTGGGATAGTAGCTGGGTCTGAGCGACGACGATGTCTGTTCTCACACCTCCCACGATGACGTGGGCGCCGTGAACCTCTATGAGCCGTTTAAAGGCTGTAACTCCCTGGTCGACGGGGATGAGCGGGTCCATCTCGTTGGTGTCCTCTGCCACCAGCACAAGTTCGTACCTTGTTCCGTTGAGTAAAACTCCTCCGGCTGAGTTTATCTCTTCAACAGCCATTTCTGCTGCGTATTTGGCGTGTATGCCTACCGGGTTGGTGAGCGGAAGCGAAAGTCCGATGATTATCTGTCTCTTTTGCTGCTCGGGTGTAAGAACACCTGTCAAGAAAACTCCTGCTACAGCGGCAACAGCTATAACGACAACAACCAAGGCGACAACCGCGGTTCTACTTACAGCCTTTATACTCTTATTCACGCATAAGTTTACTCTATGTGAATTATTTATAGGTTATCCGAAAAGAGTTGTGCTTAAAACTGTGCCGTGTTTTTTGTTGTTTATGATTGTGGTTGACAGCAACGAGGCTTCTGAGAACAGTAGGTTGGTGGATTCGCTGGCGAAGGTTGTGGAGATGGCTGTGAAGCCTCTGCAGGCAGGTGATTATCTGATTATCGGTAGGGAGAAACATGCTTTGGTTGAGAGGAAAACTGTGATGGATTTCCTCAACAGTTTGAAGGGAAGGCTTTGGGAACAGCTATCGGCTATGAAGATGTTTGAGGGGGAAAAGGTGCTAATCCTCGAAGGATATCTCGGACTATATAGAAAACGGGGATGGAAAGAGGTCTCCATTCTCGCGTTGATGGACAAGATTGTCCATGACTGGGGTATACCTATCATCCCCACACCAGACATTCGTGGAACACTCACCTACCTTGTTTGGAAAAACAAGTCTCTCGGCGAGGTTGAGGAGTTTCGCGAATATCCGCTGAGGGTTAAGAGGAAAGGGATGACCGCGGAGGAGCAGGCGCTATTCGTCCTCGAAGGCCTCTGCGGACACGAAACAGCCAAAGCACTTCTCAGCCACTACAAAACATTGAGAAGTGTCTTCGCAGCACTCTCGCCCGAAAATATTCATGAGCTGGATAAAATCAAGGTTGGAGGTAGAAGAATTCCTGAAAAAACTGTGAAAAAAATGGTTGAGGTGGCTAACACCGTCTATAGTGGAGAGGTTTAGGCGCCGAGGAACTGTTTCTCAACCTCGGGCAGCCAATCCAGCTCCTTCCTCAACCTCTCAATTGATTTCCTTATCTCCTCTTCTGGATAGTACCATGGCGGCAGTTTGCCTTCGAAGAACTCTTCATAAGCGTGCAGGTCGAACGCTCCATGTCCACAGAGGTTGAACAGTATAACTTTCTCCTCGCCTGTTTGCTTGCATCGGAGAGCCTCGTCGATGACGAAGCGGATTGTGTGAGATGGCTCGGGCCCGGGTAGGAAGCCTTCTGCTCTCGCGAATGTCACGGCGGCGTCAAACACTGATACCTGGTCATAGGCGTATGGCTTTATCCACCCCTCGTGGAGAAGGAGACAGAGTGTCGGAGCGTCGCCGTGGTATCGTAGCCCACCTGCGTGGATGGGCGGCGGTATGAAGTCTGAGCCGAGGGTGTACATTGGTAGAAGCGGTGTCATCTTGGCTGTGTCGCCGAAGTCGTATGTGTATATGCCCTTGGTCATGGTTGGGCAGGCTGTTGGCTCGGTCGCTACAAAGGTCACAGGCTTCGGAGCCTTTTTCGAGACAACCTCGTAATAGAAAGGCCAGGAAAGCCCTGAGAAGCTGCTTCCACCGCCGACGCATCCAGCCACTATGTCTGGATAATCGTCTACCTGTTTTAGCTGCTCAATCGCCTCCAGGCCCTGAACGGTCTGATGCATAAGGACATGGTTGAGCACGCTGCCTAGGCTGTATTTGGTGTTGTCATGTGTTACGCAGTCTTCGAGGGCTTCGCTGATGGCTATGCCGAGGCTTCCGGGGTGGTTGGGGTTTTTCTCGAGTAGGCTTCGTCCGAAGTTGGTTTTGTCGCTCGGGCTGGGGTAAACCTCTGCACCCCACGAGTGCATCAACATTCTTCGAGCTGGTTTCTGTTGATAGCTCGCCCTCACCATGTAAACCGTGCACTTGAGCCCAAACATTCTCGTGGCGAAAGATAAAGCGCTACCCCACTGTCCCGCACCCGTCTCCGTCGTCAGCCTCTCAACACCCTCCTTCATGTTGTAATATGCTTGGGCAACGGCTGTGTTTGGCTTATGCGAACCCGGCGGCGAGACACCTTCATGCTTATAGTAGATGCGTGCAGGAGTTTTGAGCATCTTCTCAAGGTTGTATGCTCTGTAAAGTGGAGTTGGCCTCCAGATTCGGAGAATCTCCCGCACTTCCTCAGGAATTGGTATCCAACGCTCAGGACTCAGCTCCTGCCTAATAAGCTCCTTAGGAAAGATTCTCTCAAGCTTGGCTGGGTCAATCGGGCCTCTAGTTGAAGGGTCTATGGGCGGTGGAAGAGGCTTCGGCAAATCCGGCAAAATGTTGTACCAGTATTTTGGCAAGCTGTTTTCATCGAGGACGATTTTACGATTCATTCGTTTTGAAGTTATTTATGAAATATATAAGCTTTAGACGATTCACCTGATTATCCTAAAGAGCAGCAGCGTTGCTTTGTTTCTGTGAACTTCGACGAAAGCGAGGAAGTATTGTTCATCAGACGCTCTGTAGCCGAGTTTATGAAACGTTTCCCTCTCGAGTATTGGCGGAAAGCTGACGTGGAGCGCCGTTTTCCCGAAGAATATTGGAAGGCTGTAGCTGAGCAGGGTTTCCTGGGCATCTGCATCGGTGAGGAGTATGGTGGACTGGGTCTAGGGCTGCAGGCTGTCTCCGAAGCGATTATCGGTGTGGCTGCTGCCGGTGGAGGATTGCCTGCTGGTGACTTGTTGATGCGAACTAATGTTTTCGCGGGGATGACTATTGAGAGACTCGGCAGAGACGAGGTTCGGAAGCAGTATTTGCCTCGGCTTGTGAAGGGTGAGCTCATCTGCTCCTTTGGACACACTGAGCCAAACGCCGGCGTAAACACCTTTGACATACAAACGTACGCGGTGAAAGAGGGAGATGGATACAGGTTGAACGGGCAGAAAATCTGGATAACCCTCGCACATCTCGCCGACATCATAATAACCGTTGCACGCACCACGCCCAAGGAAAAAGCGAGAAAAAAGTCAGAAGGGCTTACGCTCTTTCTCGTCGACGCAAAACAGCCCGGTGTAAAAACGTCGAAGATACCTGGAATGGCTTTAAGGCCTCTCACGAGCAACGTTGTCTACTTTGAGGATGCGTGGGTTCCGGCGACACATGTCCTCGGCGAAGTGGACAGGGGATGGGAAGCCCTCACTCCTCTGCTAAACGCAGAGCGGGTTTGCACAGCCTCTATATCTATAGGTGTAGCTGAATACTTGCTCAACAGGTCCGTGGACTATGCATGCAACAGACGGGTTTTCGGAAGACCCATCGGAAGCAACCAAGCCATACAGTTTCCCTTGGCCGAGGTGAAGGCTGAGCTGGAGGTCGCGCGGCTGATGACACAGAAAGCCGCTTGGCTCTTCGACAACGGTAAAGAATGCGCATTCGAAGCTAATGTAGCAGCCTTCACAGCCGCGAGAGTCGCTTTCAAGGCCGCTGACAGAGCTGTCCAAACATTCGGAGGAAACGGCTTCGCCGAAGACAACGACATCGAAAGATTTTTCCGCGACGCCAGACTGTTCAAGACAGCACCCGTCCCCGAGGAAATGGTCCTAAACTACATAGGCACACGTGTTCTCAACATGCCTAGAAGTTTCTAACTTTAATAACTGATTAAATCCTATTTTCTTGATGAATTTCCAAGTTGTAGGCTCTTCTGTTAAGACCAAAGAGGGGCTGAGACATGTTAGGGGCCGCGGAAGGTTTGTCGACGATGTTGTTCTGCCGCGTATGGCTTATGTCTCTTTTCTCCGTTCGCCCTATCCGCATGCCTTGATTAAATCGATTGATGTTTCGCGTGCGTCAAGGGCTGAGGGTGTTCTGGGAGTTTTTACAGGTGCGGACATAGCGTCTGTCACCAAGCCTTTCCCCCAGCTAACTGTGCCGCCTGCATCCAAGGTTGTTGACTACTCGATGGCCGTGAAGAAGGTGAGGTTTGTAGGAGAACCTGTTGCTGCGGTTGTTGCTGAGAGCGCTTATCAGGCCCGTGACGCCGTGGAGCTTATCGATGTCGAGTATGAGCCTCTTGAGCCTGTTGTGAACCCGATGAAGGTGTTGAGCGGGGAAGGGCCGCTCATCCACGAGGAAGCAGGCACAAACATCGCGGCCATGGTTGACTACAACTACGGTGACTACGATAGCGCAGCAGCACAAGCCGACCGCATCATCCGCACAAGCCTCGTCTTCCACCGCTTCAGCTCCACCCCACTCGAGCCAAACGCGGTCCTCGCATCCTATGACGAGAAAGACGGCTACACAATCTACTGCAACAACCAGATGCCCATGTTTCTCTCACCATCCATTCTAAGGGCCCTCGACACAGACATCACACACGTAAGAATAATCACTCAAGACATCGGAGGAGGGTTCGGCGTCAAAATAACAAACTACACCTACATGGTTCTGGTCGCTTCTTTGTCAAGACTGGTCGGAAGACCTGTCAAATGGATAGAGACAAGGTCAGAGCACATGATGGCCAGCTCTCACGGTGCTGATAGACACTTCAACGTCGAGGCGGCTGTGAAGAACGACGGCACACTTCTTGGTCTAAACGTTGTCACAGTTGATGACATAGGCGCCTATGCGCGCCATGAACCGGCTGGGCTGACTGTCTGGGCCCAAGTGGCCTCGGGCTGCTGTAAATTCAAGCATCTCCGACAACGGATGTACGCTGTTTTCACAAACAAGTGCCCAGCAGGGCCCAACAGAGGCTTTTCTAGAGCGCCTCACCAGTTTATGATTGAACGTGTTCTGGACAAAATAGCCCGCGAACTGGGCAAGGACCCTGTCGAGGTGAGGAAAATAAACTACGTGACACGTGATATGCAGCCCTACCGGACCTTGAACGGCTGTGTCTACGACGGCGGAGACTACATAGGTGCTCTTGAGAAGGCTGCGGAGATGGTGGATTACTGGGGATGGAGGAGGAGGCAGGAGCAGTTGAGGGCCGAGGGCAGATACATAGGAGTTGGAGTTGGTGTAACTATTGACTCTGGTGCAGCCAACTTCGGGCAGGTTAGGATGCTCAACCCCTCACTCCCCAACGTAGGCACAAGCGAAGCAGCCACGGTTCAGATGACGCCTGATGGAAAAATCCTAGTCAAGCTCGGCACAGTTCCACAGGGACAATCCCATGAAACCATCGCCTCACAGATAGTCGCAGATGTGCTGGGCATAGACTACGAGGACATCACAGTCGCCACCGGCTTTGACTCAGGCTCCCACCCCTACACACTGCATTCAGGAACCTACGCGAGCAGGTTCGCTGGCACAGGAATGGTAGCGATATACATGGCTGCTCAGAGGCTTAAGGAAATGGTTGCAGCTATTGCGGCTAAGATTCTCGAGGCGCGGAAAGAGGACATCGTGGTGCAGGGTGGCGTGGCCTATGTCAGGGACGCGCCGGAAAGAAAGGTGTCCTTCAAGAGGATTGCGAGAACAGCGTATGCCAACCCGTTTGAGCTACCCGAAGGAATGGAGCCGGGCCTAACAGCACACGCCGTCTTCAGCCCACCTTTCCAGCCTCCCGACGAAAACAAAGTCGGCAACCTCACCCTAACCTACTCCTACCAGGCACACGCCGTCGTTGTAGAAGTTGACCCAGAGACAGGCAGAGTCAAAATCCTCGACTACGCCATAGTCGACGACTGCGGCCGCGTCATCAACCCCGCTATCGTCGATGGACAGGTTCACGGAGCAGCCTACCACGGCATAGGCGCGGTTCTCTACGAGAACTTTGAATACAACGAGGATGGGATGCTGCTCACATCCAATTTCTCTGACTATCTTGCTCCGACGGCCGTGGAGATTCCCGTGTTCAAGATGGAGAGGCTCATGATACCTTCGCCTTTCACGCCTCTTGGAGCGAAGGGTGTTGGCGAGGGGTGTGGTGCACCGATTCCCGCAATAGTCGCTGCTGTCGAAGACGCTGTCCAAACCGAGATAACCTCTTCACACATCAAGCCCGAGCAACTGCAGAAAATTCTCCAAAAAATTTCTCGCAACCAATAAATTAACCCATACAGGCGATGATGCATGACCAAAACATACGTCACGGCTTATGCGGAGACACCCTTAAGCAGGGCACGCGTCGACAAAGGTGAGAAGAGGCTAACGATTGAGCAGTATTATGCATGGGCGCTGAACATGGTTCTTGAGCAGACGGGCCTACGTCTAAGTGACTTAAAGGGCATAGGTGTTGGTGTGACGGGTTCGGCGTATCCGCGTGCAGAGATTTGGTCGGCCGAGGTTGTTCAAAACCTTGGACTGGAGCCTCGGCTTCTGCTGCGAGGAGACCATGGAGGAGCGAATGGAGCCGCTTTGCTTGTAGCTGGAGCGTTAGCGATACAGGCTGGATACGTGGACCACTTCCTCATACTCGGCGCAGACACCCCCATGAACATCACTGGAGAGGCCGCCCTGACTTGGCGTTACGAGCTCGACTACCTCATGCCCGTGGGAATGATGGGGCCCAACAGCATGGCCGCCATGATGATGCAGCGTCAAATCCATCAATACGGCTACAAGCCCGAACACTACGGCAAAATCTCGGTCTCCCAGAGAGAGAACGCGGCCAAGAACCCCAACGCATACTTCCGCACACCCTTGAAGATGGAGGAGTATCTCAATTCTCCGCTCATCTCCGACCCGTTGCGGATGCTTGACATCTGCCCATTCGTGAACGGCGGCTTCGCCCTACTCTTATCACGGGACACAGTGGCGAAAAAAGTCACGGACAAGCCTGTCAAGGTGGCTGGCTTCGGCTCATGGCACAACCTCGACGCATCCAACAGCCTCAAAGACATCACGACAACAGGTGTCAAAAACGCTGTCAAACAGGCTTTTGAGATGAGTGGAGTTAAACAGAGAGATATCGGGCTGTTCAACGCCTACGACGACTATACCCCCGTCGTGATTATGCAGCTGGAGGACGCGGGTTTCTGCGAAAAAGGAAAGGCTGGAAAATTCCTCGAGGAGACGGACATCACCTACAGAGGACACCTACCCGTGAACACTGGTGGCGGACTCCTCTCATACGGACAAGCAGGCATGGCTGGTGGAATGCATCATCTTGTCGAGGCCGTGCGGCAGCATAGAGGAGAGGCTGGTGAAAGACAGGTCAAAGACCTGAGATACTCGCTTGTAACAGCCGTGGGAGCGCTGGAACACGGCGGAACATTCATCAACAACTACGCAATAGTCTTCGGAGGTGAATAGCGGTGAGCGAATACAAACGCCCACTTCCACAGGTAACCGAGTATACGCAGGATTTCTGGCAGGCTACGAAAAATGGCGCACTTATGATTCAAGAGTGTAGAAAATGCGGCCATAGGCAATGGTATCCGAGACCTTCCTGCACCGTATGCGGCTCCCTCGACCTCGGTTGGATAAAGTCCTCTGGAAAAGGCACGATACATTCTTTCACCGTGATACGCAGAGTTGTGGCCAACTCGCCGGACTTTCAGCGCGACATACCATTCGTCGTAGCTGAGGTTGATTTGGATGAGGGTGTGAGAATTTATGCACGTGTTGAGGCGGCGCCTGAGCAGGTCAGAGTTGGGCAGAGGGTTGAGGCAAGGTTCATCGAAGCCACGCCGGATATAACTCTCTACACTTTTACACCAAGTTCATGACAAGGTTCAGGGTAGGGTTCCAGGACACCGACTCCACCGGACGGGTCTACTTCCCATCCTATGTGAGATGGTTTGACATAGCTTTCATAGAGCATCTACGGAGCCGTGGAATAGTCTTCGACCCGCAGGGACGGCTGAAAACAGGGGACAAATTGTTGAACTCAACCCTCGTAATAGGCGAATATCACTGCAGAATAGAGAAGCCGTCTGGCTATGATGACGAGGTTGAGGCGGAGATAGCTTCGTCCGAGCCTGGGAACAAATCTCTCAAGGTCTTTTTCAACCTAAGAGACCCGTGGGGGAACCTGTTGGCCCACGGCTACATCACCTACGTCATGGTTGACCTTGGGACGGGAAGGGCTGTTCCTCTGGACGAAAAATTGCTCAAAACCATTTTAGATAATTCGAGGACAAAAACGTAAAAACATCCTCAATTCCTTCACCATCTTGCCCCCGGATGACGCCTCTCGAGGCCTTCGCCTTAGCCTTAACAGGAGCAACAGCAGCCCTAATCGCCTACAGCCTACAGCGAACACGCAGCGACAGAAACAGGGCCTCGGAGTGGCCTTTCTCGGTTCTCGGCGTAAACCCAGACGACTCGCTTGACGAGATAAAGAAAACCTACCGCTCGCTTGTGAAACGGTATCATCCCGACAACCTTCCCCGAGACGCTTCTCCACAGGTGAGGAGGCTGTATGAGGAAAGGCTCATCAAGCTGAACACAGCATACAAAACCATTTTATCGATTCGAGAAGTTGAGCCAAAAAAGCTGACAGTAAGGGAAGAGATGCTGGCGCCTGTGGAGGAGATGCTCCGATTAGCGAAAATAGCCGCGGAACAGGATGCCAGAAAAGCTCTGGAAAACACTTACACAGCCGCGGAAACACTTGTCAAAACTCTACACAAATCCATGGGGCTCGTGGGGAGATCGTCCCACTATTATGACCTCTTGACAGACCTTATGATTAACGACGTCATCTCCGTTGAAGAGTTTGAGGTGCTTGCAGAGGCTCGACGCTACACCAACATGGGAAACGGCCGAGAACATGCACCGAAACATGTTCACGACTTTGTTGAGAAGCTATGGGAAGTTTACTCTAAAATCCGGCGGCGATATATCCGCTGACGGTATGGAGAAGACGGCTGACATATGTGTCGTCATCCCCACCTACAACGAGGCGATGAACATCGGGAAGATTCTTCAGCAGCTTATGGGGCTGCCGTTTCCTAACCTTTGGGCAGTGGTTGTTGACGACGGAAGCCCCGATGGAACAGCCGATGTCGTGAAGAAAATCAGCGAAACAAACCACCGAATAATCCTGCATAACAGAGGCGCGAAGAAAGGCCTCGGCTCCGCCTACTATGAGGGCTTCAAAATAGCTCTCACCCTAAAACCCCGCGTCATCCTATCGATGGATGCAGACGGCTCACACCCGGTTGAACTTGTTCCAGAGCTTGTCAAAGCAGTTGAGGAAGGGGCCGATGCAGCCGTTGCTTCACGGTATATCAAGGGAGGTAAATGGTCTTCAGACTTTTTCCGCATGCTGGTAAGCAGAGGCGCCAACCTCCTCGCACGCATGGCCACGGGGGCGGAGCTGAGGGACATGACCTCGGGCTACAGGGCCTACAGCCAAAGAGCAGTCAAACATTTGGTTGAGAAACCGTTTGAAAAGGGCTACGTGTTCCAGGTAGAGCTGCTGCACCGCCTCCTCAGCCAAGGCTACAAAGTCGTCGAGATACCCTTGGTCTTCATGCCGCGGATGGCCGGGAAATCAAAGCTCTCAAAAAAAGAAATAGTCAATTTCCTCCGCTGGAGTATGAAGATGTTGTTTGCGAGAATCATGGGGAGGTGAGTTGCTTGCCTAAGCTATCGGAGCTTGGTGAAAAACGTCTGATACGATACTTGGTGGAGCATCTTGACTGGCCCAGGGATGGTCTTCTGCCGCCTGGGGATGACGCCGCAGCCTTCTGGTTCACCGGCCAGCTTGTAGCATCTGTGGACACCCTCGTCTGGGAAACGGATGTTCCGCCACGAATGACTTTCCGACAAGTGGGGTGGAAAGCTGTAACAGCGGCGGTGAGCGACCTCGCCGCAAAAGGAGCACGCCCAAAATACATTTTACTATCCCTGTCACTCAAACCCTCCACAGAGTTCAGCGAGTTCCTCGAACTCGTCAACGGTGCACAAGAAGCCTCGAAAAAATACGGCGCAACGATAGCAGGCGGCGACATCAACGAAAGCAGCTCACCCTCCATCTCTGTAACCGCTCTCGGCTCCTCCGAAAAACTTCTCAGCCGCGTCGGAGCCTCACCGGGAGACAAGCTTGCCACCACAGGACTCTTCGGCAAAACATTCGCAGGCCTACACGCAGCTCTGAATTCTCGGCCTTGTGAACGGGAGCTGTCTGAGGCGGTTTACAGCCCGGTGGCCCGTGTTGAAGAGGGGGCCGCTCTCGCACAATGCGGAGGTGTCTCGGCTTGCATTGACTCAAGCGATGGGTTGGCTGAGTCGCTTCACCAACTTAGCGAGGTGAATGATGTGGGCTTTATCGTTGACTCGCTGCCATTAGACTCCTCCGCGCAGCGATACTGTGTTGATAACAATCTTGATACTGTGGAGGCTGTTTTCTACGGCGGTGAAGAATATGAGCTGGTTTTCACAGTTAAGCCGGGATGGCGAAATGTTGTGGAAAAGGCTTTGGAGCGTCTGGGGAAAGAGGTTGTCTGGATAGGGTCTGTTTCCGAGGAACGGGGGGTGTATTTTCAGGGCAAGCCTGTTGAGAGAAGAGGCTGGCAGCACTTTAGCCCAGTCCGTTGAGCAGCCTCGCCAGAGAGAGGGCTGCTATGCTTTTCGCGTCCCGTATCCTGCCACTCCGAACCATCTCAAAAGCCTCCTCCAAGCCGCAGGTGATGACGCGTATCTTCTCGTCTGGCATGTTGCGGCTCCCTGTTTTCCTCAAGTTTTTCGCGAGATAGACGTGCATCAACTCAGTGGAGTAGCCCGGTGCAAGGTAGAATTCACCTATTTTCGTCAAGGAGCCTGCTGTGTAGCCCGTTTCCTCCTCAAGCTCGCGGGCTGCACATTCCTCGGGTGCCTCATCTTCCAGCGTACCCGCGGGAACCTCGACAAGCACCTCTCTCACAGCGACCCTATACTGCTCAACCAAGACAAGCTCCGACTCACTCAGAAATGGAACAACAGCCACAGCACCAGGATGAACAACTACCTCCTTAACAAACCGCACCCCACCAACCTCGTCAACAACATGTATGACATCGAAGAGCTTCCCCCTGTAAACCGTTTCCCCCCTCATGAATGTCTGCTACTGCCTGTTGCATATTTAGCCTTAAATTTAGGTCCTTCCTAAATTAGGTCATGCCTAAAATTATCCTCCAACAAGTAGAAACATCATACCTACTGGAGCTATACAGGGCTCATGAAAACCAGCACACACCCACCACAGGAGAACTCGCCAAAATCTTCACAGTCAAACCAGCCTCCGCGGTCGACGTCCTCAACAGGCTTTCCGAGAAAAAATTGGTCACAAAAATCGGTTGGGGAAAGTTCAGCCTCACGCCACGGGGCTACGCAGTCGCATTAAGAGTTATACACAACCACCGCATCCTCGAAACATTCTTCCATAAAGAACTCGGATTAGAAACCGATAAAGCATGCATAGAAGCCGGTCGAATAGACTACGCAATCGGCGACGAAGTAGTAAAAAGACTCTGCCAACGCCTCAACAATCCCTCAACATGTATACATGGTAAGGAGGTAAAGCATCCATGGTGTCTGCGAAAATAGCTCTCCTAACGACCGCAATAGTTGCTATAGCGGTCGCAGCATCATTCCTGGCTATCGGACCTATGCTTTTGACGCCTCAGCAGCGGAGCGGTGAAACGGTTGCGGTGACATGGGGTCTTTTAGGCGAGGTGGTGCATAGACTGACAGGCGGAACCGTGGAGGTTTACCAGATTCTCCCACCTGGAGCAGAGATTCATGACTGGGAGCCTACCCCTGATGTGGTGGAAAAGGTGAGGACCTCAAGGATGCTTTTCTGGACGGCGGAGGGGTTTGACGACTGGGGGGAGAGACTTGCGGCATCGGCCCAAGTGAAGGCTTTCAAGGTATCGACATGGGTTGAACTGTTGCCTTATGAAAACGAACACAACCATGACCATGGAGCCTACGACCCTCATTTCTGGCTCGACCCGAGAAGGTTCGCCACAGTCGTCCAAAACATGGCACAAATCCTCTCCCAAGAATTTCCCGAAAAACGCGAAACAATCCAGAAAAACAGCGAAGCCCACATCCAAGAAATACTCCAGCTAAACCAACAGTATGAAGAGGCGCTATCAAAACATCAGGGAAAAACTTTCATCACCCAGCACAACGCCTTCAGATATCTAGCCCACGCTTTTGGACTCAAAGCGGTGGCTGTTCTAAGTGGCGAAGAAGAGGAGCCGTCAGCAGCACATCTAGCAGAAATCTATGAGCTTGTCAAGAGGGAGAGGATTAGGGTCGTTTTCGCCGAAGAGGGCAACATCAGCCCAATTTTGGAAACCATGGCAAGCGACCTCGGCGTAGAAATAAAAACACTCTACACAATGGAGTCGCTCCTCACCTACGACTATCAAAAAGGACAAGGATATATCGTGAGGATGCGGCAAAATCTATTGACGCTGGTCGATGCTTTTGAAGACTGAAGCAGCTGTAGAACTCGAGAACGTCACTGTCTCATACACCAGAAACTCCCCTATACTCGACAACGTCAGCCTAAAGGTTCGCATGGGCGAGAGGCTGTTCATCATAGGGCCCAACGGCGGCGGCAAGACAACACTGCTCAAAACCATGGTCGGAGTGTTAAGGCCTGATAAGGGCATGGTCAAGCTGTTTGGCATCCCAATTCAAAGGTTCAGGGAATGGTGGAGGCTGGGATATGTTCCACAAAACGCCGCGACACTTTTTGAAAGAACCCCGCTAAGCGTTGAGGAGCTTCTCCGCTCAGGCATCCAGACGGGAAGGGCGCTTGACCCCGTCGAGACCCTTTCGCTCGTGGGAGTCGACGAACCCGACAAAATACTACATAGACGTGTCAACGACCTCTCCGGCGGAAACCTGCAGAAAACCATGCTTG